>Ga0209656_10002212_pt1 | contig 12611 bp, 9 predicted proteins | sample BogFormECP12_OM2_FD_188239 | JGI IMG/M metagenome (GOLD analysis project Ga0209656, IMG submission 188239) | Bog forest soil microbial communities from Calvert Island, British Columbia, Canada - ECP12_OM2 (SPAdes) (version 2) | ecosystem: Environmental > Aquatic > Freshwater > Wetlands > Bog ... | reverse complement strand
TTTGGCGCCGTCATAAGCGGCGCGAGCGCCGCTCTCAGGGGTCGAGCGCAAGGTCCGACTGTCGATGATGACGGCGGTTGGCTGCTCGCCCCGGCCGGCTGCAAGACGCAGGATGACGCGCAAGTCCTCAGCCAGAATCTCGAAGCATCCCGCCTTCAGCCATCGCTGCGCCTGCTGGTAGACGATCTCCCATGGCGGCAGGTCGTTCGGCATCCAGCGCCATGGGGCGCCCGTCTTCACGATATAGCGCATGCCATTGAACACCTCGCGCAACGCATGCGTGCGCTGCGCACTCTCCTCCGGCAAAAGCGTCAAGTAAGGCGCGACAAGCGCCCACTCGCAATCGGAAACGTCAGAGGGATAAGGCTTGCGGGACATCGACATCCCGCAACCCTCAGAATTTACAGTTAATCAGTTCCTAACAGCCTCTAGCTTTCTTCTGTTCTGCCGCTCGCGATGGCCCTGTAGTTGCCGGCGGCCTCCTAGTTCTCGACTGCGCGTGCTGTTTCCGTCCGATCGACCGACGTCGCCCGCTGGTCAGCGTTAGGCTGATGCTCTTCGAGCATGTCGCCTTTCCGACGCTGCGACGGCGAATCTCTCCAGCAGCCGTCGAATTGCTGACGGATTGAAGCGCGTCTCCTCGTCCAGAATCCGCCGCCGCTCAGTCGGCTCTGGAAATGGGATGACGGGCGATGGAAGAGGCGGAGTTTCGAACTCCGTGCCCGCGGCGATGGGTGGATGCGACTCGACTGTGCTGAAGGGCGTTCGCGTGGGCTGGTCCGGCGAGGGCGGTGCAACGCTTGGGTGGAGAACCGGCTCGGCTAAGGACTGAGCTTGTTCCTTCCGGAAATTGGCCGACTGATCGATGCCCGTCGCGACGACCGACACCCGCATCGCTTCCTCGAAAGCGTGCGCGACAATCGCGCCCACGATGATGTTCGCTTCCTCGTCGACTTCCTCGCGAATCCGGCTCGCGGCCTCGTCCACTTCGTACAGCGTCAGATCCTTGCCGCCGGTGATCGAAATCAGAAGGCCCCGGGCTCCTTTCAATGAGGCATCGTCGAACAACGGGTTGGCGATCGCCGCTTCGGCGGCGCGCTGCGCGCGGCGTTCCCCCATCGCTTCGCCGGCGCCGATCATCGCGGTCCCTGTTTCGCTCATGATCGAACACACGTCCGCGAAGTCGAGATTGACGAGCCCCTCCTTAACCATAAGGTCAGTAATGCAGGAGATGCCCGAGCAAAGCACCTTATCCGCCATCGCGAAAGCGTCGGCGAAGGTCGTCTTCTCGTTGGCGACGCGGAACAAATTCTGATTCGGGATGATAATCAGCGTATCGACCGCCTTCTGCAGTTCGGCGACGCCGGCTTCAGCGACCCTCATGCGGCGCCCGCTCTCGAAGTGGAACGGCTTGGTGACGACGCCGACCGTGAGGATACCCATCTCACGCGCGGCTGCCGCGATGACGGGGGCAGCCCCTGTGCCGGTGCCACCACCCATGCCGGCGGCGAGGAAAACCATGTTTGAACCAGCGAGGCAGTCGCGAATTTCCTCCAGCGCCTCCTCGGCCGCCGCCCTGCCGACCCCAGGCTTGGAGCCTGCGCCGAGACCCTCCGTCACCTGAAGGCCCATCTGGATGATTCGTTGGGCGCGCGACGAGGCGAGAGCCTGCGCGTCGGTGTTGGCGACGACGAAGTCGACCCCGGACAGGCCGGAGACAATCATGTTGTTGATTGCGTTGCCGCCGGCGCCGCCTACGCCGCACACCACGATACGGGGCCTCAGTTCTTTCAGTTGGGGGGCCTTCAGATTGATCGGCATACCTTGCCTCTCCTATTGGGCGCTCGCCGACGCCGCGTCACCCCCTCCACGGCTGAAAGGCTGGCCCGTCAGGGATCGCTTTTCCGCCGGCACCGACCCTGCGACGCATGTCCGGCTCTCCCAAGCCTGTTGTTGCGTCAAGCTGGAGACTCCACCTCTATGGTTAAGGCCAGGTTAATTGGGGACGGCAATGCCGGTCGGGCCGGCAGCGGCCGGGCTTTCCCCTCAACTGCGACGTCCACAGTCGCCATCTGGAAATGGACGCTTGACGTCGACACGCGACATTCAAACGTTCGCACGCTGACTGGGTCGAGGTCGGTCCGCACGCGGGGAACCGGGCGTCAGATTTTGAGCGCTAGTGCGTTTTCTCCTTCATCGCCATCCGCGCCGCATCCGCGCCTGATTTCATTGAGCCGGTGAAACCGCCGGACTCCGCGAATGACGAGGCGAGGTAGACCGACGGAAGCGGCGTCTTCGGCGAGCGCGGGATTCCGGCCCAGATTCCGCGCTCGAATGGCCGAGGCGCAAACCCATAGACCGCGCCGCCGGGGGTGTTCATGAAATTGTGCATCGAGCGCGCGTTGAGGAACATGCGCTCCGAGACCGCTGCGCTAAACCCCGGATACTCTTGGTCGAGCGCCGCCTGGAAGGCGTCGAGCCAACGCCCGCGCCTATCCTTTTCGTACTGCGGCGCGAGCGCGGCCCAGTTGTCGAAGCGGTCGACGCCGACCACAGTGACGAGGACCGGCCCATCTCCGAGACCGCTGTCGATCGCGCCATAGTTGGCGATGGCGTATGAGGGCATGCGGTTTCCCGGATCGGCGGCGAACATCCGACTGCATTCGGCCGTCTGGCTGAGCGAGGTCATCCAGTCCGGGAGCACCGCCAGGCTATAGCGGTTAAGGCCGAGTTTCGCCGGCGGGACGCTGAGGCCGAAATGCGCCGAGAATAGTGAGATTGAGAGCGCCCGGCCGATGTAGGCGCGCTCGATCGCCGCCCGCTCCGCAGGGGGCAGCATGTGCGCGAGCACATGCGGGGCGCAATTGGCGAAGACCTGCCTTGCGCCGAGGCGCTGTTCGTCGGCCCTGGTCTTCGCGTCGACGTGGCGCACGAACGCGGGGTGACCTGACGCATCGAAATCGATTCCGGATGCGTCGCGGCCGAGCAGCAAAGAGCCGCCAGCGTTGCTCACGACCTTGGCGAGCTTCATCGAGAGGACGCGCGAGCCGCCTTTGATGAACCGGCCGCCCTCCTTGAGGTATCCGCCTTGCGCCATGGCGAAGAACGGCCACGCCAGATGGCGCGGATCGTCGGCGTAGTATCCGATGTTGCCGGCGATCGCGAATTTCGCCGCCTCGTCATCACCGAGATGCCGCTGAAGAATGTCCGCCGTCGAGGCGCGCCAGTCCCGGGCGAGACCGCGCAACCCAACCCCTGCGCGGAAAAGCTGGCCGAGCGAGCGCGTTTCGCCCGCTTTCGTCAAGCGTTCGACGCCGGAATGAATCTGCTCCATCGCCCCGAGGAGCCGGGCGAAACCGTCTCTGCTTTTCGGGAACCGGGAGCTCAGCGCCAGATGCGCGGCGTCGAACCCGACCGGCAAATCGAACGTCTCGCCGACCGGACCTCCCTTCACCGAGAAGAACGGCGAAATCGGAATCCACTCGATTTCCTCGAGGAGGCCGAGCTCCGTCAGAATCGCATGTTTGGGTTCGCCCGGATCGTGCGGATCGGCCGTCTGATGCAGCGCGGGCTCGATCGTCAGCGCGCCGGTCCTGAAGGCCGAAGCGGCCCCGCCGACGCTATGATTACGCTCGATCACGCAGACCTTGCGCCCCGCCTTGGCGAGCAGCGCGGCAGCCGTGAGCCCGCCGAGCCCCGAGCCGATGACGACGGCATCAAGAGCAGTTTCGCTCACGAGGAAACTCCTTTTTTTGGTGGCCACTATAATCTACCGGGAGCCGCCAATCCGGTTGTTGATCGCGATCAAGCGCGATCTCGATCGAGGCTCAGTCCAGCGTTTCGCGATAGACGAACGACGCGAAGGCGATGACAACGATGGCAAACAGCGCCATCGGCCACAGCTCCGGCGCAATCTCGCTCCAGCCGTTGCCCTTGAGCAGCACGCCGCGCACGATCCGCATCGCGTGGGTCGTGGGAAAGACGTTGCCGATGACCTGCGCCCAGACGGGCATGCCGCGGAACGGGAACATGAAGCCCGAGAGCAGGAACGAGGGCATCAGCGTGAACTGCGCGAGCTGCACCGCCTGCATCTGGTTAGCCGAAACGGTGGAGAAGGTGACGCCGAGCGCCAGATTGCACGCGATGAAGAGGCCCAGCGCGCCGAGGAGCAGCGGAACCGAGCCGCGAATCGGCAGGGCGAAGAAAAGCGAGGCCGCGACCAGAATCAGCAGCACCTGGATGTAGCCGATGATGACATAGGGTGCGATCTTGGCGATCATCACCTCGATAGGGCGGACCGGCATCGCGAGCAGGTTCTCCATTGTGCCGCGCTCGCGCTCCTTGGTGATCGCCATCGTCGTGACGAACAGGGTCGAGAACATCAAAACGATGCAGACGAGGCCTGGCACGACATTGAGCACGGTCAGCTGCTCAGGGTTATAGCGGGCGTGCACGATGAACTGAAACGGCGGCGTCTGCGGCTGGGCCTGCCGGATCGGCGGCAGGTCGCGGTTGAGGTCGGAGGCTGCCTGGCCGAGCGCCGCGACCGCATTGCCGATCGCAGTCGGATCGGTCGCGTCTGCGTCGATCAGCACCCCCGGCTGCTCGCCGCGGTCGACCGCGCGGTCGAAGTCGGGCGGCATCTCGATGACAAACATGAGGTCGCCGCGCGCGAGCTCATCGTTCGCCTCCGCCTCGCTCCTGATGACGCGAATGTCGTAGTAGCCGGAGTTGGCGAGCGCGGCGGCGATGGTGCGGGTGTATTTGGAGTCTTCGATTGACAGGAGACCCGTGGGCAGGTGTTTCGGGTCGGAATTGATCGCATAGCCGAACAGGAAGAGCTGCATGATCGGGATTGCGATGATGATCCGCAGCGTCATCGTGTCGCGCAGGATCTGGATCGATTCCTTGCGCAGAAGGGCGATCAGGCGGGCGAAGGAGAAGGCGTTCACGTCCGCGCCTCCTGCACGCTCAACATGTGGATGAAGACGTCGTCGAGCCGGGGCTCGACCTCCGTCCAGACGAGGCCGACGCCGCTCGCGTCGATCGCCCTCTTCAAGGCTTCCCGGTCGAGGCTCGCGACCCTCAGCGCGCGTCCGAACACGGCCGCCGCCTCGACGCCGGGCGTATGGCGCAAGGCGACCGCGGCCCGGTCGACGTCCTCCCCCGTCCCCTCGAAGGTGACGAGGCCGGAATGGGCCACCACTGTCGCCGCGCCGCCCTGCACCACGATGCGTCCCTGCGCGAGATAGACGATGCGCTTGCAGCGCTCAGCCTCGTCCATGTAGTGCGTCGACACCAGCGTCGTCAGGCCTTCGACCGCCATGTCATGGATCAGGTCCCAGAATTCGCGCCGCGCCTTGGCGTCGACGCCGGCGGTCGGCTCGTCGAGCAGCAGCAGTTTCGGCTCATGCAGCACGCAGGCGGCGAGCGCGAGGCGCTGCTTCCAGCCGCCGGACAATTGCCCCGCCAGTTGGTTGCGTCTGTTCTCGAGGCCCATGCGCTCGAGGATCGACCTGACCGCCTCGCGCCGGTTCGCCATCTCGTAGACGCGCGCGACGAAGTCGAGATTCTCGAACGCTGTCAGGTCTTCGTACAGGCTGAAGCGCTGCGTCATATAGCCGACCTCGCGCCGGATTTCGTGCGGCTCCCTGATGATGTCGTAGCCGAGGCACTGCCCCGATCCGCCGTCCGGCCTCAGAAGGCCGCACAGCATCCGGATGGTCGTCGTCTTGCCGCTTCCGTTGGCGCCGAGAAATCCGCAAATCTCGCCTTCGGCCACCTGCAGGCTCAAGCCCTCGACGACCTTGAGGTCGCCGAAGCTCTTTCGCAATCCGCTGACGTCGATGGCGTAACTGCTCATGGCGCGTCGGTTTCGGGCTTCACCGTCACCGGCTGGCCCGGATTGAGAAGCGTCGCCGCCGCGGGCGGCGGCCGGGCCTCGGCCAGGAAGACGAATTTCGTGCGCGTCTGCTCCGAATAGATGAAGGGCGGGGTGTATTCGGCCTGCGGGGAAATGAAAGAGACGACGCCGGCGAGATCGCCCGGACAATTGTCGCACGAGAACGCGACCTTGTCGCGGACATGCACCCGCGCGAGTTCGGTCTCCGGGATGAAGAAGCGGACAAAAATGTTCTGCGGCGGCAGCAGGGAGACGACCGGCGCTCCGGCCGCGAGCGTTTCGCCGGAAAACGCGATCACGTCGGCGACAAGACCGGCGTCGGGCGAGACGATCGAACGCTGGTCGAGCCGCCACTGCGCCTGCTTGAGCGCCGCCTCGAGCGAATCGACCAACGATTTTTGCGCCTCGATTTCCGACGGCCGGCCCATGGCCGCCTGACCGGTCGCGAGCGCGGCGGCGGCCGCTGCGACCTTCGCTTCCGCCGAACGCAAGGCGGCGTCCTCCTGATCGACGATCTGCTGGGTCGCCGAGCCCGACTTCAACAGCGATGAGCTGCGCTGCAAATCCTCCTGCGCCTTGTCGCGCGCCGCTTCTGCGTCGCGCAAATTGGCCTTGGCCTGCTCGATCTCGCTGGGCTTGGCGGGCGAGAGCAGATTGGCGAGCTGGTCGCGCGCCTGTTGCAGGAGGCGGCGCGCCTGATCGACGGCGGCCCGGTCGTCGGCGTCGTCCTGCTCGAACAGCGGCTGGCCTTTCACGACCCGGTCGCCGCGCGCGACATGGACGGCGGTGATGAGACCGGGCTCAGTCGGCGCGACCTTGACGAAGTCCGCCTCTGCATAGCCCTGCCAGGCGACCGGCGCAGGCGTTCTCGGGCGGAAGAGCGCCCATCCGCTCGCCAGGACAATCGCCGCGAGCGCCGCCAGGACAACGATTCGACGAAACAAGGCGGCCCTCGCATGTGCTCAGGGCTCGAAACCCCAGTCTATCGGGGTTTAGCCGGCGGTCACACCCTCAGCGGCATCAGCACATAGAGGGCGGACGCACCGTCGCGATCCTGGATGAGAGTCGGCGAGCCGGGGTCGGCGAGGCGGATGAGCGCCGTATCGCCGGAAAGCTGGCCGACGATGTCGAGGAGGTAGCGGGCATTGAAGCCGATGTCGATCGGAGGCGAATCGTAGTCGACTTCGATTTCCTCGCTGGCCGAGCCCGAATCGGGATTGTTGACGGATAAGGTCATCTTGCCGTCGGCGATGGCGAGCTTGATCGCCCGGCCTCGTTCGGAGGAGAGCGTCGACACGCGGTCGACGGCCTTTTCAAACGGCTCCTTGTCGACGACGAGGCGCTTGTCGTTGCCGGTCGGGATGACCCGCGCATAGTCGGGGAAGGTGCCGTCGATCAGCTTGGTCGTCAGCATGACGTCGCCGAACTTGAAACGCGCCTTGGCGGTCGAGATCTCGACCTCGACGTCCTGCGTCAGGTCCTCGAGCAGCTTCAAGACTTCGCCGACCGCCTTGCGCGGCGCGATCACGCCGGGCATGCCGCTCGCGCCTTTGGGCGCCGGCGTTTCGACGCGCGCGAGGCGATGCCCGTCGGTCGCGACGGCGCGGAGCATGAGGGTCCCGCCGACATCGACCGTGTGCAGGAAAATGCCGTTGAGATAGTAGCGCGTCTCCTCGGTCGAGATCGCGAACTGCGTGTTGTCGATGAGTCGTTTGAGTTCCACCGCTGGCAGCGTGAAACGATGGGAGAACTCGCCCGAGGTGATGTCGGGAAAGTCCGAGGCGGGCAGCGCCTGCAGATAGAAGCGGGACCGGCCCGAGCGCAGCAGCAATTGTCCGGTCTCGCCGGCGATTTCGAGGCTCGCCTGCGCTCCCTCCGCCAGCTTGCGCACGATGTCGTAGATCACATGTGCAGGCACCGTGGTCGCGCCGGACTGAGCGACGTCCGCTGCGATCGACTCGGTCGCCTCGAGGTCGAGATCCGTGCTTTTCAGCGCGACTTTGCCGTCGGACGCCTCGATCAGGACGTTGGCCAAAATGGGGATCGTGTTTCGCCGTTCGACGATGCGATGCACGTGTCCCAGAGCCTTGAGCAGGACCGAACGCTCGATGGTGACCTTCATCGCTTGAATTCCGAACTCTTCGTGACGACCGACGCGCCCTGATGCGGGGTCGCGGACTTTGCCAAGGCGCTCCGGCCGGCGCAAGGGCGCGCCCCGCGCCAGCCGCCGTTTCCTTCTGGATATTAACGATTTCGTCAATCGGGGCGAAAGCTTTACCGGCCCTTAAATCGCCCGCTTTACTCTCTCTCCCTGCGTGACGCGCGTTCTGCCCGACCCATCGGGCGGCGTCGGCGCGAGCGGGATGACGATGTTCGGGCGGCGCGGCACGAAGAGCCGGACGCGGATCGAGCCGCGCCTCGACTGGCGCGACGAAGCCGTGGACGATCTGCGTGCCGATCCCGCCGACCGGCCGGCGTGGGCCCGGAGCGCGAAGTCGGCAAAGGCGGCGCGCGGCAAGAAGATGCGGGGCAGGCCGCGGCGCTCCACTCTCGGTCGATTGGTCTATTGGACGTTCGTACTCGGCGTCTGGGGCGCGATCGCGCTCGCCGGGCTCGTCGCCTATGAGGCGAGCCAACTGCCGCCGATCGACCAGCTGGCGGTGCCGAAACGCCCGCCCAACATCGCGATCCTCGCGGACGACGGCTCGCTCATCGCCAATCGCGGCGACACCGGCGGCGCGGCGGTCAGGCTGATCGACCTGCCGCCGTACTTGCCCAAGGCCTTCGTCGCGATCGAGGACCGGCGCTTTTACGAGCATTTCGGCATCGACCCGGTCGGCGTCTCGCGCGCGGTCGTGCGCGATCTGACCGGGAAAGGCGGACTCGAGGGCGGCTCGACGCTGACCCAGCAGCTCGCCAAGAACCTCTTCCTCACCCAGGAGCGCACGCTCTCGCGCAAGATCCAGGAAGCGATTCTCGCGCTGTGGCTCGAGCGCAGATATTCCAAGGACCAGATTCTCGAGCTCTATCTCAACCGCGTCTATTTCGGCTCCGGCGCCTATGGGGTGGAGGCCGCGTCGCAGAAATATTTCGGCAAGAGCGCGCGCTCCGTCACACTGTCGGAAGCGGCGCTCCTTGCCGGCCTGATGAAGTCGCCGACACGCCTTGCGCCCAACCACAATCTCGCCGGCGCCAACGAGCGCGCGGCGCAGGTGATTACCGCCATGGCCGAGCAGGGGCACATCACCGAGTCGATGGCCAAGATGGCGCTCGCCAACCCGGCGAAAGTCTGGCGCGACAAGAGCGCAGGCTCGATCAACTACGCCGCCGACTATGTGATGGACGCGCTCGACGACACCGTTGGCGCAATCGACGAGGACATCGTGGTGACGACCACAATCGACCTCAAAATGCAGGCCGAAGCCGAGCGCGCGCTGACCGACGAGCTCAACGCCAAGGGCTCGAAGTTCGGCGTCGCCGAGGGCGCGCTCGTCGCGATCGATCCGGCCGGCGCGGTCAAGGCGATGATCGGCGGGCGCAGCTACGCCGAGAGCCAGTTCAACCGCGCCGTTGCGGCGAAGCGCCAGCCGGGCTCGTCGTTCAAGCCGTTCGTCTATCTGGCGGCGCTGGAGAAGGGCCTCACTCCCGACACCGTGCGCGAGGACGCGCCGATTTCGGTCAAGGGCTGGAATCCGGAGAACTACAGCCGGGAATATTTTGGCCCGGTCACGCTGACCAAGGCTCTGTCGCTGTCGCTCAATACGGTTGCGGTAAGGCTCGGCCTCGAGGTCGGGCCGAAGGCCGTCGTGGCCGTAGCCCATCGGCTTGGCGTCGCCTCCGAGCTCGAGCCCAACGCCTCGATCGCGCTCGGCACGTCGGAGGTCACGCCGCTCGAAATGGTTTCGGCCTACGCCGCCTTCGCCAACGGCGGGATCGGCGTGCAGCCGCATGTGATCTCGAGAGTGCGCACCGCCGACGGCAAGCAGCTCTACGCTCGGCGCAACGCGAGCTTCGGGCGGGTGATCGAGCCGCAATATGTCGCCATGATGAACGGGATGATGCAGGAGACGCTTCTGACCGGCACCGCGCACAAAGCCGAGTTGCCGGGCTGGCAGGCGGCCGGCAAGACGGGCACCAGCCAGGATTGGCGCGACGCATGGTTCGTCGGCTACACCAGCTATCTCGTCGCCGCGGTGTGGCTTGGCAACGACGACAACAGCCCGACGAAGAAAGTCTCGGGCGGCAACCTGCCGGTCGAGATCTGGAGCCGGTTCATGAAAGCGGCGCACGACGGCGTGCCGGTCGCGGGCCTGCCGCTTGGGGTTTGGCGCAATCCCGATGCGCCAAACCCGTTCCCGCCGCTGCTGCCCCCGCTCGACCTCACAGGCGCGCAGGCGCCGACGCCGCCGTCCGGCGGACGAGGCGGCCTTGCGCCCGTCTCGGCGAGCGCGCCGCCCAATCCCGCCGCGCCCGCCTCCGTCCGCGCCGCGCCTGCGCCCGTGCCCGTCGTCAACAGCGCCCCGGTCCCGCCTGCGCCGATTCCGAACGCCGGCGGCCAGCCCGCGCAGCGTGACAAGAGCCTGTTCAACAGGATATTCGGGACGCTGTGACGCGGGCCTCGCGGGCGGCGCCATTCTCAGTCGCGAATTGAGACTTCTCAAGGGATTGCGGCGCCATTTCCGGGTTTCCGGGCGACGCTCGCTCGACCTGGCGGGATAGGAGAACGGCGCGCCGAACGACAGTTGCAACCAGAACATTCTCTGACTAAAGTCAGAGAATGGACGGCGCGCAGGTTCAGCGGGTTCGCAGCTTCAGCCGGTTGGTCACGCAGCGAATCGGCGCGCTGGACGAGAGCTATCTCAAGCGCGGGCCGCCGCTCAGCGAAGCGCGTCTCATCTTCGAGATCGGCCTCGACGGAGCGGATTTACGCGCGTTGCGCGACAGGCTCGGGCTCGATTCCGGTTACCTCAGCCGGCTCCTAAACTCCCTGACCGCGCAAGGCCTCGTCGAGATCGGCAAGGACGCACGCGACGGCCGCTTGCGCCACGCGATCCTCACACGCAAAGGGCGCGCCGAGCTCGCGGCCTATAGCCGCCTCTCCGACGCGCTCGTCGCCTCGATGCTCGAACCCCTCGACTTACGCCAGCGCGAGCGCCTGGCCGGGGCGATGGGCGAGGTCGAGCGATTCCTGCGAGCGGGCAGGGTCGAGCTCTCTTTCGAGACGCCCGCTAGCGACGACGCGAGGCAGTGCCTCGACGCCTATTTCCGCGAGATCGCGGAGCGCTTCGAGGCGGGATTCGACCCCGCTCAGGACCGCACCCCTTCTGACGACGAGCTGACGCCGCCCAAAGGATGGTTCGTCGTGGCGCGGCTCGAGGGCGAACCGGTCGGCTGCGGCGCGTTCAAGCGGGTCGACAACGCGACGGGCGAAATCAAGCGAGTCTGGACGGCGCCGCCGGCGCGCGGGCTCGGCGTGGCGAGGCGGGTGCTTCGCAAGCTCGAGGGCGCGGCGCGCGACGCGGGCCTCATCACGCTTCGCCTCGACACCAACAAGGCGCTGACCGAAGCGCACGCCCTCTACCGCAAGGAAGGCTACCACGAGGTCGAGCGCTTCAGCGACAACCCCTATGCGCATCACTGGTTCGAGAAGCGGCTGTAGCTTTGTCATTCCCGACGGTCGCAAAGCGACCGGCCCTCATCCGGCCGACTGCGTCGGCCACCTTCTCCCGCAAGCGGGAGAAGGGTAGCGCTTGCGGGAGAGGGTTGGGGTGAGGGTGACTCTAGAACCCGAAGAATTCCCGGCGCAGCGCGTCCTCGTAGAGGCGCTTCCGGTAGTCGACTTCCTTGTGCAGCTTGTGCTCGCGGAAATGCGCCGCCTCCCACTGGTCGAGGTCGGCGACCGAGTGCTCGCTGCCCGAGGCGAGCGCCTCCTCCGCGCGGATCGCCGCGACCCAGTCGTCCACCGCCTTCTTGTAGTCCGCCTGCAGCTGGTCCAGTTCCTGCTGAAGATCCGCTGAAATATCCGCCATGGGTTCCCCCCTGTTCTCCGTCGATTACCGCCGCTCTATGAACAAAAAACGACACTCGGAGCAATCGGCGGGGGCCGCAACGAACGGGGCGCAATTCATCGGGCTGGCGGCCGACCGCGACCCGGGCGCAGACCTTTCCGTCATGGCCCGGCCAGGACGGCTTGCGACTTCGGTCGCCCCGCCTTTGCAGAGAATAGGTATTACTCCTCGAACCGCTCGCTCATCCCCGCCGATTTCGGCGGGGCGATCGAGGCGTCGGGCTTCAGCGCCGGCAAGCCGGGATCGCGGAACCGGTTGACGATCGGATAGCGCCGGTCGCGGCCGAAATTCTTCGGCCCGACCTTGACGCCCGGCGCCGACTGGCGGCGCTTGTATTCGGCGAGATAGAGGAGCTTTTCGACCCTGCGCACCGTGTCGGGGTCGAACCCTTCGGCGATGAGATCGGCGAGGCGCATTTCCTTTTCGACGAGCCCGTGCAGGATGGCGTCGAGCACGGGATAGCGCGGCAGCGAATCCTCGTCCTTCTGGTTCTCGCCCAATTCGGCGCTCGGCGACTTGACGAGAATGTTCTCCGGGATGACCACGCCGTCCGGCCCCAGCGCGCCAACCGGCTTCCAGCGGTTGCGCAATGCCGACAAGCGGAACACCTCCATCTTGTAGAGGTCCTTGATCGGATTGAA
>Ga0209656_10002211_pt1 | contig 12614 bp, 15 predicted proteins | sample BogFormECP12_OM2_FD_188239 | JGI IMG/M metagenome (GOLD analysis project Ga0209656, IMG submission 188239) | Bog forest soil microbial communities from Calvert Island, British Columbia, Canada - ECP12_OM2 (SPAdes) (version 2) | ecosystem: Environmental > Aquatic > Freshwater > Wetlands > Bog ... | reverse complement strand
TGATCATCGTGGTCACCAGCAGCATGCGGTGCGCCAAATCCATGACGTTTTCTGGGGTCACAGGTGAAAACTCGCGGCCAGCGTGCCCATCAGCAGCGTCCAGCCGTCCACCACCACGAACAGCATGATCTTGAACGGCAGCGACACGAGGACCGGAGACAGCATCATCATGCCCATCGACATCAATACGCTGGCGACCACCAGGTCGATGACCAAGAAGGGAATGAACACCATGAAGCCGATCTGAAAGGCCGTCTTCAGCTCGCTGGTCATGAACGTCGGGATCAGCACCGAGAGCGGCACGTCATCGGCGCTCGCGAATTGCGCCTTGCCTGAGAGCTTGGCGAACAGCTGCAGGTCGTTTTCCCGGGTCTGCGCCAGCATGAACTTCTTCAGCGGCTTGACCGTGCGATCCAGAGCCACTTCGCCGGCCACTTGGCCGTCCAAGTAAGGCTTGATGCCGTTCGCATACGACTGCTCGATGGTCGAACTCATGACGAAAAAAGTCATGAACAGGGCAAGACCCGTCAGAATCTGGTTCGAGGGGGTGGTCGCCATGCCGAGCGCCTGCCGCAGAATCGACAACACGATGATGATGCGGGTGAACGCCGTCATCGCCAGCAGAATCGCCGGCAGCAGCGTCAGCACCGTCATCAGGATCAGTACCTGAAACGTGAGCGAGTACGTCTGGGCCCCGTCCGCCGCCGTCTTGATGGCGATGGCGGGCAGCGCGCTCTGGGCCGTTGCCGCATCGAGAGGCAGCAGTACCAGGGGCACGAGAATGCCCGCTGCGATCAGCGCCCGGCGCCGACCGTTCATGCGGAGCCACCCGGCCGCTTGATCATGTCGCGCAAGCGTTCGGCGAACGCCGGCGCCTGAGCGGCGCCCTTGAGCACAATGGGGGCGGCCAGCGGCGTCAGAGGCGTGACACCTGAAGGGCCGACGCCGACCAGTACCTGCGAGTCGCCGACGCGAACCAGCACGATGCGCTCGCGCGGGCCCAGGCTCATCTCGTCGATGACGGCCATCTCCCCCGAACCGCGCGGACCCGCCAGCTTGAGCCGCTTCAATGCCCAGCTGATCGCCAGAATCAGCGCGACGATGGCGATGAGGCTCAAGGTGAGCTGCGCCAGGCTGCCCACGGACAAAGGCGAGGCGGGTTGCGCCATCCCCGTCATTTGGCGTGCTCCATCCTTTCAGTCGCGCTCACCACATCCGTCAACCGGATGCCGAATTTCTCGTTGACCACCACGACTTCACCGCGCGCAATGCGCACGCCGTTCACCAGGACGTCGAGGGGTTCGCCGGCGAGTCGATCGAGTTCGACGACCGCGCCGGGCGCAAGCTGCAGCAGATCGCGCACCGACATGCGCGCGCGCCCGACTTCGAGCGCGAGCGTGACCGCCACGTCGAGGATGAGATTCAGGTTCATCTCCTGACCGCCGGCGCCGGCGGCATTGGGACCTAGGTCGCCGAATTGGGCGCGCGCGACGGCGGCATTTTTCGGTTCGGGCGTGCTCATGTGGAGGCTCCTGGGAGAATTTTGAGTGCGTTGCGCCCCTGCGAGACGCCGAAACGGCCGCGATACAGCGGCACATCGCCCGCGAACAGGGTCACCTGCTGCGGCGCTTCGATGGGAATGATGTCGCCCGGCGACAGGCGCACCAGGTCGCGCAGACTGATTTGCGCCTGGGCAAGAATCGCGCGGGTGTCGACCTCGGCATCCTGCAATGCCGTGGTCAGGACGGGCGCCCATGCCTCTTGGCGAGGCAGCGTCCTTTGGCCGCCGTCCGCGGCGAGCGCTTCGCGCACCGGGGCAAGCAGGGACTCCGGCAGCAGCCAATCGATGCGGCCGCTGCGCGCGGCGAACTCCACGGTGAATTTGAGAACCAGAAGTCCTTCGTGCGGCGCGCCCAGCTGCACCAATCGTGGATTGGTTTCCTGCTTCACGAGTTCCAGCTCCAGCGGTGTTACCGGCGCCCACGCGGCGGTTAGATCCGCAGCGAAACTTCGCAGCAGCAGCGCGAGAAAGCGCTGCGCGGCCGGAGCGATGGCGGCCGACGGGTCGGCGGTGGCGCGCCCCGATCCGCCGAAGAAGCCGTCGAGCAAGGTCAGCAACAGGCCGGGTTCGACACTGATGAAGGCGAAGCCCGGCAGAGGTTTCAGGCGCACCACCGCGAGGCTCGCCGGTACCGGCAGCGCGGCCTGCAGGTCGGCGCTCTTCGCCGATTCCAACGAGCTGAACTGCATGGCGGCGTCGCGGCCCAGCAAGGTCGACAAGGACGCTTGGGCGCGCTCGGCGAAGGACTTGCTGACGACTTCCAGCAGCGGCAGCTGCATCCGATTGATGCGCTGCGCGGTGAAATCATAGGGCCGCACCGCGCCGCTGGCATTGTTCTCGAGCAGCGCCGACACTTCTTCGTCCGAAATGGCCGCGCGGGCTTCAGCCTCGGCCATTACTGCACCACGAAGCTGGTGAACAGCAGGTCATCGATGTCCGGACCGCCTTCCTTCTTCTGCACGGCGCGTACCTCGGCGAGCGCCTCCTGGCGCAGCTTCTCCTTGCCCTCGCGCGACATCATCGATTGGTAATTGCGATTGCTCATGAGCAGCAGCAAATTGTTGCGGATCAGCGGGATGCTCTTTTGCACGCTGTCGATGGCCTTTTGGTCGTGGGCCATGACCTCCATGGTGATCTGCAGGAAGCGCACCACGGAACCGTCTTCGAAATTGACCACCAAGGGCGGGTCGATGGCGTAGTAAACCGATGCCTTGCCCGATCCGCCCTCCTCGCCGTGGGAGGCGGCCGCCACGGGTATGATGGCCTTGATCTTGCCGTCCTTGTCCAATTGCATATCGGGCAGCGGATGCAGCTTCACATTGATGAAGCCGCCGGCCACGACGGCGGACAGGCTCAGCACAAAGATGCCGATCCCGTTGATTACAGTGCCCATCAGTCCGGATTTGTTCGGCGGAGGGGGGGAAGTTTCGTCGGCTGCATCGGCCATGGGTTTTTCCTAGCGCGGTCACATGCCGCACCGAGGAATCGAGCAAGTTCTGTGCCAGAACCTCTGCGAGTTTATTATTATAACAAAATCAAATACTTAGCCAGAGGGGGTGCGATCCCCAGGCCGCCCACAGCGCCGCCCGCCGAGAATTTGACGCTTCAAAACTTCAGCGACACCCGCAAACCCGGCGCGGCGTCGTCCAGCACCAGGCGCGCACCGTGCAATTTTGTAACCGCCGCCACCAGCGACAGCCCCAGCCCGGAACCTGGAAATTTGCGGGCCTCGTCCAAGCGCACGCGGCGGCCCAGCACGATCTCGCGCTTGTCCGCCGGAATGCCCGGCCCATTGTCTTCCACGATGACTTCGGGTTCGCTGGCGGAGCCGCGCAGCACCACCCGGATGCGCCCGCCGTCCGGCGTGAACTTGATGGCATTGTCGAGCAGGTTCGCCAGCGCCTGAGCCAACAACTGCCGGCTGCCCAGGACCTGGGCCCCCGGCGCCACCGAACTGGTCAATTCGATGCCGCGCTGCTCGCTGACCGGCTCGTACAGTTCGACCACGCTCGCGACCAGTTCCGACAGATCGACCGGTTCCCGCGCCACCGTGCCGGTTTCGGCGAGTGCAATGCGCAGCAGAGCATCCAAGGTGCTTCGCATGCGATCAACCTCGGCAGTGACCCGCTCGATGACGCGGCGCTCGGGCGAACCCGCCCCGAGTTGAGCCATTGCTGCCTCGGCGGTGGCCTGCAGGCGATTGAGCGGCGTGCGCAAATCGTGCGCGGCGCTGTCGAGAACGGTGCGCATGCCGAGCGTGAGCTGCTCGATCTTGTCCAGCATGGTGTTGATTTCGCGCGCCAGGGTGTTGATTTCGTCATCCGCATCGCGAACCGGCAGCCGCTGCGACAGATCGCCGCGCATGATTTGTGTCGCCACCGCCGAGATCGCGCCAGCCTGCGCCAGAATGCGCCGGCCCATCCAGAAACCGCCGCTCAAGCCCAGGAGCAGCGTCATGGCGACCGCGGCGATCAACCCGCGCACCATCAGGCTCTTGACGTCCTGCCGCTCCTGCACGTCGTGTCCCACCAGCATTTGATAGCCGCCCGGCAGCTTGAAATACTGCGCGCGCATGTCGTGCTCGCGGGTTTCGTCGCCGAACGGCACCGACACCTTGAACAGGAACCACTTGCCCTTGCTGGCGTCGATCTTCGGCCAAGCCGGCACATTTCCCGCGACGGGACGCAGCTGCGGATCCACCAACAGATACACGGCGCCGCGTACGTCCTGATCCTGCGAGCGTTGTTCGATCAACTCGATGAATTCGCTGCGCGACAGCGCCGCCCTTTGTTCCCGCAATCCCTGCACTTCGGCTTCGATCAGATTGTCGGTGCTGCTATCGACGACGCGTGAGACCGCGAAATCCACCGCCCCGAGGAGTACGGCCGCGCCGCACGCGAACACGATCGAGTAGACGATGGCGATGCGGAACGGCGAGGTATCGAGTACGCCGAGGAACCGTTGATCGGGTGCCACAACCTAGGCCGCTATTCGTCTTCACGCAAGCTGTAGCCCGCGCCGCGCACCGTGTGCAGCAGGGGCTTGTCGAAGTCCTTGTCGATCGCCTGCCGCAGGCGGCTGATGTGCACGTCGATCACATTGGTCTGCGGGTCGAAGTGATAGTCCCAGACGCCCTCGAGCAGCATGGTGCGCGTCACGACCTGGCCGCTGTGGCGCATCATGAACTCCAGCAGCTGGAATTCGCGCGCGGTGAGTTCGATTTTCTTGCCGTTGCGCATGACTCGGCGCGTCATGCGGTCCAGCTCCAGATCCGCCAATTTCAATTTGGTGTTGGTTTCCGCATTGCCGTTCTCGCCGCGCCGCGCCAGCGCATCGATGCGCGCCAGCAGCTCGGACATGTGATACGGCTTGGTGAGGTAATCGTCGCCGCCCGCGCGCAGCCCGGTGATGCGGTCGTCGACGTCGCCGAGCGCGCTCAAAATGAGAACCGGCATCTTGCGCCCGGTGGCGCGCAGCGATTGCACCAGGGCGAGTCCGTCCATCTTCGGCAGCATCCGATCGACAATCGCCAGGTCGACGGCTATGGAGGAGGCCAGGTGCAGCCCCTCGAGGCCATTGCCCGCGACGTCGACCGTGTGTCCCGCCTCGCGCAGCGCCTTGGCAAGGTAGTCGCGGGCAACTTCGTCATCTTCAACAATCAAGATGTGCATGGCACGTATCTTACAGACCTTGGACCCGCGTTTGTCGGCACGATAGACTTAGGGCGAGGGCGCCCGGATTGTTCCGGCAAACACACCGAACGGCTAATTTATGACGCCCGCGACCATCTCGCAAACCACCACATGAACGGCGGCCAATGAGCGCGCCGGCGAAACGTTGCGTCGGCCGGGTTTGCGCCACGCTGTGGGCGGCGTTGTGCTGGGCCGGCCCATGCCAAGCCAAGGAGGAGCCCCTGTGGGAGTATGGGCTCGGGGTGGGCGCCGTGGCGTTCGAGGATTATCGCGGTTCCGACAGCTCGCATGTGTATCCCCTGCCCATTCCCTACCTTCTGTACAACGGCAAGTTTCTCAAGGCGGATCGCGACGGCGTGCGCGGCACCTTGTTCAATCAAGACCGAATCGAGCTCAATTTGAGCGTCAATGCCACCACGCCCGTGCGCAACGATCGGGAGCGCAACGGCATGCCGGACCTCAAGTCCACGCTGGAACTGGGACCCTCGCTGGATCTGCACCTGTTGCGCAGCGAGGATGCGCGCGTCAAGTTCGACTTGCGCATGCCGCTGCGAGCCGCGTTCACGGTCGAGGCCTCGCCCCGGGTGATCGGCTGGACGTTCACACCGCGGTTCAATCTGGATGTCGCGGATCCTTTCGGCTTCGCCGGCTGGCGCTTGGGACTGCTGACCGGGCCCCTGTTCGCCGAGCGTCGCTACCATGACTATTTCTACACCGTCGCGCCGCAGTATGCGACGGCGGCACGTCCGGCGTACCAGGCGCCGGGCGGCTACGCCGGCACGCAGGCCATCACCTCGCTATCCAAGCGCTTTCCGCGCTTCTGGGTCGGAGCGTACGCGCGCCGCGACACGCTGGCCGGAGCGGTCTTCGTCGACAGCCCGCTGGTCCGGCGCGAGAGTTATTGGTCGGCGGGATTCGGCATATCGTGGATGATCCACCGCTCTTCGACCATGGTCGAAGTGCCCGATTGAGCACCCGCACCCATGCTGCGACCCCTCAAAATCATCTATGAGTACTTCGCACTCTATAGTTCGCTGACGTTGCTCGGCCTCATTTGCCTGAGCTGGTCCGTGTTCGCGCTGCCTCTGTATTTCATCCTGCCGCGGCGCATCGGTACGGCGATTGGGCGGCGCGGCATCATGTCGGGATTCCGCGTCTATGCCTGGTCACTGTCCGTCACCGGCACGTATCGTTTGGATCTGCGCGACATCGACTCCCTCAAGGACGGGCCGCCGCTGATCCTGGCGCCGAATCATCCCTGCCTGATCGATGCGCTGCTGATTCTGACGCGCCATCCGAACATCGTGTGCGTGATGAAATCAGCGCTCATGCGCAATGTGTTCCTGGGCGCCGGTTCGCGCCTCGCCCGCTATGTAAGGAACGACCCACCCCGCCAAATGATCAAAGAATCTCTGGCGCATTTGCGGGACGGCGCAGTGCTGCTGTTATTTCCCGAGGGTACCCGCACCACCCGGGCACCCGTCAATCCGCTGGCGGGCAGCGTGGGTTTGATCGCGAAGCATGCCCGCGTGCCGGTGCAGACGCTGGTGATCGAGACGGATTCACCCTACCTGAGCAAGGGCTGGCCGTTGTTCCGCCGGCCCACGCTGCCCATCACCTACCGGGTGCGGCTCGGCAAGCGCTTCGACCCACCCTCGGACGTCGCCGCATTTACGGCGGAGCTCGATCGGTACTACCGGCAGGCACTCGCAGGCGCACTGCAGTCGCGCTGGCTCAAGCAGGCGTGAATAATCGGCGGCGCCATGCCTGAAGTCTCCCGCACTCATCTCGTGCTCATTCCAAGCTACAACCCGGGACCGAGAGCGTCGGGGACGGTGCGCGATGCGCTCGACCATTGGGCTCCGGTCTGGGTGGTGGTCGACGGCAGCACCGATCAATCCGCGCAAACATTATTGGCCATGGCCGCGGCCGAACCGCACCTGCGTGTGTTCGTGCTTGCCGAGAATCGCGGCAAGGGTGCCGCGGTGCTGTTCGGATTGCGCGAGGCTCTGGCTCGAGGGTTTACACATGCATTGACCATGGATTCCGACGGCCAGCATCCGGCGGAACTGATCGAAGCCTTCATGCAGGCATCAATGGCCGCGCCCGATGCGATGATACTGGGTCGTCCGGTGTTCGACTCCAGCGCGCCCGGTTTGAGGGTCAAGGGACGCAAGATCTCGAACTGGTGGGCCAACCTCGAGACCTTGTGGGCCGGCATCGATGACTCTCTGTATGGGTTTCGCGTCTATCCGATCCGCCCGCTCATCGAGGTCATGCGGTTTCAGCCATGGATGCGCCGCTTCGACTTCGACGTGGAGGCGGCGGTGCGTTTGAGTTGGCGGGGCTTGCGCGCCATCAATCTGCCGGCGCCGGTTCGGTATTTTAGGCCGGAAGACGGAGGCGTTTCGCACTTCAACTACTGGCGCGACAACGCCTTGTTGAGCTGGATGCATTTACGGTTGTTTTTGGAATTCGCCGCCCGCCTGCCCTGGCTGGCCGCGCGGCGACTGCGAATTCCGCAGTCCTAGGCCGGCGGCTTGCGCGCCCAATATTCCGAGAAGATGCCAAGTTCCACGTGGCGTTGAACGTCGATGAAGCCCGCCTCGCGAATCGCCTCGATGATCGCCGGCGGCGCGGCGCACGCTTCGATCGTGTCCCAGTAATACCGCATGAGCGTGGATAGATCGCGCTTGCCGGCCAAATATCGCGCCGCGAAGGGCACGACGCCGCGCATATAGCCCTTGAGCAGAACTCGCGCCACCCGGCCCCGCGGTTGAGTGATCTCGAGCAGACACATGCGGCCGCCAGGGGTCAGGACTCTCGAGAATTCGCGAAAAGCCGCCGACAAATTGCCGATGTGGCGCAGCGCATAACCCATGCTGAGGAAGTCCGCCGCCGCCGCTGCCAAGGGGATCGCCTCCGCGCTGCCTATCAGCAATTGGACGCCGGCAGGAACTTTGGCGCGCGCGATCATCCCGGCACTCGGGTCGATGCCGACCACCAGACCCGTAGCGCCGACCAGCCGGGCGGCTTGCCGCGCGGTGAGCCCGGTCCCAACGCCGATATCCACCACCCGCATGCCTGATTCGAGCCCGGCTCGGCTCAACGCCTTGCCACGGTACCAAGAGCCGGATCCCAAGGCCATGGCGCGCTCAATTCGGTCATAATCGACCGCCGTCAGGTCGAACAGATCCCTGACCCAGCCGCCTCGAGCCGCTTCGTCTGCATAGTATTCACGGAGCGGTGGATGCGGCGCTTGCATGTCGTTCATAGGATACGCTCCGCCGGCGCAGGTTGCCGCCGGGGTCGGCACCTATATAATGCCGCCACCTTAGAACGCCAATCGAAAGTCTAGCCTATGTCCGAAAAAGCGTCGCTCATTCAACAGCCGGCGCCACTGACCGATGCCGGTCTGCAGCGCGAGATTGCCACGCTGCTGGTGCGAGCCTTGAACCTCGAGGTCCTGCCGCAGGACATCGATCCCGAGGCGCCGTTATACGGCGACGGACTGGGGCTCGATTCCATCGACATTTTGGAGGTCGCGCTGATCGTCTCCAAGCAGTACGGCATTCAGTTGCGCGCCGACGCCGCGGAAAATCAGCAGACCTTTCGTTCCTTGAGGCACCTAGCAGAGTACATTGCGGCCCATAGGACGCAGTAGCGATGTCTTGGCCGCGTAGACTGCAGGTGGCTGCGATCATCTTGTTCGTTGCCTCTTATGCAGGACTGTCGCACTACGGCAATACGGGCGCGAAGACCCGCGATTTGGCGCTCTGTCTCGCGTTGGCACCCGTGCTCAGCGTCGCGCTCGTTCTGCTGTGGCGCTGGACCCGCCTCTTGGTCGCCCTGCTGGCGGCGACGGCCGCGGCCATGGTCCTCGGGTTTTACTGGCCGGTGCTCGAGGAAAATTTCTCCCTGGTTTATCTGCTGCAAGAGGGCGGTTTTTACAGCCTCCTGGCGGTGAGTTTCGGCCGCTCGCTGGTCGGCAATCGTGCGGCGCTCTGCACCCGGCTGGCGGACAAATTGCACGGTCCTCTCACGCCTCGAGAGCTGCTCTACACGCGCCGCGTCACCGCCGCATGGGCCATGTTCTTCGCCTTGATAACGGCGGCGACAGTTGGGCTTTTCGCCTGCGCGCCGCTGCGTATTTGGTCGCTGTTCGCCAACTTCTGCGTCGTACCGCTGATTGCCCTCATGTTCGTGGCCGAATATGCCGTCAGGCACCGCGTGCTGCCGCAAGTGCAGCGCCAGGGGCTGCTCGCCGCAGTACGGGTTTATTTTGCGGATGTCTCCTGACGTCAGGCGCATGGATACCATCGCTCTACTGTCGCATAGCACGCCCTCGGCGGTGGTTGCCTACCGTGCCGGCGTTCCCGTCACTGCGCAGCGCTTTTTGTCCGACGCCAAACACTTGGCCATTCGCCTGCCCCCCGGCAATCACCTGCTGAATGTGTGCGCCGATCGTTACCGTTTCACGGTGGGCCTCGCGGCTTGTCTCATCACCGGGCGCGTCAGCCTGCTGCCCTCGACGTACACGCCGGAAGTGATCGGGCAGCTGGCAGTTCAGATGCCGGACGCTGTGTGTCTGACGGACGATGCGCGCTGCGATATCGATCTGCCCAGAGTCCATTATCCCGAGGATTTGCCGGGTGCCGACTTCGATTGGGCGGTTCCGGAGATTCCGGTGACGCAGCTCGCGGCGGTCGTGTTCACCTCGGGATCGACCGGCACGCCCCTGCCCTATCGGAAGACCTGGGGCCGGATCGCACGCTGTGTGCGCGATGGCGCGCCTCGCCTGGGACTGCTCGACGGCAGAACTCATGCCCTGATCGGTACCGTGCCCGCACAGCACATGTATGGCTTCGAATCCACCGTGTTGCTGGCGCTGCTGAGCGGCAGTTCCTTCGGCGCCGAGCGGCCCTTCTATCCCGCCGATGTCGCGGCCGCCATGGCTGCGGTACCGCAGCCGCGCGTGTTGGTGACGACCCCGGTTCACCTGCGTACCCTGCTCGCCTCGGCGGTCGATCTGCCCCCCGTGGATCTCATCGTCTCGGCGACGGCTCCCTTGAACCAGGATCTGGCGCGCGATGTCGAGGCGAAATTCCGCACCACCCTGCTGGAAATCTATGGTTCCACGGAAACCGGGCAGATCGCCACGCGCCACACCGCCGAGTCGGCCGCGTGGCGGCTCTGGCCGGGCGTGCGGCTGAGAGTCGCGAACAACCAAGTGCTCGCGCAGGGCGGCCACGTCGAGCAATTGACGGTGATGTGCGATGTCATCGAGATCACCGGTGACGACGAATTCCTGTTGCACGGCCGCAGCGGGGATTTGGTCAACGTCGCCGGCAAGCGCAGTTCATTCGGCTATTTGAACGCGCAGCTCAATGCCATTCCCGGGGTCACCGACGGCGTGTTTTTCCTGCGCGAAGGGGCGACCGGCTCCACCGGCGTGGAGCGCTTGGGCGCGGTCGTGGTTGCCCCTACGATGAGCGTAGCCGCCCTGACCGAGCATCTGCGCCAACGCATCGATGCGGTGTTTCTGCCGCGGCCGTTGATCATGGTCGACCGCTTGCCGCGCAATGCCACCGGCAAGGTGCCGCAACAGGCGCTGCAGCATTTGGCGGACCGTCACTTGCAGAGCGCCACGGTCATGCACTGCGCGCTCGAGGTTCCGGGAGATCACCCGGCGTTTGCGGGGCATTTTCCCAATTTTCCCATCCTGCCGGGGGCCGTGCTGCTCGATGAGGCGCTCAAGGCCATCGAACGCGGGCGCGGTATCGATCTGAGGCAGTGGCAAATTGCGTCCGCCAAATTTCTCGATAGGGTACGCCCCGGCGATGCGCTTCACCTGGAGCACGAGGCCGCCGAGAGCGGCCTGATTCGCTTCACCATTCGCGCCGCGAGCCGGACGGTGGCCCGCGGCAGCCTGTCGACGCCTCGCGCCGCTCCATGACGCCCAAGACCGGGAATCCCGCGCGCGAGGCACCCAAGGCGGATTGGATCACGCGCCGCGAGCGGGGCAGCATTGCGCTATTGCGCATCATGGCGTCTCTCTCGCTGCGTTTGGGCCGGCGTTCAAGCCGCATTGTGCTCTACGGCATCGCCGTCTATTTTTTTTTGTTTGCGCCGGATTCGCGGCGTCATTCGCGGCGCTATTTGCGCCTGGCGCTGGGGCGCACCCCAAGCGCGCGCGACCGCTTTCGTCAGATCTTGAGCTTTGCGACCGCCATTCACGATCGTGTTTATCTGATCAACGGCCAATTCGAGAAATTCAACATCACCTGCGAAGGCGAGCCCTCGGTGCGTGCGCAGGCGGACAGCGGCCGCGGCGCCCTGCTCATGGGCGCCCACATGGGCAGCTTCGAGGTGATGCACAGCCTCGGCAAGCTGCAGCAGGGGCTCATCGTAACCATGGCCATGTACGAGGAGAATGCGCGCAAGATCAATGCGGTTCTGGCGGCCATAGGTCCGGGCCCGGTACCCGATATCGTCTCCCTGGGCCGAATCGACGCGATGCTCAACATTGCCGAACGTCTCGAACGCGGCGCATTCGTCGGCGTGCTCGGAGACCGCACGCTCGGGCGGGAGCCGGTACACGCCGTGAATCTGCTCGGTGAGCGAGCCTACCTGCCCACCGGGCCGATGCGCGCCGCGGCCATCCTGCGCTGCCCGGTGTTCTTCATGGCCGGGCTGTACCGCGGCAAGAACAATTACCACGTGGTATTCGAACCCGTCGCCGATTTTACTGCGACTCCCGCCGGCGCCCGTGATATCGCCGTCCGCTCGGCGGTCGAGCGCTATGCCGCCGTGCTCGACCGGTACTGCCGCAGCGATCCTTACAACTGGTTCAATTTCTACGACTTCTGGCGCGCGCCGGATCGAGCCGGCCGCGCATGATGCGCCGCGCGCTCGGACTGCTCTTGCTGGGATGGCTGTGCGCGGCAAGCTGTGCCGTCCCCGTCGACGCGCAAAACGCCGCGCCGGCCGATCTCGATGCCGTGCTGGGCCTGCTCGCGATGCGCCAGCACGGGCGGGTCGAGTTCATCGAACAGCACTTCCTGGCCATCCTCGATCACCCGGTCGAGTCCTCGGGTGAATTGCGCTACGACGCGCCGGATCGTCTGGAGAAGCGCACTTTGCTGCCTCGCGCTGAGACCCTGGTGCTCGCCGGCGGCGTATTGACCGTGGAGCGTGCCGGACGCAGGCATGTGTTGGACCTGCATCGATATCCGCAGATTCTGCCGTTCGTCGAGAGCATTCGCGCCACCCTGGCGGGCGACCGACGCGCACTCGAGCGGATTTTTCGCGTCGAATTCACCGGCAGCGTGCAGCGCTGGAGCTTGACGCTGCTGCCCTTG
>Ga0209656_10002210_pt1 | contig 12614 bp, 15 predicted proteins | sample BogFormECP12_OM2_FD_188239 | JGI IMG/M metagenome (GOLD analysis project Ga0209656, IMG submission 188239) | Bog forest soil microbial communities from Calvert Island, British Columbia, Canada - ECP12_OM2 (SPAdes) (version 2) | ecosystem: Environmental > Aquatic > Freshwater > Wetlands > Bog ... | reverse complement strand
AGCGATGAACGGGTGAACGCGGAATTTCGTAATGAGGACAATCAATCCGAGGATAGCAACGACTACGACGGCGAGGCGGATAGGGTCAGAGGCCATGGGGTTAGATACCAGAATGCCAGAAACAGACTAAATGCCAATAATGTTTCGTGAGTGCTTCGTAGCACCCCGTATCCTGTCCTAACCGCTCAAATAGATGAACTCAAGAAATCAAGGACTCAAGAAGAACCACAGTCTCGCGCCGAGGTCCGCTCCAGTCTTGACCAGTGAGGTCCTCAAACAAAAAAGGGAGTCAATAAGACCCCCTTTCTTCAACTTTGAATAAGGCTTTGCAATTTCTCGATCATCTGCCGGACTTCCACTTTCCAAGCGTCTTCTGCAGCCGCCCCCACAATTCTTCTGCTTTACCTTGCGAAAACTTGCCGCAGTGCTGTTTAACCTTGCCCTTCAGCTCGTTCCAGGAGCCTTTCATTTGTAGCTTGTTCATAGGGATATAGAGACAGTTGAGAAGCTGCTATTGTTTGATTCGCCTAGTCCGCAATGAGCTCGTCGCTTCGGCATTTGGGTGACTTTTTGCGCACTAGAACTGGCCGCGGCTAAAGGGCGCCGCCCGCCGGGGCAGCCGGATCGAGCTCGTTGCGGCACGAATTTCGTTGCGTAGCTCGGTGAGCATTGATCGAGTGACTTCGAGCTGTTCGGCCTTGCGCTGTTTCCACTGCTGCGCGGTTGTCTGCAGACGGTGGTAGGCGCTCCGCAGAAAAGCGGAGGCGGCATCGGTGAGTCCGGGGCTGGCGAGCTCCGTCTCGAGTTGTCGCTGCACCTCGGCTAGCTCTGTGAGGACAATTTTCTCCGTAGGAACACGGCGGAGATTCCTGACAAGGCCGACCTTGGAAAGGGTCCAGATTATCCACTTCGTGGGGTCGATCTGCCAAGGCTTTACGCCGTTGCGATAGTCGTGCTGAAACTCGTGATGATAATTATGGTAGCCCTCGCCGAAGGTAACGATCGCCATAAGCCACGAGTCGCGGGCGCTGCATCTGGATGAATACGGGCGCTTGCCTATATAGTGGCAGAGCGAATTGATGCAAAAGGTGCAGTGCTGAAGAACGACGACGCGTGCCACGCCCGCAATGAGAAATGCACCGAGGGCCGAGACCCAGCCGCCCCAGAGAAACCCGAGGGTAGTCGGAAACACGAAGGCGACAGATACGGCGATCCAGTGGATGTAGCGATGCTGCCACCTGATGAGGGGATCCTTCTGCAGGTCAGCCACGTTGTCGAAAGGCGGCAACGGCTTGAGCTTGAACATTAGCCAGCCCATGTGGGCGTAAAAGAACCCCTTGGAGATGCAGTAAGGGTCTTCATCGTGATCGACATGCTTATGGTGGGTACGGTGCTCGCAGGCCCAGAGGAGTACCGAGTTTTCAAAGGCGCCAGCGCCGAAGATCAACGTGAGCAGCCGCACGACGGGGTGCGCCTGGAAAGTGAGGTGCGAATAGAGTCTATGATAGCCAAGTGTTATAGAAAATCCGCACGCGCAGAACATTACAAAGAAGAGTGCTATCTGGAACCAATCGATTCCGAAAAGCCAGATATAAACGGGCACCGCCGTGAACGAGAGAAACAAGGTGCCGATAAGAAACGAGCTGGTGGGCCAACTGACTTTCTGGAAAGGGATTCGTGAGAACATAATTGTAACTTGAAGGTCGGGTATCGCCTGAAGCGGGAGAACTGCGACGAGCGAAGCGCCGGGATTTTATTTAGTGTGGAGACCGGCTATTTTCTTTCCGCATAACAGGCAGGGGAGCATCGCCCATCTTCATTGATTTCTCCCATACTCTTCTCGATGGGTTCGGATTGCTTTCGAGTATGGCAAAGATCGAGAGCAAAAACGCTGCACTCGAGAACTCAAGAACTCAAGCACTCAAGAATGCTGCACGGACCTCGGCGCGAGAAGGTCCTTCTTGAGTTCTTGAGTTCTTGAGTTCATTTATTTGACAGCTTTCTAGCCGCAATGAACTCGTCGCTTCGGCTTTCGCGGTGATTTTTGCGGGCTATGCAACGGTTGCGTCAGGATGCGCCTTGAGGAAGCGGTCCAGAGCCTCGTCCAGTGAGGCCCAGTCGACCCTTTGCGCGAGAATATGGTAGATGAGGTGTAAAAAAATGTTGCGGTGCCAGCAATAATTGTTCAGCGGAATGAGCTTATGTCCGACCTCAATTTTTACCTCATAAGACGATCGCCCGCTCACAACGGCCGAAAAACCGCGCGATAGGGCTAGATCGACCACGGCTTCCCATAACCGAAAAAAAAGCATCCATTCCTTCGGGCGGCTGTAATCTATACCGATAAACATATTTACCAGGCGTTCGCCCAGGTCGAAGCACTGCATGAATGCGATCATTTCGCCCGTGATCTCCTCCCGGAGGATGATAAAAAGCGTGGCCGGCTTTTCAGCAATGGCTTCAAAAAATTTACGGCTGAGCCTCTCAAATTTCGTTGCCGACTTTTCATAGGTCTGCCAGAACAAGCCAAAGATGTCATCAAGCGTCTTTGCGTCCGGACGTTGGACGATTTCCACGCCGAGCGCAACTTGCTCTCTACTGCGTTTCAGTTTCGTTTTCAGCTTACGCCGCCTCGTTCCCTTCAAGGCTGCGAAATAATCCTCTTTGCTGGGTGACGGAAATTCGACGACCGTGTTTGGGAGACTAATAACGCGAAAGAGCCTCCGCTGCCGCGAGAGCCAGTTGAAATCGCCTACCGAGCTCTCAGGAAAGTCCTTCCAAACGATGAGAGGAGCACGAAGCTCATTTGCCTTCGTTTCCAGGGCAAGCTGCAGAGAAAGAAGCGCGTCACGTCGATTAACATGGGGAATAAGACCTACTCTGCCTTCATCGAGGATGGGAGAGCCGACAAATAAGGTCCGCTGGCTTAAGACCGAAGGGATGAGCTTTCCGACGAGCCGCAATATCCGCAAAAACTGCTGTGGCGCAACCTGGTCGACGGGCACGTCCATAAAGAAAGCGGGCGCTATTCCGACCGGTGAACCGAAGTGATTTATCAAAGCATAAAGAAAGGTGAACTGGTCTTCGATGCCGGATTGATCGAGAGCTTCGTACCACCAACGGCCCTCGGCCGGAGGTTGAAAGCAGGCCTCCCATAGGCCGATTGGGATTTGCGAGGCTGTCTCTAAGAACTCAACCTGAAAGCCGTTCACTCTCATGTGCGCGCCACCACCAGGCCGACGCCGATAAAAATCAGGCATACGCCAATCCAGCGCATTCTCGTCACTTTTTCGCGAAGAAGACATTGGGACATGAGAGTAATCGAAATCAGGCTGAGGCTGCTGATAGCGTAAGCGGCACCGACGTCAAGTAACAGCAAGGCGTTGGTGTATATCAATGATTCAACGACCAGAATCACGACGCCGAACGAAATCCAAAGATACCAACGCACGGCGCCCAGAACGGATTTTTTCAAAAACACTTGGCCAACGCCTTCAAGCAACGTGCAGATTACTACGAGGAGCACCCCGATGCTGGTTTGGCTCATCAAACGTCGCTTTCCTGGGTTTGGGTGAGATGCTCTGTCTGACTGATGAACCAAACGCCGACAAGCACGAACATGATACCCGCTATCTGAAGTACATCGGCCGCTTCCTTTAGATAAAGGACGGATAAGAAAAAAACTGAAACGTAGCTTAGCGACGTGACGGGTTGCGCATAACTCAAGTCTGCGTCGCCGAGGATCATCAACCAATTAAAAAATTGGCAACCCATCAAAAATATGACAAATACGAAACGAGGATTTTGCAAGATTGCCTGAACATTAAGCCAAGGTGATCCATCGTGAGGCAAAGTCAGAACCGCAGACTTCCAAACAAGTTGTAAAGCTGTATCGATGAGGATCGCGATGAACAACCCCACCGCCAGCCTTGCGGGAAATTTCCTCTTTATGCGTACAGCGTTATTGCCAGTCACTGTTTGGCTTTTGAACAACATTGCAGGCGAAAACTTAACTCGTTGACGTCCCTTTTCCATTCTGTGCCTTTATACACTATTCGTTCTAGGCCGCAAATCTGACCCGCTATACGCATCCACACGCTTATTGCAGGCTAATTTCATTAATTTCTTCATGAATGAATCCTATTTCGTGGATACGCACAAACGTCGGTCGGCTGATGAGCCTCAAAGACCAGCCGCATGCGATCGCGGTGGGCATGGCGGTCGGGATGTTTTTCGGTCTAATCCCGCTGTGGGGGGTAAAGACTCTGCTGGCGATCGGCGTGACGCGGCTGCTGCGAGGTAACATTGTGGCAGCCGCGATCGCCGTGACGTTGCACGACATAGTCCTGCCTCTGGTGCCCTTGCTGCTTCGCTGGGAATACGATGTAGGCTACTGGCTTTTAAGCCATCCCCATGCACTGCCACCGAGGCTGCACATGTCTCATCAAAACCCGGCGATCTGGTTCCACTGGTCGACGTTCTTCACGATAGGCCGGCCGTTGCTGCTTGGATCGTTCGTGATCGCGGCGCCCGTTTCCATCGTGACCTATTATCTCACACTGGCGTTGGTCAAACGATGGCGACGAAACCGCACTTCGTCGCCTGGCGGCTGAGCGCTGTAAGCGAAGGCGCGCCAGCCTTTGCCTTTCTCGTCAGCGAAGGCTCCAGCCGCCCGTCCGCGATGTGACCCTGGCAACCCGAGAGTATGCCAGAGAGCAAACCGTCGTGGATCTGATCGGGGAACAGGTGGCCCGGCGACCCGAAGCGAAAGAGGTGCAGAGCGCGGCCTCTGTTTGCTGAAATGCGATCCTGCCAAGGTTGTATCTTTCGACCATTCTTCAGAGGACCTCAGCGAAGACGAGCTTTCCGTTCTGCTTCTGAAGAAGCTGGAGCAGATAAAATGAATTCTCTTCCCCCGTCTCTCCAGGCTAGCCTGCCATGAGCTCGTTGATTCTTAAGCCCAAATTCCGAATTTCAGGATTCGTCCTCGTCATGGTCACCGGTAGGATCTCGCTGGCAGTGAAGAACTTGCAAGATTTCGAATTTTGACGGCTGTAGGTCAAGCCGCGATAGTGTCCATGTCGCACCCAAAAAAGCCACGGCTTTCCTGGATACTCGTCGTCGTCCTCGTCCTCGAGATTCCCGATCGCAATCAGGCTAACAGAACAAATTAGTTGCAGGATATCGGCCTTTATGCGGTCACGGAATCCCGATGCCCCGAGGACGAGGACGAGGTAGTTAGTGCGATACGTTTATGTCGGCGCCCGCCGTGGCAGCGACATCGCCCTCACCGAGTTTCCGCTTGAACAGTTCGAGCGCCATTCCATAAACGATTCGAGCCGCCGCGGCATCGTAACGGGCGCCTTCATCACGCATAAAGGCATGCGCACCGTTGAATTCGTGCCAGCTAAAATTCGTATTCGCATCGGCCAATGCATTGTAAATAACGGCTCTTCCTTCGCGCGGCACATGCGGATCCTGTCTGCCAAAAACAATCTGCAACTCGCCCTTGATATCCGGAATGCGGTCGAGCGAGTTATCGTTGAGTCCCTTTCCGAGACTTCGTTTGTGAATGTCGGTCGGATAACAGCAGGTTGCAGCAAGCACTTCAGGATTCATTGCTGCCCGAAACGCAAGATGACCCCCGATGCAAAAACCGATTGCACCAAGCTTACCGGTGCATTTTGGGTGCGTCTTCAAGTAATTGAGTGTCACCCGCGCGTCATCGTCGTAGCTGGACAATTCTTTGGATATTTTATCGGCATTACCGCGATCCGCGCCGGCTTGATCGTACGGCAGCACGGTACCGGGCTCTTCGAACTCGTGAAAAATCTCGGGCACAGCGACGAGGAAACCGTGACCCGCCAGTAGAGCCGCGGCTCGCCGGATGGGGCCGGTTACCTGGAATATTTCAGAAAACAGTACCAACCCTGGGTAACGGCCTTCCGCGACGGGACGTAAAATGTACGTTCTCATCGCGCCGAGTGATGTTTGGAGTTCGATCGATTCGTCGTCTTTGATGGTCATAGCAGAGGGATAGCAGAGCGCGATAACTCTCTGATTCGTCGGTGTCAACGGGAAAGCGCGTGAAGTGGGCTACTGTGTGATATACGGGACGTCCACAATTTCTCGCAGCGCCCGCAGGTCGTTACGCCAATCTTCGCAGAGCGCCACCGGGGCATGGCAGGAGCCGAACATATGCTCCCAGAAATGCGGAAACAGCTTGCGGGAACCCTGAGCGTCGATGATGGTTTGTTCTTCCATAGCGGCCTCGCAGAGCTGGACGAGTTGTGGGCGTTCGGTCATCATAGACATGCATGAACATCCCGACGTCGTTGCCTGGATTGCCACTCCGTCTGGCACTCGTCGCAGCTGTTCTCAGTGTCGGCATCTTAAGCGGCTTTGCTGCAGAATCAAAGTTGTACGTCTTGTGGGATACGATCTCGCCGGATGGCAACTATGCGATGGCATGCTCAACAACAGGCGCAGCGACTCTTGATGAAATGCCTCTTCCTGACGAGACCGAGGAGAATCCGGTCTCGAATTATGTCATTCAGGTCGCCTCACGAAAAATCGTGCTGACGATACCCGGAGGTCACTACTGGAGATTGTATGGAGGAGGTCAACCAAATCATTTCTCACTAGAGACGGTCTGGTCAGAAAACAGTCATTCAAATGCTGGCAATTTACGACTCCCGATGGTCCACGATCGCGGTATTCCTCGTTGACGTCTCATCCCCACGGGTTTATAACTCCGTTGAGGCAGCGAACCGTTTGATCAGCTTCACGAGCGAGTCGATTCGCATTTGCTCGAATGCCATCGATCGAGCGTCGGGAAACGCGGCTGAGGCCAAATCAGTCAGCGTGCGGCCCGGCGGCAATTCCACAAAAAGACGAATGCCCCGTTCGTAAGCAACCGTGACAGCGTCGTGCCAACGGACGGCGTATTCGATGTTGGTAGCCAGGTCTTCACGAATTCCTTCGGGATCGCGCAAGGCACGAGCGCGCCGATTGCTAATATAGATCGCATCGGGTGTTTTCATCTCAATCTTCGCGATGCGGCGGGTTAATTCATCGGCGACGGTTTTCAGTAAGGCACAATGAGAAGGGACGCTCACCTGCAAACGTTTGGCGGTGCGTGCGCCTTCGTTTTTGGCTCGATCAAGCACGGCATTCATCCCGGCGTAGGATCCCGCAATTACGATCCGTGTTGGTGCATTGAGGTTGGCCAGAAAAACCGGAGCGTCGGGCTTATTGATTTCGCTTACAATTTTGGAAAGCTGCTGTTCGTTCAGTCCGACAACCACAGATAATCCATATCCGCGGGGGTATGCCTTTTCCATCAATTCGGCTCGCAACTTGACGAGGGGCAAGGCGTCTTCGAAGGCGAGCGCTTCAGCTGCAACTGCGGCAGCGAAGGCGCCAACCGAGAGACCGGCAACGAGGTCGAATTTTATTCCTTCGGCCTGCAAAGCCCGTGTCGAGGCAACTGCGGAGATTAAAAGCGCCAGTTGAACGGCCACGGTCGAAGAAAGCGCCTGTTCCGTATCGAGCTTAAGAACATCCTGACCGAGGACCTGACCTGCCTCCTCGAATGTTGCACTAATCTCGCGGTGATCCGGCATCTGGTGAAGCATACCGGGAACTTGCGCCCCCTGCCCTGGGAAGAGGAAAGCCAGGCTCATTTCAAGTGCATGGTCAGAAGCGTAGTCAAGAACTCAAGAAGTCGAGAATTCAAGAATGGTGCGATGCGAAATTCGGCGCGAGACTGTGAGGCTATTTGTTCTTCTTGACTCCTTGAATTCTTGACTCCTTGATTTCTTCAGCCCACATTCCATTGCTCGGCGAGTCGGCGGCGCACCTCAAGGGTGGCGCTTCGGCTCTTTCGAGCGCCTTCGGATTGGAGGCGACTGCTCAAATCCCGTTGACCCGAACGGGCATCGGCTATAGCCGCCAACAAATCGGCCCGCACTTGCTCGACATGCTTTGCCTCAGGGGAGTCTACGTTAACTCCGTCGATCAATTTGTAGAGCGTGCCAAGCTTGGCGTAATCTTCTACTCTATAGGACATTGGGATCACCTTCTCGGCCAATTTATCGAGTTCTTCCACGGAGCGTCGCGTGACGAGTGCAGCCGCCTTTTTCGCCATAGCATGAATCATCACGCCCGGATCGTTAAAGGCAAGCAGTCGGTTCGATTGTGCGCCATGCGTTAGATAACCGCCCGAGATGGCATGGCCGGCAAGCAGGGAGATTACGGGATGCCCTGCCAGCCGAGCAGAGACGTAAGCATCCGTCGCCGCCGCCGCGGCAAGAAAGATGCCGAGCAACTCCTCGCGCCGGCCGTAGGCTTGGCTCGGCACGTCGACGATGGCGACGATTGCTCGCTTTTCACCCTTTTCATCGGCCTGAATCGCCTCACGAACTTGCTTGGCAAGGTTCCATCCTTCTTGAAGTCCGACTTGTCCCTGCCTCGCACAGGGAAAGCGATTGTCAGGGTCTGGCACAACGGCAAGAAATCGAACCCGTTCGTTCTGCAGCGTGGTATCGGCAACAAGAACAGAGGGTACGCTCGGTACAAGCTTCGCGTATTTTCCTGCCAGGGCCTCGAACCAAATCCGGCCGCGCGTGCGAGGAGTTTGTTCTGCGTTCATAAGGACTCTTTTTTCCACTCAAGCTTTCGCACCGCACTGCACTCCAACTGATCGGAAACATCGATAGCTGCGAGGCGTTTGAGATAGTCGTCCACTTGTTCGCTGCGATGCTTAGAAGGAATACCGAGACCGAATGCTTCAATGATGCATTTTTTTACCGCTTCGACATCATCTTCAACCAAGTCGTCCGCGAAACCGGTAGCATGACGCTGTTCTCCGCCGGTCACACCCCAGATGAATTGCCGGTCCCTGGCATCGAACTCTTCGATTCCCGCTATCTCTTCAATGACTTCCGGGCCGTTGAGCCCCAGCCTCGCCTCGCGGGTCATTATCAGGTAACTGCAAAGCGAGGCGGTGATGGACATTCCGCCGAAGCAGCCGACCATTCCAGCGATGACTCCGATGACCGGAACATGTTGCCGTAGGGCGACAAGTGACGAGTTGATTTCGGCAATGGCTTCTAAACCAAGATTTGCTTCCTGAAGCCGAACACCGCCGGTTTCCAGAAGCAGAACGACTTGAATGGGCCGGCCTTTTTCCCCGTCTTCATGAGCCAGGTCAAGCGCTGCGGTCATCTTAGCGCCGGAAACCTCACCAGCGCTGCCGCCCTGGAATCGTCCCTCAATGGCCAAAATCACGGAATCTTTTCCGCCAATCCTGCCACGCGCCACGATCAGGCCATCGTCGGCTTGCGGAACTACGCCCTGCATCGGCAGCCACGGTGATTCTAGGCGGTCGAACGGCCCGAGCAATTCGCGGAAGGTGCCTTGATCCATCAAGGCTTGAGCGCGCTCGCGCGCATTGAGTTCGATGAAACTTTTGCGGGCTAAAAATTGTCTGGAATCAAGCAGGGTTGCCCGGCTCATGACTGGCTCCTTTCCACGGCTTGCTCCAGGCGAAGTGTAACAATTCCAGGTGTCGCGCCAAAGTCGTGAATCTCGATGGAGGCCGCGCCTTGGTAACGCGAAAAAAAACGATCCAGAACTAGTTTCCATATGTTGCCGAAGCCGTCGACGCTGGTGGATACTCTGACATGGGCCTTTTGATCGGAAGACGGTTCGAGCAGCACTTCAAGATCACCCGACCCAACCACGCCAACATGGGCTCGGTGCTCGACCGGTTGTGAAACCGGATATTCAAAAGTAAGTATTTCCACGGTTAGTTTTCTGTTGATGGGGCGTTGGCAATAAAATCGAGGAAGAGGGTAGCAGCTAGCAGGTCTGCACTGCCGCCCGGCGAGGCGTTGAGGGCGATCAAGTCGCGATCCAGTCGCTGGAGCAGGCTCCAGCCTCGAGCCGTGGCAGTGCCTCCGGCCGCTAGAACCGCTGCTGCACCCACTTGAGCGGTTTTCAACGCGAGGAGACCACCCCGGTGAAGCAGGCAGGTGTCATTCAGACTCGTCATGATCGCCAGCAGCGCATCGAGCCGCGCCTGCGTTTCGGTCGCGCCCTGCAGACGTGAGCGGTACAGCATCGGCAAACCGATAGTCACTATATGAGGGAAACCAGCTCGAGCTTCCCCAGCAGCGCCGAACACCTTGTAGCGGCGACTAACCATCAAACCGTTACTTAGCTGATTTGGGGCATTCCGGTCTGGAAAGCAAGCCAACTGCCCAGCACAGTCTGCTATTGCCGCCACAGGGCGCGATCCCATCGCGGCGGCGGAGACGAGCAAGCCCAAAGTCCAAATCGCGCCGCGGTGCGTATTGACTCCGCCCGTGATCGACAACATGGAACGCTCGGCCGCGCGACCGATTGCGCCAAGTTCCTCCCGGAGGGTTTGGCTGAGAATCTTTTGAAAAGAGGCCAGGGCCATGACTCCAAAATAGGGGCGAAGAAGTCGGGCAGACCGCCTCATCAGCGTCAGCGAAAGATCGGTGTGCGCGCCCGGGCCGCGTTCATCGACCAGAGCCGGTTTTGGCGTAAGTTCGGCTTCCTCAAGCAGGGCTCGGACGGCGAGACTCGCCAGGTGCGCGGCCTGGCTTTGCGCCTGGTCATTTATCTGGATCAGGTTGGGGACCTCAAGAGTGACCGAATGCATTACCAGCTCCTGAATTGGGCGGGCGGTTTGTAAAGATTACCAGACCAGGCGACTAAATCCTCCACACTGCGCGCCGCCAGCAGGGATCGCTTCGCATCGTTACGGCTGATATGAAGATCTTCCGGGAAAGCAACTATTCCATCGCGACGAAGCTTTTCCACCCGTTTGGGATCACTCTTCAGTCCTATCGGACTGACGCCTGCCACGGCTGCCAGCGCCGCACGACGTTCTTCCAGGCTCGAGGATTTATAAAGGCACGCGATGCCCTCCTCGGTGACCACATGCGTCACATCATCGCCATAGATCATAATCGGCGCGATCGGAAAACCGCTATCCTTGCCCACTTTTATTGCATCAAGAGATTCAACGAAGGCCGGAGTACCGCCCTTCGCATAGGTTTCGACCATCTGCACCACCAGTTTACGTCCCCGTTGAATAGAGCTTTCCCCCTGGATGAGACTGAACCAGGGCGGACTGCTATGGCGCCGGCCGTGAGGATCGCAGCCCATGTTCGGCGCTCCCCCAAATCCAGCCAAACGCCCCGCGGTGACCGTCGAGGAATTTGCATCCCCATCCATTTGCAACGTGGAACCGACAAAGAGATCCGCTGCATATAGACCTGCAAGTTGGCAGAGAACGCGATTGGAACGCATGCTGCCGTCGCTGCCGGTAAAGAAAATATCGGGTCGCGCCGCGATATAGTCTTCCATTCCCACTTCACTGCCAAAGCAATAGATGCTTTCGACCCAACCGCTCTCAATGGCCGGGATCAAGGTCGGATGCGGATTGAGCGCCCAGTTGCGACAAATTTTACCCTTCAGACCATGCTCCTCGCCAAAGGTTGGCAGGATGAGTTCTATGGCCGCGGTGTCAAAGCCAATACCGTGGTTTAGTGCTGTAACCTGATGCTTCTCATAAATGCCCCGGATCACCAACATGGCCATAAGAATGTGGAGTTCATTGATATGACGCGGATCGCGAGTGAAAAGCGGCTCGACGGCAAAAGGTTTGTCAGCTTGGACGATGAAATCGACCCATGAGCCGGGAATGTCTACCCGAGGCAACTCGTCTGTGATTTCATTAACTTGGAAAATCACGAGCCCCTGGCTAAATGCCGCCGCTTCAACAATCGTGGGGGTATCTTCAGTGTTGGGCCCAGTATAAATGTTGCCCTCAGGATCACCTTTCTCCCCACAAACCAAAGCAACGTTGGGAATCAAATCGACAAACATGCGGGCATAAAGCTCGACGTATGTATGGATCGCTCCGATATCAAGCTTCTTGTCTTCAAGGAGTTGAGCAACTCGCAGGCTTTGTGGGCCGGCGTAGGCAAAATCAATCTTGTGCGCGATGCCGTTCTCGAAGAGGTCCAGGTGCTCAGGCCGGCTAATGCTGGAAATCAGCATGTGAATATCATGAATCTTCCTGGGATCAACCTTTGCCAGGGAGCGAGAAAGAAAATCGGCTTGCTTCTGATTATCCCCTTCCAAGGCAACGCGATCTCCAGACCGGATGAGGGTTTCCAACGCCTCGACGATTTTTTCCGGCGCAATAATACGCCCACTTGCGAATGAACCCGCCTTCGCTAGAAGTGCGTTCTTCTTGTCGCGTCGCTTCGACCAAGACCGAACTATGGGAGCAGCTTCTGGCGCTTGCTTCATGATAGTCTTTCGTCCTCCATTTTAATTCGATGCTGGAATGCTTCGTAAAGAACCAAATTGCACGCGTTCGGGACGCGCTCCGGTTCATGCTCCCTTGTGACCGGGGTAACGCCACCCCAGATCGCGCGCGCCCCACCAATCGATCCAACATCCCGATTGCTTGCGGACGCGGGTCGGTTAAAATGGAGTGGTTGCTGCTCTGCGGAGCAAAGAAAAAGGGCGGAATCGTATGAAAATGTCGCTGTTCGTGGTCTGCTTTA
>Ga0209656_10002209_pt1 | contig 12620 bp, 12 predicted proteins | sample BogFormECP12_OM2_FD_188239 | JGI IMG/M metagenome (GOLD analysis project Ga0209656, IMG submission 188239) | Bog forest soil microbial communities from Calvert Island, British Columbia, Canada - ECP12_OM2 (SPAdes) (version 2) | ecosystem: Environmental > Aquatic > Freshwater > Wetlands > Bog ... | reverse complement strand
GGCCGATCGGCGGCACGCGCGGAGCCACCCCAGCGCGCTCCGGGTCGAGCAGCATCGGGGTTTCGGTGGCACCTGGTGCCACGACATTGACCGTGATCCCGCGCGGCGCCAGCTCGATCGCCCAGGAACGCGCGAGGCCGATCAACGCAGATTTCGTCGCCGCATACTGGCTCCGCTGCGCGGCCCCCGCCGCGACACGGCTGCCGATCAGGATGATCCGCCCGTCCGAAGCCATGGTGGGCACGATCGCGTCGGCCAGCAGGCACGCCGCCTCGACATGCAGGCGCCACATCGCCGCACCCGCCTCGGCATCCAGTTCGCCGAGCGCGCCGACCCGCAGGATGCCGGCGGCGTGAATCAGCGCCGTCGGCCGAGCGCTGGCGAAGGCCGCGCGGATGTCGTCCCGCCCGGCCCGCGACAGGTCGAGCGCGCAATGCGCATAATCCTGCGGCGGAGGATCCGGCGCGGTGCGGCTCACGCCGGTGACGGCCCAGCCGTCCTCGAGGAGCCGCGTGACAATCGCCGCGCCGATGCCGGAACTCGCTCCGGTGACGATGGCGTGACGCAGGCCGGTCACTGCCTGACCCAAGCCTCGTCGATGCGGACGTATTTGATCGCCTGGCGGAAGTAGGTGAAGGCGATGTGCAGCGCCCCGTCCGGCCCCTGCTTGATCGAGGGATAGGAGTATTCGCGGTTGACCTTCTCGCGCGAGTTGTTGGTCATGCAGTAGCCGTCGCCGACCTCCAGATCGCGCCGGTGCGGCCATGTGCGTCCGCCGTCCTCGGAAATCGCGACCGACATGGGCGCGCGCGGGACGCCCCAGAAGGCGGTGCGCCCGCCCTCCTCACTCGGCGGCGCTTCGGGCAAAGCCGCGTCGGGTTCGTCCTCGATATCGTCGTACAGCGAGGCGCGTCGTTCCGTCGCCTGCGCGGCGCTGATGTGGTTGTAGACGAGTGCCAGATGCCCATTCGCGAGCTTCGTGAACTGGATCGAGGAGTTGTTGTTCGGAAGCTCGGTCGGCTCGGGCACGGACCAGGTGCGTCCCCGGTCGGCGGAACGGCTGGCGTAGACGTTGTCCGCCCAGCGGCTGCGAAACAACGCGAGCAAGGTCCCGTCGTGCAGCTGCTCGACGTTCATGTGCACGCAGCCGGTGCTGCCGGGCACCGCGAATTCGCGCCACGACTGTCCGCCGTCCTCGGAGATCCTGACGGCGCTCGTGTCGTGGTCGCCCACCCACTTCCGGCCCGGTGTTCCGTGACAGTAGAAGATCGGCAGCAGTATGTTGTCGTTGTCGAGGACCACCGGTGGCTGGCGGACGAAGACGCCGGAGGTGCCGACCCTGTCGAACAGCGTCTCGATCGGTCCCCAGCTGCGACCGTTGTCGGCGGAGACGCGGCGGCGCACGATCGCCGTGTCCTGGTTGCCCGAGACCTGCGCCGTCCAGATCAGCCAGAGCCGGCCGTCCGGTGCAGGAAACAGGATCGGGTTCTGCTCGGAGCGGGTCGGATCATCGGACAGCTTCTCCGGCGGCGACCATCTTGTCCCGCCCGCGGCAAGCCGGGAGACGTAGACGGAGACGTCCGGGATGCCCTCCTGCGTGCCGCCGAACCAGACGCAGGCGAGGTCGCCGCCCGGCAAGGGCATGATGTTGGCGGCATGATTCTGCACGCAGGGCGACGGCAGAAAGGCTTCCAGGCGCGCGGGATCGGTGGCCGAGGGACGCACGATCGCGGCGTCCGGGCTGCCCAGGCGGTTGTCGGACCCGATGGTCATGTCAGAAGTATCCACGTGCGTTCCTCCGGTCAGTGGGCGAGGGCGGTTGGCTTTTGCCAGCTCAGAGCGCGTTCGAGCGCCATGACGACGATCGGCGTCACGGCCGCGACATACATGTTGTCGATCCCGTACGGGTTGCCGAGCACGTACCAGACGGACGTGAAGACCGCCGCCGCCAACAAGCCCCAGGTGGCGCCCCGTCCGCTGCGGAACAGGGGCAGGTAGAAGCCCATCATCGCGACGATCGAGATCGACAGCCGCAGCGCCCTGGTGAAGAACGACAGTCGCAGGATCTCGGGAACGGCGAACACGAAAATCAGCGGCGCGAGAGCAACCGCCAGCGAGATCAGTCGCGTCGCCCGCAGCTCCGCCTCCGGCGTCGGGTGGTAGCGCGGCTCGTAGAAGTCGCGCATGATCAGCGAGACGATGGCGAGCGCCACCGTGCAGACGCTCACGAATACCGAGGCGACCAGCGCGGTGGTCACGAGTCCCGCCAGCAGGGGATTCATGCCCTGCAAAAACACGGGCAGCGCATAGAGGCTGTCCAGCGACGGATGCAGGAACTTCGCGGCCACGCCGATCAGGGCGAGCGCGATGCCGAGCGGGAAGCACAAGGCGGCGGAGTAGAAGGTCGAGCGCCGCGCGTCATCGGCACTGTGGCACGACGAGATCGCCTGCACGATGAACTGCGTCGAGAAGATCGCGCCGACGGTGCCGACAGTCCACGCGATAATGGTGGATGCGCCGATCGAGCCGTCCCAGGTGAAGTATTTCTCCGGCATGGCAGCCACCATCGGCGCGATGCCGCCTGTCGCGTACAACGCGACGCCGAGGATCAGGGCGACGCCCACGATCTTGAGGGCGGTGTGCAGGACTGTGACATAGGCAACGCCTTTCATGCCGCCGAACACGTAGTAGAAGGTGCTAACCGCGGCGATGATGCACATCGCCACCGGCAGGTTGATCTTCAGCACGGTGGCGATCGCCGCGGCGCCGCTGATGTAGTTGCCGACGTTCACCAGCAGCAGCGCATAGATCATGATCAGCGACACGGTCAGCATGGTCGAGCGCCCAAAGCGCTGCGCGATCGCACCCGAGATCGTGTACTCGCCGGTCTTGTAGAGCGTGCGGACGAAGAACAGCCCGAACAGCAGAAACCCGATCGATGCGCCGAGCACCGACCACGCGGCCGCACTCCCCGCAATGAACGCCTCCTGCGCCGTGCCGACCGTCGATTTGGCGCCGACGAATTCCGACATCAGCAGGACGCCCACGACCGCGGCCGGCAATGCGCGCGACGCGGTCATGAACTGATCGTTGGTCTTGCTGCGCAGTCGGACCGTCAGCCACGACGTGAAAACGATGTAGGCGATCACCATCGCGATAATGATGGCGGTATCGAAGGATCCAAACTCGGCCATGACGTTCCCTCGGTCTTTTTGGGTCTTTTTAGAGTTGCGCGATCTCGGCGTCGCTCAACGCGAGCAGCGGCGGCCGGAGCTTGCGCCACGAAGCATGTCCCGTCTGGCTGGCGATCAGCGCCTTGATCGACGCGATCTGTGCGAATTTCGACACCCGGCCCCGCATCGCGACGACGCGCGCCTGCGCCTCGTCCACGTCCGCCGCGCGCGCCGGATCGGCGTGATGGCGGAAGATGAAGGCGAGGTCCCGTGCGACCAGGTTCGATGTCGCGGTGATACAGCCCGCCCCGCCCTTGCGCAGCAGCGGCAGCATCAGCGGATCTGCGCCTGCGAGCACGGCAAAACCTGGAAACGCCTCGACCAGCGCCACCATGTGGTCAAGCTCGCCGGCGGAGTCCTTCAGCCCCACGAAGACCGCCGGATAGCGCGCCCGCAGCCGCGCGATCACCGGGAAGGTGATCGGAACGGCGGAGAACTGCGGGATGTGATACAGCACGACCTGCAACCGCGCGTCGCCGATGCGCTCGACGATCTCGGCGTAGCTCGCGAACAGGCCGTCGTCGGAAATGCCCTTGTAGTAGAACGGCGGCAGCATCACGACGCGGTTCACGCCGAGCGAGAGCGCGTGGCGCGTCAGTTCGACCGTCTCAGTCAGTGCGGCCACGCCGGTGCCCGGCAGCAGCCGCTCGGCGGGGATGCCGCCGGCGATCGCGGCCTCCAGCAGCGCGCGGCGCTCGGTCGAGGAGAACGAGTTGGCCTCGCCCGTCGTGCCCAGCATCGCGATGCCGTCGCAGCCGTCGTCCAGCAGGCGGCGGCAATGCGCGACGAACGCCGCGTGGTCCGGCGCGAGGTCGTCCGTCACAGGCGTGACGGCGGCGCAATAGACGCCGGTGATCTTCAGGTCGGTCATGTCATCACCTCAGAACGCGGCACGGTAGAGTGCCATGATGTCGTCGCGGCTGATCTCGCGCGGGTTGTTGTCGAGCAGGCGCCGGATCGCATGGGCCTCGGCCGCCATCGTCCCCAGATCGCTCTCCGGAACGCCATGGCGCGACAGGCGCATGTCGATGCCGAGCGATTCGCAGAAGCCGCGCGCTGCCACCCTTATGCCGTCCTCGCCGTGCGCATCCTTGGCACCCAAGGCGTCGAGGACCTGCGCCGTCTTCTCCGCCGTAGCCACCGCGTTGAAGGCAAGCGTGTGCGGGAAGATCAGCGCGCAGGCGAGACCGTGCGGGATGTGGTGCCGCGTGCCGAGCGGATAGGCGACCGCGTGGCCTGCCGTCGTGTTCACCGGCCCGAGACAGAACCCGCCATACAGCGATGCCAGCGAAAGACCGGCGCGAGCCTCCCGGTCGCCGCCATCCCGCACCGCACGGCCGAGAAACCGCCCGACGAGCCGGATGCCTTCCAGTGCATAGAGGTCGATCAGCGGATGCGCCTTGCGGCTTGTGTACGCCTCGGCGCAGTGCGCCAGCGCGTCCACGCCGGTCGCCGCCGTCACCGGCGCAGGCACCGTCATCGTGAGATCCGGATCGACCACGGCGATGTCGGCCTGCATATGCCGGCTCTGCACGGCGAGCTTATTCTGCGTCGCCGGATCGGTCACCAGCGCGCGCGTGCCTGCTTCGCTGCCAGTGCCCGAGGTGGTAGGTACCTGCGCCAGCGCACAGCGCCGGCCGGTCACTTTCTCCGCGCCCGCAACGTCGTGGATCGTCTGGCCGCTGCCCGGCAGCACGGCCGCGAGCTTGGCGAGATCCATCGCACTGCCGCCGCCGAAACCCACCACCAGGTCAGGCTTCGTTGCTTCTGCCAGCGCAAGCAGCGCTTGCAGGTTCGGGATGTCCGGCTCCGGCCGCACCTCGCCGAACACCACCGGCGAACCGGGCAGGCCAAGCAGCCCGACGCGGTCTGCGTTGAACGCGTCGGAAACCACCAGGACGCGCTTGCAGCCGCTGCGGCGCGCGAACGCCCCGACCTCGGTCGCGATGCCAGAGCCGAAATGGATCGAGGCGGGGCGCTGGATCTCGATCGACGTCAGCAGCGCGCTCATGCCGCGGCCGCCTGGCTGGCCGGGGCGGCGAGCCGCTCGGCGTATTCGATCGCCTCGATCAGGCTCTGCGCGTTGGCGAGCCCCTTGCCCGCGATGTCGAACGCAGTGCCGTGATCGACCGATGTCCGCACGATCGGCAGTCCGAGCGTGATGTTGACGCCTGAAAGTTCATTCCACGCGCCTGTGCTCGGGTCGATCTCGAAGCCGAGCAGCTTGACCGGGATGTGTCCCTGGTCGTGGTAGTTGGCGATCACTGCGTCGTACTGGCCCGCGTGCAGCTTGACGAACACCGTGTCGCCCGGCACTGGCCCTACCACATCGCGGCCGGCCTTCGCGGCCTCGGCGATTACCGGCGCCGCCACGTCGATGTCGTGCCGCCCGAACAATCCGCCCTCGCCGGCATGCGGATTCAGCGCCGCCACCGCGATGCGAGCACGGCCGATTCCAAGCCGCGTCAAGGCGTCGTGCGTCAGCGCGATCACGCGGCGCAGGCGGTCCGGCGTCACGCGCTTGGGTACGTCCTCCAGCGCGATGTGCGTGGTGAGGTGGCTCACCCGCATGTTGCCGTGGGCCAGCATCATGCAGGAGCCGGTCACGCCGGTCAGCTCGGCGAGCATCTCGGTGTGGCCGGGGTAGTGATAGCCGGCCTTGTTCAGCGCCTCCTTGTTCAGCGGCGCGGTGACGATGCCGCCGATGCGGCCCGCCTGCGCGAGGCGCACGCCCCGCTCGACGGCCTGGAAGGCGAAGCGGCCGCCGTCGGCCGAGAGCTGGCCAGGCTGGATCGGGTCACCTTCGGGACCTGCCTGAAGCGCGCACAAGGCGGGCCAGTCGGCCTGGTCCTCGGTCGCCTCCGGGATCGCGAGGTCCGGCGCGAAGCGGGTCCGCGCCTGCTCGAGTGCGGCGTTGCTGCCGATCACCACCAGGCGCAGATCGCCCGCTTCGATGCGCGGCCGCAACGCGGCGGCGGCCTTGACGATGATCTCGGGGCCGATGCCGGCCGGGTCGCCCATGGTGATCGCGAGGTGGCGCGGAGCCATCAGCCTGTCCTTTCGACGGTGTGTTGTTCGGAACCGAGATGCGCGCGCAGCAGATCGCGCAGCATGTTGGGCGGCCCGAAGGCGCCGGACTTGGAAACCACAGCGACGCCGTGCCACGGGCCGCCGCACAGCATCGAACGGGGCAGGCCAGGGACGATGCGCCCCTGCACCTCAAGGCTGTCTGCGCCGAGTGCCTGGCAGATGCCGCGCAGCGTCTCGCCGCCTGCAGCCAGCAGCGTGCCGGGCGGATTCAGCTCGCGCAGCAGGCCCCCAATACCCAGGCGGATGCACTCGGCGGCCGCATCGCGCGTCAGGCCGGGCGGCAGATCGAAACTCGCCAACGCCACGCCGTTTTCGTGCAGACGCCGAGCCAGCGGCGCCGCATCGGGGCGGTCGCAATACGGAAGCCTGATCCAGTAAGCGCCGCACGCCGCGAGTTGCGCCGCGGTCGCCCGCTGGTCCGAGCCGAACAGGCCGAGGATCGGGCGCGGCAACGTCGCTCCGTACGCCGCCTCGGCGTCCCCCGGAAGCACGCCATCGGCCAGATCCCCGCGTGCAGTCTCACGGGCCAAAGCCTGTGCGAGTCCGCCGCTGCCGCACCACAGCACCGTCCTGGGCGCTCGCCGCGCCGTCTCGGCCACCGCGCGCAGGTCGTCGTCGGTTTCCGCGTCGAACACGCTGACGCCCGGCGGCAGCTTTTCCCCGAGGTTGCCCGCAAACGCCTCGACACCCAGCGCGCGCAAACCCGCGATAATGTCGCCGCTGACGTCGGACCAGCCGCCCGTCGCGTCGCGTGCGTACTGGCGTCCGCCTCGCGTGGCGCGGCCCTGATAAGGGAAGGCCGGCGCGAGCACGCAGTGCTTCCAGGGACCGGCGCGCAGGAAGGCCGCAATCTCCGCCAGCGTCGGACCGCGCAGCAGGCTGTCGATCTTCTTGTAGGCGATATCGGCGCCGTCCATCAGCCGCGCGAGCCCGGTCGCGAGCGCGGCGGCATCGACAGAACTCAGCTCGCGCGTGCCGCTGTCGAACGCGGCGTTCGCCGGCAGCCGGGACGGGATCGCGCCGTGCCAGAACACCTGGATCGGTCCTGTCAGTCGGACCAGTTCGGCGGCGGTGTCCAGCGCGCCGGTCAGATCGTCCGCCAGCAGCCGCACGGTCGGCGACATTGTCATGGCGCGCCGACGCCGATCGTGCCGGCGGAATCGCGCATTGCCCGCGTCAGCTCGCCCGCAACGCGCAGCACATCGGGCGTGGCCTGCTCGACGAAGGCATCGAGCGGCATCCGATCCGCATCAATCGTCAGGCTCACGCCGGCAACCGGAGCGCCCGCCGCATCCAGAACCGCCGCCGCGACGGTTCGCAGCCCATACGCGTTTTCGCCGTCGGAAACCGCATAGCCTTGCGCGCGCACGCGGCGCAGCCGCTCGAGCAGCGCGTCGAGATCCGTGAGCGTGCGCTCGGACAGCTTGACGCGCTCGGCACTCTCTAGAATGGCGATCTGCCGCGCCTCGGGAAGGAACGCGAGCTGCACATGGCCGAGGGCGGCACCATACGCGCGAATGCGCCGGCCGGGCCGGCGGTCGACGTCGTGCCGCGGCATGTTGCCGTTCACGCGCTCCAGATAGACGACGTCCGGGCCGTCCAGCGTCCCGAGCGAAGCCGCGTCGGCGCGCTCAGGCACCAGTTCGCGCAGCAGGGGCGCCGCATGCGCACGGAGGTCCTGTGACGACAGCGCGAGGAAGCCGAGTTCGAGGCACTTCAGCGTCAGACGGAACCGCTTCGTGCCCGCGACCGGCCGCAGGTAGCCGAGCGAGACGAGCGTGTGGATGAGCCGAAACGACGTTCCGCGATCCAGGCCCGCACGGCTCGCGACCTCGCTGATCGTCTGTTCGGGGGACGACGGGTCGAACGCCCGCAGCACGGCGAATATCTTGGCCGCCGACTGCACGAGATTCTTCGCGTTCTCTGTCATCCCCGTCGGCCCTCCCCGGAGTTCGGAATCCGAACATTTGTTCGTATTACGTCCAAGTTTCGTCGGGACGGCGGCAGAGTCAAGCGTTTTGTTGGCGTTCAGCTCGCTCCGTGATGATGGGCGTCGCTGCGGCAGCCCAATCCCCCACTCGCCCAGCGCTGTGCGACTGCGCCCGCACGCTCGCGGCATAGGGCCTCGTCGGCGTCGAGCCTGCTCTCGAGCGCGGCCCACGTCCCTGCGTTCGTGAGATCCGCGCGCTAGCCCGTCAGCACCAACTCAAGATGTTCGCGTGCCCTCGCAACCATGATTTGCACCGCCAGTTCCGCCGCATCCTGCGGCCGCGACCATCGAGCTTCGTTATCAACGATGGAGATTGTAGCGGCCAGCATCGGCTGTCGTGCAATGTCACGTCCTTTCAATTGCTCGGTGAGACCGGCCTGACCGCTTCCGGCCACATCCCGTCAAACGCTGTCCGGCAATGGAGCGCCCGTTCCAGTCGCTAACGCGCGGCAATCCGCTCTCCAAAGGCGACCAAGCACCGGCGTTTTGAGACGGTCGGAAGGCAGGAGGTAGGCGTGAGAGCGACGTCGATGATGGGCTGAGGTGCCAAGCACGACCGCCTGCGCCAGTGCCCGGTGCTGCTGGTTTGAAGGGCCTGCCGGCCAAAGTGCTGGCCGCGTGTCGAAATCCGGTATCGTCGATCGATAAAGCGTGGGGACAGCGTTGTCTCCACCCTCTTGGGAGATTGACATGCGAGTCATGGTGCTTGTGAAGGCCACAACGGAGTCCGAGGCTGGCGTGATGCCGAGCGCGGACTTACTGACGGCGATGGGCCGCTTCAACGACGAGATCGCCAAGGCCGGCATCCTCGAAGCTGCAGGCGGGCTGAAGCCGAGTTCGCACGGCGTGCGCGTGCGCTTCTCGGGCAGTGCCCGCACTGTCATCGGCGGCCCGTTTGCCGAAACGAAGGAACTCGTCGCCGGCTTATGGATCTGGAACGTCGGCTCGCTCGAGGAAGCCATCGAATGGGTCCGCCGCTGCCCCAACCCGATGATGAGCGAGTCCGATATCGAGATCCGGCTGCTGTTCGGCATGGAGGATTTCGGCGAGGCCCTCACGCCCGAGGCCCGCGCGCTGCACGAAGATGCTCTCGCGTGCGGCAAGGAGCATTGAGTTCCGAGGGCGTCGCCTCGCTCGAGGCGGTCTACCGCCGCGACGGGCGACGCATCTTCGCCACCCTCGTCCGGCTGCTGGGCAGCTTCGAACGGGCGGAGGAAGCCGAACATGACGCGTTCATCGCGGCTGCGGAACAATGGCCGCGCGACGGCGTGCCCGCCAACCCGGTCGCCTGGCTCGTCTCCGTCGGCCGCTTCAAGGCCATCGACCGGCTCCGCCGCGACGCCCGCTTCGCCAGCATCGACGACCACGCCGAAATCGTCGAGCAAATCCCCGATCCCGCCCCCGGCCAAGGCGACCAAGAAACGATCGAGGACGACCGCCTGCGCCTGATCTTCACCTGCTGTCACCCGAGTCTTTCGGAGGACGCCCGCATCGCGCTCACCCTGCGCGAGGTCTGTGGCCTCGCCACCGAGGAAATCGCCCGCGCGTTCCTCGCCACCCCCTCCACGCTCGCTCAGCGCATCGTTCGCGCCAAGGCGAAAATCCGCGACGCCCGCATCCCCTATGAGGTTCCCGAGCCGGACCAGTTCGTCCCGCGTCTCGACAGCGTGCTGCGCGTGATCTACCTCGTGTTCAACGAAGGCTATTCCGCCAGCAGCGGCGCGGAGGCGCTGCGCCTCGATCTCACCGCCGAAGCCATCCGGCTCGGCTGGCTGCTGGTGCGGCTCTGCGCCGAGGCCGAGGTGCGCGGCCTGCTGGCGCTGATGCTGCTGCACCACGCGCGCCGCCACGCCCGCACCGACGGCGCCGGCGACCTGGTTCCGCTCGAAGAACAGGATCGCTCGCTCTGGGACGCGCGCGAGCTCGCGGTCGGCAGCGCCATGGCGCTCGACGCGCTGCGCACCCCGGGCCACGGCCCCTACGCGCTGCAGGCCGCGATAGTCGCCGTCCATTCCGAAGCAGGAACTGCGGCGGAAACCGACTGGGCGCAGATCGCCGGCCTCTACGACAGGCTGCTGCAACGCGAACCGTCGACCGTCGTCGCGCTCAACCGCGCCGTCGCGATCGCCATGCGCGACGGCCCGGAAGCCGGGCTCGCGCAGATCGAGCCGATGCTCACCGAAGCGCCCCTCGCCACCTACCACCTGACGCATGCCGCGCACGCCGATCTCTGCCGCCGCGCCGGCCGCATCGCCGAAGCGCGCCTCTCCTACACGCGCGCGCTCGACCTCGCGCGGCAGGAGCCGGAACGCCGCTTTCTGCGCCGCCGCATCGCCGAACTCGGCGCCTGAGAAAAATTCCGGCCCGCCTGTCGATTTCCCGCCCGGCTACCCGACCAGAGAGTAGAGGGGCAGTCGCCCGAACGGAGTTTCCCGATGTTGCAGCTCTTCGGCCACCCGTTTTCGTCCTACACGTGGAAGGCGCTGATCCCGCTTTACGCCGGCGCGCTGCCGTTCACCTTCCGCATACTTGGCCCCGAGCATGCGGAGAACCACGCCGTCGTGCAGCAGCGCACGCCTGCCGGCAAATTCCCGTTGCTGCTTGATGGCGAGAAGGCCGTGTTCGAAGCGACCGGCATCATCGAATATCTGGCCGCGACCCGACCGGAGTGCCGCACGCTGCTTCCCGCCGATCCCACCGCCGCCGCGCACATGCGCATGCTCGACCGCGTTTTCGACAATTACGTCATGGCAAACATGTTACGCGTGGTGCAGGCGCATCTCGCCGCCCCCGCTTCACCCGACCAGACGGAGATCGCCGCGGCGCGAGAGGCGCTCGCCCGCGCTTACCGCTGGCTCGAGACGTGGCTGGACGCGGAGGGCGAGCCGCCAGCCGTCACGCTCGTCACCTGTGCCGGGGCGCCATCGCTGTTCTACGCCGACTGGGTGCTGCCGATCGCGGCGGAAGGCTGCCCGCGTGTCGCCGCTTGGCGCGCGGCGCTGCTCGCGCTCCCCCCGGTCGCGCGCTGCGTCGACGACGCCCGTCCCTATCGCCCGCTGTTCCCGCCTGGCGCTCCGGATCGGGACTGACCGGCGCTTCCACGCCATCGCCGCCGAGGCCAACGTTCAGCCACTCAGCAGAAGGAACAGACCGATGGTGCAACCGATCCCCTACCTCGCCTTCGACGGCACCTGCGCGGACGCGATGCGCTTCTACGCGCAGGTCCTGGGCGGCACGCTCGGCATCATGACGAACCGGCAATCGCCCTTCGCCGACCGCTGCCCGCCGGAGCACCTCGACCGCGTCATACACGCCCGGGTCGAACTCGAGGACGGCACCGCGCTCTATGCCGGAGACTGCCCGCCGGGCATGCCCTACCAGGGCATCCACGGAGTCTCGATTGCGCTCAACTACAACAGCGTCGAGAAAGCGCAGCAGGTCTTCGACGCGCTCGCCGAGGGCGGTACTGTGACGATGCCGTTCAGCGACACGTTCTGGGCCAAGAAATTCGGCATGGTGACGGACCGCTTCGGCTGCCACTGGATGCTCAATGGCGAGCTGATCGACATGCGCCTGGCGGCCTGAAGCCGCGGAACGGAGGGAACGCAGATGAAATACCTCTGCCTAGTCTATCTCGACGACGCGAACTGGAGCGCGTGTCCCGATCGAGACTGCCTCGAATTCGCGAGCGAGCTTGCAGGCAGCGGCCGCCTGCTCGCGGCCGAGCCGCTGCACCCGGCGCACAGCGCCACTACGGTGCGCGTGCGCAACGGCAAGGCCGCGTTGTTCGACGGTCCTTTCGCCGAGACGAAGGAGCTGCTAGCCGGCTTCTATCTGATCGAGGCCAAGGACCTGAACGAGGCGCTCGCAGTTGCGGCGCGGATCCCGCCGGCCAAATACGGCAGCGTCGAAGTGCGCCCGGTGCGTGCGCTTGATGTGGCCGGATACCGCTCTTTCTCTACCTCGGCGGCCGAGGTCCAGCCTGGACATTGACGTGTTGCACCGCGCTCCGGCGCACAAGGGGCGCTGCCCAATGGGCGCGAACTCTAAGCTCTCGGCAGCGCGGACAAGCACCTCGATCATCAGCGCCGTTATGTCGAACCGTTGTCGGGCTTGCAGTCACAAACGAAAGGAAGCCGCATGACCACGAACGACACCTATCTCGCCGTCTTTCTCGGCAGCAAGACCAGTCCGCGCATGAAGGCGTGGATGGCGCTTCCCGAAGCCGAACGGCGCGCCAAGGAACAAGAGGGCATCGCCGCCTGGAAAGCCTGGGTGGACAAGCACCGTGCGGCGGTTTCCGAAGT
>Ga0209656_10002208_pt1 | contig 12620 bp, 9 predicted proteins | sample BogFormECP12_OM2_FD_188239 | JGI IMG/M metagenome (GOLD analysis project Ga0209656, IMG submission 188239) | Bog forest soil microbial communities from Calvert Island, British Columbia, Canada - ECP12_OM2 (SPAdes) (version 2) | ecosystem: Environmental > Aquatic > Freshwater > Wetlands > Bog ... | reverse complement strand
CCGCGTTGGGTGTCGGTGCAGAAGCGACGGCCCATGCAGTCACGGCGGAGGCCAAGCGGCGCGGCATTCCCGTCGAGCTCATCCGCAACGGTTCTCGCGGTCTTCTGTGGCTGGAGCCCATGGTCGAGGTTGAGGTCGACGGCACGCGGGTGGCCTACGGCCCCGTGCACTCCGACGATGTCGCCGGCTTGTTCGAAGCGGGCTTCACGTCCGGAAAGCCGCATGCCTTGTGCCTCGGTGCCACCGAGCAGATGCCGTACTTCAAGAAGCAGGAGCGCCTCACCTTCGCCCGTGTCGGTCTCACCGACCCGCGCAGCCTGCCCGATTATTTGGCCCATGGCGGCTACCGCGGCTTGAAGGCGGCCCTCGCGCTCAAACCCGCCGACATCGTCGCAAGCGTCACCACCTCGGGCCTGCGCGGCCGCGGCGGTGCGGCGTTTCCGGCGGGGATCAAATGGAAAACCGTGCTGGGTGCCCAGGGCGCGCAAAAATACGTCGTTTGCAATGCCGATGAGGGCGACTCCGGGACCTTCTCCGATCGGATGCTGATGGAGGGCGATCCCTTCGTCCTGATCGAGGGCATGACCATCGCCGGCCTGGCGACGGGGGCGACCCAGGGCTACATCTACCTGCGCTGGGAATACCCGCACGCCAAGGTAGCGCTCGAGGCCGCGATCGCCGCCGCCGCCGCCGCGAGCTATTTGGGCGCAAACATCCAAGGCAGCGGCAAGTCCTTCGACTTGGAAGTGCGCCTGGGGGCCGGCGCCTATATCTGCGGCGAGGAAACCTCGCTGTTGGAATCCTTGGAGGGCAAGCGCGGCCAGGTGCGCTTCAAGCCTCCCCTGCCCGCCATACAAGGCTTGTTCGGCAAGCCCACGGTGATCAACAACGTGATCACCTTCGCCTCGGTACCCATTATTCTCGATCGCGGTGCGGAGGCTTATCAGCACTTCGGCATGGGCCGCTCGCGCGGCACGCTGCCCATGCAGCTCGCGGGCAATATCAAGCACGGCGGCCTGGTGGAGATCGCCTTTGGCATGACGCTGCGCGAATTGCTGTATGACTTTGGCGGCGGCAGCCAGAGCGGCCGCCCGATTCGCGCGGTGCAGGTGGGCGGCCCCTTGGGGGCCTATCACCCCGAGTCGCAGTTCGATACGCCCTTGGACTACGAGGCATTCGCATCGATCAAGGGGATGCTCGGTCACGGCGGCATCGTCGCCTTCGATGACAGCGTCGACATGGCGGCGCAGGCACGCTACGCGATGGAGTTCTGCGCCATCGAGTCCTGCGGCAAGTGCACGCCCTGCCGCATCGGCTCGACCCGCGGGGTGGAGGTCATCGACCGGCTCGTCGCCGGCGAGAATCCGGCCAAGCAAGAGGCAATTTTGCGCGATCTGTGCGAAACATTGACCTACGGCTCATTGTGCGCACTTGGGGGCCTCACCCCCTATCCGGTAATCTCTGCGTTGAACCATTTCCCCCAGGATTTCGTCAAACCGGTAGGTGCGTCCAGCGCTTCCGGTTGAAGGTACACGAGGACTAACCCATGTTATCCATTGTCGAGCAAGACCTAGGCACTCCGCACCGCGAGAGCTCCGAGCTCGTGACCCTCACCATCGATGGCCAAGAGGTCACGGTGCCGGCCGGCACTTCCGTGATGCGTGCGGCCGCGCTCTCCGATGTGAAGATCCCCAAACTCTGCGCGACCGAGCAGTTGGAAGCCTTCGGCTCCTGCCGTCTGTGCCTGGTGCAGATCGAGGGCATGAAAGGACTGCCCGCCTCGTGCACCACGCCCGTGGCGGCGGGGATGAAGGTCACGACGCAAAACAAGCAACTCGCCGACATCCGCCGCGGCGTGATGGAACTGTACATCTCCGATCACCCCTTGGACTGCCTGACCTGTCCCGCCAACGGGCACTGCGAGCTGCAGGACATGGCGGGCGTCGTCGGACTGCGCGAAGTGCGCTACGGCTACGAGGGAGCCAATCACCTGTCCGCCGAAAAGGACACCAGCAATCCGTATTTCACCTTCGATGCCAGCAAGTGCATCGTCTGCTCGCGCTGCGTGCGCGCCTGCGACGAGCAGCAAGGCACTCTGGCCCTGACCATCCAGAGCCGCGGCTTCGATTCCACCGTGGCCGCCAGCCAGAACGTCTCCTTCATGGACTCCGAGTGCGTTTCTTGCGGCGCCTGCGTGCAAGCCTGCCCCACGGCCACTTTGTCGGAAAACACCCTGATCGACAAAGGTCAGGCCGAACACAGCATCACCACCACCTGCGCCTACTGCGGGGTGGGCTGCTCCTTCCGCGCCGAAATGCAGGGTGAGGAAGTGGTGCGCATGGTGCCGAACATGAACGGTCATGCCAATCACGGGCATTCCTGCGTGAAGGGGCGTTTTGCCATCGGCTATGCGACGCACTCGGATCGCATTGTCAAGCCGATGATTCGCTCCAAAATCTCCGAGCCTTGGACAGAGGTCTCGTGGGAGGAAGCGATCGCTTATGCGGCCTCGGAGATGAAGCGTATCCAAGCGAAGTATGGCCGCGATTCCATCGGCGCCATCACCTCCTCGCGCTGCTCGAACGAAGAAACCTATCTGGTGCAGAAGCTGGTGCGCGCCGGCTTCGGCAACAACAACGTCGATACCTGCGCCCGGGTGTGCCATTCGCCCACGGGCTACGGTCTCAAGAACACCCTCGGGGAGTCGGCCGGCACTCAAAACTTCGATTCCGTGATGAAGGCCGACGTCATCTTCGTGATCGGCGCGAATCCCACCGACGGGCATCCGGTGTTCGCCTCGCAAATGAAGCGGCGCCTGCGTCAGGGTGCGAAGCTCATCGTCGCCGATCCGCGGCGCATCGACCTGGTGCGCACGCCGCACATCGCCGCCGAGCAGCACTTGAAGCTCATGCCCGGCACCAACGTCGCGCTGATCAATTCCCTGGCCCACGTCATCGTCGCCGAAGGCTTGGTCAAAGAAGACTTCGTGCGCGAGCGCTGCGAGATCCCCTCCTTCGACAAGTGGCGCAACTTCGTCGCCCTGGAAAAGAACTCCCCGGAAACCATGGAAGCCATCACCGGAGTCCCCGCGGCGGATGTGCGCGCCGCTGCGCGCCTGTACGCAACGGCCGGCAACGGCGCCATCTACTACGGTCTCGGGGTCACCGAGCACAGTCAGGGCTCCACCATGGTGATGGGCATCGCGAACCTGGCGATGGCCACGGGCAATATCGGCCGCGAAGGGGTGGGCGTGAACCCGTTGCGCGGGCAGAACAACGTGCAGGGCTCCTGCGATATGGGCTCCTTCCCGCACGAGTTCCCCGGCTACCGTCATGTCTCCGATGACACGGTACGCCATCTGTTCGAGGGAGCCTGGGGCGTTGCTCTGCAGAACGAGCCGGGGCTGCGCATCCCGAATATGTTCGAGGCGGCGCTCGATGGAGAGTTCAAGGGCCTGTACATCGAAGGCGAGGACATCGCGCAGTCGGACCCCAACACCCAGCACGTCACGGCGGCGTTGACGTCCATGGAGTGCATCATCGTGCAGGACTTGTTCTTGAACGAGTCGGCGAAGTTCGCTCACGTGTTTCTGCCCGGCTCTTCGTTCCTGGAAAAGGACGGCACCTTCACCAACGCCGAGCGGCGCATCTCGCGGGTGCGCAAAGTGATGAAATCGAAATCCGGCTATGCCGATTGGGAGATCACCCAGCTATTGGCCAATGCGGTCGGCTATCCGATGAATTACTCGCATCCCTCCGAGATCATGGATGAGATCGCCCGCCTGACTCCGACCTTCACCGGCGTGAGCTATGCGCGCATCGATGAACTCGAAAGCATTCAATGGCCGTGCAACGCGGAGCACCCCGAGGGCACGCCGACCATGCATATTGGGCAGATGGTGCGCGGCAAGGGGAAATTCCTGGTCACGGAGTACGTGCCCACCGCGGAAAAGGTCAATGCCCGCTTCCCGCTGATCCTGACCACCGGCCGCATTTTGAGCCAGTACAATGTGGGCGCGCAGACGCGCCGCACCGAGAACAATCGCTGGCACGATGAGGATCGGCTCGAAATCCACCCGCATGACGCCGAGGAGCGCGGCATCGCCGAAGGGGATTGGGTCGGCATCGCGAGCCGCGCCGGCGATACGGTGCTGCGCGCGCGCGTAACCGAGCGGGTGCAGCCCGGCGTCGTCTACACCACGTTCCACTTCCCGGAATCGGGCGCGAACGTCATCACCACCGACAACTCGGATTGGGCCACCAACTGTCCGGAGTACAAGGTCACCGCCGTGCAGGCCACCCGTGTGGGCCAGCCCTCGGAGTGGCAGAAACGCTTCCGCGAGTTCAGCGAGACCCAGGAATCTCTGCTGAAGAGCGCCGATGTCATGTTCGTCGCCAAGTAGATCGAACCCATGAACGGCGCGGCACATGCGAGCACTCACTCCGACGAGACTGTTCATCACTTGGTGAAAATGGCGAACGACATCGGCGACTTCTTTCGCGCGGAGCCGGCGCGCGAGGACGCCGTCGCCGGCATCGCCAATCACATCTCCAAGTTCTGGACCAAGCGCATGCGCGAGAAGCTCGAGGCTCATCTGAAGCTCGCCGGCGATTCGGGGCTGGAGGAACTACCGCGCGAGGCATTGCGGCGCCTCGAAGCGCACACCATTGTTCACCCGCTGGATCCGGGGGGCGGCGACGCGGGTTAGTCAGGCAGGACGGTGAGGGGCCGTCGGCGCCGTCCTACATGAGCCGGGGGCTAGGCGCCGATGAAGCGAGCCGGGGGAAGTCGATAGAGTGCTAGGACCATAAGATCTTCGCGCCGAACATGGCGGTCCCTTGGCTCAAATCCGGAGTTGAAAATGCAAATCAAGACTTGGAGCCGCTCCATCCTGCCGCTGCTGCTGCTGCTGCTGGCTTTGCCCCATCTGTCGACCGCGCAAGTGTCGCTGAATATTTCCGTCAACGTCGCGCCGCCCGAACTCCCGGTCTACGATCAACCGCCGATTCCCGGAGACGGCTACGTGTGGACCCCCGGCTATTGGGCCTGGGACGACGAGATTCAGGACTACTACTGGGTACCCGGCACCTGGGTACTTGCACCTCAAGTGGGCTACTTGTGGACGCCCGGCTATTGGGGTTGGCAGGACGGAGTGTTCTTCTGGAGCCCCGGCTATTGGGGACCTCACGTCGGCTTCTATGGCGGCGTCAACTACGGCTATGGCTATGGCGGCAGGGGGTTCGAGGGCGGCTACTGGGAGGGCGGACATATGTACTACAACCGATCCGTCACCAATATCCGCACGACGAACATCACCAATGTGTACAACAAGACGGTGATCAACAACGTCACGGTGAATCGAGTCAGCTATAACGGCGGCAATGGCGGCGTCCGAGTCCAGCCGACCGCAGCCGAAGAGTCGGCCGCGCATGAACGCCACGTTACCGTCACACCCGTGCAGCGCCAGCACGAACAGGCGGCGCGCAGCAATCCGGTCCTGCGAGCCAGCGAAAATCGCGGCAATCCACCGATCGCGGCGACTCCGCACCCCGGGTCATTTTCGGGAGCCGGTGTGGTCCCGGCCAAGCATGCGGGAACCATGAGCGTCGTTCATGCGAATCCACCGGTGCGTGAAACGCAGCCCGTGAACGAACCACAAGCCGCGCACGCAGCGCAGCCACAGCCGGAGCGCCGCGCCCCGCAGCCGGCGCCGCGCGCTGAACAGCCCGCCTACCAGGCGCCGCCGCCGCGCCAAGCCGCGCCACCGCAAGAACATGCAACTCAGCCCCGGCCGCCGCAACCCGAGGCGGCGCCGCGTAACGAAGCCGCGCCACGCAACGAGGCCGCGCCGCGGCCGAGCGCTCCGCAATCGAGGCCGGCGCCGCCCCCGGCGCCGCACCCAGCACCCCGGCCGGCAGAGCATCCCCCTGAACAAAAGGAGGACCATGAGCACCATTAACCACGACCCAATCGCGCGTCGATTCACGACCGAGGTGGACGGGAACCACGCGCAGCTCGACTACACTCTGGCCGATCGAGTCATGACCATTACGCACACGCACGTTCCGCCGGCCATCGGCGGCCGGGGCATCGCAGCGGAACTGATGCGCGCCGCCTTGAGCGCGGCGCGAGCCGCGGGTTGGACGGTGAGTCCCGCCTGCTCCTATGCGAAGGCCTACATGGCCAAGAATGCCGTGGATAGCGCCGCCCGCGATGGCGACGCGCAGCGGCACGTCGACCGTTTGTTGGATGAGGCGCTGGACGAATCGTTTCCCGCCAGCGACTCACCGTCAGTGGGCGGGGTCAGTTGACAAAGCCGCGTCGAGCGCGGCGACCAGGGGTCCGAGTTTCGGCGGATTGGCCTCGAATGAAGGCGAGACTCCATGCTCGCGCAGCGCCCGCGAGCACACCGGGCCGATGGATGCGATGATCACGCGATTCAATTGGGCCGCAAGCTGCGGCGCGCGGCCCGATTTTTCCGCGATCGCATATAGATTGTGGATTTGAACCGCGCTGGTGAATACCACGGCGTCGACCCCTGAGCGCGCCAGCTCATCCAAAAGCTTCTCGAGCGGTTGAGTGTCCGCCGGCAGCGCCCAGCGGTAGGTCGTAATCTCATCGACCCCGGCGCCACGCTCTTCCAATGCTGCGCGCAACCGTTGATTGGCGGCGCCGTAACGCTGCACCAACACCCGCGCGCCACGCACCGGCGTCTCCGACACCGCCGCCAGGACGGTCTCCGTGGTGAACGGTGTCGCGGCCCGTATGTCGATGCGCACCTCGCGCGCGTTCAACTCTCCGACAGGTTTCGGTCCACGCACGACCACCACGGAGCCGGTCAAATGCCGCAGCAATTCGCCCGTGAGCCCCGCCGCATCGGTTGCCTTGAATAGTGCGCGGGTACCCACGCCGGTTTGAAAAATGACCATCTTGAAGGGGCTGATGCGCCATTGCGCGAGCAGCGACACCACGGCCTTTGGATCGACGTCCGGCACTTCTTCGAGCGCCGGCGCCAGCAGGGGCGTGCCGCCGCGGCGCGCAATCAGCTCTCCCAAATGCTCTCCGGTGCGGGTCTCGAGGATCGCGACGACTTTGGATTTCATAGGCAGGGTCTAAGATACGGCAATGTACATCCGTCCGAAATGGCGCCCCGCGCTGCTGCTGCTGCTGTGTGTGCAACGGGCGCCGGCCGCCGACCTCGAAAGCACCCGTCAGGCCTTCGTCGCGGCCATGCAGCGCGTTCGCCAGGACCTGCCGGACACGCCGGATTCGCCCGCGCTCGAGGCCTATGCCATTCATGATTATCTCGTTGCGGCCAGACTGCGGCGCGATTTGATCAGGAAGCCCGACGCGGACTTGGACGCGGGCATAGACGCATTTTTACAGGCTCATGCCGGTCAACCGGTTGCGCGTGCCCTGCGGCACGACTGGCTGGTGAGCCTCGGCCAGCGGCGCCGCTGGGATGCTTTCCTGGCGCACTCTCAGGACGTCGCCGATCCGCAGCTGGCCTGCGACCGGCTCGAAGGCCGGTTGGCCACGGGCGACACGCTGGGCCTCGCCGCCGCGGCGCTGGCGCGCTGGAGCGTGCCGCAGAAGCCGCCGCCCGAGTGCAACGAGGTGTTTGCCTGGCTGCGACAGCAGAATCTTCTGACTCCGGCGCTCGCGGAGACCAGAGCCCGCGCTGCGCTTGGCGCAGACAATCCACGCCTGGCGCGCGAATTCGCGGCCGATGTGCCGGCGGCGCGGAGCGCCGCCTTGTTTCAATGGTCTGACCTGCTCGACGCGCCGAAGGCGGCGCTGACGGTGGTGGCGACGCACCCCGCGCTCCCGGTTGAGCCGGACGCGCTCGCTGCGGGCTTCGAGAAACTCGCACACGCCGATTCCGCCGGCGCATGGGGTCTGCTGCCCGCGCTCCTCGCCCGCCGTGACATGACCCCTGCCTTACAGGAGCGGCTGCAGCGTGCCGCTGCGCTCAGTGCCGCCTACGATCATGATGCCCGCGCCGTGCCGGCCTTCGAACGCCTGTCCGCCGACGGCTCCTACCCCTTGGTTCAGGAATGGCACGTTCGAGCGGCGCTGTGGGCCGGTGACTATGACCACGCCCGGCGGCAGATCGAGCGCATGTCCGCGGATCTCGCGGCACAGCCGCGCTGGCGCTACTGGCACGCGCGCGCCGTGGAGGCCACGTCGGGAGCCGAAGCGGCGGCGCCGCTGTTCAACGAAATCGCCGGCTTGCGGGACTACTACGGTTATCTCGCCGCGGACCGCCTGCATCGCGGCTACGATCTGAACCCGCGGACGTCGCCGGACGACCTCAAGGCGCAGGCCGAGATGGCCGCGCAAACCGGTCTGGTCCGGGCGCACGAGCTCTACGCCTGCGACCTGTGGGATGACGCCGTCGTCGAATGGTCCGTCGTGCTGGGCGGCGCCGAGCCGGCCGTCAAGATTCAGGCCGCGCATCTCGCCGCGCGCTGGGGCTGGTACGCCGAGTCCATTGCCACTCTGGCGCAGGCGGGCGAATGGGACGATGTACGCCTGCGTTATCCGCGCCCATACCCGGACGAGGTCGCCGCGGCCAGCATGCTCGCGCACGTACCGGAGGACTGGATACTGGGGGTCATACGCCAGGAGAGCCTGTTCCGCAAAGACGCGGTATCGCGGGCGGATGCGCGCGGGCTCATGCAGATGCTGCCGGCGACCGCCGCGGCCGTTGCGCGCCGCTGGCATCTGCCGCCGCCGAGCAAGGACACTTTGTTCGAACCGCCGGTGGCCGTTGCGCTCGGCGCGGCCCGGCTGCGCGAATTGCTCGATCGCTACTCCGGCCAGCTCGCCTTGAGCCTCGCGGCCTACAATGCCGGCTCGGCGCCGCTCGGCCGCTGGCTGCCGCCCAATTCCATGGACGCCGACGTGTGGATCGAAAATATTCCGTATGCCGAGACTCGCGCCTATGTCGAGCACGTCCTGGAGCACATCGTCGCGTTCGCCTACGTCAGAGGCGCCGAACTGCCGCGTCTCGAGTCGCTGCTGCCGGCGGTCGAGCCGGCGCGGCCGGTATTGTGATAGTTTCTTGAACTCCGCAAAAGAATGAGGTCCGGTATGACGACGAATCTGAGGGTGCGTATGCGGGATAAGATCCGCTGCCTGTGCGCCGGCATCCTGTTGAGCTTCGGCAGCGCCCTGCTGGCGCATGCGGATACCGTCGTCGTGACCGCCGACCGCATGATCGATGTACTCGCCGGACGCATCGTCGATCATCCGCAAATCACCGTCGTCGACGGCCGTATCGCGGCGGTCTCCGCCCAAGGCTCCGCAGTACCGGCGGGCGCTCGCCGTGTCGACCTTCCGGGCATGACGCTCTTGCCCGGACTGATCGACATGCACACCCACATCACAGTGGATCCGCGCTACAGCGGCTATCGGGGTCTGGAATTCACGGATAATTTTTGGACCGTGGTCGGCGTCGCGAACGCCAAGAAAACCCTCGAGGCGGGCTTTACCACCATCCGCAACGTCGGCTCCCGCAACTATGACGATGTGGCCATCAAGCAGGGCATCGAGCAGGGCTACGTGCCGGGGCCGCGAATCGTGCCGGCGACCTACGCCATCGGCGCCACCGGCGGGCATTGCGATAACACGGCGTTTCCGCCGTCGGTTTCCACGCCGAACCCGGCCGTCGCCAATGGGCCCGCGGAGATTCGCGAAACGGTGCGCAAGCTGCGCAAATACGGCGCGGAAGTCATCAAATTTTGCGGCACCGGCGGGGTTTTCTCCAAAACCGATACCGTCAGTGGCCAGCAGTACTCCCTGGAGGAAATGAAAGCCCTGGTCGACGAGGCCCATATGTTGGGCCTGCGGGTGGCAGTGCACGCTCACGGCACCTCCGGAATCAAGGACGCCATCCGCGCCGGCGTGGACACCATCGAACACGCCAGCCTCGCCGACGAAGAGACTTTTGCGCTCGCCAAGCAGCATGGCACTTATTTCTCGATGGACATCTACAACGACGATTACATTTTGGCCGAGGGCGAAAAGAACGGCGTGTTCAAGGAATCTTTGGACAAGGAGCGGGTCATCGGCTTGAAGCAGCGCCAAACCTTTCAAGCGGCCGTCAAGGCGGGCGTCAAAATGGTGTTTGGAACCGACGCGGGCGTCTACCCCAATGGCTTCAATGCGCGCCAGTTCGCGACCATGGTCAGGTGGGGAATGACGCCGATGCAGGCGATTCAGGCCGCCACCGCCAACGCCGCCGAGGCGCTGGGCCGTACCGCCGATGTCGGCGCCATTGCCGTCGGCCGCTACGCCGACCTGATCGCGGTGGCGGGCGATCCGCTTGGCGATGTGGTTCGATTGCAATCCGTGGTATTCGTCATGAAGGGCGGCGACGTCGTCAAGTCACCCGCTCCTTGAGCAAGCGTCAATTTCCGCCGCCGATGAGGCCCGCGGTCACATTGATCGCAAAACCCAGGATCGAGGCATTGAACAGGAATGATATGACCGTGTGCGCAATCACCACTTTGCGCATGTCGGCACGCAGGGTTGCGACATCCGCCGTTTGACAAGCCGCTGCGATGGTAAAAGAAAAGTATATGAAGTCCCAGAAAACCGGCATCGAAGTTTCGGGAAAGCGCAGCGGGCGGTCGTTCTCCGCCGTGCTGTAGAACATGTCGGCGTAGCGGGTGGTGAACATGGTCGGCACCAGCAGCCATGAATTCACCAGGGTGAGCGCGGCCAGCGCGAAGTGCGCGGCGCGCGCCGCGCCCGCCACCTGCTTGAGAGTGGCGAGCGGCTCGACGATGGCGACCAGACTGAACAAGGCGGCGATCGTCACCACCACCAGAATGATGGGCCCCGTCTCGTCCTCTTCGATGTACCGATCGCAGATCTGCTCGGCGCTCAGCCCCGTCATCCAAACGAAGATCAGGCCGAGAAACAGCGCGACTCCGCAATTCCAGCACACCAGCACGCGGCTCAACGTCGACCAGTGCTGCGGAAGAAAGAAAAAGACCGCGCATCCGGCGGCCACGGAGATCCACAGCCTCGGATGATCGCGGAACAGGTTCTTCACTACTTGCTTTCTTTGACGACCAGCCAATTCACGAGTTCCACCAGCGGGTCGGGGCCGCCGGCCGATTCGACGTTCACGCGATACTTGCCGTTCACGATGATGGTCGGCGTGCGGTCGACCTTATAGGCCTGAATCAGCCCCTCGGCGGCGCGCACCTTGACGTCCACCGAGAATGATTTCGAGGCGGCGAGGAATTTGTCGACGGGCACGCCGGCCTTGTCTCTGTAGAACCGCGCGAGATCCTCGATGGTCGGCACGTGTTTCTTGATGTCCCGGGTCGCGGGGTCGATGACGGCCAGCTCGCCGCTCTGCCAGACGGCATTGAACAGCGCGTCGTGGGTCTGATCCGCGACGCCGAGGCTTTGAGCGGTGATGTACGCGAGCTGGAACACGGGCCAGTCTTCCGCGAGGTTGAAGGACGCCGGCAAGAAATTGAACACCGCATTCGGCGGCAGGCTTGCTTTCAATTTGTGCATGGTGGGGACGAATAAATTGCACGCCGGACAGGCGTAGGAAAACACCTCCGTAACCTCCACCTTGCCGGCCGGCAGCGACGTCGGATGCACCGGCTCGATCCGGAAATAATTGACGCCTTCCGTCCATGTCGGCGCGCCTCGCACCGGTGCGCCGATGGCCGTCGCAAGCACAGCCGCCAATGCGGCGCTTTTCAATAATTTCATCACATCTCCTTGGGTTTCCACGCTACCCCGCATTCTCTCCCCTCGGGTTCGAGCATGTCGAGAGCGGGAACGAATGCGCGTCAAAGTTTTCACATCTCTGAGCGATGACGCATGCGATACTGCTCCGGCCCCGCGTGCCCGCGGGGCGGGTTTTCAGCGTGGTGAAGTGTGAAGATGTGTTAAACGATCCGATGAATTCCGAGCCTGCTGCGCAGACGCGCGGTGTGCTGGCTTTCGCACGCCGGCACTGGGTGGCGCTGCTGGTGGTTGTGGTCATCCTGTTGCTGCTGATTGCACTGGCCAGATATATCCAAAACAAACAGTCGGTGCCGGCCGCGGCGGGAGCACCGGGGCGGGGCGGCCAAAACGGTCCGGTGGCGGTGACCGTGGCAACGGCCGCGCCCGGCGACATCCAGCTGCGCATTCCCGCGCTGGGTACGGTCACGCCGCTCGCCACCGTGACGGTAAGGACCCAGGTCAGCGGCGTGATGCAAAAGATCCTGTTCACCGAGGGTCAAACCGTCCACCAGGGCGATTCACTGGCGCAGATCGATCCCCGCCCCTACGAGGCCGCCCTGCAGCAGATGCAGGGCAATTTGAAGCGCGACCAGGCTCTGCTGGCGGATGCCAAGTTGGATTTGACGCGCTACGAGGGGCTCGTCAAGGAGGATTCGATCTCCCAGCAGCAACTCGACACCCAGCGGGCGCTGGTCGACCAATACACGGGCACCATCGAATCGGACGAGGGGCAGGTAAAGACCGCCAGCGTGAATCTGATGTACACCCACATCATTTCGCCGGTCACCGGCCGCGTCGGCTTGCGGCAGGTCGATCAAGGCAATTATGTTACGCCGGGCGACCCGAACGGCATCGTC
>Ga0209656_10002207_pt1 | contig 12635 bp, 10 predicted proteins | sample BogFormECP12_OM2_FD_188239 | JGI IMG/M metagenome (GOLD analysis project Ga0209656, IMG submission 188239) | Bog forest soil microbial communities from Calvert Island, British Columbia, Canada - ECP12_OM2 (SPAdes) (version 2) | ecosystem: Environmental > Aquatic > Freshwater > Wetlands > Bog ... | reverse complement strand
CGCGCTGGGCAGGGTCCAGCCCGGACAGCCTGTGCCGCATCGTGTCGGCGACCGCGGCAAACGCGTCGATCTCAGCGGTGAGGTTCGCTAGGGCACCTTCGGTGCCACGTCTTTGACGATTGTCCTGAGTGTGACAGCGGGTAATGGTGCGGGGTGTTTGCCGGGCAGGCTGGAGACCGGCCTGGCCGTGGGCCGCGGGCGGTGACGGGATGTCAGGCTGCGGTGGGGACGCGGGCCCTGGCGATGTGGTCAGCGGCGAGCTGGTCGAGGGTGTCCAGCGCGGCGGCGAGTTCCGGTGGTGCGTTGGGCCGGTCTGGTGCCATCAGCGGGCGCAGGACGTGGTCGTAGACCTTGGTGTAGAAGTGGGCGAACAGCAGCCCGTCGCGGGTGAGGGTGTAGCGGTTGCGGCAGGGGACGCGCTGGATGAGGCCGTTGCGGGCCAGCCGGGATAGGTCGTAGCTGGCCTGGTTCATGCTGTAGGGGCGGTGCAGCAGGCCGGTCATCAAGCCGCGGAGGGTCTTGTTCGTGATGCCGGTGACCGTGAACAGCATGGCGGCGATGGCGCCGGCCAGGGCCTGGACCCGAAGGTCGCCGAACCGTAGTGCGGGCGCCTTCCTGCCCTCCCCGGTGAGGGTGGGCCTGGTGATCCGCTCGATGACTGGACTCACAAGTGCCGTGCCCTGGCCGGCTGTCTCAGTTTCCAGCAGGAGGGCGTTGATCGCACGCGCCTTGTCCTGCAGCTCTGGCAGGTTCTGCAGCTGGCGGTTGCAGCGCAGGTCCCTGGGGTCGTTGACGACGGTTTCGATGCGCAGCGCGACGCCGTCCTTGAGGTACTGCTTCAGCCGGGAATTCCTGTAGAACACGTTGAGGGTGACGAGGTCGCAGTACCGGTCGATCTTGGTCTTGAAGCCGCCGCGGGCGGGCGGGAGGGTCGGCCGCCCGCGCCGCTGGCCGCGGCGGAACAGCAGCTCGACGTTCTCCGGGCGGCCCAGGTCCATGTTCTCGCACAGCAGCGCCTCGAAGAACGCGCGGGCGTGGACATCGCCGTCGAAGACCAGGGTGCGGGAGGTTTCGACCTGCCGCATCGACAGCTCCCACCAGTACCCGGCGTCCCGGTCGGCGTCAGTCAGCGGGAGCGGGATCCGGGCCATCCACCTCTCGAACCATACCTGCACGGTGCCGGGACTGAACCGGTCGCAGATGGCCTGCAGGGCGGCCGGGTCGTCGCAGGAGGCGAACCCGTTGGACAGTTCGGTGAAGCCGATCCCGGCGGCCAGCGCCTGCCGCTTGGCCCACTCGTGGCCGTTGACCCACGCCTTGACCGGATAGGGGAAGTAGGTGCAGATCTTGATGAACCCCGGCCCCATCCGCTCGTCGAAGATGTAGATGTAGAACACCGACACCCGCCGCTGCTCCTTGGTGAAGGAGAACTGCGGGCACCCGCCCGGGCCGGTGTCCCGCTTGCGGGCCGTCCACACCAGCTGGAACTCCTGAGCGCACCCGACCGCTACCACCTGCGAGCGCCCCGCCGCAGCGGCGGCGTCCAGGTAGGGGGCCATCACCTCGGCCTTGCGCTCCCCGGCGGTGAAGCGGATCACCGGGATGCCGTTGGCCTGCGCCCAGTCCCTGATGTCCTTCCGGAACTTCTCCCCGATCGGCTCGAACAGCGCCGGGGACACGATCGGCTTGCCCCGGTGATCGCGGAAGAAATAGACCACCCCGCCGGGAGTTTGCAGCTTGGCGACATAGCCGTTGAGGTACAACCGGTCCAGGCAGGAGATATCCAGCGTGACGTGCCCGGCCACCACGTCCGCGGCGGTCACCACCGCCGGGCCGGCCGCAGCCGATCCATTACGTTCCACCATGATCACCCTCAGCACGTGCTTCTACGGTCTGAGGATGAACCTCCGGTCAGCTACGTGCGGCCGGAACCACGAAACTTGGCGGTCCGAGGCGCAGCCTCGCTGGGAGCCTGCTGAAATAGGTCCTTCTGCGGGCCGCCCGCAAAGGGCCTCGGCGGCCGGTAACGCCCTGGCCTGGCCCATGCCGTTGTCCGGTGGGCGGCTGCCGGCCGGGCTGACCTGCTCCTGGCCTGCCTGGCCCGGCTGCCTGGCTAGCCGCCGGGTCAGGTGGCCAGGACCCAGGCGCCGTCGCGGCGGGTCAGGCCCTTGCCGAGCAGATTGCGCAGGTTCAGCGCGGCGGTGCGCCGCTTGAGCCAGGCGTGGTTCCTGGCCACCCCGCGGTAGCGGAGCTTGACCCGGCGGCCCCGGCAGGTGGCGACCTGGGCGACGGCGCGTTCGACGTTAGGCCGGTGAGCCATGTAGTCCTCGCGCAGCCCAGTATCGGCGGCCCAGTCGGCGCGGGCGGCCCGCAGCAGGTCATCGCGTTCATGCAGGACGAGCCTGCGGCCGGTCTTGCAGGTGGTGCACCGCGCTTGCAACGGGCAGTCCCGGCAGGCCACGCCGAAGGTGGCAATGCGGGTGCGGCTCAACGTCACGGTGTGCCCGGCCGGGCAGGTCACCGTGCCGGCCTGCTCGTCCACGGTGAAGTCGTCGACGGTGAATCCGCCCTCGACCGGGGCCTGCAGCGGCTTGGGCTTGATCACCGCGGCGTGGCCCGCGTCATCGATCGCGCCGCGCAGGTCCCCGGTGCCGTAGGCGGAATCGCCGTACCAGGCCAGGTTGTCTCCTGCGGCCTGGCCATCATCTGGCTCGCCCGCGCCGCCCGGGATCTCACTGTCAGCCGTGCTGTCTGCGCGGCCCGGAGCATCCGTGCCCGTCTCGGCGGCCAGGAACTCCTCCGCCACTGCGGGGTCGGAGTTCTCCGTCCCGGCGGCCCTGGTCAGCTTCTCATCGGTGATGATCCCGGTCTCCGGGTCGGCCGCGACGTGCGCCCGGTACCCGTCCCGGCGGGCCTCCGGCGACTTGCGGGTGTGCCGGGCATCCGGGTCGACGGTGCTGATCACACGATCCTCGGCGACCTTACGGGCAATCCGCCACCGCCCGTCGGTGCCGTCAGAGCCCTCGGCGGGTTCGACATCCTGCCCGGCGACCAGCGCCAGCAGCGCCACCGCGCAGGCGGCTGCCTCATCCAGTTTCGCGTCCCGGAACGCGGCCACCACCGCGTTCGCGTCGCTGACCAGCGCAGAGACCAGCGCGTCCTTCGCGGCCGGGTCATCCCAGTCGATCTTCGGCTTACCCGGCTTGCTGTAATCATGGCCGGTGCACACCTGCGCGATCTGCTCCGCCGCGCCGGGCACCTCGCGCGCCACCCGCCGGATCGCGGAGACCAGCTGGGTGATCGTGTCCTGGGTGGCGACCGCATCGGCCAAGATCGTGGAGTCCACCGCCCGGCGCCGCCGGCCCTTCAGCACCCCGGTCTGCTCCACGATCAGCCGGATCGCCTCGTTGACCCGGTGCGGCCGCCCCGACCGCGCGATCCGGCCCCGCCAGTACACCAGCGAGGAAGGATCAAAGCCCTGGTCATCGATCGCCAGCCCGCACGCCACCTTCCACCGCACGTCGAACCGGACCGCCTCGGCGGTCTCCCGGTCGGAGAAGTCATGCAGCGCCTGCAGCGCCAGCACCGCAGCCATCCGGGTAGCCGGCAGCGACGGCCGGCCGAACGCGGCGAACAGGTCCGCGTAATCAGCATCCGGGAACACCTCCGCCCGGTGCGCGGCCAGGAACGCGAACATGCTCCCCGCCGGGACCAGGTGCCCCGCTAGCAGCTCAGCGTCGGTGAACTCCCGGTCCATCCGCTCGAAACCCTGCATGAGACGATTATCCCAGCTTATCGAACGCAAAGCCGGCAAACACGCCAGGACCAGCGGCCTTTTTCAGCAGGCTCCTAGCCGGAGTTTCCGATGATCAGGTCTATTCACAAGTCCGCCGTGACCGGTCCATGATGGGCTGGGAGCCATATTCGGCTGGCTGCGGTGCCTGATCTGAGGCTAGTCAAGGTGGCTGGCACCGGTGACCCGATGTTGTTTGACCGGCCAGCCTGCTGGTGCATTTTGGAAGGAGAGTGCAGATCGTGACAGGTGCCAGCGACGCAGCGCCGAAGATCCTCGATCTGCCGATCGGCCTGGACGCCACCGGGATGCGGCAGGAGTTCGACAGCCTGGGCACTGTGGAGGTGCCCGCGGACCGGTACTGGGGCGCGCAGACCCAGCGCAGCCTGCAGCATTTCAACATCGGTCACGACCGGATGCCGAAGGAGGTCTATCACGCCTACGGGTACGTGAAGAAGGCGGCGGCCGGGGTGAACACCCGGGCGGGCCGGCTGCCGGCCTGGAAGGGCCAGCTGATCGGGCGGGTGTGCGACGAGGTGATCAGCGGGGCGCTGGACGAGGAGTTCCCGCTGTATGTCTGGCAGACCGGGTCGGGGACCCAGTCGAACATGAACGTCAACGAGGTGATCTCCAACCGGAGTATCCAGCTGGTGGGCGGGAGGCTGGGCTCGCAGGAACCCGTCCACCCTAACGATCATGTGAACATGGGGCAGTCGAGCAACGACACCTTCCCCACCGCCATGCACATCGCCGCGTACAAGATGGCGACGGAGAAGACGATCCCGGCCCTGCGGCGGCTGCGCGACGCGATCGAGCGCAACTCCAGGAAGTGGGCGGACGTGGTCAAGATCGGCCGCACCCACCTGGAGGACGCCACCCCGCTGACCGTCGGCCAGGAGTGGTCCGGCTACGCCGGCGCGCTCGATGATTCGATCGCCGAGGTGGAGCACGTCACCAACGCCCTGCTGAAGGTGGCCATGGGCGGGACCGCGGTGGGCACCGGGCTGAACGCCCCGGCCGGGTTCGGCGAGGAGGTCGCGGCGCAGATCGCGTCGATGACCGGCGCCAAGTTCGAGACCGCGGCCAACAAGTTCACCGCCCAGGGCACCCTGGACCGGATGGTGCGGGCGCACGGCGGGCTCAAGGACGCGGCGGTCACCCTGTTCAAAATCGCCAACGACCTGCGGTGGCTGGGCTCGGGGCCGCGGACCGGGATCGGTGAGCTGATCTTCCCGGCCAACGAGCCGGGGTCCTCGATCATGCCGGGCAAGGTCAACCCGACCCAGGCCGAGGCGATGCTGATGGTCGCCATCGAGATCATCGCCTCCGACGTGGCGGTGACCATGGGCGGCGCCGAGGGCAACTTCGAGCTGAACGCCTTCCGCCCGGTGCTGATCAGCAACTACCTGCACTCGGCGCTGATCATGGCCGACATGTGCGACCACTTCCGCGAGTTCATGATCGAGGGGACCAAGCTCAACGAGGCCAAGCTGAAGGAGAACATCGACCGGTCGGTGATGATGGTGACCGCGCTGTCGCCGGTCATCGGCTACGACAAGTCCGCTGCCATCTCCTACTATGCCATCGACCACGACCAGACCCTCAAGCAGGCCGCCCTGGCCAACGGCGTCAGCGAGGAACTGTTCGACAAGGTCGTCAACCCCATCGCCCTCACCCGCCCCGGCTCGGCCGACATACCGTCCGGGTCCGGGAAAGCGTGACATGGTCTCCTCGGCCCATAATGCTGCGTCGGCGGCCGGCCGCGCCAAGCCGATCGGCAAGGCGGTCCGGAGCCTGACGTGAGCTCCCCGGAAACGAAGCACAGGGCGGCCACCGGCAGCATGGAGCCGGTCGGCAAGGAGGCCCTGATCGCGTCGGTCGGCGGACAGCGAGGCTGGGCGGACTGGACCAATCCCGACCACCGGCTACGGCGGCTGCTGGCCGAGTTCCTGGGCATGGCCGGGCTGACGTTTATCTTGTCCGGGGGCGCGGCGATCCTGGCCCGGTACGGCGGCCGGGCCCTGCAGCCCTGGCAGACCGTGCTGGTGCTGTCCACTGTCTCGGCGCTGTGGCTGGTGGTGGCGGTCTACTTCCTCGGCGACATCTCGGCCCACTTCAACCCGGCCACCACCTTGGCCTTCGCGCTGCGCCGAGACATGGACTGGGTGATGGCCGGCGCCTACTGGATCGTCCAGTTCGCCGCCGCCGTCTGCGGGTCGCTGCTGGCCCGCGCCTTCTTCGGCCCGGCGGGGAACCTGGCCGCCACGATGCCCAAGCCCGGCCAGGACTGGCAGGCCGCCGGCTTCGAGGCCATCATCACCTTCGGCCTGGTGCTAATGATCCTGAACCTGGCCAACGGGCCGAAGCTGAACGGGCCGTTCGTGCCGCTGGCGGTGGGCGCCTACATCCTGGCCTGGGGGACCATGGGCGGGCCGTTTGAGGGCGCCTCGATGAACCCGGCCCGAAGCTTCGGGCCCGACGTCGCCCTGGGCAACCTGTCGACCTGGTGGGTGTACCTGATCGGGCCGGTGGCCGGCGCCATCATCGCGGTCGGCGTGGCGTACGTGCTGCGCGGGCCGGCTAAGGCGCAGGAGGCCGGCGCCGCCCAGGGAACACCCCTCGACCGCGAAGCCTGAGCCTCATCGACCCAAGCGTCAATATTCTGGCCCGTCTGCTCGGACATCATCGTATAGCCGATCAGGGTCATGGCGTTCCTCCCTGCTGCTCGAGCACGCGCGTTACGACGGTCAGGTCCTGCTCGCCGAGCCCTTGATCAACGGCCTGCTGCCATTCGTCAGCTAGGCAGGCAAGGACGGCGAACCGGTCGTCGTCGGCCGCTTGGAGGGCGAGGTGCACGTCCTTGAGCGCGAGCGACAGCGCGAATTGGGCCGAGAACTCGCCCTTGGCGATCCGTTGCAGCTTGGCAGCCTGCCACGGCGACACGAGCGTGCCGCCGCCAAGCGCGTCCACCACCGTCTCGGTCTCAAGGCCCAGCCGGCGAGCAAGAGCCACGGACGCGGCAACCGCTTCGGCCGCGAACGCAAGCCAGGTGTTGTTCACGAGCTTCAGCCGCGTTCCGGCCCCGGCCTCGCCAACCCAGATCGTGCGCTGGCCGAGCGCGTCGAACAGCGGAACGACACGCGGACGTGCCTCGCCGGGTCCTGACGCGAAGATCGTCAGCTGGCCGCGTTCTGCCGGATCCTTGCTTCCCGACACCGGCGCGTCGAGGAGCATCACGTCAGGACGCTCAGCACCGGCCATGGCCGCGACGCGGTCGATCCCCGCCACGCCGATGGTGCTCATCTGGGCCCAGATCGCGCCCGGAGCCAGCGCAGCGAGCATGCCCTGGTCCCGGGCGACCGACATGACGGCATCGGCGTCGGTCACCATCGTCACCACGATCCCGGCTCGCCGCGCCGCGTCGGCGGCGCTCTCGGCGACCTCCGCGCCGAGCTCAGCCAGGTCCCTGGTCGCCTCCAGCTTGCGATTCCAGACGATCGTCGGGATGCCAGCACGCAAAGCACTGGCCGCCATCCCATGGCCCATCGCTCCAATGCCGAGCACCGCAACGGGCTCGTGCGCTCCTGCCATCAGTCTCCCCCTTGCCGGGTGTGTGCTAGTTGCGGGTCCTGCCCGTTCGGATAAATGATCTTCTGTGGTGACGGGAAGCCGCACGGTCAGTACGGAGCCGGCCCTGGCCGGGCTGTCCAGGGTCATGATGCCGCCTACGGCCTCGACCCGATCGCGCAGGCCGACCAGGCCCGAGCCGCGGGCGGTGTCGGCGCCGCCGACGCCATCATCGCGGACCTGGACGGTCAGCGTGCCGTCGGCCCGTTCGATGAGGATGTCCACCGCGGAGGCCTTCGCGTGCTTGGCGGCGTTGGTGAAGGCCTCGGCGGCGACGTAATACGCGGTCGCTTCGCAGGAGCCGGGGAGCCTGCCGTCGGCCTGCATCTGCACCCGGACCGGGAGCGGCGAGCGCCGGGCCAGCGCGCGGACGGCCGGCCCGAGGCCGGCCTCGACGAGGATGGCCGGATGCAGGCCGCGGGAAAGGTCCCGGAGCTCCTCGAGCGTGCCGGCCAGCCCGTCACATACCTCGTCCACATCGGCGCGGACACCGCGCAGCATGAGCGACAGGGTCACCAGGCGCTGCTGGACGCCGTCGTGCAGATCCCGTTCGATCCGCCGGCGCATCTCATCGCCCACGGCGAGGATCCGGCGGCGGGAGGCGGTCAGGTCGGCTGCGAGCTGCTCGACCTGCCGCTGCCGTTCGGCCAGCTCCCCGGCGTACCGTTCGGCCTTTTCCCGCAGTTCCCGTTCCCGTGCCGCCTCCTTGCCGTGCAGCCGGCCGATCCAGGTGCCGAGTGCCGGGACCGCCGCGATCAGCGCGACCGTGGTCACCACGCCCCGGGCGCTGCGGATGGCGAACTGGTCGTGCGGCACCGTAAAGAAATAGTCGAAGGACAGCGCGGTGCTTGTCGCAGCCACGAGGCTCAGCAGCAGCTCTCCCCTGGCCACGGCGGCCGCCGAGACCGTCAGCAGGACCAGGGCGATCAGCACGTCGCTCACGTGGTCGCGTAGCGGGAGCAGCGCGAGCGACAGCAGCACCGGCGCGATCAAGGCCGCGACAAGCCAGATCCCCTGCCGGAGCCAGGGCTTCATCACCACATGATGCCATCGTGCGTGCGTGGGGCGCCATGGTCCATCCGGGCGCTGACCCGGTCAGATAAGGACTTTAGTCCTGCGATGTCCCGACTAACGGAAATGCGGGGGCGGAGGACGCGCTGGCACACTGGCCGCATGCGGCTGCAGTGCGTCATCGTGGATGACAACGAACCATTCCTCAAGGTGGCCCGTCGGGTGCTGGAGCGGCAGGGCATGGCCGTGGTGGGCGTCGCCGCCAACGGCGCCGAGGCGCTGCGGCAGGCACGCGAGCTCCGCCCGGACGTGGCCCTGGTGGACATCTCGCTCGGCGCGGAGAGCGGCTTCGACGTCGGACGGCAGATCACGCCGCACGTCAGGAACGTGATCCTGATCTCCTCCCGCGACGAGGACGACTACGCTGAGCTCATCGCGGACAGTCCCGCGGTGGGCTTCCTGAGCAAGGCCGGGCTATCGGCGGACGCGATCCGGCGGCTCCTCACATAGCCGCCGGGAAGGGCGAGCATGACCGTGACGCCCGGGCGGACCTGCCAGGGTGCGGTCGCCCGGGCCTGGGCTGGTGAGGTTACGACGAGACTGGGCTGGTCAGGTTGTAGACGGTGATGCCTGCGATGGTCTGGCTGGTGAAATGCTTCTGCACCCAGGCGGTAATCTGCGCCGCGTCGCCGGTCCCGCCGCCGAAGCTGGCCTGGTTCTGCCCCACGAAGTAGTGGATCTTGTGTTCGGACACGAGCTTCTCGAACTGGGCGAGGGTGGGTGCCGGGTCCGTTCCGTTGAAGCCTGCCGGTGATCCTTGCGGGACTTGAAGCCAGCATGACGATCGCCACCCACCAGCCCGCGGCGACGACCACGGCGGCCCCGCCTACGAGCAGCTGCCAGATCCGCCGCCCGAGCCGCGGCGGCCCGGCGATCAGGTAGACCAGCGCGAACACCGGCAGCACCAGGAAGGCCTGCAGCATCTTGGTGAGGAAACCGAAGCCAAGCAGCGTCCCGGTCAAGGCGAGCCAGCGGGTCTGGCCCGATTCCAGCGCCCGGGTGATCGCGTACGCGGAAAGCACCAGCAGCATCGCGGCGCAGGCCGTCCAGGCCGCCCGCATCGTGGACCCGGAGCGCCCGGTCAGCCTCCTGGCCGTCGATCCGGTCATCGTCTACGCGGACGAGGAACGACTGCGCCAGGTCATCGACAATCTGCTCGGCAACGCCATGAAACACACCCCGCCGCGGTCGCCGGTCACCGTGTCCGTGACCAGTACCACCGCGATCGGGGAGATTACCGTTGCTGATAACGGGCCGGGGATGACCGCGGAACAGGCCGCGCACGTTTTCGAGCGCTTCTACCGGACCGACGATGCCCGGACGCGCGCCCGCGGCGGCGTCGGGCTCGGCCTGTCGATCGCGGCTTCACTGGTGGCCGCCCACGGCGGAGACATCATCGTCGACACCCAGCCTGGTCAGGGGGCCGCCTTCCACGTCCGCCTGCCGCTGGCGGCCAGCGTGGAAAGCGGGACTTGAACGACTGTTGCGGCCGCCTGCACGGCCGAAAGCCCGGTCTGCCGGACAGAAAGCTCCCAGCCGGGCGCAACGAAATCGCAAGGCAAGGCCCATTGACGGCAAACGGTGAGGCACCCACCCTGTCTCGCCCGGGCCCAGCGCTGGCGAGCCTGGTTATGCTGCCCGCGCCGGTGACCCAGCCTTCTCGCGCAGGCCGAAAAAGGGCGCATAACCGTCGGCCCAGCCGGAGGCTCGTTTGACACGATCCCGGGCAGAGCCGAGACTGGGCCGTGCTCCGGCGATATTCCATGGTGATCGCTGCTGCGGCCGCCGCAGTCAGCTGTCTCGCGCTGCTGCCGGTTACCTCGGCGCAGGGAGCGGTCCGGGCCCCCTGGGCCACGCCGCGCCCCGGATCCACGTATTCCCTGGCCTTGCGCTTTCAGCGGTCGGCAGGAGAGTCGGGGCATTCCCGCGAGTCCCTGGCCGCCTGCGAGCAGAAGCTCGAGCGCGCTCAGCGCCAGCCCCACGACGGGCCCGGCGTGCCCGCACTCTCGGTCGTCGGCGCCTCGTTCACCGCAGGCGTCGGGGCAGGTAATCCCGGCAAGTCATGGGCCGTCGTCCTGGCCCGCCGACTGCACTGGGACGCCGTCATATACGGGGATCCAGGTGCCGGGTACGTGCGCGCCGGCGTCACCCGCGAGGGGCCGGTCGCCGCCGAGATCGCGCGGGTTGACCTTCGCGCGCTCGCGCCCGCGCTCGTCATCGTGCAGGCCGGCCACGACGATATCGGGGTCCCGCTCTCACTTGAGCAGCGGCGGGTCGAGCAGGCCGTCGCCTTGATCCACGCTGAGGCGCCGCACGCACGGATCGCGCTCCTCACCGTCTTCGCCGGGCGCTCACCCTCAGCCGCCGCCTACCGGACCGACCATGCGATCGTGACGGCTGGCCGGGCCGCGGACCGCAACGTCGTCATCATCGATCCGCTGGCGGCGGGATGGACGTTCCCGCGCTCGCGCGACGGCCTGCACCCCACGGCGCCCGGCAGCGCATGGATCGCCGGCCAGGTGGCGGGGAGCCTGCGTGAGCACGGCATCCGTCCCGCGGCCCCGCAGCCCGCTAAAGCGGGCGCGATCATCTGCGACTGGAGTATTCCCGCTCCGGCACCGCCGCGCTAGCCGCGCTGGGCTGCTCGGGGCGACGCCCGCAATCCGGGCTTGTCCTGTCCGGCAGGCGGAGCCGGATCAGGGTTCCCCCGCCGGGCGCGGCTTCGGCCCGGACCGTCCCGCCGTGGCTTTCCGCCACCTGGCGCACGATAGAGAGCCCGAGGCCAGAGCCTGGCACGCCCCGGGCCGTCGCGGCCCGGTAGAAGCGGTCGAAGACATGCGGCAGATCGGCGGGCGCGATACCGGGCCCGTAGTCGCGCACGGTGAGCTCCCCGGCGAGCAGCCGTACCTCCACCGAGGCGCCCAGCGGGCTAAACTTGGCCGCGTTGTCCAGCAGGTTACGGACGGCGATCTGCAGCCGCCCGGCGCTGCCGAAGACGATGCACGGCTCCAGATCGGCCGTGAACGGGGTCTGCGGCCAGTCCCGCCGGGCGCCCTCCAGGCCTGCCGCCACCACCTCCTCGAGCCTGACGGCGCCGAGCGTGCTGGTGGCCGGCTCGCCCCGGGCCAGCTCGGTGACGTTGGCCACCAGCTGGCCGAGTTCGCCGACCTGGGCGACGACCCGGTCCAGCACCTCCTGGCGCTCTGGCCCGGACAGGCCGGGATCGTCGGCCAGCAGCTCGACGTTGATGCGCAGGCTCGTCAGCGGAGTACGCAGCTCGTGGCTGGCGTCGCTGACCAGCTGCCGTTGCGCGGCCAGGGACCGCTGCAGCGCGTGCAGCATCGTGTTGAACGACGTGGCCAGCCGCCCGAGCTCGTCAGCGCGATCCACCTCGACCCGGCCGGCCGGGTCGCCGGTCGCGGTCACCTGCTCCGCGACCGCGGCCAGCCGGCCTACCGGCGCCAGGCCGGCCCGCGCCACGCCCCAGCCGGCCAGCGCCGCCAGGGCGACTCCGATGGCGCTCAGCAAGGCCAGGGTCGCCCCGACGCTGGCCACCTCCGTATCCACCGTGTTGAGCGGCGCGGCCACCTGCAGGGCCAGGCCCGGCGCGAGCGGCGTGGTGAGGACCATGGCGCGGACCCCGCCCAGCGTGGTCTCGCTGTAGTAAGAGCCGCGCTGCTCAGCGGCGACCTGGACCGCGGCCGCGTCCGTCGGCAGCAGCCCGCGATCGGCCGCCGGTGCCCAGACGGCACCACCGGCCGTCACCACCTGCTCGTACGGACTGGACGCACCGAACCGGTCCGAATGCGGCGGAACCCATCCGGCCGGGATGTGCCCGTGATAGCGCTGGACCTCCCGGTGGACGGCGACGCTCTGAGCCCTCAGCTCCTGGCTCACCTGGTTCTGCAGGTCAGAGCGGACCACCAAGAACGCCACGGCGGTGATCACCAGCGTGACCGCGGCGACCGCGGCGGCCACGGCGAAGGTGAACCGGGTCCGCAGCATGAGCGGGCCGCGGGGCCGGCGCCAGGACGGCCGAAGCCAGTACCGCCTGGTCACGGAGCCGCCCGGAGCACGTAGCCGACGCCGCGCACGTTGTGCACCAGCCGCGGGCGCCTCCCGTCCTCGAGCTTGCGCCGCAGGA
>Ga0209656_10002206_pt1 | contig 12637 bp, 12 predicted proteins | sample BogFormECP12_OM2_FD_188239 | JGI IMG/M metagenome (GOLD analysis project Ga0209656, IMG submission 188239) | Bog forest soil microbial communities from Calvert Island, British Columbia, Canada - ECP12_OM2 (SPAdes) (version 2) | ecosystem: Environmental > Aquatic > Freshwater > Wetlands > Bog ... | reverse complement strand
GACCTTTTACGGCGCTGATTTATGTCATTTTGTGGCTGACCCCCACGACCTTAATTTCATCTAAATTCCGCAACCTATGACAGGGCGAGCACATAGCTCGCCCGCCGCCCGCATTGATTATTGGCCCGTAAGATGCCGATAGAAGCATAGGAAAATGTTGCCGGTGCCACGGTAACCTTCGGAGTTTGGGTACGAATGTAACGGTCCGGCAGCGCTAGAGGTTGGACCACTTGACAGCATGGCTTAGAATAGCCGCTACTCGCGCAGGAGAACTGGCGCGGATTGTGGCGAGAATGTCACGCAGGCCGCAACATTCGGGCTGCTCGGAAAATCACTTCGTGAGACACATCGCTCGAAAACAATTCGTTGGGATTCTGGCCCTGGCTCTGGCGTGCAGTTGTCTGGCACCCAGCGCCTTCGCCGTGCGCCATTCCACACGCGCGCGGCACAGCCATTTCCGCTGGCTGCTGCACTGGAATCCAATGTTCCGGCCCTCCCACGAATCGTTGCTGATCCAGAACGCAGAGATTGATCGACTCGAACTACCTCGCATTCAGGATGACACCGAATTAGAGGCGCTCAAGGCCGACGGGAACCTGCTGCCGATTCGCTCCAGCGAGACGTTGCGCTTCGATCCGCGGCTCGATCCTTCGCGGCGCTATTGCCGTGTGTGGACGCGCGATTTTGTCGAAGATCTCGGACAGGCCTATTACAACCGTTTCCACGAGCAGATTCAGGTGAACTCCGCGGTGCGCACGGTGAAGGTTCAACGCAAGCTGCGCCGGCACAATCGCAACGCAGCGCCGGCCGATGGCGACACGGCTTCTTCCCATCTAGCGGGCGTGACCGTCGACCTGCAGCGGCGAGGCTTGAGCAAAGAGCAGATTCGCTGGATGGAACACTACCTCTTCTACATGAAGGCGCTGGGCCTGGTAGAGCCGGAAGAAGAACGGCGCCACTGGTGCTTTCACGTTATGGTCAGCGGGCACTACTCCGAGTGGCGGCAGACGCAGACGATTATCCCGATGGAACGTCCCGACCACGAGAACGAAGCCCCAGACAACCAGGTTGCGCTGGGCAGCGGCACACAGTAGTCCCTTCGCAGCAAATCCACTACGATGCTTGGCAAATGATTGTTCTGATGGCAGGGCTTCCTGGCACCGGCAAGACTGCGCTTGTGCGTGAGCTGGCGGCTCGCACGGGCGGGCGGGTGTTAAGCAAGGACGAACTCCGGCATGCTCTTTTTGCTCCCGATGAAATCGAATATTCCTCTCAGCAGGATGATCTCTGTTTGCAGCTGATGACGGAAACCGCTGGATATCTGCTAAGACAGAATCTAGCGCGTGTGATTTTCCTGGATGGGCGCCCCTTCTCGCGGCGTTATCAGATTGATAATGTGATCCAAGCAGCCGATTCCCTGCACTCGCCGTGGCGGATTCTGGAGTGCGTCTGCTCAGAGGAGACGGCCAGACGGCGGTTGGAAGCCGATGCTGCGGCCAGCGCTCATCCCGCGGGCAACCGAAATTTCGAGCTGTATCTGGAAGTGAAATCGCGCTTTGAGAACATCGTTCATCCGAAAACGGTCGTCGACACCGATAAGCCTCTGGAAGTCTGCGTCGCTCGCGCCCTGGCAGCGATTCGCTAACCGCAGTTTGAGTCTCGGACTTCGCACCTATACAATCGGGAGCTTGCCTTGCAGCGCGTGAAAAACACATGATCAAGTTTCTCTCCGTAATTCTGCTCAGTTCCCTCGCCCTAGCGCAAAGTCCATCCCAGGCGGCCAGTTCGGATGCTCCGGTCAGCGCCAAAGCGCGCGCCATTCAGGAGTCGGCGATTGTCATCGACACGCACGCCGACACCCCGCAGCGCTTTCTCGACGAAGGCTTCGACATCGGCTCGACCGATCCCAACGATATTGGCCATATCAGCCTCGACAAGGCCAAGCGCGGCAATCTTGGCGCCGAATTCTTCTCCATCTGGGTCGATCCGGAAACCAATCAAGGCCACTTCGCCAAGCACACCTTTGACCTGATCGATTCGGTCTACGAGCAGGCCGCCCGGCATCCCGATCGCATGATGATGTCCTATTCCGTCGCGGACATTGAACGTGCTCACCGCGAGCACAAACTGGCGGCTCTGATGGGAATCGAGGGCGGGCATTCCATTGAGAACGACATGCACCTGCTGCGCGACTACTATCGCCTCGGCGTGCGCTACATGACGCTGACCTGGTCGAACACGAACGAGTGGGGAGATTCGTCGGGCGACGTCAACGATCCGAAGATCGACCACCATAACGGCCTCACCGACTTCGGCAAGCAGGTGGTTGTGGAGATGAACCGGCTGGGCATGATGGTCGATATCTCGCACGTTGCCGACAAGACCTTCTGGGACGCGATTGCGACGACGAAGGCGCCGGTGATCGCGTCGCATTCGTCGGCGCGCGCGCTGGTCGACGCTCCGCGAAACATGACCGACGATATGCTGCGCGCCGTGGCCAAAAATGGCGGCGTGGTGCAGGTTAATTTTTTTAACGGCTTCATCGACGAGACTTTCCGCAAGCACATGCTCGATCAGGAGAAAGATCAGGCGGCGGCGATTCAGAAGTATGTCGATCACCTGAAAGCCGATGGTAAGAGCGTGACCTATGTCGACATGGACCGCATCGAGCGCGAATGGATGGCGATGATTCCCCGGCCGCCGCTGAAGTCGCTGATCGATCATATCGACCACATCGCGAAGGTGGCGGGAGTGGATCACGTGGGCTTGGGCTCGGATTTCGATGGGGTGAGCGGGGCCACGCCGCAAGGTATCGATTCCGCGGCCGATCTGCCCAAGATCACGCAGGCGCTGCTCGATCGCGGCTACAGCGCCGAGGACATCAAGAAGATTCTCGGCGGGAACCTGCTGCGCGTTTTCGCTGAGGTGGAGCGGGTCAGCCGCGAGATGCGGACTGCAACGCCGGGCAAGTAAACCCAAGTGAGCTATAGCGTCCACTGTCGTACAATTCTCGTTCGCGCATTTTCATTGGAAGGAGCATTCATGCTTACCAGGTTTGCAATGGTAGGAGCAGTTTTAATTTCGTCGGCGTGGGCGCAGACCGCTTCCACGCCCGCCAAACCGAGCACCGCGGCCAAGCCCGCTGCGGCGGCTCCGGCAAAGCCCGTGGCAACCATCGAGACAACCGCGGGCAAGATGACTTGCACACTCTTTCCGGATAAGGCGCCGATCGGCGTCGACAACTTTATCGGCCTCGCCACCGGAAAGAAGGATTGGAAGAATCCCGTCAGCGGCGCCACCAAACACGGCGTGCCACTTTACGATGGAACGATTTTTCATCGCGTGATTCCCGGCTTCATGATTCAGGGCGGAGATCCTGCGGGCAACGGTACGGGCGATCCGGGATACAAATTCAAGAATGAGACTTCCCCAGACCTATTATTCGACCAGCCAGGACGTCTCGCCTACGCCAACGCCGGACCGGGCACCAACGGATCGCAGTTCTTCATCACTGAAGTGGCGACGCCGCATCTCAACGGCGGTTACACGATCTTCGGGCAATGCGATGAGGCGACCGTGACGCTGGTGAAGCAGATTGCGCGCATGGCGACCGATCCCCAGAACGACCGGCCGTTTCGCCCGGTGAAAATCATTCACATCAGCATTGTGAAGAGCGGAGCAGCTGCGGTAGCGCACAAACCGGTGAGCACCGCGAAGAAGCCGGCGGCAATGCCGAAGGCTGCGGCGCCCTCCAATCAATAGCCGGGGGCGACTGTCCCCGCACTTTCAACACCACATCCTGAAAGGACATCATGACTCGTCAACCTGGAATGTACGCGACGTTTGAAACCAGTGAAGGAAACATTGTTTGCCGCCTTTTCGATAAAGATGCGCCGAAGACCGTCGCCAACTTTGTCGAACTCGCCGAAGGCAAGCGCGAATGGAAGCATCCCTCGACCGGCAAGAAATCGAATGACCGCCTCTACGATGGAACGATTTTTCACCGCGTGATCCCCGACTTCATGATTCAGGGCGGAGATCCGCAGGGCACCGGCATGGGCGGGCCGGGATATCAGTTTGAAGACGAGACCAAGGGCTCGCCGCACAAGTTCGACCAGCCGGGCAAACTGGCCATGGCCAATGCCGGGCCGAACACTAACGGCTCGCAGTTTTTTATCACGACCGTGCCGACGACCTGGCTCACGGGAAAGCACACAATCTTTGGCGAAGTGGTCGAAGGACAGGATGTCGCCGAAAAGATTACGCGAGTTCCCCAGAACCGCCAGAACAAGCCCAACAAGGATGTGGTGCTGAAGAAGGTGACGATCGAGAGGGTGTAGGACCGTGGCTTCATTGACTTGCCCGGCCACGCCCACGTAGGATTTTTCCTCCGGTGATCGATCAGACCATCTCGCACTACCGCGTTGTCGAAAAGCTGGGCGGCGGCGGCATGGGCGTGGTTTATAAGGCCGAAGACCTCAAACTCCGCCGCTTTGTCGCCCTGAAATTTCTGCCCGATGAGGTCGCCAAAGATCCAGCGGCACTGGCGCGCTTCCAGCGCGAGGCCCAGGCCGCCTCTGCCTTGAATCACCCTAACATCTGCACGATCCACGAAATCGATGAGTTCGAAGGCCAGACGTTCATCGCCATGGAGTTTCTCGATGGCATGACGCTGAAGCATGCCATCGGCTCGCGCCCGCTGCAGATCGATACACTGATTAATCTGGCGATCGAAATCGCCGATGCGCTCGATGCCGCGCATGCGGAGGGCATCGTCCATCGCGACATTAAGCCGGCAAATATTTTCGTCACCAAGCGCGGCCATGCCAAGATCCTCGATTTCGGTCTGGCAAAGGTTGCAGCCACTCGCGGCACGCAGAAAACGCTGGGCGACAACGCTCAGACGATGGACGACGCCCACCTCACTAGCCCGGGCACGATGCTGGGCACGGTGGCCTACATGTCGCCGGAGCAAGTGCGTGGGCGCGAGCTCGACGCCCGCAGCGACCTGTTCTCCTTCGGCGCGGTGCTTTATGAGATGGCCACGGGGGACGTTCCCTTCCACGGAGAAAGTTCTGCGATGGTGTGCGAAGCGATCGTGAATCGTGCGCCGGTCGCCGCCGTGAGATTGAATCGTGAGATTCCAGCACGGCTGGAAGACATCATCAACAAGGCACTGGAAAAGGACGGTACTCTCCGCTACCAGCATGCTTCGGAGATGCGCAGCGATTTGCAGCGCCTGAAGCGTGACACCGACTCCGGGCGCATGCCGTTGCCCGCGTCTTTGCCAGGAGAAGCAGCTGCCTCCGCACCTCCAGCATCAAGCACCGGTCAGCCTGTCTCTGTCGCTCAGAGCGCCGCTTCCGTAAGTGCAGCGCTGGCGGCCGCCCCGGCGCGTCCTTATGGAAAGATCGGGATCGCTGTAGCTGCGGTCGCAATCGTGGTGTTCGCGATTTTCTTCTGGCAGAGAGGCCGTTCGAGTTCCCCGGTTCCGGCGGCAAGTTCCGCCAGCCCAAAAACTCTGGCGGTTCTCCCGCTGCAAAACTTGGGGGCCGACAAGGATCTCGATTTTCTACGCCTCGCGCTGGCCGATGAAATTGCTACATCGTTGAGTTATGTGCGGTCGCTGACCATCCGTCCATTCGCGACGACGAGCAAGTACGACTCGCCTACTTTGGACGTGCAGGAAGCCGGCCACGCTATGCACGTGACCGACGTGGTCACCGGACACTATCTGAAAGAAGGCTCGCAGCTGCAGATCACGCTCGAAGCCATCGACGTGGAAAATAATCGCACCGTCTGGCGCGATACGTTGAACGTCGCTGCGTCCGATCTCATCGCCATGCGCGAGCAGATCACGGCCAAGGTCCGACAAGGCCTGGTGCCAGCGCTGGGTGCAGGCGCGAATTCCGACGAAGGCGCGACTCGCCCAAAGAACGAGCAGGCTTATGACCTCTACTTGCGCAGCATCGCCGTGCCGCACGATCCTGCGCCTAATAAAGAAGCCATCACCATGCTGGAGCGCGCCGTGGGCCTCGACCCCACCTACGCGCCTGCCTGGGATGCATTGAGTCTTCGCTACCATTACGACGCCGCGTATTCGAAAGGTGGGCCTGCGATGTATGAGCGGGCCCAGGCCGCTCTCGAACGAGCCATGTCTCTCGACCCGAACTTCATCACCCCGGCGGCCCGACTAGCCGGACGCGAAGTGGAGAGAGGTGATCTGATCAAAGGCTACAAGGATGCCGAGGCTCTGGTGACGCGCCATCCGGAGAACGCCGGGGCTCACTTTGCACTGTCTTACGTCCTGCGTTATGGCGGAGCGATGGACGAGTCCGCGCACGAGTGCGACACTGCGCTGTCGATGGATCCGGGAAACTATACGTTCCGCTCCTGCGCCTTCACCTTCGATCAGCTGGGCAACTATGCCCGCGCCCTGCAATTCCTGCAGCTCGATGCCGGGTCAGAATGGTCCTCGGACAATGTGCGGCGGCACGATCTTCGCGATGGGCAATTGGCGGCAGCCCGGGAAATCGCGACCAAATTTAAGGACTATGACTGGGGCCAGCTGACGATTGCCTGTATGGATTCCCCGTCCTCGGCCAACACGGCCAAGCTCACCCACGATTTGTCGGCCCAAATTCTGGCCGACCCCGACCCGGAGGTTCACTACTCCGTGGCAGCGGACTTCCTCTTCTGCGGGCAACGCGACACGGTCATGCAAATGCTGAGGAGTGCCGTAGCCGGCCGCTACTGCGCCTATAGCGGCCTCCAGAACGATTCGTACTGGGCCAAGCTGCGCGGCACGCCGGAGTGGGCGGAACTGCTGGCGGCGGCGAAGAAGTGTCAGGATGACTTCATGGCGCAGAGGGATAAGTAAGCGAAGGGCGCGTTCAGGACATGGGAAGGGCACGAGTTTACTCGTGCCGCTAGGCCGTCCAAGGTTTAGTGCACTCTAGCGCCCGAGGTCCGCTTTCTGACGCGCCAAGTTGCCCTCAGCGGCTGAAGCCGATTCCCGATCGCCAGCCTCGGGGCGGCACGACCGGAAGTCGTGCCCTTCGCGGTTTGCATCAGTGCGACGCTACACTCCGATCACGCCGCACAACTCCTTCACCGCCGCCGCGCTCTTATCGAGTCCGGCCTTCTCCTCCGCCGTCAGCTTGATTTCGATGATCTGCTCGATGCCCTTTGCACCCAGCTTCACCGGCACTCCTACATACAGGCCGTTGATGCCGTACTCGCCTTGCAGGTAGGCGGCGCAGGGGAGAATTTTCTTTTTGTCTTTGAGAATCGCCTCGACCATCTCCGTTGCCGCTGCTGACGGCGCGTAGTAGGCCGATCCGGTCTTGAGGTACTTCACGATCTCGGCGCCGCCATCGCGCGTGCGCTGGACCAGGGCGTCGAGCTTGGTCTTCTCGATCAGTTCGGTGATCGGGATGCCGGCGACCGTGGAATAGCGCGGCAGCGGGACCATGGTGTCGCCGTGGCCTCCGAGGACGAAGGCGGTGACGTTCTCCACGCTGACCTTCAATTCGTCGGCGATGAAGGCGCGGAAGCGGGCGGAGTCGAGCACTCCGGCCATGCCAATGACGCGCTCGCGGGGGAATCCGCTGAGCTTGTAGGCGGCTTGCGCCATGGCGTCGAGCGGGTTGGAGACGATGATCAGAATGCAGTTCGGCGAATTCTTAACTACTTCGCCGACGACAGCTTTCATGATGCCGTAATTCGTGTTCAGCAAGTCATCGCGGCTCATGCCGGGCTTACGGGGAATTCCGGCGGTGATCACGACGATGTCGGAGTTGGCGGTGTCTTTGTAGTCGTTGGTGCCGCTGACGTATGAGTCGCGTTTTTCGATGGGCATGGCCTCGAGCAGGTCGAGTCCTTTGCCCTGCGGCACGCCTTCGATGATGTCGATGAGCACGACGTCGGCGAGTTCCTTGGAGGCGATCCAGTGAGCCGCAGTCGCACCTACGTTGCCTGAACCTACGATGGTGACTTTTTTGCGCATGGGATGAGTCCTTTCAAAATCGGATAACCACAAAGGGCACGAAGGTACACGAAGGAATCCAGTTCGTGATTTCCTTTGTGTACCTTTGTGTCCTTCGTGGTTTACAGCTCTACGCCAGCACCGCGGCGTCCATGTTCTCGATCATGTATCCGGCGAACTCGCTGGTCTTTACTTTCGTTGCTCCCGGCATGAGGCGCTCGAAGTCGTACGTGACTTTCTTCTGCTCGATAGTGCGCTCCATGCTTTGCTCGATCAGGTCGGCGGCTTCGTTCCAGCCCAAGTGACGGAACATCATGACGCCCGAGAGGATCACCGATCCCGGGTTGATTACATCTTTGTCGGCATATTTCGGGGCCGTACCGTGCGTGGCTTCGAAGATGGCATAGCCATCGCCGATATTCGCCCCCGGTGCGATGCCCAGTCCGCCTACCTGCGCGGCGCATGCGTCCGAGATGTAGTCGCCGTTCAGATTGGGGCAAGCCAGCACCGAGTATTCATCGGCTCGGGTCACCACCTGCTGGAAGATCGAATCGGCGATGCGGTCGTTGATCATGATCTTCTTCTTCCACGCGCCGTTGCCGTGCGTCGCGTAGATGCGGTCGAGAACTTCCTTCACTTCTTTTTCGACGGCCTGGCGGAAGGCGGGCGGAGCGAACTCCATGCCGGGCTCAACCGCCTCGGCGTTCTGCGCGACCGTAATGTTCGGGTTCTTATCTTTGTTGTCGACGATCCAACTTTCCCGCTCGGTAATAACTTTGTCGCGGAACTCCTGCGTGGCAACTTCGTATCCCCACAAGCGGAACGCGCCTTCGGTGAACTTCTGGATGTTGCCCTTGTGCACCAGCGTCACGCTCTTCAGGCCATTCGCGATCGCGTGCTGAATCGCCATGCGCACCAGGCGTTTGGTTCCAGTCACCGAAATCGGCTTGATGCCGATGCCGGAGTCGAGGCGAATCTGCTTCTTGCCGCCCTTGAGCATGTCTTTGTTGAGGAACTCGATCAGGCGGGCGCAGTCGGCAGTTCCCTGCTCCCACTCGATGCCGGCATAAACGTCTTCGGTGTTCTCGCGGAAGATCACCACGTTCATGCGCTCGGGATGCTTCACCGGCGAAGGCACGCCACTGTAGTACTTCACCGGGCGCACGCAGCAATAGAGATCGAGAATCTGCCGCAACGCGACGTTGAGCGAGCGAATGCCACCGCCGACGGGCGTAGTGAGCGGGCCTTTGATGGCGACGCGGAATTCGCGCACGGCGTCGACAGTATCATCGGGAAGCCAGGTGTCGAATTTCGCCTTGGCCTTTTCGCCGGCGAACACTTCGTACCAAGCAACACGCCGCTTGCCTTTGTATGCTTTCTCGACAGCCGCATCGAACACGCGCAGCGAAGCCTTCCAGATATCGCGGCCCGTGCCATCGCCTTCGATGAAAGGGATGATGGGATTGTCGGGAACTTGATAGACACCGTTGGTGTATCCGATGGGCTTGCCGTCTGCGGGAACTGCGATGCCGTTATAAGAGCCGGCCATGATGGCCTCCTGTATGAGAAATTTCCGATGGGTTAAAAAACTTACGATTATAGAGGAATCCCGGCTGGAAACAGCAGATATTATTGCGGCCGGTGATTCATCCCGGCGTTACCAGCGCCGTGTCCCAAATGTCTTACGCACACCCACCGTCACGTAGCGGCCCCACGGTCCATTGTTGCCCAGATCGGCCCCTCCTAGGTTCTTGTCTCGCGCACCCAGGCGGTCGAAGAGGAAGTGCTGGGTCACGCGGAATTCGAATCCCTTGTTCAGATAAATGCCGACTCCCCACGAGTGCTCGACCCCGATGGCGTCGGGCGACCAGGTGTAGAGCGTCCTGGGAATTGTCTTGCCGAACAGGAAGGTGGGCGCTCCGTAGACCATGAAGCGGCGCAGCGGGCCCTTGCCGAACGGACGCACCTCGAGAATTCCCGACAGCATGTAGCGGGCGAAAAGGCTGCAGGGGTCGTTGACGCCGCCATAGAGGCTGGCATTGCCGGAACACAGGTTGGGGTCGACCTCGTTGTGCGGCGGGGCCAGGTCGAGCTGCGCCCATCCCCAGAACATGTCTCGGGGAAAGAACATGCGGGAGTTGGAGTCGGAACTCTGCCAGGTGCCTTGAGAACTGCCCTCAGAACTTAGAGACGCAGAGTTCTGCGCCCGAGTGAAATAGGGGAATAGTAAGAGAATTGTCAACAGCAACGCCCAGCGCTTCATGAAGCCTCCGGAAAGTAGAATCGGGATACCGGATCACGTTGGCCGGCTTCCACCGAGTGGAGGCGAAATGGCAGCGTGATCTGCAATCCTAATGTGCAAAGCGGAACATTGTAACCCGCGATGGCCGCCACGGAGAGCGCTGTTGTGTTTTCGGTTTGGACTTGAGAGACAGAAACATCACCGCAGAGGGCACGGAGGAACCACGAAGTAAGACCGGATCGTTTCCTCCGTGATCCTCGGTGCCTTCTGTGGTAATGGCCCTCGACGCAGTTTGCCTTCCATAATTCATATCTCACCCATCGATTTCTTCCATTCGTGGTACGTTCGGATGGCAAAAAACGTAAAAACCCTTGCAGAACTATGCATATCAGTTTGGTTTACTGATTGCACAACCAAGGGGTACCAGCAAAACCCAGGTACCCCATGCCCCAAGAGATCTCGGTGTCGTATCAGGCTATTAAGAGCAAGGTCTACAGGTTGGTGGATTCCCTAGTAGTCGGGGAGAAGACCGAAGGGGAGGTGCAGGAGTCGATCCGCCGTTGGTGGGCGCTGATCCATCCTGCCGACCGGCCCATTGCGCAGAAATATCTCTCCATGGTGCTGGGGCGATCTGGAGCGGCCTTGGATGCCATGGGAGACGTCCTGCTCTCAACCTGCGCCCCGGAGCCTTCGCATTCGGCTTTGACCCACGATCAAATTGCGGCCAATCAAATGTCGGCCAAGCGCATGCGGGTCTAGGCTGCGCGGCTCAGAGACACAGAATTTACATTCCTGCGCTTGCGGCTTCGCACTGAGGCCTCTATTCTTAATCCTCCCTGACAACCTCAACACCTGCGGAGTATATTCATGAGCCGATTCAGCGCGAAGCCGGGTAGACTTGGAAACTATCTTCCTTTCGGAGCACTTCTGATCATGGCTACCTCTCTGTTCGCCGCCTCTGGCATTTACAGCTTCACACTCAACTCCATCGACGGCAAAGCGGCGCCGTTGGCCGACTACAAAGGCAAGGTCGTGATGATCGTCAACGTGGCCAGCCAGTGCGGCTACACCCCGCAGTACAGCGCGCTGGAGGCGATCTACGAGAAATACAAAGATCAGGGATTCGTCATTCTCGGCTTCCCTGCCAACAATTTCGGCGCGCAGGAGCCGGGGACGAACGAGGAGATCAAGACGTTCTGCTCGCGCAAGTACAGCGTGACGTTTCCCATGTATGCGAAGATTTCGGTGAAGGGCGACGATCAAGCTCCGCTGTATGCCTATCTGACGAAAGAGACAGGGGCGGGGATCGCGGGCGACATCAAGTGGAACTTCACCAAGTTCCTGGTGGATCGCAATGGAAAAGTGGTCCAGCGATTCGAGCCCGCAGTGACTCCCGATTCGAAAGAAGTAACGGCGGCGATTGAGAACCAGTTGAAGTAGCCGCGTTTGTGGCACAAGCCCGCAGAGACTGACTCACCCCTTCGCGCCTTTCCGAAGGGAGGGAAATCCCGCAGCAGCTCGCGTGCGAAAGCCTTGCTTTGAGACGCGGCCCAAGTCTGATCGACGGAAATCCCGAAAGTATCTTTGGCGTCCCCGACGGGATTTGAACCCGTGTTACCGCCGTGAAAGTCGTCCTAGAGTTCGTAACCGATTGAAACTAAACGGTACGGATAGCCCTCTAGGGCACTTATCGGACTGTGGAGACGGGTTATCGGACTGTTAACGGACTGTGATGGCCAGGTGCTAAGGAGCCTGAAAATCATGGACCCATCGCTTCTTTCCCTGCTGGATTCCATCCCGCAGAAATCACCTCGCTCTAAACTCGAAACTCACCGTGAGTTGATTCGCCAGTTGCGGCGCAAAGGCTGCACGTATCGCGACATCGTTCGGATTCTTCACGAGCGTGTCGGCCTCGACGTGGCAGTCAGCACGATTCACTCCTTCATCAAGGTGCGCGCCAAACACCGAAAGCAGGTGCAATACGAACTGCCACCGCTCGAACCGGAATCGTCGTTGAACACGCGCTTGAGTCCCGACGACGTTGCATCGCGAATCGCGGCGCTCAAAGTAAAACCAGTCGAGCAGAAAACAAAACCCAAGCACTTTCACTTTGAGGAAAGCGAGCCGTTGAAACTCGTCAGCCAAGGAGGATCGCGATGAACGCCCCACCAAGAAACAAACGAGTCGTTTTCACCATGGGTGGCAAAGGCGGTGTTGGCAAAACCGGCCTGATGGTCGCCCTGGCTGAGTGGTTCGAAGGCAATGAGATTCCGTTCACGCTGCTCGACCTCGATACGGAAAACAAGGCACGGGGATCGCTCAAGCACTTCTTCAACGGATCGGTAGCCAAGGTGAATATTCACACGCCAGCCGGTCTCGACGCGTTCGTAGATCATCTCGAATCAGGC
>Ga0209656_10002205_pt1 | contig 12642 bp, 7 predicted proteins | sample BogFormECP12_OM2_FD_188239 | JGI IMG/M metagenome (GOLD analysis project Ga0209656, IMG submission 188239) | Bog forest soil microbial communities from Calvert Island, British Columbia, Canada - ECP12_OM2 (SPAdes) (version 2) | ecosystem: Environmental > Aquatic > Freshwater > Wetlands > Bog ... | reverse complement strand
GGGGAAATCCCGACATGGAGATAGTGCCGCGCACGTTCTTTTTCGCGGGGAAGGCGGCGCCAGCCTATCGCCTGGCGAAGCTGATCATAAAATTTATCAACAACCTGGCAAGCACAATTGACGGCGATCCCATTGTGCGGGGTCGAATCAAAGTCGTTTTCCTCCCCGAGTACAACGTCACCCTCGCCGAACGCCTGATTCCGGCAAGCGACGTGTCCAATCAGATTTCAACCGCCGGTTATGAGGCCAGCGGGACCAGCAACATGAAGTTCATGATGAATGGAGCGCTGACCGTCGGCACCCGGGATGGTGCGAACATCGAGATGGCGGAAGAGGCCGGGGAAGAGAACATGTTCATGTTCGGACTCACGGTCGAACAAGTCGAGAACAGCCAATCCTGGTACAACCCGAACTGGCATTACGAACACGAACCCGAGACGCGGGCTGCACTGGACCTTATTTTTTCCGATTACTTCAGCCGCTTCGAACCGGGCATTTTCGCCCCGCTGCGGGATACGCTGCTGGTCTCCGGTGACCGGTATATGCATCTCGCGGATCTGACTTCATACGTCCAAACCCAGGAACGTGTCGGAGCTCTGTATCGCGACCCGCATGCGTGGGCGCAGAAGGCAATCCTGAACGTGGCCAGCTCCGGCAAGTTTTCGAGCGACCGCACCATTCACCAATACGCGACCGAAATCTGGAAGGCGGAACCATGCCCAATACCTTAGAAACACAGCCGGTAGTCAATGGTCCAACTCTTTCGCCGCTCGCCGGCAAACCTGCGCCCAAGGAGATGCTGATTGACCCGGCGCGTTTGGTGAAGGAGTACTTCGACCGCAAGCCTGACGTCAGCGACCGCAATCAACTCGTCGCCTTCGGCACCAGCGGGCATCGTGGATCTGCTTTTCACGGTACTTTCAACGAAGCGCACATCCTGGCGATTACTCAGGCCATCTGCGAGTACCGCAAGGGGCAAGGGATCGACGGTCCTCTATATATGGGGAAGGATACGCATGCGGTTTCTACGCCCGCGCAGCGCACGGCTCTGGAAGTCTTGGCTGCGAATGGCGTTGAGACCATTATTCAGGAGAACGATGGTGTAACTCCGACTCCGGTTATCTCTCGAGCCATCCTCGTTTACAACCGGGGCCGGAAGGATCACATGGCCGATGGCATTGTCGTTACGCCATCGCACAACCCTCCGGAAGATGGAGGCTTCAAGTACAACCCGCCCAATGGCGGACCTGCCGATACCGACGTGACGGGCTGGGTGCAGGACCGGGCGAACGAACTCCTGCGCACCGGAAATTCTGGAGTTAAACGCGTTCCGTACGACAAAGCGATCCGGGCCGCAACCACACACCAGGAAGACTTCGTCCTGCCCTACGTTCGCGATCTCAAGAATGTCGTGGACATCGACGCCATTCGGCGCGCTCATCTCAAGCTGGGAGTCGACCCTCTCGGCGGGGCCTCGCAGCCGTATTGGGAACCGATCAACTCGATTTACGGATTGGACGTAACGGTTGTCAATCCAATCATCGACCCGACCTTCTCGTTCATGACCGTGGATCACGACGGAAAGATCCGCATGGACTGTTCCAGTCCATATGCCATGGCGAGGCTCGTGGGCCTGAAAGACCAGTACCAGGTTGCTTTTGCGAACGATACCGACTCCGACCGGCATGGAATTGTCACGCCTGTCGCCGGATTGATGAACCCGAATCACTACCTCGCGGTGGCGATCCAATACCTTCTCACGCATCGCCCGCAGTGGCGTCAAGATTCTGCCGTGGGAAAGACGCTGGTGAGCAGCAGCATGATTGACCGAGTGGTTAAGAAACTCGGACGCAAACTGGCGGAGGTGCCGGTAGGGTTCAAATGGTTCGTGTCGGGGCTGGTGGATGGCTCGTTCTGTTTCGGCGGCGAAGAAAGTGCAGGAGCCAGTTTTCTCCGCCTGGATGGAACCGTATGGTCGACGGACAAAGACGGGCTCATCATGGACTTGCTCGCCGCCGAGATTACCGCCCGCACCGGAAAAGATCCTGGGGCGCATTACCTCGAACTGACCGCGGAATTCGGAACGCCTTATTACACGCGCATCGATGCACCGGCCACGCCCGAACAGAAAGCAAAGCTGCAAAAACTCTCGCCGGATGCGGTGAAAGAGTCGGACCTGGCCGGCGAGCCCATCATCGCCAAGCTGACGAAAGCCCCGGGTAATCAAGCTCCGATTGGCGGGCTGAAAGTCGTTACCAACAGCGGCTGGTTTGCGGCCCGGCCCTCCGGCACGGAAAACATCTACAAAATCTATGCCGAGAGTTTTAAGAGCACGTCACATCTGAATTCGCTCGTGGCGGAAGCAGAGCAGATCGTCAATAACGCACTTGCTTCCGGAGTTCGCCCATGAGCGGCAACGGCGAGCACGCGGGCGTTCCCCCGTTTGCCCCGGATTACCGTGCTTCCGGCTTGTTAATGCATGTCACTTCGCTGCCGTCGTCCTATGGCATTGGTGATCTGGGATCGTCAGCTTACTCCTGGGTGAATCGTCTCCACGGCGCGGGCCAGACCTGGTGGCAGTCGCTGCCGCTCGGCCCGACTGGCTATGGCAATTCTCCGTACCAGTCGATGTCGTCATTCGCCGGCAACGATATGCTGATTAGTCCCGGGAGTCTGATTCTGGACGGCCTGCTCAAGGCGACGGACGGTGAGGCTCGCTTCCCTGGTGACGTTGTCGATTACGAGCGCGTCATCCCTTTCAAGAACCGTCTCCTGGAAATGGCATGGACAAACTTCAAAGCCGGAGAGCGTGCCGATCTCCGGCCAGCATTCGGGGAGTTCTGTGCCCGGCAGGAACATTGGCTGGAGGACTATGCACTGTTCCGGGCGCTGAAAACCAAATATCACGGCGCTTATTATCTCGATTGGCCGACGGGTTTGGTTCAGCGCAATCCCGAAACACTCGACAATGCGCGCCGGGAATTGGCGTCTCAGATCGACCAGGTCCGCTTTGCGCAATTTCTCTTGTTCCAACAGGCTGATCAACTCAAGACCTACGCGCATTCCAGAGGCGTTGCCTTAATCGGCGACCTGGCGTTTTTCGTTTCCCCTGATTCCAGCGATGTCTGGGCAAATCCGGAATTATTCCTGCTCGACGAGAACCGCCGCCCGCGCTTCGTGGCCGGAGTCCCTCCCGACTATTTCAGCGCACAGGGACAGTTGTGGGGCAATCCGGTTTACAACTGGGATGCGCTGCGTGCTACGGGTTATCGGTGGTCGATCGACCGCCTGCGCGCCCTGCTCGCTCATGTGGATGCAATTCGCCTCGATCATTTTCGCGGGTTCGCAGCCGCGTGGCACGTTCCCGCCGGCGCACCCACGGCTCAATCGGGAGAGTGGGTGCCGGGCCCGGGTGCCGGCTTCTTTGAAGCCGTGCGCAGAGAACTGGGCAGCCTACCTTTCATCGCCGAAGATCTCGGTCTGATTACTCCTGACGTTTCAGCATTGCGTGAACAATTCACAATTCCCGGGACCAGGGTTTTGCAGTTTGCCTTCGACGGCCATTCCGACAATCCGTATCTGCCACAAAATTTCGTTCCGAACACAGTCGTCTATACCGGCACGCACGACAATGCTCCGACCCGGGAGTGGTATGAGGAATTGCCCGATTATCAGCGGCAGAACTTCTGGAAATATCTGCAACGCACGCTGGCAGGGAATGATGAAGCTGCTCCGGCACTGATCCATCTGGCATGGTCATCAAAGGCGGCGCTGGCAATCGCTCCGCTCCAGGACCTTCTCAACCTGGGCGCAGAAAGCCGCATGAATGTACCTGGCCACTCCGATGGAAACTGGCGGTGGCGCTGCCCGGAAGAGAAGTTGTCATTGCCTGCTTTTGAGTGGTTGCAGGATCTGACGATTCGCGCAAGGCGATCGGACCCATACATTCCAGCGTCCGCCGCCGACCAATTGCTACCTGCTAAAACCGAAAGGGCAGTGGGCCAATGAAAAGCCAGCGCACAGGGGTAACAGCACGCATCGACGCAAACCAGTGTCAAGGATTCGACAGTCGGTCGAATGCTGCCGCACCGGACTGAGTCTCTGAATGGTCCGACGCTGGAAGAAGCCGCACCTTGCTGCGCCACCCGAAAGAGATGGAGACGCGCGTGCTGAGACAAGAACGCCGGATCAGCGCCTAAAGCAATCGTGGAGAAAGTACCGGCCGCCTGGGGCAAAGCAAATCATGATTTTCGGTTCACCTACCGCTTGGAGGCGGCTTTTTCGATTCCTAACTTGGAGCGTCGCATTTCTTTCACTTGCAGCCTTGACCGCTAGCGGTCAGCAAACCAATCAGCTTCAGGAGCAATTGCAGCAACTAAAGCAGCAATACGAGCAGTCGACACAAGACATGCAACGGCGGATCGCCGCACTGGAACAGCAAATCGAACAAGAGAAAGTGGAGAGACAAAAGAGCGAGGAACAAGCCAAGGAAAAGGAAAAAGAAGAATCCAAGACAATTTCGGCTATGGCACTCGCAGCGGAACAGACAGAAAAATCCATACTCGGGCAGTCTAATGAGGTCGGCGGAAGGTTCCAGGGCCAGTTGCCCCAAGAACCCACCTACGATTTCCTAAGGGAAGCCGATACGAAGATTAAGGAACTGCAGAAGGAAGTCAGCATATTCGAATTCCACGGGTACTTCCGTTCCGGTTACGGTCTCAACGACGTGGGTGGACAACAAGTTGCCTTCCAGGCGCCGGGAGCGGAAGCCAAATACCGTTTGGGCAATGAGGCCGAAACCTATGCCGAACTGATCCTGGTCAACAATTGGATCAATCCCGAACACAGGCCCGATAGCCCGTGGATGAAGACGGAGTTCATGGTGGAGGCCAACACCTCGAACTCTCAGAGTTATACGAGCTTCCAGGGCGGAATCGGCAATGATCAGTACCGGTTGCGTGAAGCTTTCGTTCGGATGGGCAATTTGTTTGACAGTCAGCCCAACGCTAAATTCTGGGCCGGTGAGAGATATTACCGGCGGCAGCACGTCGACATCATCGATTTCTATCCGCTTGATCTGAGTGGCTATGGTGCGGGCGTAGAGGATTGGGATCTCCGTATGGGCAAGCTGGCCGTGGGCTTCCTGGCAGGAGCGCGGCCGGATATCGTCACACAAAACGGAAACCTATCGAAGACCAACATCGATGTGCGATTTTACGATTTCAAGGGCCCTGCCGGGCTCTGGGCTGCATGGTTCGACTACGCCCGGGAAAAAGGTGGTACGGATTCGGCGACGCAGACGGTTCTCCCCACCAGCAACGGATTCGCGTTCGGGCTGCGCCATCAGCGTCTGGAATGGCATGGTGGCTTCCATTCATTCTCCATTCAGTACGGAACGGGAGCAGCCAGCAACTTCAGCTCTAACGGAAGCGGCACTGTGGTTGCCAATCCAAACCCGTACCTCAACAGCACTGCGCAACTTCTCGCCGTTGAACAAGTGCTCATCCAGCCGAGCGACAACTTCGCGATCATGCCCATCTTCGTCTACCAGCGGAGCAAGGACGGCAATCCGCTCCATGGCTGGGATCAGTGGGTCTCGTTTGGAGCCAGGCCGGAGATTTTCTTCACCAAGCATATCTCCCTCGCAGTTGAGGGAGGGTTCGACCACACGCATAGCCTCAGCGGTGGATACGACGGATGGCTGCGGAAGATCACAATCGCGCCGCAATTGGGTGTGGGTCGAAAATTCTTCGACCGCCCGGTACTACGCGCATTCCTCACGTACGGAGACTGGTCAGACGGCCTGCGCGGTTTTGTTGGAGGCACTCCGTTTGCCACCAAGACGAATGGCTTCACCTATGGGGTTCAGGCAGAACATTGGTGGTAGCGGCCTTGCAACGGATAACTCGCTTGGGAAATGAGGTAAAACGAAATGGCCACTAGAGAAGTAACTGCTCCGTCGAGACCGGGCCCGGGTCTGGTTGTAGCTTCCGCGACGCCAAACTACTCGCACCCTCTGGCCGTCGTTACCACGCTCTTCTTTATGTGGGGATTTCTTACCTGTCTGAATGACATTCTTGTACCGCATCTGAAGTCAATCTTCGACCTGAGCTATGCGCGGGTCATGTTAATCCAGTTTGCGTTCTTCTCCGCCTACTTTTTGTTTTCGATCCCATGGTCGAGAGTTGTGAACGCGATTGGCTACCAGCGCAGCATGGTGGTCGGCCTGCTGACCATGGCCTTCGGATCATTTCTGTTTTTGCCGGCGGCCTCTGCTGCTTCGTATCCGATGTTCCTAACCGCGCTCCTGATTCTTGCGGCGGGAATCACTGGTCTTCAAGTGGCGGCCAATCCTTATGTAAGTTTGTTGGGCAGGCCTGAAACGGCTTCGAGCCGGCTGGATCTGACGCAGGCTTTTAATTCTCTCGGCACCACGATTGCCCCGAAAGTTGGAGGTCTGCTCATTCTGGCCGCAGCACCGCTGGCCATGGAACAACTTCGGCAGTTGACGCCTCAAGCTCTTCAGGCGTACCGCGTGAATGAAGCAGCCTCGGTCAAGATGCCATACACCGTGATCGGGATTGCGCTGGTCTTGCTGGCAGTCTTGATTGGCACTTTTAAGCTGCCCACAATTGAAGCAGCGAGCGGTCCTGGACAGAAAGTTGACGATTCGATCTGGAAACATCCAAACCTCTTGCTGGGCGCAATCGGGATCTTCACTTATGTGGGCGCGGAGGTGTCCATCGGAAGCTTCCTGGTGAACTACTTCGGCTCGCCCGAGATTGCAAGCCTCTCCGCCAAGACCGCCGCCGGCTTCGTATCCTTCTACTGGGGTGGCGCCATGGTGGGAAGATTTCTTGGCGCTGGACTTTTGCGCCGGTTCAAGCCCGGATCTCTGCTGGCTCTGTGCGCGGCCCTCGCCGCGACCCTGGTTACGGCCTCGATGCTGTTAGGCGGCCACACCGCGATGTGGACAATTCTGGCAGTCGGGTTTTTCAATTCGATTATGTTCCCGACAATTTTCAGCTTGGGCGTTGCGGAACTTGGCCCACTTACTGGGAACGGTTCCGGGCTTTTAAATATGGCTATCGTGGGCGGAGCAATCTTGCCCGTCGTTCAAGGCTTTATCGCCGACCGGCTTGGCCTTCATCATGCATTCATTCTGCCGGTGCTTTGCTACCTGTACATCCTGTATTACGGATTGAATGGATCGAAGCCGAACAGCGAGCGCTATGCGAGAGCATAAGCAAACTGACCAGAGGCTACCAATACTAGCCGCGAACATCGGCGGCACGAAGACGGAGGCGATCTTTTCGAGCGAAGCCGTCCTCACGCTCCGACCGTAGAGGCAAAGGTGCATAGCGCGGATTATCAAAGAAGAAAGCGACTCTTTCTTTGACCTCCAGCATCAATTTCAAGTACGCAGAGTACACGAAAGGACGACGAATATGGCGGCACCCGAGAAAGCGACGGCGAAGCGCCCGGCGTGGAAGGAACTGGGGACCCACTACAAGGAGATTCGAAAAGTACACCTGCGAGAGCTTTTTGCGGACGATCCCCAGCGGGGCACGCGTCTGGCAGTCGAGGCGGTAGGGCTTTATCTCGACTACTCCAAGAATCGCATCACCGACGAAACCCTGAAGCTGTTGCTCAAACTGGCCGAAGAATCGGGCCTGCGGGAACGAATCGACGCCATGTTTCGTGGGGAGAAGATTAACGTCACCGAAAAGCGGGCGGTTTTGCACACCGCCCTGCGGGCACCACGAGAGGCGTCCATTGTTGTAGATGGCGAGAACGTAGTTCCTAAGGTGCATGCCGTGCTCGACCGCATGGCCGGCTTCTCCAACCGCCTGCGCAATGGCGAATGGACGGGACACACCGGCAAGCGCATTCGAAACGTGATCAACGTCGGCATCGGCGGCTCTGACCTCGGCCCGGTCATGGCCTACGAGGCGCTGAAGTTCTACTCCGATCGCAGCATGACATTTCGTTTTGTGTCGAACGTAGACGGCACCGACTTCGCCGAAGCCGTCCGCGATCTTGATCCGGCGGAAACACTCTTCATCATCTCTTCGAAAACCTTTACCACTCTGGAGACGATGACCAACGCTCAAACGGCTCGGGCCTGGTCGCTCGCTGGTCTGGGTGGTGACGAAAAATCAGTGGCGAAGCATTTTGTCGCTGTGTCGACCAATACCGCAGAGGTTCGGAAGTTCGGCATCGATACCGCCAACATGTTCGAGTTCTGGGACTGGGTGGGCGGGCGCTATTCGATGGATTCTGCAATTGGCCTCTCGACGATGGTTGCCATCGGTCCGGACAATTTTTACGCCCTGCTGAGTGGTCTCCATCAGATGGACGAACACTTCCGAACCACTCCGTTTGAGCGCAATCTGCCAGTGCTCATGGGACTCCTGAACATCTGGTACAACGATTTCTTCGGGGCGCAGACCGTCGCTGTGTTGCCTTACGAGCAATATCTGAAGCGCTTTCCCGCCTACCTGCAGCAACTGACCATGGAGAGTAATGGTAAACATGTCACCCTTAATGGGAAGAAGGTGACGACCGAGACCTCTCCGATCTATTGGGGTGAGCCGGGAACCAACGGCCAACACTCGTTCTATCAACTAATTCATCAGGGGACCCGGCTCATACCGTGCGACTTTATCGCGTTCTCGAAATCGCTCAATCCACTTGGCCATCACCATGACATGCTGATCGCCAATGTTTGCGCGCAGACCGAGGCGCTGGCGTTCGGCAAGACTCCGGAACAGGTCCAAGCGGAAGGAACACCAAAGTGGCTCGTCCCTCATCGGGTATTTGAGGGCAATCGTCCGTCGAACACGATCCTGGCCGATCAACTCACGCCGGAAAACCTGGGGAAACTGGTGGCGCTGTACGAACACTCTGTCTTCACTCAGGGCACAATCTGGAGCATCGATTCTTTCGACCAGTGGGGCGTGGAATTGGGGAAAGCCCTTGCGCAGCGCATCATCCCCGAACTTGAGAGTCCCGAAGAACCGAAGCTCGCGCATGACAGCTCAACCAACCAGCTGATCCGTTATTACCGGAAGTCCAAGGAAACCGCATGATCCGCGAATAGGTCACAGCGGCGTCTGGCCACACCAACATTTCACGGTCTTAGAGCGTTATGCGCAGGTAAACAAATTTCTGCTTTCAGGGAGACATCAATGCAACTCGGAATGATCGGTTTGGGAAGGATGGGCGCCAATATGGTGCGGCGTCTCATCAACAAGGGTCACAACTGCGTGGTCTTCGACAGGTCGCCTCAAGCGGTGAGCGAGTTGGTGAAGCAGAAGGCAACCGGCTCCGCTTCACTGGCCGAACTGGTACAGAAACTCGAGAAGCCACGAGCCATCTGGTTGATGGTACCGGCCGCTGTGGTGGACCAGACGATTCTCGACATCCTGCCCCACCTCGACCCGGGGGACATCCTGATCGATGGGGGCAACTCTTACTACATTGACGATATACGCCGCGCGAAAGAACTTGCGCCGAAAATCCACTATGTCGACGTAGGCACCAGCGGCGGAGTGTGGGGTTTGGAGCGCGGTTACTGCATGATGATCGGCGGCGAAAACGATGTGGTGCAGCGTCTCGACCCAATCTTCTCCGCGCTCGCGCCGGGCATCGGCGACATCCCTCGCACACCCGGACGAGAAAAAGTCGAGGGCACAGCCGAACAAGGTTATCTGCACTGCGGACCAAACGGCGCCGGCCACTTCGTCAAGATGGTGCACAACGGAATCGAATATGGCGTCATGGCCGCGTACGCAGAAGGGCTGAGCATCTTGCGGTCCGCGAATGTGGGAAGGCTCGCTGGCGGTGTAGCCGATGCTGAAACCACGCCCTTGCGCAATCCTGAAGAGTACCAGTACGACCTGAACCTCCGCGATATCTCCGAGCTATGGCGCCGTGGAAGCGTCATCGCCTCGTGGCTGCTCGATCTCACCGCCAGTGCTCTGCAGCAGGATCCCGGGCTTTCGAAATTTGCCGGGCGAGTCTCCGATTCTGGGGAAGGTCGCTGGACGATCAAAGCGGCGATCGACGAAGCGGTGCCTGCGCCGGTTCTGACCACGGCTCTTTACGAGCGATTCAGTTCGCGCGGCGAAGCCGACTTCGCCAACAAACTGTTGTCGGCAATGCGGTATGAATTCGGCGGACACCTGGAAAAATCCGACACGTCCAAGGTGGCTTAAGGAGATGACTGTGGGCAATTCTCATTCCGATGCATTTGTGTTCTTCGGCGCAACCGGAGATCTCGCGTACAAGAAGATATTTCCCGCGTTGCAGGCAATGATCAAGCGTGGTCATCTCAACGTGCCCGTCATCGGCGTTGCCAAAGCCGGTTGGAACCTCGATCAGCTGAAGGCGCGGGCTCACGACAGCCTCGAGAAGCACGGAGGAGTGGACCCGGCGGCCTTTGAGAAGCTTTCCAGTTTGCTCGGCTACGTGGATGGAGATTATCAGGATCCCGAAACTTTCAAGGCGCTAGGCAGGCAACTGGACACGGCGCGGCGTCCGGCGCACTATCTTGCGATACCTCCCAACATGTTCGAAACCGTACTGGAACAGCTGGAGAATTGCGGATGCACGACCGACGCCCGCATCATCGTCGAGAAGCCCTTCGGTCACGATCTGGAATCCGCACGGCATTTGAATCAGGTCATACTCCGAAAATTCGACGAAGCTTCGATCTTCCGAATCGACCATTACCTCGGGAAGAACCCGGTGAACAACATGGTCGTGTTCCGGTTTGCCAACGCGTTCATGGAGGCATTCTGGAACCGCAACTACGTCGAGAGCGTGCAAATCACCATGGCGGAGGATTTCGGCGTCCAGGGGCGGGGCGGATTCTACGATCAGACCGGAACCATCCGCGACGTTGTGCAGAATCATTTGTTCCAGATTCTGTGCAATCTGGCGATGGAAGCCCCGGTGGGAATCGACAGCGAGTCCATTCGTGACGAGAAGGTGAAGGTGCTTAAGGCAATTCCCGCACTGCAAGAGAACGACATCGTACGCGGTCAATTTCGGGGTTACCTCGACGAGAAAGGTGTGGCCCCGGACTCGAAGGTGGAGACGTTTGCCGCACTCCGCCTGAACGTTAATTCCTGGCGCTGGCAGGGCGTTCCCTTCTACATTCGGGCAGGAAAATCTCTGCCTGTGACGTGTACAGAAGTCGTGTGCCGGTTGCGCAAGCCTCCCACCATAATTCCGGCGAATGTATTGAAGTCGGATTATCTGCGGTTTCGCATCAGCCCGGACGTGGTCATCGCGATGGGCATGACGGTGATGGCGCCCGACGACAAGTTGGTCGGTCAGTCGGCCGAAATGATTGCGAGCCACCAACCCAGTGCGCAGGAGATGGACGCTTACGAACGGGTGCTGGGCGATGCCATGGCTGGGGACGCCACTCTTTTCGCACGCGAAGACTACGTGGAGGAAGCCTGGAGAATCGTCGATCCGGTGCTAAAGAACGGAACGTCCGTCCATCCGTATGAACCGAACACTTGGGGACCGAATGAGGTCGAGCGCGTGGCGCCGACGAATGGTTGGAGCGATCCTGTCATTCAGGACGAGTCTTCAGCTTCTGCGAAGGCAGTCGGAAAGAGTGCATGAAAATCGAAATGTTTCCTGAGGATGAATCCACTGCTCGCGGAGCGGCGAAAGAGACAGCCACTACCGGGATTGCTGGGCGTCCAACGTGGGTTCAGGCAGAAGGCAGTCCTCTGCCGCTCGGCGTCACCTGGATTGAGAAAGAGCAGGCGTTCAACTTTGCTGTGCAATCGGAACATGCGGAGAGCGTCACGTTGTTGCTCTATGCTTCCGCCGATTTGGTCAACCCGCTTCGAACTTATCGCTTCGACTTTCTCCGCAATAAGTCTGGAGAGATCTGGCATTGTCGTATGCCACTCTCCGAAATCGGCGAGGCTGCTTACTACGCATACTCGGTATCGGGCCAGTCCGTTTCCTATCTTCACGGCTTCGATCCACAAAAGGTTCTGCTCGATCCTTACGCGAGAGTAGTATTCTTCCCCGCCCAGTTCGATCGCACTCTGGCCATGCGAGAAGGACCGAACGCAGGCCACGCACCCTTGGGCGTGCTGACGGCTCACCGTCCCGAATTTGATTGGGCCGGGGACCGGTCTCTGCATCACGACGCGGATGCAATCATCTACGAATTGCACGTCAGGGGCTTCACGAAACATCCCAACTCTGGCGTCGATCCGTCCCAGGCGGGAACCTACGCGGGCTTGGTGCAAAAGATCCCCTATCTCAAAGACCTCGGAATCACGCTCGTCGAACTCATGCCGGTTTTTCAACGGGACCCACAAGAGGGCGACTATTGGGGCTACATGCCGCTGAACTTCTTCGCCCCCCATGCCCAGTACGCCAGCACCCGAGATGATGACGGGCAGCACCTTGAATTCAGAAACATGGTGAAGGCATTTCACCAGGCAGGCATCGGCGTGGTGCTCGACGTGGTCTACAACCACACCTGCGAGGGAGATCACCGCGGCCCCATCTACAGCTACAAGGGTTTCGACAGCGCCGGCTATTACATGATGTCGTCGGACCCGGCCAACCCGTATGCTAATTATTCCGGCACCGGCAATA
>Ga0209656_10002203_pt1 | contig 12650 bp, 10 predicted proteins | sample BogFormECP12_OM2_FD_188239 | JGI IMG/M metagenome (GOLD analysis project Ga0209656, IMG submission 188239) | Bog forest soil microbial communities from Calvert Island, British Columbia, Canada - ECP12_OM2 (SPAdes) (version 2) | ecosystem: Environmental > Aquatic > Freshwater > Wetlands > Bog ... | reverse complement strand
GGGACAACGATCTCGCCGCGGACTTCAGCGAAGCGCGGTACTTCGCGTCGCACGGCTACCTCGTCGTCGTCCAGGACACCCGTGGGCGCTTCACGTCCGAGGGCGAGTGGTATCCCTTCATCCACGAGGCCCGGGACGGATATGACGCTATCGAGTGGGCTGCCGGGATCGCGGGCTCGAACGGCCGCGTGGGCACCTTCGGCCAGTCGTACGGCGCGATCTCCCAGTACCTCGCCGCCACGCAACGTCCGCCGCACCTCACCACGTGCATCCCGGTGTCGGCCTACCAGTTGACGTTCGAGAACTACTGGTACAACAGCGGGGTCCTTGAGCTCTCTTGGCTGCTGAGCTACTTCGTCAACATGGCCGAGGCGATCTTCGCCGCGGACGGCGACGACGAGGCGATCGCCGAGCTCGCGGCGCTCAAGGTCGATCCGGATGAGCGGTTCTCGCCGCTGAAGGACGAGGCCCTGCGGCATCTGCCGATCACCGACTGGATCGACCGTCTCGGTCGTGGCGCGTCCTTCCTGGCGGATCTTCTGGGGAACCCGACCGACGGTCCCTATTGGCATGCCACCGATCTCAGCCGGCAGCTGTTCAACATGGCGGTCCCGATGCTTCACATGGGGTCCTGGTACGACATCGCCAACCGCGATATGCCGCTGTTCTACACCGGGTTGAAGCTGCAGGCGCTCGGGAACCGCGCGCGCGCCGGACAGGCGCTGATCATGGGGCCTTGGGCGCATCAACTGCCGTTCAGCCAGCCGACATCGGGCGGGACCGGGGACATCGACTTCGGGCCCGACGCCGCTGTGTCGCTCGTCGAGATCGAGCGGCAGTGGTTCGACCACTACGTGCGAGATGACGGCGACGGGCTACCGCGTGCGCCGGTCTCGATCTTCGTGATGGGCGAGAACGGGTGGCGCGAGGAAGGGGACTGGCCACTGGCTCGCGCCGTCCAGACCGAGTACTACGTGCACAGCGGCGGATCGGCCAACACGCTCGACGGTGACGGAACGCTGTCCACCGTGCCGCCGGGCGACGAGCCGAGCGACCGCTACCGCTACGACCCCGATGCTCCGGTCCCGACGGCCGGCGGGCGCACCGTCGGAGGCGGCGTGGCCGACCAACGACCCAACCAGGGGCGACGCGACGTCCTCGTCTACACCGGCCCCAGCCTCACGGAGGACCTCGAGATCACCGGGCCGGTGACGGTCAACCTCTACGCGGCGACAAGCGCCATCGACACCGATTTCATCGCGGTGCTGTCCGACGTTCGACCGGACGGCTACGCGCAGAACCTCGCGGAGGGCATCGTGCGAGGGCGGTTCCGCGATTCCTACGCGGTGCCCACACCACTCGAACCCGGGCGTGTCCACGCGTTCGAGATCCGGCTTTGGAACGTCAGCCACGTCCTGCGCACCGGACACCGCCTCCGGCTGCACATCACGTCCAGCGACTTCCCACGCTGGGAGCGCAACCCCGGCACCTGGGGTCCGTCCGTGAGCGCCACGGAGACCCTTGCCGCCGATCAGAGGGTGTTCCACGACCGCGAGCACCCGTCGCACGTGACCCTTCCGGTGGTGCCGCGATGAACCCCCTGTCTTTCGAGCCGCTCACGCCGCTCTCGTTTCTGGATCGTGCCGCTGCGACACACGGCAAGCGCGTCGCCGTCGTCGACGGTGAGCAGCGGTGGACCTACGAGGATCTCCACGACCGCTGTCAGCGACTCGCAGGCGCGCTCGTGCCGCTCGCGGCCGGAAGGCCCGTAGCGATCCTGGCTCCGAACACCCACGTGATGCTGGAGGCGCACTTCGGCGTGCCGTGGGCGGGCGTCCCGCTCGTGGGAGTCAACACGCGTCTCTCGGTCGACGAGGTGAGGTACATCCTCGAGCACTCCGAGTCGTCCGTGCTCGTGCACGATCCGCAGTTCGACGAGCTGGTGGCTGCCGCCGTGGACGGGATGGCAGACCCGCCGCTGATCGTCCGCGCCGGACCCGGCGACGGTGGGAGCTATGAGGCGCTGCTCGATCGGGCGACGCCCGCCGCGATCACGCCCAGCAACGAAAGCGCGCTGCTGTCCATCAACTACACCTCAGGCACAACCGGACGCCCGAAAGGCGTCATGTACGCGCATCGCGGCGCCTATCTCCAGAGCCTGGCGATGCTGGTCCACACGCAGATGAGCCCGGCGTCGTCCTACCTGTGGACGCTCCCGATGTTCCACTGCAACGGCTGGAGCTTCCCCTGGGCTGTCACGGCGGCAACCGCCCGACACGTCTGCCTTCACAAAGTCGATGCTGCTGACGCCTGGCGGCTGATCGACGAGGAGGAGGTGACGCACCTGTGCGGGGCGCCGGCGGTGCTCACGATGCTGCTGGACTCGCCGGACGCCCGCCGCACGGCTCGAGACCGGCCGATCACCTTCGCCACCGGCGGCGCGCCCCCTAGCCCGACGATCCTCGCCACCGCAAACGCACTGAACCTCGAGGTGATCCACGTCTACGGCGCGACCGAGACGTACGCCGGCGCGATCCTCTGTGACTGGCAGCCCGAGTGGAACGATTTGCCGGCGGATCGTCGTGCGGCGCTGCGCGCTCGTCAGGGTGTGCCGAACGTGGTCACCACCGCGGCGCGGGTGGTCGGACCCGATGGTCACGACGTGCCCGCAGACGGCGAGACGATGGGCGAGATCCGCCTGCGCGGGAACACCGTCATGCTCGGGTACTTCAACGATCCGGAGGCAACGGCGGCCGCCGCGCCGGACGGGTGGTACCGCTCGGGTGACCTGGGCGTGTTGCATCCCGATGGTTACATCGAGCTCAGGGATCGCAGCAAGGACGTGATCATCTCCGGAGGAGAGAACATCACCTCCGTCGAGGTCGAGCAGGTGATCGCTTCTCACCCAGCCGTGCTGGATGTCGCAGTCGTCGGCGCTCCGGACGATCGGTGGGGGGAGGTTCCCGTCGCATACGTCGTGGTGCGGCCGGGGGGAACGGTCAGCGAGGCGGAGTTGATCGAGCACGTGAAGGCACGGCTGGCGAGGTTCAAGGCGCCGAAGCGCGTCACGTTCGGGGAACTCCCGCGCACCTCGACGGGGAAGATCCAGAAGGTCCAGCTGCGTGAACGCGAGTGGGCCGGACGTCAGCACCACATCGCCTAGGAGCCGCCCGCATGTATCAGATCAACCCGGATCCACCGTCGATGCCTTCGCCGTCCTGCTCATGGCCTCGCGTCCTGATCGCCGCGGGTGGGGGGCGCGTCGCCCGCCGCGTCGCCGCCGCCCTCTGCGCGGCAGGCGAACCTCCGCGCGCGCTCGCCCGCGACCCCGAGAAGACGCGTGCGGTGCTCCTCGACCGCAATGGCGCGTCGCTGCCGGTGGACGTCGTCGGCGCCGACCTCACCGACATCGACGCGGTACGGCGAGCGCTCAAAGGGATCGACATTGCCTTCCTCGCGCTCGGCAGCAGCCCCGCGCAGGTGGACACCGAGAAGGCGTTCATCGACGCAGCCGCCGACGCCGGCCTCCCGCACCTCGTGAAGCTCTCGGTGGCCGATCCCGCACCGGAGGCCGTCTCCTCCGTGTTGCGCTGGCACGCGGAAGTCGAATCGCACCTCGCGACCCGCGGGATCCCCCACACGCTGATCAGTCCGACGACGTTCGCCGACATCATCATGCTGGCGGCCCCGTCGATCCAGGCGAACAGCCGCTGGTCGGGCACCGCCGCGCACGGAAAGAACGCGTTGATCGACTCCGAGGATGTCGTGGATGCCGTCGTCGCCGTGCTCCGCGACCCGACCAAGCGCGGGGGTCGTCACGTCCTCAGCGGCCCGGCCGGGCTGACATGGCTCGAGGTGGCCGAGGCGCTGACGGAGACGCTCGGCCGGCCGATCACCTACGACGAGGTCTCGGTCGAAGAACGCCGAGCGCAACTCGAGGCCGCCGGGCTTGACGAATGGCGGGTCGATCTTCTGCTCGGCATCGACGAGATCAACCGGGCAGAGCTCTACCGCACCCCCACCGACACCGTCGAACTCCTGACCGGCCACCATCCGCGCACGATCCACGAGTACATCGCGCGCCACCGCACGGCGTTCGCTCAGTAGGCCACGGAATGCACGATGATCGATCTTGATCCCAGCCCCGAGGTCGCCGAGCTGCGCGACCGGGTGGCCGCCTTCATCCAGGCGACCGTGATCCCGGCCGAGCAGCGAGACCACTCCGAACACGGCCTGGATGACAGCCTGCGGGCGGAGCTGCAGGACGCAGCGCGTGTCGCAGGGCTCTTTGCCCCGCACGTGAGCGTGTCGCTCGGTGGGCTGGGCCTGGACACACGCGGCCAGGCGGCCGTGTTCGAAGAGGCGGGATACAGCCTCCTCGGGCCGCAGGCGCTCAACTGCGCCGCGCCGGACGAGGGCAACATGCACATGCTGTCGGTGATAGCCACCGAACAGCAGCGCGCCGGCTACCTTGCCCCGCTCGCGGCAGGCACGGTCCGCTCGTGCTTCGCGATGACCGAACCCGCCCCGGGAGCCGGCTCGGACCCCGCCATGCTCGCGACCACGGCGACGAAGGTCGACGATGGCTGGTCGATCTCCGGCCGCAAGTGGTTTATCACCGGCGCGGAGGGAGCCGCGTTCGCGATCTGCATGGCCCGCACCGGCGAGAGCATCAGCGCAGGACGCGGCGCCACGATGTTCCTCATCGACGCCGAGAATCCCGGCTTGCACGTCGCCCGCGTCATCGGCGCGATGGATCGCAGCTTTCCCGGCGGACACTGCGAGGTCGTATTCGAGGACTGCCGGGTCAGCGACGACGCCGTGCTCGGTGAGGTCGGCGAAGGCTACCGCTACGCCCAGGTCCGGCTCGCTCCCGCGCGCCTGACGCACTGCATGCGCTGGCTCGGCCTCGCCCGCCGCGCGCACGACATCGCGCTCGACCGAGCGAGCGAGCGCGAGGCGTTCGGCCACAAGCTCGGCGAGCTCGGCATGGTTCAAGCGCTCATCGCCGACAACGTCATCGACCTGGAAACGAGCCGCGCTCTCATCCTGCGCTGCGCCTGGACCATCGACACCGGCGGTCACGCCGGCCGCGATTCGTCGATCGCCAAGGCACACGTGGGTGACGCGGTCGGCCGTATCGTCGACCGTTCGGTGCAGATCTGCGGCAGCCTCGGTGTCAGTCACGACCTGCCCCTCGCACGCATCACCGCGGAGGTCCGCCCATTCCGCATCTACGACGGACCCACAGAAACCCACAAATGGGCCATCGCCCGTCGCGCCCTGCGCGAACGTGCGCGCGTCAGATCGTGACCGTCCAGCCAGCTCCCAGGTTTTCCCGGCGAGCCGGCGACGCCACATCACTCGAGAAAAGGATTGACAGATGAAGCTCTCCTGCGTCTTCGCACCTCTGATGGACACTCCTGACGACATCGCCATCGCTGAAAGGCTCGGCTTCGAGAGGGCCTGGGTATTCGACACGCCGCATCAGAGTCCCGACGTCTTCATGACGCTGGGTCGCGCTGCCGAGCGCACCGACCGGATCGGCCTCGGCCCGGGCGTCTTGGTACCGAGCCTTCGCCATCCCATGGTCGCAGCCGCGGCAACCGCGACACTCGCCACCTTGGCGCCAGGACGGGTTGCCATCGCCTTCGGCACCGGGTTCACCGGACGCAGGGCAATGGGCCATAAGGCTCTCACCTGGGACTTCGTGTCGCGCTACATCGTCGCCTACCGCGGGCTCATCAAGGGTGAGGTCGTCGACTGGGAGGGGGCGAAGATGAAGATGTTCGCTGCTGCGGATGATCTCGCGCACGCGGCGTCGGATGTACCGATCCTCCTCTCCGCCCTCGGTCCCAAAGGCGAAGCGATCGCGCGATCGTTGGAGCTTGACGGCCTGATGTCCTTCGGTGCCGCGGTTCCGGGCATGGTGGACTTCGATTGGAGCGTGCTCCAGGTCGGCGGCACTGTGGTCGACGACAACGAAGAGCTGGACTCTGAACACGTTCGCTCGGCAGCAGGAGCAGCTTGGGCGATCAACTATCACGCCGCTCACGACTTCCAAGGTGGTCTCGAAGCGGTCCGCACGATGCCTGGCGGCAACGCATGGGCCGACGTGATCCAGAAGACTCCCGAAGGCGACCGGCACTTCTCCATCCATGACGGTCACCTGATGTACCTCAACGAGGCCGACCAGGCCGCCTGGGGACAAGGCGGCAGCTCGATCATCACGGACGTGACCTTCACCGGCGACCCTGGACGACTTCGAGCACTGGTCGACGACTACGCCGGGCAAGGCGTTACCGAACTCGCGGTCATGACGTCTGGACCAGACATCCCGAGGGAGCTCGAGCGCTACATCAACGCGCTCGCATGAGCCCGGATCGTGCATGAAACAGCTGCGGCCCCGGCATCGCGGGGACTGTATTGGCCCCACCAATTGGCACCCCGTCTGACCGATAGCGTCGGCGCACACCGACCGAGGGAGAGAACTGATGGCTTTCGATGGGTCAGCAATCGATCAGCTGCTGACGGGCGCCGTTGAGAACGGCACGTACGAGGGCGTGGTGGCGACCGTCGTCGACCGCGACGGCGTCCTCTACGAGGGCTCGGCCGGCACGGCGAACCCCGACACGATGTTCCGCAACGCCTCGATGACCAAGGCCGTCGCGACGACCGCGGCGCTGCAGCTGCTCGAGCAGGGCCAGATCGCCCTTGACCAGGCGGTCGAGGAGATCCTGCCCGAGTTCGCCGAGCTCCAGGTGCTCGAGGCCGACGGCAGCCTGCGCCCGCCCGCGAGCAAGGCGACGATCCGCCAGCTGATGACGCACACCGCCGGCCCGGGCTACTTCTTCCTCAACGAGGGTCTGCTCACCTACTGCGGCGCCAACAGCCTGCCCAGCCCCCTTAGCGGCGAGAAGGCGTCGCTGAGTGCCCCGCTGGTCAACGACCCGGGCACGATCTGGGAGTACGGCGTCAGCACCGACTGGCTCGGTCTGGTCGTTGAGAAGGTCAGCGGGCAGAGCCTCGGCGCCTACCTGGCAGAGCACGTCTGGGGCCCGCTCGGCATGACCGACTCGACCTTCTCGCCCAGCGACGAGCAGCGCTCGCGGCTGATGCCGATCCGCATGCGCGCCGCGGACGGCTCGCTGCAGCCCACCGACCTTGACCTGCCGGGCGAGTTCGACTGGGAGGCCGGCGGGCACGGCTCCTACGGCACCGCGTGCGACTACGGCCGCTTCATCCGCGGTTGGCTGGGCGACGGCGAGCTTGACGGCACGCGCATCCTCAAGGCCGAGACCGTCGAGCTCGCGCTGCAGGACCACATCGCGGCCATCCCGATGCCCGAGATCATGAAATCCTGCATGCCCGAGCTGTCCAACGACGTCCCGTCGCTGCCGTTCCCGCAGGGCTGGGGCCTCGGCTTCCACCTCACGAAGGTCGACCTGCCCGGCATGCGCAGCGCCGGGACCGGCGACTGGGCGGGGATCTTCAACACCTACTACTGGATCGACCGCTCCGCCGGCGTGGGCGGAGCGATCATGACCCAGGTCCTGCCGTTCTTCGACGCGAAGGTCGTCGAGGCGCTGCTCGGCTTCGAGGTCGCGGTCTACGCGCAGGCCGGCGCGGCCGTCGCGCCTAGCGGTTGACCATCGACATGTCCGGATAATGGCAAGATGGCACTTTATGAGCGAGCACGAGACCCCGGCCCTTGACGGGCTTGTCATCGGCATCCTCGGCGGCACCGGGCCGCAGGGACGAGGCCTGGCCCGCCGGTTCGCGATGGCCGGCCATCAGGTGATCATCGGATCCCGCAACCATGACCGGGCCTACGGTATAGCCAGGGAGATCGGCCACGACGTGCGCGGCCTGGCCAACCGGGACGCCGCCCGGGAGTCCTCCCTGGTGATCGCCGCGGTGCCGTGGGAGGGCCACGCCGAGCTGCTCGCCGCCCTGGCTACCGAACTCGCCGGAAAGATCGTGGTGGACTGCGTCAATCCGCTCGGCTTCGACCAGCGCGGCGCGTACCCGCTGCCGATCCCCGAGGGCAGCGCGGCCGAGCAGGCCGCGGCGCTGCTGCCCAGCAGCCGGGTGGTGGCGGCCTTCCACCACGGGTCCGCCGTCCTGCTGCTCGACGCCCAGGTGGATAGCTTGGACCAGGACGTCCTCGTGCTCGGCGACGACCGCTACGCCACCGACCTGGTGCAGGCCCTGGCCGGGCGGATCCCCGGCGTGCGCGGCATCTACGCGGGCCGCCTGCGCAACTGCGGCCAGATCGAGGCGCTGACCGCCAACCTGGTGTCCATCAACCGCCGGTACAAGGCGCATGCCGGCCTGCGGGTCACCGACATCTGACCGTCCTTTTATCCCGATCGCTGAAGCACCTGGTGGAGACCGTCAACGCCCTGGTCGGGCGCGGGGTGGCGTTCGCGTCCCTGCACGAGGGGATCGACACCACCACCAGCACCGGCCGCCTGATCTTCCACATCTTCGCCGCGCTGGCCGAGTTCGAGCGGGAGCTCATCGCCGAGCGGGCGGCGGTGGGCCGCCAGGCCGCACGTGCCCGCGGCCGGCTGGGCGGCCGGCACGCCAAGCTTTCACCCGAGCAGGTCAAGCTTGCCCGGGCCCGTTATGAGGCCCGTGACGTCACCGTGGCCGAGATCGCCAGGGCGCTGGGTGTCGGGCGTGGCACCATCTACCGGGCGTTGCAGCAGGCGTCCTGACCGAAATCCCAGGGATGGCTACCGTGACTCGTCCTCGGCGGAGTCCTCAGCCCCACGTCACCGCAGGCCAAGGACATATCCGTTGGATTTGTCGTCAGGACTGCTGAGACCCAGGAAGGTCGAGAGCGGGACAATCTGGGGGAGGCTACGCGGTGGGCGCCGCAGGATCCGGCGCTTGGCTGGGGGCTGGAGCACCAGCGCTGGAGGTCGCCGGCAAGCCCCAGCCGCCGCCGAGCCGGCTGCAGCAGTTCATCACGTCCTCGACCTGGGACTATAGGGCGGTGCGGCGGAATGTGGCGCGGTGGTTCGCGGCCAGCTTCCCGGTGGAGGCGCTGGTGATCGACGACACCGGGTTCCCCAAGGACGGGAGCGCGTCGCCGTGTGTGGCCCGGCAGTATTCCGGGACGCTGGGCAAGACGGCGAACTGCCAGATCGGGGTGAGCGTGCACCTGGCGGGCGAGCACGCTTCGTGCGCGGCGGACTGGCGGCTGTTCTGCCCGGAAAGCTGGGACGATGCCGCGCTGGCCGATCCGGTGGCCGCGGCCGCCGCGCGGCGCCGCCGCGAGCAGGCCCGCATCCCGGACGGCATCCGGCACCGGGAGAAATGGCGGCTGGCGCTGGAGATGCTCGATGAGATGGCCGGCCCGGGCGGCTGGGGCATCCTGGAGCAGGTCACCGCGGCCGGCGGCACCCGGCCGGTGGTGACCGCCGACGCCGGCTACGGCGACAACACCACGTTCCGGCTGGAGCTGGAGGACCGCCGCTGGCAGTACGTGCTGGCGGTCAAGGGCACCACCAGCGCGCACGCAGGAGATGCCCGCCCGGTGACCCGTAGCCTGGGCGGCGGTCCCGGCCGGCCGCCCCGGCCCGCCTACCCCGGCCCGGCGGCCAGCCTGCGCCAGCTCGCCATCGCCCACGCGGACCAGGTTCAGCCGGTGACCTGGCGGCAGGGCACCAAGACCACCACAGGCAACCCGGACGCCGCCATGACCAGTCACTTCCTGGCCATCCGGGTCCGGCCCGCCAACCGGGACATCCCCCGCGCCCAAGACGGCAGCCTGCCGGACTGCTGGCTGCTAGCCCAATGGCCCCCCGCAGCTGACGAGCCCACGGACTACTGGCTCTCGAACCTGCCACCGGACACCCCCATCGCCGAGCTGGTGCGGCCGGCGAAGATCCGGTGGCGGGTCGAGCATGACTACCGCGAGCTGAAAACCGGCCTGGGCCTGGACCACTTCGAGGGCCGCTCGGCCCGCGCCTAATGCAGAACGGGGCGATCGGCGCGGACCGCCGACGCTCGGTCATGTGCCGTCATCCAGGCTGGACTCGCGCACCCGCGGCGGCGGGATGCCCCGCCGCGGCAGCCGACCCGGCTGCCCTTGCATCACCCGCAGCCGGTAGGCGCCGTCTCTCCGGCGGCGGTAGCGTGCACGAGGGCCCGCTGGCCGTCGGCGAGCGTCACCATGTCGGTGAGGTTGGTGAGACCCACGCGGGCCGGGCAGCGCCAGCCACCGGTCGGCCGAGCAGGCGTTCGAGCAGCTCGCGCTCGCGGACCTATGCGCCTGCAGGCCCGACGCTACCGATGATCACAGCGGATGGCGGCAACGCCCGCAGCCAGGAAGCAGCGCGCCCCGGATAGTGCTGTCGGCTGCTATGGGCCTCCGCCGCTATGCGGTGGCCGCGGAGCGGGTTGATACGATCGGCGGGTCCAGGAGGCGGGGCCCGGTGAGTCCCGCCCATCACGCGGTTGCAGGAGAAGACGATGTCGTCTCGGCTGAATCCGTACCTCAACTTCAACGGCAACGCCCGTCAGGCATTGGAGTTCTACCGGAGCGTGTTTGGCGGCACTCTCAACATCAGCACCTACGCTGACTTCGGCGGCAAAGACTCGCCCGACGCTGACAAGGTCATGCACGGCCAGCTTGAGAACGACGTCGGCTACACGGTCATGGCTTCCGACCATGCCAGCAACATGGGGGAATATCACCCCCCGTCTGGCTTCGGGATCAGCTTGAGCGGCGACGACGGGGACGTCCTGCGCGGCTACTGGGAGAAGCTGTCCGCCAGCGGGAACACCACGATGCCGATGCAAAAGCAGCCCTGGGGCGACGAGTTCGGCATTGTCGTCGACCAGTTTGGCATCACCTGGCTCGTCAACATCAGCCAGCCGCAGGCATAGCACGAGCTGGGACTGTCGCGTGCTGGAGCCTATCGCTCTCTGCCCTCTGTCTCGCCGTGCCTTGTGCCCGGCTGCCAGTTGCCGCTGACTTGCTTCACCGGCACCTGGCATCAGTCACGGTCGGTGGTTAGGGCTGGACTTGGCTGGTGCGCGCATCGCCGCCGTTCTGTACTGGAGCAGTCTCTTCGGCCCGGTCCGCTGGAGGCGCGCAGAACGGAATTCTCTGTCGCGTTGTCGCTATCTTCTGGCGAATGCGCGGGGATGCTCAGCAGCCAGGAACAGTGGCGCCTGGCCACGAAGGTATGGGAGCGGTCTGGGGGACCGCTCCACTGACCCAAGCGGCCTGCACGCTGATGGCGATTCCCTCCTGTGCCGGGAACTCCCCGGCCCACCAGGATGGTCGCCGGTCGTGCACCCGGCGAGCCCTCACTCAAGAGCGCTGGTAGCGAAGTGCTCGCCGTAGGGGGTGCCAGCGAGCTGCTCGCCGATCAGCCGGGACATGTGAAGCAGTGTGGTCCGGGGCCGGTAGTTGGCCACGATGTGCTGCGCCTGCCCGGCGGCGTTGCGGGTGACCAGGACGACGTTGCCGATCTGCTCACCACCGCGGACCTGGGCCGTGTAGTCCTCCAGGAAGCCGTTCTCGCCATACGGGCCGGCGAAGTTGAACTCCTGGGAGTCATAGAGCGCGCGGATGCAGGTCACGATGGTACGGACAGCCTCGGCGTCCTGCACGACGCCGTTCATCGCCGAGCCCTCGATGGTGACGTCGTCGGCGAGGTTGTCCAGCCAGACCGGATGGTAGTCGGTGGCCGGGACGCGGACGCCGTCGAAGCGGGTGACATATGCCGGCGTGCCTTCCTCGGCGAGTGCCTTGTCCTCGGTGGACATGAGCGATTCCTTTCGTGAACCACAGCCGTGCCCCGCGCACGGCGGTTGTGCTGGCAAGAGGATCAGGTCCGGGCCGGCGCGCCGTCCCCGGCCGCGGGCGGCTGGTGCGCGACATCACGCGTCCTGGGGCGGTGCGTCGCGGCCGGTCAGCCCCGGTACGGGTCTAGGAACGCGGTCAGCGCCGCCGTCACCTCCTCGGGAGCCTCCTCGAGGCAGTAGTGGCCGCTGCCGGGAATGACCAGGCCCTGCACGTCGTCGGCGGCCAGCTTCATCGTGTCCGCGGCCCCCTGGCCGATGCCTTCCGCTCCGCCGATGGCCAGGACGGGCAGGGTCAGCCGCCGTTCCGTGCGCTGCTGGTTCTGCGCGATGGTGGTATCGAGCGCGCGGTAGGCCGCAAAGGTGCCGCGCAGGGCGTCGGGATCGGCGGCGAGCGGGTCTATATAGTGGCGGACGGCCTCATCGGGCAGTTTCCTCACGGCCTTGGCGAACTGGAAGCCGAAGTACACGTGCTCCCGTCCCTGGACGAGCTGTTCGTTCACGTGGGCGAGCCGGTTAAAGGCGAAGTGCCACAGCCGGTTGTTGGCCTGCGTGCCGCCGAACAGCGGCGGGGAGGGCGACACGCCCGGCATGGCGGCCTCGGCGACGGCCAGCCGGTCGAGCCGGCCGGGGTGATCGGCGGCCAGCGCGTAGCCGATCCACATGCTGGTGTCGTGGCCGGCCGCGGCGAACCGCCGGTGCCCGAGCGCGTCCATCAGCGCGACCAGGTCGCCGGCCAGGGTGCCGGTGTCGTAGCCGTCCTCGGGCTTGCCGGACAGCCCGGTGCCGCGCTGGTCGGGCGCGACCACCAAGAAGTCCCGGGC
>Ga0209656_10002202_pt1 | contig 12658 bp, 11 predicted proteins | sample BogFormECP12_OM2_FD_188239 | JGI IMG/M metagenome (GOLD analysis project Ga0209656, IMG submission 188239) | Bog forest soil microbial communities from Calvert Island, British Columbia, Canada - ECP12_OM2 (SPAdes) (version 2) | ecosystem: Environmental > Aquatic > Freshwater > Wetlands > Bog ... | reverse complement strand
AGGTCCAGCTAGTCAAAGGCGGTGGAGTGGACATCTGCCCACCCAAGTACGGCAGCGAGAGGACCGTGTACGTCCCCGAAGACCTGGTGCAGATCCTCTCCGAGCATGTGCGCCTGCACGTCCCCGGCGATGATCCCAACCGATGGATGTTCTCGGGCAAAGGCGGCGTACCGCTGCACCAGAACTCGGCCGGGTACCTGTGGCGGATCACCCGCGAAAAGGCCGGGGTGAGTTTCCGGCTGCACGATCTGCGCCACTACTATGCCAGCGGGTTGATTGCAGCCGGGTGTGACGTGGTGACCGTGCAGCGGGCGATGGGTCACGGCGCAGCATCGTTCACCCTCAACAAGTACAGCCATCTATGGCCGAGGGCAGAGGACCGGACCCGTAACGCTGCGGCCCAGATGCTCACCGAGGCACTTACTGCGGACCAGGTGCGGACCCAGCAGCAGTAAGTGCCTCATGACCTCGTGGTTTACAGGATGTAGAGCATCTCCTGATAGGTGGGCAGCGGCCAAAGATCGTCGGCCACGATGCCTTCGAGTGTGTCGGCGGCTGCCCGAACCGCCGCCATCGCCGGCAACAACTCTGCCTGGGCATGCTTGGCCTCATCGAACGCCGACTCCGCCGAGTGATCCGACAGCGCCGCCTTCAGCTTGGCCAAACCCGCCTCGAGATCGGCGATTGGAGCCGAAACCGCTTCCAGCGCAGCGGTGCTCGCTGCCACGCCGGCGGCCTTCAACGCGGCGACATTCTGCGCGAGCTCGGTCTGGTAACGAAGAGCGGCCGGCAGGATTATCGTCGCGCCGACCTCCGTCGCCAGCTTGGCCTCCACGCCGATGGTCAGCGCGTACTGCTCCAGGCGCACCTCGTAGCGGCTGTGCAGCTCGCGTTCGCTGAAAACCCCGTATTTCCCGAACAGTTCGACCGTTTCCGGCTTGATCAGCTCGGGAATGGCGTCCAGGCTGGTCTTGAGATTCGGCAAGCCCCGCTCGGCGGCCTCGATCTGCCACTTTTCCGAGTAGCCGTCGCCGTTGTACACCACGTCGCCGTGTTCGGTGATGACCTCGGTGAGCAGCTTCTGTACCGCCTTGTCGAAGTCCGCCCCATCTGCAACGGCCTTCTCCAAAACCGTGGCCATGTAGTCGAGCGAGTCCGCCATGATCGTGTTGAGAACGATCAACGGCACGGCGACCGTCTGCCCAGAGCCCGGCGCCCGGAATTCAAACCGGTTGCCGGTGAACGCGAATGGGCTGGTGCGGTTGCGGTCGCCCGGGTCGGTCGGCAGCGCCGGCAGCGTGTCGACACCAATGATCATGGTGCCCTTGCCCTTTGACGAGGTTGCCGCGCCCTTGGCGATCTGGTCGAACACGTCGGCGAGCTGTTCGCCGAGGAAGATCGAGATGATCGCAGGCGGCGCCTCGTTGGCACCCAGCCGGTGGTCGTTGGTGGCCGACGCAACCGAAACCCGCAGCAGGCCGGCGAACTTGTGCACGGCGCGGATCACCGCGGCGCAGAACACCAGGAACTGGGCGTTCTCGTGCGGGGTGTCGCCCGGGACCAGCAGCGAGCCGAGCTCGGAGTTGCCCAACGAGAAGTTGACGTGCTTGCCCGATCCGTTGACGCCGGCGAACGGCTTCTCGTGGAACAGGCACTCCATGCCGTGCTTCTTGGCGATCGTCTTGAAGATCGTCATCAGCAGCTGTTGGTGGTCGGAGGCGATGTTGGCCCGCTCGAACATCGGCGCGATCTCGAACTGGCCGGGGGCCACCTCGTTGTGCCGGGTCTTGGCGGGAATGCCGAGCTTGAATAGCTCCCGCTCGGTGTCCATCATGAAGCCGAGGACACGCTCGGGGATCGCGCCGAAGTAGTGGTCGTCGAACTCCTGGCCCTTGGGCGGCTTGGCGCCGAACAGGGTGCGACCCGCGTTGACGAGGTCCGGGCGCGCGAGGAAGAAGTGCCGATCGACCAGGAAGTACTCCTGCTCCGGGCCGCAGAACGAGACGACGTGGTTCAAGTCCTTGTGGCCGAACATCTTCAGGATGCGCTCGGCATGCGCACCCATCGCCTGCTGGCTGCGCAGCAACGGCGTCTTGTAGTCCAGCGCCTCACCGGTCATCGAGACGAACACCGTCGGAATGCACAGCGTGTTGCCGTTCGGGTTTTCCAGGATGTAGGCAGGGCTGGTGACATCCCAGCCGGTGTAGCCGCGCGCTTCGAAGGTGCTCCGCAGCCCACCCGACGGGAAGCTGGAGGCGTCGGGCTCACCCTGGATCAGGGTCTTACCTGCGAATTCGGCGAGCGTAGCGCCGTCACCGACGGGCTCTAGGAAGCTGTCGTGCTTCTCGGCGGTCAGGCCGGTCATTGGGTAGAACACGTGCGCGTAGTGGGTCGCGCCCTTCTCCAGCGCCCAGTCCTTCATCGCGACGGCGACGGTGTCGGCGACCGCGGGGTCGAGCTTTACGCCCTTTTCGATCGTCGCCACCACGGACTTGTACACCGACTTCGGCAGCCGTGCCTGCATCTCCGCCTTGGTGAAGACACTCGATCCGAAGATCTCGCCGGGTTCCTCGCCGGGGTCGAAACTGATCGCTGGCGGCACATACGCCTCGACGTTGGTGATTGCCTGCAGGCGCACTGTGTTGCCGCTCAATGGAGTTCCTATCGCTGCGATGCATTGCATCGGATTGTCGGTGGTTTGCTGCGCCGACAATAAGGAAACTCGATGGCGGAAATGTTACACAGTTGTCAAACTCTGATGGCGGCGAAGTTTTGTCGGTCTACGGTCGCGATTCCTCGGGCGTCCACGCCGGCGGCTGGCCGGGATGGTTGGGGAACAGATAGTCGATGAACGCCGCAGCCGTGGGCTGTGGTTCGTGATTGGCCAAGCCCGGTCGCTCGTTTGCTTCGATGAAGGCGTATTCCGAGCCGGCGACGTCCGGCACCAGCAGGTCGATGCCGGTCACGCGGATCCCGATCGCGTCGGCAGCAGCCACCGCGACCTCGCAGAGTTCTTGATTCACCTCAGGGGTGACATCGTGAATCGTGCCGCCCTGGTGCAGGTTGGCCGTGTGGCGAACACGCAGCCGAGTTCCCCGGGGTAAGACATCTTCCAGCAGCCAGCCGGCTTCGGCGACCGTCGCCGCGGTGACCTCGTCGAGTGGGATGCGTGACTCACCACCGGTGGCCGCCGAGCGGCGCCGGCTTTCGGCCGCGATCAAGTCCCGCACGGTGTGCTCACCGGTGCCGATGATCTCCGGCGGCAGCCGGAGCGCGGCGGCCACCACCCGACCGTCGATCACCACCAACCGCAGGTCGCTGCCCGCGACCCGCTGCTCAATCAGTACTTCCGGATGTTGCTCGCGCGCGCGTGCCACGGCGGCGGCGAGCTCGTCGGGACCGTGGTCCGCGACAACGCCCACGGTGATGCCCTTGCCCTGCTCACCGCGGGTTGGTTTGACGACGACCTCCCCGACTTCTTTGAGGAACGCAAAGTCGTCATGGTCCATGGTCGCCAAGCGGGCGCGCGGCACATGGATGCCGGCCTCGGAGACCAGGCGCCGGGTCAAGCGTTTGTCGTCGCACCGGCACATCGCGATCGCGGAGGTGAACTCGGACAACGATTCACGGGTGATCACGCTGCGGCCACCGTGGCTCAGGCGCATCTCACCGGCCCCGGCGTCGAGAACCTCGACCCAGATGCCGCGGCGCATCGCCTCGTCGGCGATGATCCGCGCGTAAGGATTGAGGTCGTCGACCGTCTCCGGAGGCGGGGCGAACAGCGGCTCGTTGATCGCGTTCTTGCGCTTGATCGCCAGCACCGGAACACGGCGGAAGCCCAGCTTTTCGTAGAGGCCGATGGCCGCGGCGTTGTCGTGCGCGACGGAAAGGTCCATGTAGGCGCGCCCCAGATCGTGGAAGTGTTGCGCCAATGCCCGGGTCAGGGCCACTCCAATGCCGGGCAGTGCGGCCGCTGGGTCGACCGCCAGGGTCCACAGGCTGGACCCGTGCTCCGGGTCGCTGAACAGCACCTCATGATCGACACCGGTCACCGTGCCGACCACCGCATTGTCGTCGTCGCGCACCGCAAGCAGATAGGTCACCGAGTCGGTATGCAGGTGGTTGTCCCAGATCGTCTCGACCGGTGACGGGACCATTCCGCAGCGCACAAACACGCGGTTCATGGCGTCGGCGTCGGCCGGGTCGTTCAGCGTGCGCACGGTCACACCGATCGGTGGCGGAACCAGGCTTTCCTGGATTTCGTCATCGGTGAAACGCAGCCGATAGGTGTGGCTGGGATCGATGAAAAGCTCGGTCGGGGCTCCGGCGACCACCACGTGAGACTCGCGCGCGTAAATACAGATATCGCGGCGCCCGGCCACTTCTCGTCGCAGCGCCTCGGTCAGCGTGGCGGCGTCGGCGAAGGTCTGGCCGAAAATTAATTTGCCCCAACCCAATTCGAGCTCGACATCTTTGGCCATCGCGTCCACCATGTGCGGCGGGGACGCGTCGTGCAGGCCAAGCGTGATGGCCTCGGGATGGTCCTCTGACGGATCGATGGCGGTCATGCGGCCGGTCTCGCCTGGCCGTGGCGCTGCGGCCACGGCCATTCCCACGTCATAGCCATGTCGTCTACCCAACTCAACAGTTCGTCTATCAGCTTCCCTGTCGTATTCGAGCCCCTCCAGTCTGGCACTGCCGGAATATCCGCGCACTACCGGCGACCGCCAGGCGCTGGGCAGGTGTCGAGGGCTAGCGCTTGAAACGACCCGCGAACCCACGCAGCGGCAGGTCGGCGCTGGTGATGAGTCCTGGCCGCGCCGTCACCACCGATTTAATCGCGCTGAGCGCGGGCATGCCGGTCACGGTCATGCCGATGGAGGCAAAGTTCTCCGGATTGGACAGGTCCACGCCGGGCTTGGGGAAGATCATGTGCTTGTTGTAGACGCACGGGTCACCGGTGATTTGGGTGATGTAGCAGCCTTTGATGTTCCAGCTCGGATCGGTGTGCGGGGTCATCTGCCACTCCAGATGCGTCTCGACCCGCGGCACGCCGTCCACCATGCCCTGATATTTGATGTAGTTGCCGCCGAGCGAACCCTTCGGCAGCGTGTACCAGCCCAGGTCGACGTCCTTGGTGCAGGCGCCCAGCTCATAGCTGAACTTCACCTCGTCGAGCGCCACATCGAAGCAGTCGGCCATCATCAGCACGCTGTCGGCGAACACGCGGGTGTACTTCTCAAGCTTTGCCGGGATTTCCGGATCATCCACCGGCAGGCCGTACCCGACCTCGATCCAGGTGTCCTTGGAATGATGACACGACACATCCACCGACTCGATGGTGGTGACGTTCTCGATTTCGGCGACATCGGCCGAACACACCACGCCCAGAATCTGATTCAGCCCCGGGTTCATTCCGGTGCCGTAAAACGTGGCGCCGCCCTTTTCGCACGCCTCGGCCAGCAGCTGGGTCACCGGCTTGCCCGACGGATGCGGGTGATTCTTGTCGCGATGCCACCCGGTGATCCAGTCCGCGGTGGTGACGATGTTGATTCCCGCCTCGAGCACTTTGACGTACAGGTCCTCGTCGGGGAACACGCCGTGGAAAGTGAGGACGTCCGGCTTGGCCGCGATGATCTCGTCGATGGTCCCGGTAAACTTCACCCCGTTGGACCCCGCACCGGCGAACTCTCCGGCATCTTTGCCGACCTTCTCCGGCGAATAGGCATGCACGCCAATGAGTTCGAGATCGGGCCGCGCCGCGATCCGCCTGATCATTTCCGAACCGACATTTCCGCTTCCGACTTGGAAGATGCGAATCGGCGTCGCGGGTGCGTTCATTCGGCTGAGCCTTTCTGGGATGCGGCGGCGGTGTTACCACCAATGCTGTCGGCGGTGCTGCCACCAATGCCATCGGGATAGAACTGCTTGGCCCACTTGCGAATTGCGGTGAACCCCTGGTATTCGGCGGTGGCCAGCGCGGGTGGATCCGAGTAGCGCTGGTGCCCCCAGATATGGACGTCCTGTTCGAACTGCCGGATCACTTCCTGCCCGAACTCCTGCGCCTTGCGCTCGGCTCGGGCCGGGTCCTTGCCTGGCATTCGGCCGATGTACACCATGAACCGGACGTCGGAGGTGGACTCGTCGACTGGGGTGATCGCGGAGATAGTGCGGTTGTCGACCATGCCCCAACTCTTGGTCACCGCGATGCCCAAACCACCGTTGATGGCCTCCACGCGACTGTCGATGTCCTCGATCTTCTGGTTGTCGTCACCTTCGAAGGTGATGGTGAAGTCGACAAAGGACACCGGCTCGTCGAAATCGTGGCGGGTGAAGATCGGCACGATCGGGGTGTTGTGCACGTGCTTGAAATGGGCAAAGTCCACACCGTTTTCGAGCACGTACTGCGGATGCATTTCCAGACGTTCCCGATACATCCGCTGCTGCGGGTAGTAGTCGTCGGCGCTGCTGCCGTCATTGAATGCTGCGAACACATCCGGCGCGTCGAAGTACGGCTGACGACCCTCGACGTCGTGCCAGATGTAGACCGAGTCGTTGCGCTCGACGACCGGATAGGTGCGGATCCGCCGACCCCGATTGGGGCGGTCCTGGTAGGGGATGCACACATTGCGCCCCTGCTGGCTCCACTGCCATCCATGAAACGGGCACTGCAACACCTCGCCAACGACTTTGCCGCCGAACCCGAGGTGTGCGCCGAGGTGTTCGCAGTAAGCGTTCATCACGGTGAGCTGACCGGACACGGCCCGCCACGCGACCATCTCCTGGTCGAAATACTTCATCGTGTGCACGTCGCCGATGCCGATCTCGTCGGACCAGGCAACTTGGAACCAGCCGGTCGGCTTCATCGACAGCGGCGGTTTGGCCATGTCACGGATGTTAGTGCGCCTGGCGATAAATTCATAGTGGGTACTATGAATTTATCTTGCAGCGGCTACCATCCAGGCATGGCTCCCGCGGATGTGCAGCAGCGTCGCAGCAATAAGCGCGGGCTGGCGACCCGCCAGACGATGCTGGACGCCGCGGTGCGCTCGCTGGCCTCGGGCGATCCGGCCGCGGTGTCGGCGACGCGAATCGCCAAGGAGAGCGGTGCTACCTGGGGCGCGGTGCAGTATCAGTTCGGCGACGTGGACGGATTCTGGGCAGCCGTGCTGCACCGCACCGCAGAGCGCCGTGACGCGACGATGGCTGCATTTGGCAGCGTTGAATCGGACGCGCCGCTACGTGAGCGGGTTGGTGCGATCATCGACACCCTCTACGACGGCCTGGCATCCGATGATTCCCGCGCGATCGAAAACCTGCGGGCCGCACTCCCCCGCGACCACGGCGAGCTGGAACGCCTCTATCCGCGCACTGCTGCCGAACTTTCCTCCTGGGGTAGGAGCTGGCAGGAAACCTGCCAGAATGCCTTCGCCGGTCTTGGTGTCGACCCGCAGCGAGTCCGCGAAGTGGCGACGCTGATTCCCGGGGCGATGCGTGGGCTGGTCTCCGAGCGCCAGCTCGGCTCGTACGCCGACCTCGATGAAGCCCGGCGAGGGTTAACTAACGCTCTGGCAACCTATCTCGAGCAATCCCGTCCGAGTTGAGCGATCCATCAGCGGACGGCGAGGTGCAAACGCTCCCGACGGCGGACCAGGATGCTGGGTAGCCACTCCCCGACGTCGACGGCGTCGATCCAGCTGGTGCGCTCGAGCAGCTTGCCCAACACGATTCGGGCTTCCAGGCGGGCCAGTGCGGCCCCCACGCAGAAGTGCACGCCCTTGCCGAACGTCAGGTGATCTTTCGCGCTGCTGCGATCGAGGCGGAATTCGTTTGGCGCCTCGAAGTGTTCCGGATCGCGGTTGGCTGCTCCCCACAGCAACAGCAGATGAGAATCGGCGGGCACCTGTACGCCGCCCAGGGTGGTGTCACGCCATACATGCCGATAGTGGCCGCGGAACGGCGACTCGAACCGCAACGTCTCTTCGATGAAAACGCCCAGCAATTCGGGATTCTCACGAACTTGTCGTTGGATCTCGGGATGGTCGGCCAGAATCCCCGCCGCACTGCCCAAAAGCGATGCGGTCGACTCGCCGGCCGCGCTGAACAGTGTGATCATTATTCCCATTGCCGGCGTCTGCTCCAACTCACCCGACGCGTAGCGCTCGGCCATATCGGCGATCAGACCGTGTTCCGCGCTGGCGCTTGCGTTTTCGAAGTGTCCCATGACGTAGCCGGACAGTTCCATCGCTGCCATTCCGGCGGCTTGGAGTTGGTCGGGGGTGACGATCCCGTCCAGCAGCGTGGTGGCGGCGTAGCCGAGCCGGATGAGTTTGTCGACGTCGTCGTCGGGCAGGCCCAGCAGCCTGGCGACCACCATCATGGGCAGCCGGTTGGCCATCGCACTCATCCACTCGATCTGCCCGTCGCGCAGATTGTCCTCCCACAACCGATCGGCGGTCTGGACGGCGAACTCTTCGATGATGCGCACGCGCTTGGCCGACAGGTGCGGCAGCAAGATTTTGCGGTGTATCGCGTGTGCTGGATCATCCGCGGTGGCCAACGCGTGAGCGAGGTCTCCAGCCGGAATCATGTCGAACGGGGTGACCGTGCCGTCGTCGTGAAAGACCATGGTCGCGGTGAGGTTCGACGAGAAGTCATCGACCCGTTCGACGGCCTCCTGCACCGCACTCCAACCGCATACGGCGTAGAACACCGAGTCACCGATGCGGTGCACGGGCGCTTCGGCGCGCATGCGGTCATACAGCGGATACGGATCCTGTAACGCTGCGGCGCTGAAGAACTGGGTCGGATCATCCACGACCGTCATGGATTCAGGCTGAATGCCGCAGGGGTCGCGGTCAACGGGTCACGGCAAAGTTGAGGAGCTTATCCCGCGGGGGCGGATTGCGGACGGAATTGCCTGCGCGGCGCCACCTGGGCTTTACTGTGAGAAAAGTTAGCCAAAAATTCTCAGCATGAGAGAAGTATTTCAGCGGGGTGCGAGCGAGGGAGCTCAGTGGGATGCCACGCCACGACTGGCTGGTGGGACGGGATCGCCGAAGCGAAGCCGCCGAACGGATCTACGCCGCGGCCGCCGACCTGATTGCCCGCCGGGGATACGAGACCTTCACCATCGAACGCTTGGCCGCGCAGGTGCACTGCTCGCCCGCGACGATTTACCGACACGCCGGCGGCAAAGCCGCGATTTGCGACGCCGTCGTCGGCATCCAAGCGGAGCGCATCGTCGACACGGCGCGCCAAGCCATCAAAGACCTCAGCGGCCCCGACCGGGTAGTGACGGCCACGGTCGTCGCCCTACAAGGTCTGCAGTCGGATCCGCTGGCCCACTTGATGCAGTCGATGCACGCGACTCCGATCAGCGAGTGGATCACCAGCTCACCCGCCGTCACCGGATTCGCCGCCGAAATGCTGGGCCTGGAGAACGATGACCCACTCGCGGCGCAATGGCTCATCCGCGTCTTCCTGGCACTGTGGTGCTGGCCGGTTAAAGATCCCGCCGCCCAACGCGCCATGTTGGAACGCTTTCTCGGGCCGCCATACGGCGACGAGAACTGACGGTCAACCAGCCCCGTTCGTTAAACAGAATCGGTGCCGTCGTTCACGCAACAGGAGGTGGTTGTTCACCTTCAAAATGATTGCCGCCGCACCTGATTCGGCGATAAGTTGTTGATCATGACTCAGACCAGCACCGTGAAAATGTTCATCGGCGGCGGCGGAGGCCGCATCGTCGGTGGCGGCGGCGGTCGCCTCGGTGGCGGCGGCGGTCGCCTCGGTGGCGGCGGCGGCCGCCTCGGCGGCGGCGGCGGCCGGTAGAGCCGAAAACCGACTCGCCACTTACTATTTACGTGCCTCGGTCCGGTAACGGACTGAGGTTTGCGGTGCCCACTCGCGCGCAGATGCAGTTGAATACAATCGCCTGAAGCCGGCGATGATCACGGCGTGAAGTTAAGCGACGCCGCACCGACGACCAGGGTGTTGGTAGTGGCGATCCTGGTTTCGACGATCGCCTTTCTCGACAGCAACGTGGTCAACTTGGCCCTGCCCGGCCATCAAACGACCCCTCGCCGGCGATGCTGATCACCGGGCGCGTCGTCCAGGGGTTGGGCGGCGCGTTTTTGGTGCCCGGCTCGCCGACTGTTCCCGCTGAGCCGATACCCTGCGAAGTCGCCGCAATGTGCCGCGACCGCCACGACGCCCACCCCCATTTGCTCCGCCACTCCTCACACCGCCCCGGGCTCTTTGCCGCTGACGATCCGGGTTCCTGAAACCCTGGAAGACTACTGGTATGCAAGCGATTCGCAGCGTTGTGCGTCCGGCGTCCCCGCAGGATGCGGCCGCGTGTGTGGCGATTTACCGCCCGTACGTCGAGAACACCGCCGTCAGTTGGGAAATCGACGTCCCGACCGTCGACGAAATGGCCGCGCGTATCGCCGGACTGCGCGCCACCCACGAATGGCTGGTCCTGGAACGCGCGAATCAGATCGTCGGCTTCGCCTACGGGCAGCCGCTGAAGCGGCTGGCGACCTTCCAGTGGACGACCGAGACGGGCATCTATCTGCACCTCGACCATCACCGCAGCGGCGGCGGGCGCGAGCTCTACACGCCACTGCTGCGTCGGCTCACCGAGCGTGGCTATCGGCAAGCCTTCGCCGCCATCACCCAGCCGAACGAGGCCAGCAGCGGATTCCATCGCTCCTTCGGATTTCAGGACGCCGGCCTGTACCGGCGCGTCGAATGGAAACACGACCGCTGGCACGACGTCGCGTGGATGCAACTCGATCTGCTCGGCGAAGCCGACCACGATCGACCGCCCGACGCAATCACCTGACGCCCGCGGCGCCGGTCACACCTCACAGCAAGTGCCCAGGATTTGCATGGTGCAATACCAGCCATGACGGTCGTCAGCGGACGCCTGGCGGATTTCGTGGTCGACCGGCGCATGTTGATCACGACGGCGCTCGCACTACCCGTCGGTGCGCTGTCGGCGGCCGCAGCGTGGTGTCTACTCAAGTTGATCGGGCTGGTGACCAACCTCGTCTTCTACCAGCGCTGGTCCTACGGTCTTGTCGCTCCGGGAGCGGGCCATCACCCATGGTGGTTGATTCTCGGCGCCCCCGTCGCCGGCGGCCTGGTGGTCGGCGTGATGGCGCGGTTCGGCTCGGACAAGATTCGCGGTCACGGCATGCCCGAGGCGATCGAAGCCATTCTCACCCGAGGCAGCCGCATCGAACCCAAAGTTGCTGTCCTCAAGCCCGTTTCGGCAGCGATCAGCATCGGCACCGGAGGCCCGTTCGGCGCCTAGGGGCCGATCATCATGACCGGCGGGGCGCTCGGATCGATCCTCGCCCAACACCTGCACCTGACCGCGGATGAACGCAAAACCCTGCTTGTTGCCGGCGCCGCCGGGGGCATGGCGGCGACGTTCAACGCTCCGCTGGCGTCAATTTTGCTGGCCGTGGAGCTGCTGCTGTTCGAGTGGCGACCTCGCAGCCTGGTTCCGGTCACGGCCGCCGTCATCATCGGCGTGGGCGGGCTGATCCAGCCTCGAGCGCTGGGCGTCGGCTACGACGTGATCAACGCGCTGCTGACCGGCCAGGCCGGCCTGGAGGTGATTGTCGGCATTCTTATCGTGAAGACTCTGATCTGGTCGCTGTCGTTGGGCTCGGGCACCTCCGGCGGTGTACTCGCCCCGGTGTTCATGATCGGTGGCGCGCTCGGTGCCCTTGTCGGACTTGGCTTTCCACATGTATTTCCGGGATTCTGGGCGATCCTGGGCCTGGCTGCCGTGGTCGGCGGCGTTCTGGGCTCGCCGCTGACCGGAATCGTGTTCACCCTTGAACTGACCCATGCCTGGCCGGCGCTGTTTCCCCTCATCATTGCCGCGGTCACGGCCTACGCCGTATCGGTGCTGCTGCTCGACCGATCGGTGCTGACCGAGAAGATCGCGCGACGCGGACTCCACGTGACTCGCGACTACACCACCGACCCGCTGGAGACCTTCTTCGTCGCCGACGTGATGCGCCCCGAGCCCTCAGACGCTCCGGTGGGCGGCACCGTCACCACTCGCGATACCTTGCGACATGCGGCGAATGTCCTCGCCGAAGCCGGCGGCCGCCCGCTGCGGGTCGTGTCGCCAGACGGAACCGACGAAGGTCACGTGGAATGGCAGGACTTACTCGCCGCCCGGGCGCATGACCTCACCGAGGACACCGAACGCAACCGTCACTTGATTGCTTTTGGCCGTAGGCCGGGCATCCCGCCGGAGCCCGAGGTCCCCTAGCCGTAAGGATCTCGTTAATGGGCTGGACTGGACTGTCAAGAGACCGCTAACGCTCGCGTCCGGGCAGCTAAGCCGGCGCACGCTCAAGTGGTGTTAACCCTCCATTCGCTCGTTCTACCCCGGTCCGTACCGCGGTGCCCGTTGCACGGACCATCTAGCGAGCCTGGAGGTGGTTGGTGAGGGCATCGGAGATCGACGAGAAGTTCCCGGTGGTGGACGTCGACTCGTCTGCCCTGGAAGCCGCCCGGCTAGTTGCCGAACACAGCTTGCCCGGAATCGTCGTAGTGACCGCGGATGAGCAGCTGTATGCGGTGCTGACTGCCTCTCAAGTAGTGCGTTTCATCGTACCTACCTACG
>Ga0209656_10002200_pt1 | contig 12663 bp, 9 predicted proteins | sample BogFormECP12_OM2_FD_188239 | JGI IMG/M metagenome (GOLD analysis project Ga0209656, IMG submission 188239) | Bog forest soil microbial communities from Calvert Island, British Columbia, Canada - ECP12_OM2 (SPAdes) (version 2) | ecosystem: Environmental > Aquatic > Freshwater > Wetlands > Bog ... | reverse complement strand
TATTCCCGGCGATGGTATCGGCCCTGAAGTAGTCAGCGCCAGCGTGCGCATTCTGGAAGCTACCGGCGTGAAGTTCGAGTGGGAGAGCTACGCCGCCGGCGCCGAAGCCTACGAGAAGTATCACGAATACATCCCCAGGGAACTGACGGAGTCCATCGAGCGCACGCACGTCGGCCTGAAAGGGCCGGTGACCACGCCGATCGGAGGCGGATTTTCCAGCATCAACGTCGCCCTGCGCAAGCAGTTCGAACTGTTCGCAAACTTCCGGCCCATCCGCAATCTTCCGGCCGTAGCCACGCGTTATCCGGGCGTGGACCTCATCGTCATCCGTGAGAACACCGAAGGGCTGTACTCCGGCATCGAGCACGAAGTTGTTCCCGGCGTGGTGGAGAGCCTGAAGATCATCACCGAGAAGGCGTCCACGCGCATTGCCAAGTTTGCCTTCGAATACGCTCGGCGGGTACACCGCAAGAAGATCCATGCCATCCACAAAGCCAACATCATGAAGCTGTCGGACGGGCTGTTCATTCGCTGCTCGCGCAACATTTCTAAGGACTACCCCGAAATCACCTATGGCGAGCACATTGTGGACAACACTTGCATGCAGTTGGTGATGAATCCCTACCAGTACGACGTGCTGCTGCTGGAAAACCTGTACGGCGACATCATCTCGGACTTGTGCGCCGCGTTTGTTGGAGGACTCGGCTTGGTGCCGGGCGCGAACTTCGGGCATGAGTGCGCCATCTTTGAAGCTGTGCACGGCTCGGCGCCCGATATCGCTGGCAAAGACATGGCTAATCCAACGGCGGTACTGCGCTCGGGCGTCCTTATGCTTCGTCACTTGGGCGAGGAGAATGCGGCCAACCACATTCGCGCGGCGATTGAGAAGGTTTACACCGAGAAGAAACACCTCACGCGCGATGTCGGCGGGACGGCAGGCACCACCGAGTTTGCCGATGCCATGGTCGAGGCGCTGCATTCAATTCCGCCGCCGCAGCCGCAGGTAAAGGAAGTGGAGCTGTAGGAAAAGCAGGCGCAGTCCTTTTGATACAATGTCGCTTTGAGCGCCGCGTGAGGATGAGGCGTTCGCCGCCGATTTGGGCCGTGTAAGCGGTAAAGTCGTTTAGCAGCATCGCCCCCAAGCGACCTGGTCGCTTTGCGTGGACGCAACGTTGACAGGAGCTTGTTCTGACGTCGCCAACCATTCCTTATAACCAGGCGTATCACCGCTTTGCCGTATTTCTTGCCTGGGCGACATTCATTCTGATCGTTGCCGGCGCTCTCGTCACCAGCAACGGTGCTGGGCTCTCCGTTCCCGATTGGCCTACTTCCTTCGGTTCTTTGTACAAGCTGCCGCCGATGATCGGCGGAATCAAGTACGAACACGCGCACCGCATGATTGCTGAGTTCATCGGTCTTCTGATCATCGGCATGGCGGTGTGGACGCAACGCGTCGAGCAGCGCAAGTGGATGCGTATGCTCGGCTGGATTTCGCTGGCTGCCGTCGTAGGCCAGGGAGTACTCGGCGGCATCACGGTGTTGAATTTCCTGCCTTGGTCCATCTCCACCGCGCATGCCACGCTGGGCCAGACTCTCTTTTGCATCGTGGTTGCGATGGCGCTGTTCACCAGCCGTTCGTGGTTACAGGAGTCCCAGCTCATCGCCGAACATGACCTTACGCCCAGCACGCCAAGGCTCACTGCACTCGCAGTAGCGTGCGTTTGGGTGCAGTTGATTCTGGGCGCTGCCTTCCGCCACTCAGGCATAAAGCTGCTGCCGCATCTCGTGGGCGCCTGGGTCGTTACTGGATTGCTGTGCTGGACGGTGGTTCGCATCCTGACGCGATACGGCAATGTCGCGCAATTGCGCAGGCTGGCGCAGTTGCTTCTCACCCTGTTGATGGTGCAGCTCGGACTCGGATTCGCTTCGTACATCACGCGGCTGCAGTGGATGGTGGATCCACCACAATCCACGACTGGCATTGTCATCAGCACCGTCGCGCACGTGGCGTGTGGCGCTCTGGTGCTGGCGGTCAGCGTGGTCCTCGCAATCCAGAGCCATCGCATGATCAACTCTCACGTTCCCCAATCTGCAACTCACACCGCGACCCAAGAGGCCATCACCGCATGAGCAGCGTCACTCAGCCGCTCGCCGTTCCTCGCGTAGGCATCGTCTCACTTGCCCGCGATTACTCCGTGCTCATCAAGGCCCGCGTGACTACGCTGATCGTGATGACCGCGTGGGCTGGCGCATTCTTTGCGGCCGCCAAGTCTGGCGTGTCGCCGCTTTCATGGACGCTGCTGCACGCGCTCATCGGCATAGGACTGGTTAGCGGAGGCACAGCAGCTATCAACGAAGTCCTTGAGCGCGACGTTGATGCGCTCATGCGCCGCACCGCGCAGCGCCCGTTAGTCACAGGCAGTATGAGCCTGCTGCATGCGTCGATCATCGCGTTCGGCATGACCATCGGCGGCGTATTGTACCTCGGAATCGCGACCAACTGGCTGACGGCGACACTAGCTGCGCTCACCTCCTTCAGCTATCTCGTGGTGTACACGCCGATGAAGCGCGTCCACCCGATCTGCACGTTCCTCGGCGCGTTTCCCGGTGCGATGCCTCCAGTGCTCGGCTGGACGGCGATTCGCGGCCGCCTCGACGAGGAAGCACTGGTGCTTTTCGCCATCCTCTTCTTCTGGCAGTTTCCGCACTTTCATTCCATCGCGTGGCTCTATCGCGAAGATTACGAGAACGCGCGCATCCGCATGCTGCCGGTGGTCGAAAGCGACGGCCGTTCCACTGCACTTGCCATCGTGATGTACGCTGCGGCGCTGGTGCCGGTCTCGCTCGCACCCTCGCTGATCGGCATGTCAGGATGGACCTACTTTGCCGGCGCGCTGCTGCTTGGTCTCGGCATGTTCTGGTTCAGCCTACGCATGTGGACGATGAAGCTCGCGCCCAGCGCACGGCAATCGAAGCTGCGCGCGCGTCACGTGCTGCAAGCCTCGGTGATTTATCTTCCGCTGCTGTTCGCGCTGATGATGCTCAATCGCGCGTAGGTGCGGGCCATCAGCATTCAGCCATCAGCGTTCATTCCGTGCATTGTCATCTCGACCGAGCGAGCAGAGGGAAACGATTTCGCGGTCATCAATGAGCAAACCGTCAACTGCCCCGTTCCTTCGACTTCGCTCAGGACAAGTCTGGCCCGGCTTTGGCTAGGGCAGAGGCTTGATAATGGGAACTGGCAGCGGCCTACTAACTTGTAGGAGAACTTCGCATGAGCCTATTCAAGATTTTCGATTCCAAATCCTTAACGGGACCGCGGCAAACGCCCATCAACGACGTTGACGTGCGCGGGCTGGAGGCGGAGTTGAAATCCCAAGTCGAGGGCGAGGTCCGCTTCGACGCTGGAAGCCGCGCCGCCTACTCCACGGATTCTTCCAACTATCGTCAGGTGCCAATCGGAGTTGTGATTCCCCGGAGCGTGGAAGACGTGGTGCAGGCGGTCAGGGTCTCGCGGGATTTTGGCGCGCCCATTCTTTCGCGCGGAGCCGGCACTAGCCTAGCTGGGCAGTGCTGCAATACCGCCATCGTGCTGGATTGGAGTAAGTACGTCAATGAAATCCTTGAAATCGATCCCGACCGCAAGATTGCCTGCGTTCATCCGGGTTGTGTTCTCGACAATCTTTGCAGCGCGGCGGGCGAATATGGGCTTACCTTTGGCCCTGATCCGGCGACGCACAAATATTGCACCCTGGGCGGCATGATAGGTAACAACTCGTGTGGTGTCCACGCGCAGATGGCCGGCCCCGTTTCCAACAATGTCGAATCACTTGACGTCCTGACCTACGACGGAGTCCGCATGACCGCGGGCTGGATGACCGAGTCCCAACTGGACGAGGCGATCAGCCGCGGAGGGCGGGTTGGCGAAATTCTCTCCCGGATCAAGGCGCTGCGCCTGCGCTACGAAAACGAAATTCGCGCGCGATTTCCAAATATTCCTCGGCGCATCTCTGGCTACAACCTCGACCAGCTCATCCCGAACCAGGAGGGCCGCTTCAATCTTGGACGTGCGTTGGTCGGCTCTGAGGGCACGCTCGTCACCATCCTCGAAGCAACCCTGAACCTGGTCCACAACCCGCCCTGCCAGACGTTGGTCGTGCTTGGCTATCCGGACATTTACCAGGCAGGCGACGATGTGGCTGAGATCGTCGCGTCCCAGCCGATCGGCTTGGAGGGCATTGATCACAACCTGATCGACAACATGCAGACGAAGGGTCTGCACATCGGGGCCTTGCGGCAACTGCCCGAGGGCAAAGGGTGGCTGATGGTGCAGTTTCCCGGAGAATCCCAGGAAGAGGCTGACGCTCGCGCGCACGACTTGATCGCAAAATTGAAAGGCAAAATGCGTCCTCCGAGTATCCGTTTCTACGACGATAAGAACGACGAGAAAGCGGTTTGGGCGCTGCGAGAAACGAGTGTGGGCGCAACGGCCTTTGTTCCTGGGAAGCCCCCGGCATGGTCGGGATGGGAAGACGCCGCGGTACCACCGGCCCGGGTCGGTGATTACCTGCGCGACTTTCGCAAGCTACTGGACAAGCATGGGCTCGATTGTGCGCTCTACGGACATTTCGGTCAGGGCTGCATCCATTGCCGCATCACCTTCGAACTGACCAGCAAGCAAGGAATTAAGAACTACCGTTCGTTCGCGGAAGCAGCGGCTGAACTCGTGACCAACTATGGCGGCTCGCTCTCTGGAGAGCACGGCGATGGCCAGTCGCGCGGCGAGCTGTTGCCCATCATGTTTGGCAACGAGATCATGAACGCGTTTCGGGAGTTCAAGAACATCTGGGACCCGGCATGGAAGATGAATCCCGGCAAAGTCATCGATGCAAACCCGCTCGATTCCGATCTGCGGTTGGGCGCTGACTATCGTCCCTGGGAACCGCAGACTCATTTCAAGTTCCCTGAGGACAATGGCAGCTTCGCGCAGGCGACTCTGCGCTGCGTCGGCGTGGGAAAGTGCCGCCGGGAAAACTCGGACGTTGCCGACAACCAGACGATGTGTCCTAGCTACATGGCGACGCGCGAGGAGATCCACAGCACTCGCGGCCGCGCACACCTGCTGTGGGAGATGTTGCAGGGTTCGCCCATCGAGAACGGCTGGCGCAATGAGAATGTGAAAGACGCTCTGGATTTATGCCTCTCCTGCAAAGGCTGCAAAGGCGATTGCCCAGTCAACGTGGACGTTGCGACGTATAAGGCCGAGTTTCTCTCGCACTACTGGGAGGGACGCATCCGGCCTCGCCACTCGTACTCCTTTGGTCACATCGACAAGTGGTCGCGAGTTGCATCTCTGTGGCCGGGGCTGGTGAACCTGCTGACATCAACGCCAGGAACCCGGCGGCTGATGAAGGCAGTGGTAGGAATGGCGCCGGAGCGTTCGATTCCTCAATTTGCACCTCAGACCTTCAAGACGTGGTTCGGTATGCGGCCGAGGCGGGACGACAAGCGTCCTGAGGTTTTGCTTTTCGCTGATACGTTTAACAACTATTTCCAACCGCAGACGGCGCGTGCCGCAGTCGAGGTCCTCGAACACGCGGGCTATCAGGTCTTAGTTCCGATGGAGCGTGTCTGCTGTGGGAGGCCTTTGTACGACCACGGATTTCTTGACGAGGCAAAACGGTACCTCCGCAATGTGATGCGCGTGCTCGCGCCCTATGCCGAGCGGGGGATTCCGATTGTGCTGTTGGAACCGAGCTGCTGGTCGGTACTGCGCGACGAGATTCACGGCTTGTTTCCCGAGCGCGAAGAAACGCGCAAAATCATGGAGAACGCGTTCCTACTAAGCGAGTTCCTGGTCGACAAGGCAAACTATCGGCCGCCCCAGTTGCGCATGGACGCGGTCCTACATGAGCATTGTCATCGCAAGGCCATTCGCGGTGCTGAGCACGAGCGAAAACTCCTGGAGCAGATGCAGCTGAAGGTTCGACTGCTGACTGACGGCTGCTGCGGAATGGCGGGTGCGTTCGGCTTCGAGGCGGACAAGTACGACATTTCCGTCAAGATCGCTGAGCACACACTCCTGCCGGCAGTGCGGAATTCGCGACCCACCGAATTGATCGTTGCCGATGGATTCAGTTGCCGTGAGCAGATTTCGCAACTGACCAACCGTCACGCCCTGCACACGGCGGAGGTGCTGCAATTGGCCCTGCGTCAGGGACCCGAACCCGCCGAGGACGATCTGCCCGAAGCGGCGTTGGTGCGGGAACGCGAGCGTGCATTGCACAATTCCAAGTTGCGGACCTTGGCAACTCTGGGCACCGTCGGCGTCGGCGCAATCGCTCTGGCCTGTCTCATGCGAAACGACCGCACAGAATAGTCAATTACTCGAGTCTGTCAAGTTTTTGTTCTCATCGCCAATGGGCCCTGGAAGTCGTTCGCTCGGTGGGCATACTCGTTGACCACGCGAGGTGCCGGCGGCACAAAATCGTCCTTGTTTGCCACATTCCTTCTTGACGGAAGTGGTAGGAAAGGGTTACCTATGTGTTAACAATCTATTAATTTAGCGACGCAACGCCTGTGACCGACGACTCCATAGCTCCTGACGTCTTCGACCATCTGCAGAAAGCGACGGCCGCTGATGCTGGAGAGTTGGCATGCCTGTACAGGGATTATCTCGCCGAGGCCCGCCAGGCTCTGGTGCAGTTGCGCACTGCATTGGCCGAGAATGATGCAGAGAAGCTCCGTGACCGGGCACACTACTTACGGGGCAGCAGTCTGATAGTAGGAGCAACCGTGATCGCGCGGTGTTGCGCGAACCTGGAACTGACGGGTCGTAATGCCGAGTTCCGTGACGCGGCGCTCCTACTGGGCCAGACGTCGGCGGCGCTTGATGCCGTGGAAGCTGAGTTGGCTAGACGGCTCGGTCCGGCCGTGGTTCCGGTCGAGGGTTCGGCAGCGTAGCAAGACCAGCTTTTGTGAAGTGGGGGGAATCATATTGACCGCGCCCATCAAGGTCCTGATTGCAGACGATCATCCCGTAGTTCGATTTGGTTTGCGCAACATGTTGCAATCCAACGGGCAGATGAAGGTCGTCGCCGAAGCGAAAGATGGTATTGAAGCGCTCCACATGGTGCGCACTCTGCAGCCGGATATCCTGCTGCTCGATCTCGCCATGCCCAAGATGCCCGGCATGGATGCCCTGCGCGAACTCACCAGCGAAACCACCACCACACGCATCATCGTCCTGACCGCACTTATCGACAAGCGGCAAGTCCTGGAAGCGTTGCAACTCGGCGCGCGCGGCGTTGTGCTGAAGGATGCCGTCGTCGATCATCTCTCGGCGTGCATTCGCGCTGTGATGCAGGGGCAGTACTGGCTGGAGGGGCGCCCGGTGCAGAACCTTGTCCAGGTGCTGCGCGACCTGGCTACCCAAACCGCTCCACCGCCGCGCAAGACCTTCGGCTTGACCGCACGCGAACTGGAGGTGGTGGGCTTGATTACGGAAGGAAGCACCAACAAACACATCGCGCAGACGTTCGGTATTAGTGAAGAGACCGTGAAGCGCCACCTGACCAACATCTTCAACAAATTGGGGGTCGGCAACCGGCTGGAACTCGCGCTGTTTGCGCTGAACCACAGTCTGCTGCCTCCTGCCGAGACCAGCGTGCCGGAACAGTAATTCCGGGAGTGTTCATCTGGTCCCCTTAGTTACTCTTCTGCTTCTGGCACCAGATGGCACTTCCTTGAGCGACTGCCGGCCAGCTAAGGTTAAGAATCGAGACATTCCTATGGACAACACACACAAGTGGGGCCTTGAGCTGAGTTCCGTTCCACTGCTGGAAGCGGTGCTGTGCGCCGACTGCGAGATCATCAGCAACAGCGCTGGCGAGAGTTGCGAGATTTGCGGCAGCCGCTCGCTGCTGAGCTTGGGACGCGTGCTTGGCGGCAGTATTGAAGGCAAACGCGCCACCCTGGTGCAGGTAGATCGCGACAATCTGCGCAATGGATTCACCGTGCTGGTGAGCCCAGCCGCAACCAGAATCCTGCAACAGCGTCGGCGCCGGGCGGCAGGGGTTAGTCGCTAGCGATCTCTCCCAAATACCCTGAATTAACAACCGTGCGCTTGGCTGCTACATCTCACATCTGACAATCTGATGCGGTGAGGTGCCATGAGCCACGATAAAGTCCTCCGTCAACAACTTGCGAAGGTAATCGACTGGAACGAAGCGCACGCCGACTTTCACGCCGCGGTTGACGACTTCCCTGCCAACCTGCGCGGGCGCGTGCCTGATGGATTTCCCTATTCGGCGTGGCAGTTGCTGGAACACATCCGGCTCGCGCTGTGGGACATTCTGGAGTTCAGCCGCGATGCCCGCCACAAATCGCCACCATGGCCGGAAGGCTACTGGCCTAAGACCGCGGCCCCGGCGAGCGCTGACGCATGGGAAAAGAGCGTAAAGGCCGTCGAGGAACACGTCGACGCAATGCGCAAACTAGTGGCCGATCCTTCTCGAGACTTGTTCGCGCCGCTGCCACACGGCACAGGGCAAACTCTGTTGCGGGAAGCGCTGCTGGCCGCCGATCACAACGCCTATCACTTGGGACAGTTGGTGCTCGTGCGCAGGGCGCTTGGCGCCTGGCAGGGATAGAGCAGACATCCTACAGCGCTGACTACTTTCTCTGCTCCAGCTTGACGCTGGCCGTAATCGGCTTGCCGTCGCGCATGACTTTTACCTCCACCACCTCGCCTACCTTGCTGCGGCGAAGTGCATCCGTGAAGTCGTACAGGTTGTGGATAGGTTTGTCGCCGAACTGCACCAGGATGTCACCCGCCCGCAACCCCGCCCTGGCAGCGGGCGATCCGGGACGAACGTCGGAGAACCGCACTCCATCCTTGACTTCGCCGAAATCAGGGATCGACCCGAAGTAAGGACCATATCCCCCACCACCGGAAATGCCACCCATCGGCTTGTCTTCGACCACGGTGACAAATGTGGGAGCTGGCGCCGACACCAACTGCAGCGCAACGTCCGAAATCATGTCGAGCAGCTGCGCGGCTGCCGGCGCATTGATCTTGTCCCAGGTGTCCGACGGCTTGTGATAATCCGAGTGCAGGCCGGAAAAGAAAAATAGCACCGGGATTTTCTTCGCCACAAATGAGGTGTGATCGCTGGCTGAATATCCGCCCGCAGAATACTCGATCTTGAAATTCGAGTTGGTTTGTTTCTGCGCCTGCTCCAGAATCGCCTTGAACGTTGAGCCCGTGCCCACTCCGCCGATGTAAACCTTGCTGTCCTTGATGCGGCCAATCATGTCCATGTTGAGCATGGCGACGCATTTGTCGAGCGGAAGCGTCGGTTCCTTCACCCATTCCGCCGAACCCAGGAGCCCAAGCTCTTCTCCCGAGAACGAAGCGAACAGAATCCCACGCTCCAGTTGTCCCTTCATGGGAGCGAACATGCGCGCGAGTTCGAGCACGCCTGCCGTGCCGGAGGCGTTGTCGTCAGCGCCGGGATGAATTTGCCCGATTTGCGACGGCGCGAGCGAGTTGGAATCGCCCCGCCCGAGGTGATCATAGTGCGCGCCAATGATAACGTACTCGTCGATCTTTCCTGGCAGATACGCCAGGACATTGTTTACCCGCGCGTGCGTCGCCTCAATGTCAACCTTCAGCGACAGTTGCAGAGTCTCCGGAAAGGCAAACGATGCCGACTTGCCCATGTGGTTGATCTGCCGCTGAACGTCGGCCAGCGACTTGGCCGCTGCTTGGAACCAACTCTCGGCGACAGCGTTCTTCACCTGCAGCAGCATGATGCCTGCGTCTGTGGGGCCGCTCACGCTGCCGAAGCGCATCAGCAAATCTTCTTCACCGTCGCCCAGCTTTCCGTTGACGAACACCACGGCCTTCGCGCCGTGGTTGCGCGCATTGATCGCTTTGGTGATCAGTTGCGAATGTTGCGTCAGCCCCTGGTGCCCGCTCTTTTCTCCGAAAGTCTCGGGTTCGTAGCGGAGCACCACGACAATCTTGTCCTTCACGTTCACGCCGGCATAGTCGTCGTATTGAAACTCGTCGGCCGAAGCGCCGTAGCCGACGAAAACCACGCGGCCGGTGAACGAACCGGATGACGAAAAACTCGCAGGCACGAAATCCTGGTTGAGCGCCAGCGTTTGCTTCTTGCCGCCGATCTGCTCGGTGAGGCTGTTGTCCGCTTTCAGCTGCGCACCGGTGGTGACGGTAAATGGTTGCAAATAACCATTCGTGCCGGCGGGTTGCAGTCCCAACGACTTGTACCGGTGTTCGAGATATTTCGAAGCTTTAGCCAGGCCCTTTGTCCCGGCGCCGCGGCCTTCCATGTCGGGAGCAGCGAGCGTCTTGATGTCGTTGAGGTAGAGTTTGGAATCCGCAGGGCCAACGGAAGTGGACGTCGCCGCGGCCAGCAGAGAGCAAGCCAACACCGCGGCCAGCGCACTGTGGCGGATTCGAGTTGCCTCAGACTTCGACACGCGGAAGCGCGAGAGGAGAGCGATCGCATTGAGCATGGGTGAACGAATCGTACTGATGGGGAAAGAAGTGTGTCAATACAAGGCGGCTGGGCGGACCTTACGCACACTGTTAGCGCCTGATGCGTGCGCATTCCCTGCCGCGCCGTCCAGCACCAGCCGGCAAACCTGATACACATAGCTCTCGCTGAGTTCGTCGTGACGAATGAGAAAGCGCATGTAGATTGCGCCATAGAGGGTGTCCAGCACGAGATCGAGGTCCAGGTTTCCCGGAAGCTCGCCGCGTTCGATTCCTCGACGCAGGGTTTTGTAGGCCTCCTGCCGTCGCGGCCGCAGGAAGCGTTCGCGGAATGCCTCCAACAGCTCGGGATCGGATTGTCCAGCGCCCAGCAACGCCGCCACAATACGCCCGCGACGGCTGCGGAAGATGGCGATGACCTGCTTCATTTGCAGGCTCACATCCTGGTACACCGACCCGGTGTCGGGAAAGTGTAGCTTGTCCTCTGTGCCGAAGGCGAAGGCATCCACCACCAGCGCGCCCTTGTTGGGCCACCAGCGGTACACTGTCGCCTTGCCAACACCGGCATCGGCGGCGATCGCCTCAATCGTGAGTTCCGGGAAACCGGTGTGTTGCAGCAGCTTCAGAGTACTGCGAAGGATTGCCTGGCGCGCCTGTTCGCTTCGCGGCCGGCCAGGCAGACGCCTAGCGCCGTTGTTGGGCTCCTGCTCTTGACCAGACGAGGCGATTTGCCGCATGACTCAAGATAGCATATATTGAATCCAATACGTACCGTATCGAATCTTTGATTTTTACGATGATGGCGGCCTGTAGCAGCGAGAGCTAATCTGGCGCTGATGGGAGTTGTGGCCGATAGATGTGGATTGTCGCACTCGCGCTTAGGCGTCCTTATACCTTCGTCGTGATGGCGCTTGTGCTCATCATCCTGACGCCCATCGTCATTCTGCGCACGCCAGTCGATATTTTTCCCGACATCAACATTCCCGTTATCAGCGTGGTGTGGAATTATGGCGGCTTCGCGCCCAGCGAGATGGCCGACCGTATCGTCACCAACTCCGAGCGCATAACTACGATTGTGGTCAATGACATCGAGCATCTCGAGTCGCAATCGGTGAACGGCGTGGGAGTGATCAAGATCTTCTTCCGGCAAGGGGCGAACATTCAGACTGCGCTCGCACAGGTAACGGCGGCCATGCAGACGATCGTCCGCGGCCTGCCGCCCGGAACAACGCCTCCGCTGATCATCACTTACTCCGCCTCCTCCACACCCATCGTGCAGCTCGGTCTGAGCAGCAAGACCCTGCCCGAGCAGCAACTTTTCGACCTCGGCCAGAACTTTCTGCGCAATCAATTGGCAACGGTGCACGGCGCCGCCATGCCGTTCCCCTATGGCGGCAAGATACGGCAGGTACAGGTCGATCTGGACATCCCTCGGCTTCAGGCCAACGGACTGTCTCCGGTTGACATCGTCAACGCTATCAACTCACAAAACCTGATTACGCCGTCCGGTTCGGCCAAGATCGGTCCGCTGGAATATCAGGTGGAAATGAACAGCTCGCCGCAAACCATCGCCGAGCTGAACGACCTGCCGGTCAAGACCCTAAACGGCTCGACCATTTACATGCGGGACGTCGCCCACGTCCGCGATGGATTTGCGCCACAGACCAACATCGTGCGTCAGGATGGCGTTCGGGGCACGCTGATGTCGGTGTACAAGATCGGCAGCGCCTCCACGCTTAGCATCGTGGACGCGGTGAAGAGCATATTGCCGATTGCCGCACAGTCCCTTCCCAAAGACATCACCATCAAGCCGCTGTTCGATCAGTCCCTGTTTGTGCGCGCTTCCATCAACGGCGTCATCCGTGAGGCTCTGATCGCCGCTGCGCTGACGGCAATGATGATCCTGCTGTTTCTTGGCGACTGGCGTCCCACGATCGTGATCTCCATTTCGATCCCGCTTTCAATTTTCGTATCGGTGATCCTGCTGAGCGCACTGGGCGAGACCATCAACATCATGACCCTCGGAGGTCTCGCGCTCGCGGTTGGCATCCTGGTGGACGACGCGACTGTGGAGATCGAGAACATCGAGCGCAACCTTGCCCAAGGTAAGGAGATGAAGCAGGCCATCCTTGATGGCGCCG
>Ga0209656_10002197_pt1 | contig 12685 bp, 11 predicted proteins | sample BogFormECP12_OM2_FD_188239 | JGI IMG/M metagenome (GOLD analysis project Ga0209656, IMG submission 188239) | Bog forest soil microbial communities from Calvert Island, British Columbia, Canada - ECP12_OM2 (SPAdes) (version 2) | ecosystem: Environmental > Aquatic > Freshwater > Wetlands > Bog ... | reverse complement strand
TCGGTGTCGGGTGCCGGGCCACTGCGTGAGAGATGGGTTTCGCCGGAACGCAGAACTTTTTCTCCCCCCGCTGAGAGAATGCGCCATCGGGCGACGAGCACCGCTTGGCCGCTGAAACTTACGTCGAACTGCTCAATGCTGACAGCTATTTCCGTCGCAAGGTCGTCGCTCAGCCCCACCGATGCGGCAATTTTGTCCGTGGGCAACAATGAGGCCAGATCCGCCGCTAACACGGCGGGTATCGCCGTGTCGAGTCGCTCCGCCCAGAGTGTCCCGGGGGGATAGATAATTTCATTGGCGCCTTTGCGGACCGCGAGCGATGCGTTGAAGAGATAGGCCGGGCTCTTTACGTGAACTACGGCCGCGCGCGAAGCTCCCGGGGCGAGGTTGGCCGTCTCAGTCGCTGGCAGAGGCGTCAAGACAAATTGCCGCGAGGTATCTGGCGCCGGTTTTAAGAAACTGCAGCCCGTGAGATAGGAGCAAACAATTAAGGGGACGAGAAATGCCGCGCAATGCGCCACGCTGCGACCCGCAAAGTTCGCGCTGCGACCGCAGCGTCTGCCGACTGTGCATCGCCGCGCATATCGGCAGTATTCTCTGCCGAGTTTTGCGCCGTACGTGCCAGCATCGTTGCGGCGTTTCATGGCTTTTTCTCCAGTTTCTCGCGACCAGTGATCAGAGCGTTGGGATGCTGTTTAAGAAAGTCGAGCAATGAGGACATAGACTGCAGGGAGTTGGAGAGCTGGCGCAGCGCCTGGTCAAGATCGTTCGGTAGTGGTGCATCCGGCGCGAACTGGATGCGCACGTTCTGCGCGGCACCGCGCACCTGAACGAGGGCGCGATCGGCGTCCGCCAGGGTTTTCGCGACATCGTCAGCCAGCGGATCGATGCGGTTGTTGAGTTTCTCTCCCACCAGTCGATATTGCTCCAGGGTCGTGTGCATGGCGACCAGGTCCTTCTTCAGATCGGGGGATGAAACCAAACGATCAACCGAACCCAACACCTTGGTGATGCCGTCGTGGATTTCCGCGAGGTGCAGACTGCTGATAGAGGTATTGAGGTTGACAAGCAGCGCGTTTAGGTTCCTTTCGATACTCTTCAGATCGAGACTGGCGAGGTTGTTCATCAGTTGCTGAACATCGGTCGGCTCGCTCGGCACTTCGACATAGAGCTTGTTGAGCTGATGGAATCCCGGCGCCGGCGCATTCGGCTCAAACTCGAGGCCGACGAAAAGAACGCCGGTGACCAGGCTGTTGGTCTGCAGGCTGGCACGCAGACCATTGCGAACACTTCGCTCCACCGCGCCGCGCGAAAACAAATCGACACTTTCGTCACCCAAGCGCTTGCGCAGAAGCGTCTGGTCCACTTCGAGGATCACCGGTAACGCAAAATCATCGGTGGCTTGGTTGAACCGAATCATGACCCGTTTTACAAAGCCGATGGTTACGCCGCGATATTTCACCGGCGCCCCTTCGCTGAGTCCGTTGAGTGAGTTGTCGAAGTAAACAATCATTTCGTCGGATCGCGAGAACAGTTTCGACGAGCTGAACAACAGCAGGCCGATCACGCCGAGCGCTACGCCGACGACAATGAACAGGCCGATGGCGGCGGGATTAATTGTTTTGCTCAAGGGGCACGCGAGTTAATAGGATTGGCGGCGTTGGCCACGGCGGAAGATTCGCCGCGTGTGAGAAACTCCTGCACCGCGGGATCCGCGGAGGCCTTCAGCAGTTCGCGCGGGTTGCCGCTAGCCCGCATCGTACGGGTATTCGGATCGAGAAATATCGACGTGTCGCCGATCGTGAAAATGCTAGCCAATTCGTGCGTGACGATGACGAAGGTGGCACCGAGCGTATCGCGAAGCTGCAGTATCAGATTGTCGAGGTTGCGTGAACTGATCGGATCGAGGCCCGCGGAGGGTTCGTCGAAAAATAAGACGTCCGGATCCAGCGCAAGGGCACGGGCGAGGCCGGCGCGCTTGCACATGCCTCCCGAAATCTCCGCAGGATAATAGTCCTCAAATCCCTTCAAACCGACGAGGGCAAGCTTGAGTCGAGCGATACCGTGGAGTTCGGCTGGCGGGAACCCGGTGTATTCACCCAGAACCAGCTCGATGTTCTCCGCGAGCGTCATCGAACTCCAAAGCGCACCGCTCTGGAACAACACGCCGAAGCGTCGCAACTTCTCGGTCCGCGCCTCCTCGTTCGATTGCCAAAAGGCCTCACCGTCATAGTACACATCCCCCTGCGCGGGTTGCTTCAGCCCAATCATGTGGCGCAGCAGCGTGCTTTTGCCGCAGCCGCTGGCCCCCATGATGATGAAGATTTCACCTCGCCTGATCCTGGCGTTGATGTTGCGCATGACGACGAATGAGCCGTACGCCATCGTCAGATCGCGAATCTCAATCTTGCAGTCAGTTGCCGGGTTCATGGCTCAAATATTTAGGGCGTTGCAGATGACGGCGAAAATGCCGTCCGATGCGATGATGCAGGTGATGCCCGTGACCACCGCCGATGTAGTGGCTTCACCAACAGCAGCGGCATTAGTGCCGCACTGCATCCCGCGCAGGCATCCGCTGAGCGCCACCAAGACGCCAAAAAAAGCGCCCTTGGAAATGCCGAGCAGGAAGTTAACCAGGCTGATGGCAGCCACGGTGCGGTGCAGGTACAAGGCCGGGGTGACATCGAGCATCAGGGTCGATACCAAGAAGCCGCCCGCAATGGAGATCAGGTCGGCGAATAAACAGAGAAGCGGCATCATGAGGATCAAGGCCAATAATCTGGGAAGCACGAGGAACTCGACGGGCGAGATGCCGAACGTCTGGAAGGCTTCGATCTCCTGGTTCACCTTCATCGTGCCCAATTGCGCGGCAAACGCAGCTCCGGTGCGGCCGCAAATGATGATGCCAGTCATGATGCACGCCATCTCGCGCACCGTGGCGATGGCCACCAGATCGGCCGTGAAGATGGCGGCCCCGAACTGGCTGAGTTCCGTGGCACCCACGAATGCGAGGATCAACCCGATGAGAAAATTGATGAGCGCGACGATTCCCAGCGCCTGCGGTCCGCACTGCTGCATGACCAGCAGCGTGTCCGACCAGCGGAACTGCGCCCGGCCACGCAGCATTTGCACAAAGGCCAGCACGCTTTCGCCCATGAAACTGAGCATGGCGGCACCGCCGTTCCACGCCCCGAGGCCCGACTCACCGACCCGCCGCAGGAAAGGCCGCTTCGCCTCCTCGCGCGCTGCGTCCTTCTTTTCCGGGACGGCGTCGGCGAGCGCGATGAGCTGCGCGAGTCCGTGCGGCAAAGTCTTAGCTCGGAACTCGACGTTGGCTTTTGTGCACAGATCGTCAATGGCGAGAATGCGCGCCATCAAAGCGCTGTCCCACCGACCCAGCTCGTGGGCCGCAAACTCCAAAGCGCTCACGCCGCCAGCCGCCAGCTCCTTTTCTAGTGGTCCAACGTCCGGCAGGGTCTTTCGACCCAGCCAATCGCCGGCAATGTCGACGATGACTACGCCGGCCTGGCCTCGCCGAGCAGCCAACCGTGGCGGGATGACTGCCATATCACTTCAGACCGCTAACGCCTGGACATGCTCTTCGGCCATATAGCGTCTGCGGTTGGTCGCGAGTCCCGTTTGCTTGTGCTCCTGACTCTTGGTACTTGGCTCAAGGACCAGATCGATGAATGCGCGGGACTTGAACGGCAGGAACTTGCGACCGGCATAAAGCAAATACAGGTTGGATTCTTTCAAGCGGAATTCGGTGAGCACCGGCCTCAGGACATTCACGAACGCCGGATCGTTCAGCAAGGATACGGGCAATAGGGCCAAACCCAAGCCGCCCGCGACGGTGATGGCGACGTCCGCCATCGTGCGGCAGCGCAAAGCCACCCGAAGTGGGATTTCGATCGTGCCCTGCGCTGATTCGAGCGACAGGGACTCAGGACCAGCTGCCGTAATGAAATCGTGCCGGCCGAGATCCTCTGGGGTTTTCGGCATGCCATTGCGTTCAAGGTACACTCGCGAGGCGGCCAGGCGGAAGGGAACGGATCGGACGCGGCGCGCCACGATGCCCGCCGGCAGAGACTCATCGCGTACGAGACGAAAAGCGAGATCGTAGTTCTCTTCCACGAGATCCACCGTACGATCAACGAAGGAGACATCGACCACGACTTCCGGCCAGCGACGTCGATATTCGGCAAGCACGCTGGCTAACCCTAAGCCCGGAATGCAGGTCTCGCAGAACGCAATGCGCAAGGTGCCGCGGGGCGAGGAGCTCAACGATTCCATTTCGAGCTCGGTCTTCTGCAGATCCTGCAGGATTGCTTTGCAGCGCTCCAGATAAAACGTCCCCGGCTCGGTTAGGCTCAGCTTGTGGCTGTTGCGGTTGAGCAGACGCACTCCGAGGCGCTTCTCAATGGCCATGACGTGCTTGCTGACCATCGCGGTCGAGAGGTCCAGCCGGTCGGCCGCTCCCACGAAGCTGCCTGACTCGACCACCTGTCGGAATACGTTGATGCTGGTGAGTGTGTCCATGTGAGTAGTCCATCTCTTCAGTGTGTGTGGGGCGTCATCGGGGATGAGCTGATAATGACTTGCTCAGAATGATTCGATCTCTGCGGGGACGCGGTTACGCTTTCAGGGTGAGTGCGCCATGCGCCATAAGCTGCCTGCCAAACAATGCCTCGCCGGATCCTATTTTGAGTCCGATGCGAACAGGTCGTCTCGGAAAGCTCACCCACCAGGATTAGTCCCAACCGGCTTGATTCATTTTTCATCGAGCGCTCTCCAGTACCGTACGGTTCGGTACAGTTTACATGAACCGGAGCACATGTCAACGGTAGGCGCGAGGAGCTATCCGCCCGAAGGATTTCGTCCGATTCTTTCATGGCTCTCTCCCTCGACAGACGATTGATTTCTCTGGTGCGCAGTGTGGAACGGGCGGCCACGACACGGACACGGCCCATCGGCTGAACTTTTTGAGTATTTCGGCACGAAAGGCACGTCCGTTCGTACCATAATGCGCAGCTACGCGCGGGCTTAGGGTCAGGTAGGAGAGTCCGGTCCAGACCGGCGATCTGAAATTTTTATTTGTTTCCATCCATAGAGCCGCGCATCGAGTGACCACGCACCGGGTCCCAGCAATGTGAGAGCGGCCGCGATGATCGCAATCCACGCAAATTGAGGCCAGGATGCCGGGTGCGAAACCATCTCCCCGATAGTGGTCAGCGCTACCAGGGCTCCGGCGATTGGCGTCCACAGCCCCGCAAGCAGCAACACGCCGGGTAAGATGACCAGGGCGTGGAGAGCCGCGGATGCGAACGGTGCGTAAGTTACCAGGGAGAGGACACCGTGATAAATCATGGTACCGCCGGTCGCCAGACGCAACAGCAGTAATCCGATGCCCGGAGCACCGGGCGCGAAGCTTGAGAATAATCGCCGCATCAGCGAAGCGTACGGGAACGGGCTTTTCCGGGGATAGGTCCAAATGGACGGTGCAGGACGTCCTTTCGGATACGAACCTAGTGTTGGATGATTCCGCGCTTTAGCCCGATCATGACGGCATGAGTTCGGTCCTTCACGCCGAGCTTGGAGAGGATGTTTCGGATTTGACCTTTTACCGTGGCCTCGCTGATGGAGAGTCGCTTGGCAATTTCCTTATTCGCCCTGCCTTCGGCGATGAGGGCCAGTACCCTTACTTCAGCTGCAGTCAATGCATCATCCGTGGCGTGCTCGGCTAGCTGGAAGGAGACTTCGGGGGAAATCGCCTTCCGACCGGCGTGCACGGCCCGTATCGTATCGAGCAGCTCCAAGTCCAGGGCGTCCTTGAGAAGGTAGGCGCGGGCGCCCGCCTTGAGCGCGCGCAGCGCCTGCACGTCGCCGGAATACGTCGTCAGCACGATGATCCGCGCCTCGGGATATTCGCCCCGAATAGCGATGATCGCATCGAGTCCACTCATCTCCGGCATCTGCATATCCATCAACGTGATATCGGGACGGTGCGCACGGAATTCCTTCAGTGCTTCGCGTCCGTTGGTTGCCTCGGCGACCACCCGCATGTCCGCTTGAGTCGCGACAAGTCCAGCAATGCCCCGACGGATGAGCCGGTGATCGTCGACCGCCAAGATCCGGATTACATCGGAGTCGCTGCTCATGACTTCGGCTTCCTAGGATTTTTGGCAAATGCTCCGGGCAGCCAAGAACGTCTTGCGTACTCCGCAGTGTCGTAGGCGAGCACGCCGGGCACGCTGAGCACCAGTTCCGTGCCCGATGCCGGCGCGCTCCAGACCGTCAATGTGCCGCCAATCTGTTGCGCACGCTCACGCATCCCGCGCAGGCCGAAATGTCCCGCCGGGCCCTCGTCGGTCAAGAATGTCGGATCGATGCCTTTGCCGTCATCTCGCACGCGAAGCTCGAAGCTCTTCTCAGCATAGCTGAGCTGCACCTCGATGCGGCTTGCCTCGGCATGACGGAAGGCGTTTCGCAGGGCTTCGCTTGCGATGCGATAGACCTCGTCACGCATAAGCGGCCGCAGGGTTCGCGGCGTCCCCTCGACGTTCAGGCGGACTTCGGCACCACCGCCATGAGTGGGATCGTTCCCGAGCTCCTCCGTGAGTGTCTGGATGGCTTCGCTGAATTCGTGCGTCTCGACGGTGGAGGACCGAAGTCCCTGCACCGCCTGTCGCCCTTCAGTCAGCGCTTGTCGCGCCTCGTCGATTGCATTTTCGAGAATCGTTCGCGCCTGATCGGGGCTTTTGGAAAGCAGCGCATGAACCGTGCGAAAGCGCAGCAACAATCCATTGAAGCTCTGCAGCAGCGTGTCGTGCAGGTCCCGTGCGATGCGGGTCCGCTCGGCGACACGAGCCTCCAGTGTCAGATCGAACCGCCGTTGTAAGCGCCGCACACGCAAGCGGTAGCCCACCCAGAAAAGTACCAGGAAGAGGGCAGCACAGAGTGCCCGAAACCAGTTCGTCTGATAGTACGCGGGAGCGATGGAGAATTCCTGCGTGGCGGGGGTTTCATTCCAGACGCCGTCGCTATTCGCGGCCACGACGCGAAACGTGTAGTTGCCCGGAGGCAAATCGGTGTAGAAGGCCTGTCGGCGCGTGCCCGCGTCATGCCAGTCCCTGTCATACGGGTCCAGCCGATAGCGGAACTTGACCTCTTGCGGAGTCGTGAACGTCGGCGAGGTGTAATCGATCTGCAAGTCACGCGGATTCGGTGCTAGTCCAAGATTCGCGCTCGCCTGGAATTGCCTTCGATCGACGATCACGGATTCAATGTACGCCGGCGCAGGCGATCCCTTTCGCCACAACCTCGACGGGTCCACCATCTGCACCACTTGCCCGTTCGCAAACCATACTCGTCCATCCGGCGAGCACGCCGCCGTATTGAAATACGGTGTGTTCGGTTGGGCTCCGTCCAATCGGTCATATATGCGGGTATGCACGATCGCTCCTGGGTCGGACCACCATCGCTGCAGATCCGAGTCCGCCAGCTCGAGGACGCCGCAATCGGTGTACAGCCACCACCTTTTCTCTTTGTCCTCGATGAATGAAATGACACGACTGCACGGCAGACCATTATCGGTCGTCATGCGCTGCACTTTGCCCGCGCGTAGTCCGACGAGGCCGTCTTCCGTCGCGGCAAGCACGGAGCCGTCTGCATTGACGACAATCCGGCGGATGAACGAACTGGCCTTCAGCTGCAGCGCGAACTTCTCGACAGTACCATTGCGAAGGCGCGCAAGGTCCCCGGTCACCGTTGCGATCCAGATCCCTCCCTGTGGATCCGGAGCGAGGGCGCGCGCCGCCGGAACCTGCGCCGTCTGGAATTCTTCGCGGACCTTGAAGTCCCAGATGCGCACCAGCTTTCGCGGATTCCCGAAAGTTGCCGCCCAGATGTTCCCATCGATGTCCTCGGTGATTGCCCCCACCAGTCCAAGCGGTTTGTGATCGAGTCCGGTGATTTGTTGGAGGCGCCGCCCCTCTGTTAAGACATAAAGCGAGTCATCCACTCCAACCCACAAGTTGCCCGCGCGGTCTTCGAGCAGAGAAGCGACCTGATGACCAGGAAGACCGGCGCCCGCGCGAAGCGAGGAGATGCTGCCGTTGACGATTCGGTCGAGCGAGCCGTCGTTGGCAATCCAGATGGAGCCATCATGGCTGGCCAGGACCCCTGCCGCCGCGTCTTTTCCCAAGCCTTCTGATGACGAGAAGGTCGTGACCGCTGGATCTCGAAAGCTGTCTATTCCATTCCTTGTCGCAGCCCATAGGATTCCCTCCCTGTCTTCAAAGAGAAGGTTCACCGCATCGCTGGACAGGCCGTCGGTGCGCCCATAGTGATCCACGACGTTGCCATGTATACGATACAGCCCCTTGCCTCGGGCGGCGACCCAAAGGCTTCCGTCGCGATCGAATGTCATTGCGCTTACTTCAACTTTGCTTCCGTCGAACGTGGGCGTGACGAATGGTTTGACGACTCCTTCTTTCAATTGTCCGAGTCCTAGCCCCGGCCCTTCCGCGAGGATGCCGACCCACACGGTTCCTTCCGGACCAAGGGCCACGCTCACGACCCCGTGCTGTCCCACGCTGGTTCTAAGCGCTGCAATCGGGTAACTCTCTGACGCACCGTTATGCCAGTGCACGAGTGCCGTCTGGCCGCCGAGCCAGAACCCGCCCTTGCCGTCTGCAAGTATCGAATCGATTGGGGCGATCGATACTCCCTCTGCCTTTCCGAAGCATTTGACCGCGCGTTCGGTGACTTGACAGAGAGCCGAGTCCGAAATATTCGCGGCCGCGCGCACGACCCACAGCGACCCGTCAGGCGCCTCGCTCACGTTCTGGAACGACGAAAAGCCGTCCATTTGAACGTCGAACACGACGGTCCCGTCTTTGATATAAGCGATCTCTCGGCTGCCTATTGCCCATAGCCCACCAGCGCGACCGCCAAAGACCTTGAATACTTTGTTGCTGGAGTCCCCCTTGTACGCAAAACGTCGGGGGAGAAACCGGACTCCATCGAATCTGTAGATGTCCGGGGCATAGGCCGAGAACCAAAGAAAGCCGTCGGAAGTCTGCGCTACCGTGAACATCCCAACCGGTGCCGACCCATCCTGAATTCGCCAGGACGCGTGCAGGTACTGAGTGAGACGCTTATTCGGATCGAGCGCGCGGGCCGGGCGTGCCACGAGCAGCGTGCAGGTAAGGCAACAGATCACCGTGGCCGCAATCGAGGTCCGCGTGCCGGCAAAATTCGGCAGAATCCGTCGTCTATACAATCTTGCCACTCCGCCAAGCGTCCAAAAGGGCTTAACTGGACATTCTGACGCTTGGGTCGAGCATTCACTCGCGGCCGACAGTTAGCGTCGACGTCCTGCGGCTCGGGCCACCTGGTTAAATGTCGTTGCGCAATTCTGAACCTGCTGCGCTGCGGCGTCACCTGGGACGGCGCGCACTGTCGCCTCCCCTCGATTCACTTGCCAAAGTGTCGGTAAGGAGACCACCATTTTTGCTGGGGAATTAGGGGTATACCATCGCAACGCATTGATTTAATGGACTCTTCTCTTCGGCGCAAAAGGGGGTGCGCTGACGTTGCAGTAATTCCCAACTTCCGATCGCGAGCCACGAGTTCTGGCACTGCGCATTGTTACCGCTAAGTCGCGTGCGACATGGCCCCCATCGAGGGAAGCACAATGAAAAACAAATGACTTACGGCTCGCGCGCAGAACTCGCCGATGCGATCCACGGGGGCACCGCCACCCTACCACTACCCCACGGCAATCGACCAGCAGCTACAGACCTCAAGTCAGTACTCCCTTAAGAGGCATCGGGTAACAAAGTTACGTGAGGCAACACGACAGCACCTCATCGAAACGATTTCGAGATCTCGATGCTGCCCCACGTGAAAGAGCGCGAACCTGATCCCCCACGCAGCTCCGGCGATTCCCAGCGCGCGAGATATTGCAGAGCCCAGCCCGAGGAAGTGCGCCACTCGACACCCGCCCACACCTCGGCAAGAGTCTTATTCACGCCGCCCTCTCCATAGGTCAGGTCGCTTTGACGGAACTGCCCTTGGAGGAATACGTTGTACACGCGTAGCTTGGCTCGTGCTCCGGCAAACACGAACACTTCCGGCGCAGCGCCGAGGCCGAGCGGCGGCGGTATCGGCTGAGTCTCCTGCACGTACATGGTCTGCTCGGGAGTGAACGCCCACCACGGAGACTCGATCCGCCCCCAACGCGCGTTGAAAGCGAGGCTCGCCTCCGTCACCGTGCCGGCACTGCCGGCGACGGTCCACTTGCTGTCTCCGTGCAGCGGCCCCTGCCCGTACTCACTCAGCAGCGCTTGTCGAGCCGTGCCGTAGCGGAGCGTCGGCTCCCCGCCTGCTGAGATCTGGTGCGACCAGCCCTCCGGCTGCACGCTTCCGGTGAGGCTGTGCAGGGCATCCTGCACCGAGCGCGCGGCCGCGAGGCCCAGCATGCCGAAGGTCAGGCTGGAATTGTAGGCAACGTCTGTATCGGTCGAGACGTAGCGGCGACCTGCGCTCAGGAAAAAGAGGCTCGCATAGGGGCGGTCGCCGTAGACCACTTCGTGTGCGGCAAGGTCGCCGGGTGTGAAGATGAGGAGCCCGGCCGCTAAGGCGTGTCCGGTCTCCCATCCGGGGGCGGCGAAACGATCGCGCGGACAGAGCGTGTTGTCAACGAAGCCGAGTGCCCGATCGAGTGCCCGTCCCATAGGACCCTCCCTCTCGCCCGAAAAGGTCAGCTCACCACCGCCATTGTAGTCCTGATCCCGAGGGCCATTGGTCAACAGATGCTCATCGAGCACGATCCCGGCACCCACGCCGGTCGGCTCCGAAGGGGAAACTTCTTCGATCCCTGACGTTACGCTTCGACAGGCTGGCGGGTTTTCAGCAGCGGCCGAGCGGCCGCTGAGCGCCGCGCTCGCAGCAGCGCAGCAGATGAGCGATGTGATGGCGTGGATGAAAACAGACAACCGCATGTCGCCAATGTTTGGGCGCGGCGGTGCGCGAAACAACGCGCGCCACGTGCACAAGCATTTCATCGCAGTAAATGATTGTGAAGCTGAGCGCTGCCCAGAGCGCCTCTCCGCACTGGAATTGTCGAGTTTTACGCGCGTTGTCGCGCGCATCGCCCGCATCGTTTCCTGCGGGGAAACTTGCATTCATCAAGGGCTGATTGTCGCCCTCGGGCTGCATCTTTAGGCTGACCCCCACTCAGTGGCAGAGTGACACCGCGAAATCCGAGAGCAACGCGCAAAGCCGCATTGAGCGCCGCGCAAAGTGCCTCTTCGGTCGCCTCTGGTGCGCAGCGCAGGGCAAATAAAGCGTTATCGGCCGCTCAACAAAATTCGGCAGCGATCGACACCATCAACGAGAAAATCGACCGCATGTTCAAGAAGTCTGTGTCGAAGTAAATAGAGTAGGTCATCGAGATCTGTTTACTTTGCCGCCGAAGGTCGGCGCTGCGAGCGCCTCGTCGGCATGAGTAACCTCAGCATTCACCTGCAGGAAACGTGCATGAAGCGGTTGGACATTGTTGGAGCTGCAGCGCGCGCGTACGGTTATGGCGGTGGAATGTAGCCAAATCTTCAAGGAGTTAAATTTTATGCGTAAGCAGATTTTGGGTCTCGTTGCTGCTGTCTTGGCATCGACCGCCGCGATGGCGGCAGGTGATGCGCCGGTTGCGGAGGCCGCGATACCGTCGGGTTATGTGTGGTTCAGCGGCGGCTCGGTCGCCGTGGGCATCGGATACACCTGGGGGCACGGCACTCTTTACAACAGCAAAGACCAGAAGCAGTACCACTTCAAGCTTTCGGGCCTGTCGATCGCTGATGTCGGTGCCGCTGGAATTGACGCCGAGGGTGAAGTCTACAATCTCACCAGCCCAGCGGATCTCGCTGGCGACTATTCGGCGGTCACCGCCGGCTTGACGATCATTGCAGGAGGTTCGGTCGCCTATCTCAAGAACGACAAGGGCGTCGTCATCAAGGTGCACTCGCAGTCTGGCGGGTTGAAATTTGACCTCAGCGCCAACGGAACGCACATCACGCTCGAGTAGCCATCGAGTATTTGAGCTGGGACGTGGGCCGGCGGACAACTCAAGGATATGTTGCCGTCGGCTTTTGCGTGGCGGAGTGTCTCCAGCTACCTGCGTCTGCAGCCTGACGCCCATGAAGTCGAGAACCGAGCACTTCTTTTCCGATTCTCCCCGGCAAGCCGGGTGGTGGACCCTGTGGACGTCGCATCTGTCTCAGCGCTAGCAGCACTAGCCGGTTCGGTGGTCGGCGGCCTGACAACGGGCTTCACGACGTGGATGAGCGGACGTTCGCAGGCGCGAGCGGGCCGCCTCGTGGCAGATTTGACTCGCCGCCAAGACCTTTTCAGAGAATTCATCGTCGGGGCATCGAAAACATACGCCGAGGCTCTGATGAGTACCGAGCCGAACATACAGGAATCCGTCGCTCTATGGGCCATGGTCAGTCGAATGCGAGTGTTGTGCTCGCCATCCACCACGGCGAGTGCAGAGAGGGTTATGCGCCAGACAATGGACACTTTTTTTGCACCGCCAAAGACCCCCGGTGAACTGCATGAATTGATCAAAAGGGGGGTGGGAATCGATCCCCTTCAGGAATTCAGCGAGGCGGCGCGCGAAGAACTG
>Ga0209656_10002196_pt1 | contig 12689 bp, 8 predicted proteins | sample BogFormECP12_OM2_FD_188239 | JGI IMG/M metagenome (GOLD analysis project Ga0209656, IMG submission 188239) | Bog forest soil microbial communities from Calvert Island, British Columbia, Canada - ECP12_OM2 (SPAdes) (version 2) | ecosystem: Environmental > Aquatic > Freshwater > Wetlands > Bog ... | reverse complement strand
ATGCACGGCCCGCGGCCGACGTTCGCCCAGCCCCGGTAACCCCGCGCTGAATTTCCGTCCGTCTATGACGGACAGCATGGTTTGGGCCCTTGTTTGGGCACGCAGGCGTGACGCGCAAATATGCCTTCAATCCCTGGGATATTCGGCGGAGCGCGCGTCGTCCTTCCTGGCATCGAGGAAGGTCAGCGTGCCGTTGTACTGCGTCAGATGGATCTCGGTGCTGTAGCGGTCGGCACCGGACTGGTCGTGCCGCTTGCGGGTGCGCAGCGCGCCTTCGATGAAGACCTTCGCACCCTTCGCGAGGTATTTTTCGACCATCTCGCCGAGGCCTCGCTGAAGATGACGACGCGGTGCCATTCGGTCCGCTGCTTGCGTTCACCGCTGTTGCGGTCCTCCCAGCTCTCGCTGGTGGCGATGCTCCGCGTGACGACACGTCCGCCGTTCCGCACTGCTGCACACGACCCTTCTTTGCACATTGAGGCCGGGCAACCGAATGGCAGGTGTTGGCCGTAAGCTGACGGTCCGGTTCGGAGCGACGAGCGGAAGATAGCTGACATTCGTCGGTTGTGAGACGCGGAGTGCTTCCGTCGGAAAAGCGCGCAGCCGTGCCCATGCACAACCGCAACGGTCGCAACCCATCGACTGCTTACTAAAGGGATTGCTTAACGGTTGGAACGCTGATAGTTAGGCATGTGCTTAACCAATCACCTGCCCTCGACCGGCTTTTCCACGCGCTTGCGGACCCGGCCCGGCGGGCCATGGTCGAGCGGCTCAGCCGGGGTCCGGCGCCCGTAGGCGAACTCGCGCGACCGCTCCCCATGTCGCTGCCGTCCGCGATGCAGCATCTCGGCGTGCTCGAGGCCGCAGGGCTTGTGCGTTCGGAAAAGATTGGTCGGGTCCGGACGTGCTCGATCCAGACCGCGACACTCACCTTGGCGGAACAATGGATTATTGCCCGACGTCAAGAATGGGAAGGTCGGCTCGACCGCCTTGGCGAATACCTGAAAACAATGGAAACCGAAGGAGGTCACGATGACTGAGTCGATTGATTCGGGCAACGCGGCCGGGCTGCAGCAACCGCAGCCGCTCAAGATCTCTCGGACCCTCCGTGCCCGCCGCGAAACGGTGTTCAAGGCGTGGAGCACCGCCGAGCATGTCAAAAACTGGTTCAGCCCGGAGACCTACAGCGTCTCCGTCGCCAGTGTAGAGATGCATGTCGGCGGCGCATTCGAGGTCTGCATGCTATCGCCGTCCGGCGAGAAGCACTGGACCCGCGGCACGTTCGTGGAAGTAACGCCCCACAGCCGTCTCGTGATCGATATGCACGCCACCGACCTGCAGGGCCGGCCGCTTTTTCGCGCCTACACGGAGGTGACATTCACCGACACTCCGGCCGGCGACACGACGATGGACGTTGTGCAGACCTATACCTTCGTCGATCCGGCGGTGGCCGCGCCGATGGTTGCCGGCGCACCGGAGGGCTGGCGCACGACCCTGGACAAGCTGGAGTGGGAGGTGCTCCGCATGGCGGACGCCGTCGGCACTGACGTGTTTGGGAAGTGTGGCTAGGTAACGATTTTTGCTGCAGCGGTTCCGGAGAAGCGACAACAAGCCCGTAGTCAGCACGTGCCTATGGTTCGGGAAGGACGCGGAGTCGGCCGTACGTTTCTACGTCTCGATCGTGCCAGATTCCACGATCGACCATATCCAACGCTCGCCAGCTACTTGGCCGGGCGGCGAGGCGGGAGACACTATCTTGATCAGCTTTCGCCTCGGCGGCCAAAGGTTTCAGGCGCTCAACGGTGGTGCGAGAGTTGAATACGGCACTGCCGCCTCGATTTCAGTACAATGCGCTGATCAAGCAGACCTTGACCGGCTGTGGATGGCGCTCACCGCCGACGGCGGATCGGAGATCATGTGCGGCTGGCTGCGCGACCGATGGGGGATCCCCTGGCAGATCATGCCGGAAGTTCTCCCACGCCTTCTGGCCGACCCTGACCCGGCCGTTTCTGCGCGCGTCTTCGCCGCCATGCAGGGCATGGTGAAGCTGGACGCTCGCGCCCTGGAACGAGCAGCGGAAGTTTGACCCGTCCGCTTTGGAAAGGCCGGGATCAGCAGTCGAAAGGCCAGAACGGGCGCTCCATTGCCGGACAGCCTTTGACGGGAGTTGTCCCGGCCCTCGGCGGTGAGGCTGAGGTCGCCATCGCCAACGGCGACGGTATTGTGGCCGCCAGGGAGGGTATTGCCGCCAGGGACGGCATTTAAGCCGTGGTTGAGGAAGATCGTGGCGTAGTCGCCAGTCGTGGATCCCCCCGAGAGTACCGTGTCGCGGAGTTCGATACCCCCCGCTATGAAGACAGGTCACGCGGCTACGGTCAGTGCGCGATGGGCTCGAGACCGGTCTCGGCGATCGCGGGCGCAGAATCCGGCGATGCCAGGTAGGCGATGAACGCTGTTCCTGCGTCCGCCTGATGCGATCCGGCAACGACGCCGGCGGAGAAGATCGTCGCCTTCTGCAACTCGGCAGGAATCGGGCCGAGCAGGTCGACGCCGTGCACCGGCTTGAGTTCGGCGATCTGCTGGAAGCCGATCTCCGCCTCGCCCTTGGCGACGATCTCGGCGACCGGCGTTGCCGGGATCATGCGGGCCTTGCCCGCCACCTGATCGGCGATGCCGAGGCGCTTGAACAGCTCGGTCGAGACGTACACGCCGCTCGCGCTGTCGGAGTAGGCGATCGATTTCGCATCCAGCAGCGTGCGGCGCAGCGCCTCGGGCGTGGAGATGTCGGGGTGCGGCGCGCCCGCGCGCACCACCGCGCCGATCAGCGAGCGCACCAGATCGACCCGGGTGCCGGGCGCGATCTTGCCCTGGTCGGCGAGCTTGCCGAGCGCGTCGCCGACCATGATCACCACGTCGATGTCCTCGCCGCGCGCGAGCCGTGTCGGCACCGCGTCATGCGTCTCGCCCATCGACGGTCCCCAGCCGAGGATCAGCTTGTTGCCCGTCGCCTGCTCGTAGCGCGGCGCGAGCGCCTTGAGCGCCGCAGCAAACCCGCCGGAGCTTACGACGTGGATGTCCGTCGCGCGCGCCGCGCAGGGTGCGAAAAGCAGGACGGCGGTAACAAGCAGTATGCGGCGGGCAATCCTGGTGCTCATGCGATTCCCTCCCTTAAGTTCATTTGCCCTAAGCAGGCGCGCCGGCGGCGCTCGGAGTGGCTTCCGTATAGGGGCGCGTCAGGAAGGCCGCGCCGAGCGCCAGCAGTGCGGGGAACGTCAGCCACGCGCCCGGCATCGCCGGGTTGCCGGTCCAGTGGATCAGGAAGGTGCACACGGCCGGCGTCATGCCGCCGAAGATCGCCGTCGCGCCACTGAATGCCAGCGAGAAGCCCGCGGTGCGCACCAGAGGCGGCATCATCTCGGTCAGGAACGGGATCATCGCGCCGTTGTAGGTGCCGAAGATCACCGAGAACCACAGCAAGACCATTAGCAGGTGCCCGAAGGACGGGGCGGACACCAGCCAGGACATCAACGGATACGCGGTGAGGATCGCGGCCAAGGGGATCGCGATCAGCATCGGACGACGTCCGATGCGGTCCGAGATCGCGCCGCCGACGGGCAGCCAGAACAGGTTGGAGACGCCGATGCAGAGCGTGATCAGGAGGCTCTGGATGTCGGCGAAGTGCAAAACGCTCTTGCCGTAGGTCGGCGTGTAGGCGGTAATCAGATAGAACGTGGTCGTCGTGAGCGACGACAGCATCACGCCCGACAGCACGAGCGTCCAGTTGTCGGCGATGATGCGCAGCACCTCGGACGCGCTCGGGTGATGCTTCTGCGCCTTGAACGCGTCCGTTTCCTTCAGCGAGCGCCGCAGGATCAGGATCAGCGGGATGATCAGGCAGCCGACGAGAATCGGGATGCGCCAGCCCCAGGCGACCATCTGCTCGGGCGGAATGAGCGTGTTGACCAGCACGCCAAGCAGCGAGGCGAAGATCACGGCGACCTGCTGGCTCGCCGACTGCCAGGAGCAATAGAAGCCGCGGTGGCCCGGGGTGGCGATCTCGGCGAGGTAGACGGACACGCCGCCGAGTTCGACGCCGGCCGAGAAGCCCTGGATCAGGCGCCCCGCCAGCACGATCAGTGGCGCGATCAGCCCGATGGTTTCGTAGCCGGGCGTGAGCGCGATGGTGAACGTTCCGATCGCCATCAGTCCGAGCGTGAGGATCAGCCCGGTGCGCCGGCCCTTGCGGTCGATGTACGAGCCGAGGATCAAGCCGCCCAGCGGCCGCATCAGGAATCCCGCGGCGAAGGTGCCGAGGGACAGCATGAGCGACGTGAATGCGTTGCCGGTCGGGAAGAAGGTCTTGGCGATGTAGACCGCGAAATAGCCGTAGACGAAGAAGTCGTACATTTCGAGGAAGTTGCCGCTGGAGACGCGCACGACGTCCCAGATTTTCTCGCGGCGCTGTTCAGGTGTCAGCATTGGCCCGTTCTCCCAGATCCGGTCTCGGCATTCGTCAGGCCCTGTTTCCGGGCCCTGTGTTCAGGGTGACCCGCAGATTCTCAGACTCCGGCGCACGCTGCTCGGGTCGCGACGGCACCGCGGCGTCCTGGTCGCGCTCCTTCGCCCAGCGCAGCAGCGCGAGCGAGCGGTAGATCCCATGGACGAACTTGCTGAACGGCAAGAGCAGAAAGAGCGCCAGAATGATGCCGAAGTGGATCGCGAGCAGCGGTCCCATCGCGCCAGTCGCGCGGAACGCGAGCAACAGCAGGCCGGTCAGCCCCGCCAGCAGCAGCAGGAACAGCAGGGCGAAGTCGGGCCCCATCAGGTTCGGAGCGATCGGGCCGGGGTCGCCGGCTACCTTTGCCCAGATCAGGCCCGCGGTGCCGACGCACAGCAGCACGCCACCGACCGTGCCCAGCAGGACCGGCAGGCTGAAGAACGCGTACGGCGCGTCGTAGCCCAGGATGTCGGCATAGAACGTCGCTGTGCAGGTGGACGCGAAGCAGAGCAGGAAGCCGTAGAACATGCAGTGATGCAGGTGCCGCCGAGTCTGGGTGAACCGCTCGCCCAGGTCGTTGCAGCCGTGCCCCTCGCCGCCGAGGTAGCGCAAACTGAGGATGTCGCGCAGGGCGGCGCCGACCGTCCTGCGGTCGCCGACCGGCCCGCTTTCGGTGTCGCGCCAGAAGTTCATCCCGCCCATGACGAGGGCGACAATCGCGAACAGGAATGCCGCACCGGCGAAGGCCACCAGCACGCCCCACGGGATCACCGCGTAGAACGCGCCCGGTCCCGTATGCGGGCCATAGAGGGCGGATTGCGGGACGAACAGGTTCGCCAGGATCAGCACCAAGGCGATCCCGAGCGCCGCCGCGAGCGACACGACCAGACCATTGCGCTGGAACAGAGCGGCGAGCGGTTGAGGCCACGCGTAGGCGGCGTATGACTCCGTCCGCAGCTCGGCGAAGGTCTTCGGCACGTTGACGCCGAACGGGTGCGGCGGTGCGTACTGGCAGGCGTAGTAGCAGCCCTTGCAGTTGTGGCAGAGGTTGGCGAGGTACGACAGATCGGCGTTGGTGAACTGGCGCCGCAGCTCCATCGCGGGGAAGACGGCGCAGAAGCCCTCGCAATACCGGCACGCATTGCAGATATCGAGCGCGCGCCGCGCATCCCGCATCACCTCAGTTGTGCGCATGGCGCGCCGCCTCTTGTCCCGCGATGCGGCCGAACACGGAGCCGATCGCCATGCCGGTGCCGGCGCAATAGCCCTTGCCGAGGATGTTGCCGGCCATGATCTCGCCGGACGCGAACAGGTTCGCCGTCGGGCGGCCGTTGTCCATCAGAACACGCGCGCGATCGTCGACCTGCACGCTGAGGTAAGTGAACGTGATCCCGGGGCAGAGCGGATAGCCGATATACGGCGGCGCATCGAGCTTCTGCGCCCAGTTGGTCTTGGGCGGAGTCAGGCCCTCGGTATGGCATCCGTCCAGCTTGCTGCCGTCGAAGCGCCCGGGCTGCACGGCATCGTTGTAGGCCTGGACGGTCGCTTCGAGCTTGGCGGCGTCCAGGCCCAGCTTGCCGGCAAGCCCGGCGATCGTGTCGGCGCGGATGTCGGGGAACACGGAGGGCATGAACAGAGTTTCGCACTTGCTGTCGAACAGCGCATAGGCGATCTGGCCCTCCTGGGCGGCGACCAGCCGGCCCCAGATCGCGTAGCGCTTCGGCCAGACATCCTCACCCTCGTCGTAGAAGCGCTCGGCCTCGCGATTGACGACGATGCTGAACGGCACGCAATCGAGCCGGGTGCAGATGCCGCCGTCGAACTTTGGCGCACGCGCGTCGATCGCAACGGCATGGCACTGCGTCGGATCACCGATCGAGGCGACGCCCTGGTCGAGGAGGTTCTTCAGCACGCGGCCCCGGGCGTAGGGCGTGCCGCGGATGCGGAAGTTGTCGGCGGCCTCGCCCCAGTATTCCCGCAGCCAGTTGATGTTGGCCTGAAACCCGCCCGACGACGCGACGTAGGTGCGCGCCCGCACGGTTTCCGGAAACCCCTTGCTGGAGACGGAGGCTTCGACCACCGCGCCGTCGTCGAGCTTCAGCTCCAGCACCTCGCTGTCGTACAGGACCTCGACGCCGATCGCCTGCGCATACGCATACAGCGCGTTCACGAGCGCCTTGCCGCCGCCGAGGAAGAAGGCGTTGGTGCGCGAGAGGTTGAGCGTGCCCGTCAGCGAGGGCTGGAAGCGGGTGCCGCGCGCGGCGAGCCACGACAGCGCCTCGGCCGTGCCGCGGATCATCAGCCGGGCGAGGTGCTCGTCGGTCTGCCCGCCGGTGACCCGGAGCAGGTCGTCCCAGTATTCGGCCTCGGTGTAGGTCTCGGTCAGGACGGAGGTCGGGCCGAGATGCATGGCGCGCAGGTTGCGCGTGTGCCGGCTGTTGCCGCCGCGGAACGCCCGCGGCGCATGTTCCAGCAACAGCACGCTGCACCCGGCCTCGCGCGCGGTGATGGCGGCGCACAATGCGGCGTTGCCGCCGCCGATGACGAGCACGTCGAAGGTACGGGTCAGATCGAGCACGGCGGCAACCGGTCAGACGATGAACCTGCACTGGTCCTGCGGCGTCCGCATGTCCATGTTGCGGCCCCGGTTCAGATGGTCGTCGATCTCGGCCGCAGCCCCGATCATGCGGCCATAGAGGAAGACGTTGAACGCCGCCGTCTCCAGGTCCTTCACGCTCAGCACGCCGGTGCGGTAGTCCGACCAGAGCACCGCGAGCAGCAACGCGGCGATGATCGCGTCAACGTTGACGCAGAACACGTAGGGCGTGGCACCCGCTTCGTACAACGCCGCCACGAGTTCGCGGTAGAAGGCGTGGAAGATGTTGTAGTCGCCGCGCTCCTCCATGAATTTCGCGATGAAGCGTTCGCGCGGGTCGTAGTTGACTGGATTGCCCTTGAAGACGGGATGATGCACGCCCGGCAGCGCGCGCAGCTCGGCGGTGCCGGATTCGCGCGACTGGGTCTTCTCCTCGCGGTAGGCCTTGGCGAACGACTTGGCCATCGCCGTGAGGTCGATGTCGTGATTGGGGTCGGTCGGGTCCTTGATGTCGGTGCCGCGGAAGCGGTCGAGCAGGAAGGCCATGCCCTCGAATCCGTTGCCGCCGTGGCTGTAGCCGGAGTGGCTGAGGAAGCCGATCATCGCCTTGTTGATCTGCACCCGGCCCGGGGTCTGCGGCCCGTCGGCAGAAACCGCGCCCTTGGCGCCCTGCGCGGTGATCGCGCCCGGGCCGTTGGAGATCAGCAGGCCGGTGAGGATCTGCAGCGGACGCGCCTCGCGCTCGGTCGGCTTGCGCCCGATCAGCGCGAGGCAGAGGAAGTCCGCCATGGTCCAGCGGCTGAAGCGTTCCTCGCGCGCGACGCCGCAGAGGCTGCCATGCTGGTGATGGCCGCCGGGGATCGAGGCGCCGATCATCACGCCATAGAGGCGCAGGTACCAGGGTAGCGTTTCGGCTGTCAGGCGCGAGATGCGTTTGCGCATCAACGGGCCCCAGGCGATGGTGGTCGCGATCGCGGCCAGGATCGCGTCGCGCGAGACACGCGCGTTGAGGCCGGCCAGGAACCGCAGGAACACGGAGCGGCAGCCCCGTGCGCGCACGGCGGCGAGCATGGCGTCCGGCCGCGGATCGTCGGCATCCGCTTCGGTTGGCAGGAACAGCGCGCGGGTCTGCTCGTCGACCTGGATGGAGCCGAGGGCGAAGCTTTCGTCGTGCGCGTCGAGCAATCCCGAATGCGCGAACAGGTCGATCAGCGCACGGGTGCAGGCGAGCGCGCGCTCGACACGCTTGGGGCCGATGATGGCGGCGGCGGCGGCCATCACCGTGTTGGGCGAATTGCCCGCCTCGCGCGCCGCATCGGCAGCGATCAGTGCCGGGTCGCCCACCAGGTTGATCTCGGAGGCGATGGCGATGTCGAGCATCACGCGGTCCTCCGGACCGGCGATCTCGTGCACCAGGGGCAGGGCGAAGTTGGCTTCCAGCGGCTCCAGCGCGAGGTCGAGGACGGAGTGCCCGTGCACCGACGTGACCTGCGTCGCCGGGTCCATCATCGACGCGCCAGACGTGTCCTTCATGTTCTGGCGCGCGATGACCGCGCCGACCTGTTGCGACAGGGCCTTGATCTGGCCGTCGTAGGGCTCGGGCGCCTGCACGACCCGGAGCGCGATCCGCTCGGGAAGCGCGATGCCCTGATCGTTGGCCATCCAGGGCTTGAGCGCGAGCGTGCCGCGCGGCGAGAAGTCCGGCTCGACGCCGTTCAGGCGCATGACCGCGGTCAGCGCGACCGGGATGTGGGCGATGTTGGTGACGATCGCGCCCTTGGCGGAGACGACGGGGCGTTCGGGCGTGAAGATATCTTCGACGCCGAACGCCTCCATGAACCAGCGCTCCTTGTCCTCGGCCTTGTCGCCGGAACCGGCCATCGCGCCGGCGTGGCCGACGGCCCGCGTCAGGCGCGATTTCCAACGACCGACGACGCAGGCGACGACCGGCTTGCCGAAATCGAGGTCGCGTTCGTAGTAGCCGCCCGGCTCGGCATACATCACCGCCGCCTTGGATCTCGCGTCGTTCTTGAGCGCATGGACGAAGTCGGGTGCGGCGTAGTGGATGTAGATGTCCTTGCCCGACGAGATGAGCGTCGTCGTGCCCCAGCCCGCGGTCGCGAGATACTGGGCAATGGTGGTGGTGAAGTTGCCGGAGTTGGAGAACAGGGCGACCGATCCCTTGATCAGCGCCTCGTCCGGGCTGTCGCCGCCGAGGGCGCCGCCGAGGCGCACGCGATTCCATGAATCGGCGACGCCCAGGCAGTTGGCGCCGAAGATGTCGATGCCGAAGCCCTGGGCGATGGCGCGGATTTCGCGCGCGTCGTGCACTGCGATCTTCTCGGTGATGATGACGATCTTGCGCAGGTCCGGGTTGACGCGCACCAGCTCGGCGACGCCATCGCGCGCACCCGAGGGCGGCAGGTAGACGACGCCGGTGTTGAATGTGAGGCCGTCGTTGATGCCTTCGCGGATGTTACTATAGACGGGAATGTCGCCGTCCGGCGTCTTCAGCACCTGGCCGCTGCGCCCGGGCGAGGTGCCGAACACCACGTTGCCGCCGGAGAAACCGTGGCTGGTCGGCGTGACCTGACGCGACTCGCTGCCCAGGATGTTGAGTACGGCGACGCGATCCTCGCGCGTGGCGATGTCGGCGAGCGAGTTGACACCGAGGTAATAGGGGAACCCTGCCAGCCCTGGCTTGAACATGTAATCCTCCCCGAGTCTTCTTGTCCGAAGTCTTCTTGTGCGTCAGGCGGCCTGCTTGATGCCGAGATGGGCCGCGATCGCGGCGCGACCGCCGGCGCGCATCCAGCCGTCGACTTCCTTGGCGTAGTTGACGACCTCGGAGATCGCGCTGTCGAAGCCGAAGAAGCGGTAGGGCAGGCCGAGATTGTCGCACGCCTCGCCCAGCGCGCCGAGGCCGCGCACGAGGTTCGGGCCGCCGCGGCCGACGACGACGAAGAGCGGCGTCGGGCCGTTGCGGCTGAAATGCTCGCGCAGCGCGTCGGCCATCGCGCGGAAGGTCTCGAAGATGTCGGTGTTGTTGGACTTGCCGCCGATGATGAACAGCACGTTGGTCTGCGCGAGCCAGTGCTTGAAGCAGATGCGGGCGACCGACTTCATCTTCTCGTAGGGCGGATTGCCGCCGAAGTCCGACGAGATGATCGCCGCCTCGCCGAGCACTTCGGTGACCAGCGAGTTGGCGCCGCCGCCGAAGGTGGGTGCGAGGATGGTGCCCTGCGGATTGATGACGAAGACGTCCGACTGGCCCTGATGCGTGCGCAGCTGGTTGACCTCGAGCTCGAACGCGGAGGTGTCGGCGGAGAACAGGTCGTGCGGCATGTCGAGGCGCTGCCAGCGCGGATCGTCGCGATCGAAACCGCCCTTGAAGTCACAGGCCTTCGGCGTCAGGCGGCCGTCGCGCCCAATGGCCATGCGGATCGGATTGATTTCCAGCGTGGTCATGCCGTACAGGTGGAACAGATCCCAGAGCTTGGGCAGGTGTTGCACCAGGGGCGAGATGACCTCCTTGGGCGCACCGATATCCGACAGCGCGTTGGCGACGACGAAGACTTTCAGGCCCGTCAGCGCGTCGAACGGGACATTGGCGATCTGCGTCTTGTCCAGCTCCTCGATATCGACGCCGCCCACATGCGTGAGCGTCATAGTAGGGGCGCGGAAGACGGTGGAATCGGTGATTGCGAAGTAGATCTCGTGCTGCGCCGGCACGCCGGCCTCGAACGTGACACCGTTCGCCTTGGCGGTGGCGTTGCCATGGCGGTGCTCGACGAAGAACAGCCGCTCACGTTCGGCAAGTGCGGTGCGCAGATCAGACGCCTTGCCGATCAGGCCGGCCTTGCCCTTCTTGCCGACGCCGCCCTTGAAGACCGGCTTGATGAAGATGAGCTTGTGCCGGTTGAGCATGTCCTGGATCTCGGCCTCGCTCGCGGTCGGGCCCAGGACTTCGGTGACCGGAAACTCGACGTGCCGCAGGAGAGGTGCGCTGTGGAGAAGACCTGTGAGCTGCATGGCGGCTGTTTCCTCGTTGGGGTTCTCTGGCGCTCAGATCGTCCTCAGGAAACCGGTTCTCTGCGTTTGCAATCACCGCGGCAGGCAATAAGGGTGCGTCGTCGAAACTCGGACCGCATCCGTGCCGTCGGGTTGATGGTCCACAGTGAACCCGCGCGCCCGGAGTGCAGTGATCATTCCGCGAGCCAACGCCGTGTCATCCTCGACGAGAAGTAATCAGACGTCTGGCTCCCAGATGACCGGTGATCGCTCGTCGAACTATGCGCGGCTCTCGCGGCCAGACGCAATACCGGTGCCCGATGGGAATGCCGAGCCCATCACAAAACGGGGGGTGCGCCAGGATAAGCTGATCTAATCCAGCCGGTGAAAGTCCGGTCCGGGTAAGTGGTAGCACCCGCCCGGTAGCGAGTGTTGCGTGAGCCGGTCGGCGACCGCGGCCACGAAGCATACACAGCAATTTTGTAGGGTGCTGAGGCGGCGCCGCGAGGGATGGGGCAGGGCCCGCTCCCTCGGATGGCTCACCGGCGCGGATCCCGGCGCCGCAGGGCCCTGGGCGCGGGTGCAGATTGACAGCACGCCCTGCCGTTGCGCACCCCCCAAGCAGCTGTTCCGGTTTCGGCCATGTTCGCCTCTGCCAACGATCTCGTCGCCGGCAACGGTGGAGCGCGTCCCTACGTGCTCAGGGTTGTGGCGCAAGGCGGCCAGGGCGTTACCGCTTCGGCCGGGCTGGCGCTCGCAGCGGGTCCACGGCGGCACCTTTACCGAGGCGCAGATCCAGACCCTGCTCCTGACCAACGCCGTGACGAACGCCTGCACCTGGGCGGTCGCGTTCCATACCGCTCTCGCGCTGAAAGAGGAACTCGATCCAGCGGATGTCGAGGCGATCCGTGCCGGCCGCTCGCCGTCGGATAGCAAACACGGCGCGCTCTCGACCCTGACGCGGACGCTGATCGAAAAACGGGGGCGGATTGACAATCAGGACGCCGAGCGTTTCCTCGCCGCCGGTTTCGGCAAGGATCACTTGCTCGAAGTGATCGCGGTGGTCGCCGCCTCGACCATACCAACTATACCGGCAGCGTCACGAAGCCGCCGTTCCAGGCGCACGTATGGAACGGCTGAGCCGCGGCCCCGTGGTCAAACTCACGCACGGCGGCCGAGAGGCCGCTGTGCCCCATTTTGCCGCGACACAGAGCGCTGGACGATGGCTGCGCCGGAGCCAGTGATGGTAGCTACCCACTGAACCTCCGGGTCCGGAGGGATCAGGCGGAACCCGTTCAGGGCTAACGAACGACCGGTTTCGGGTGCGACTTTCGTGCCTCTGAATGGCGTGCATGGGCGCAAAGCAGCCGTCGCGAGCGCGGCTGTCCTACCTCCGGCTTCACTGACATGCGGCCTACATCACGGACAAGAAGCGGCAGATTTTACCCGCTTTCGATGGTGTCTCATGGCGGACAAGAGCGGCCTCGAGACGCTGGAATATGCGGTCTTCGCGGTTGGGTTCGTGGGCGTAATCGGCGGCGTCATCACCGCGCTAAGCACGCCGCTCAAGGTCGCCTATGGGCG
>Ga0209656_10002195_pt1 | contig 12690 bp, 7 predicted proteins | sample BogFormECP12_OM2_FD_188239 | JGI IMG/M metagenome (GOLD analysis project Ga0209656, IMG submission 188239) | Bog forest soil microbial communities from Calvert Island, British Columbia, Canada - ECP12_OM2 (SPAdes) (version 2) | ecosystem: Environmental > Aquatic > Freshwater > Wetlands > Bog ... | reverse complement strand
CGATCTCGCCTTCACGCTGGCCGAACGCCTGATTCCCGAAATCGATCAGCAGGGTTTTCGAAAAATCTACGAAGAGATCGATCTGCCGCTGGCGTCCGTTCTTGCGCGCATGGAACAAACCGGCATTCGCATCGAGCCGCGCCAGCTCAAGCTTCTGTCCGAACGCCTCGATTCCGACATCCAGCGCCTGTCGTCGGAAATTTACGAGCTCGCGGGAAAACCGTTCAACATTAATTCTCCCGTTCAGCTCGGCAAAATTCTATTCGAGGAAATGAACCTGCCCGCGCCGGTGAAATATGGAAAAGGCAAAACCATCTCCACGGCCGCCGACGTCCTGGAAGGCCTCGCGGCCGAGCACGAGATCGCGCGCAAAGTTCTCGACTACCGCCAGCTCACCAAGCTCAAAGGCACCTACATCGACGCGCTGCCGGAGCTGATCGATCCGCACACCGGCCGCCTGCATACCACTTTCAACCAGGCCGGCGCAGCCACGGGACGCCTTTCGTCATCCAACCCAAATCTCCAAAATATCCCGATTCGAACCGAGCTCGGCCGCGAGATCCGCGCCGCCTTCGTGCCGCGCCAGGGCTGGAAGCTCGTGGTGGCCGATTATTCGCAGATCGAGCTTCGCCTGCTCGCGCACATGTCGCACGATCCCGTGCTGGTCGAAGCGTTCCGCAACGGCGAGGACATCCATACGCGCACCGCCGCCGAAGTTTTCCGCACGCCGCCCCTCATGGTGACCTCCGATATGCGCCGCAGCGCCAAGGCCGTGAACTTCGGCATCGTCTATGGACAGACTCCCTTCGGCCTCGCCACCTCGCTCGGCATCCAGCGCAAGGAAGCCGAAGAATACATTCGAACTTACTTCGAGCTGCACGCGGGCGTTCGCAAATTCATCCAGGAAACCATCGCCGAAACTCGCAAGAACGGCTTCACCGTGACGCTCTTCGGACGCAAGCGTCCCATCCCCGACATGCACAGCCGCAATCCCAACGCGCGCTCATTCGCCGAACGCACCGCCGTCAACACTCCTCTGCAAGGTACCGCCGCCGATCTCATCAAGCTCGCCATGATCCGCATCGACCACCTGATCCAGCGCGACAACCTGGAAACGCGCATGCTGCTCCAGGTCCACGACGAGCTGGTCTTCGAAGCCCCCCCCGCCGAAGCCGAGAGCATCGCGCGCGTCATCAAACGCGAAATGGAAACCGTCCACAAGCTGGATGTGCCGTTGGTCGCCGACACCGGAATCGGCGATAATTGGCGAGACGCGAAATGAAGCCAGCCTCCCTGAAATCGATTTTTCTCGCCATCCTCTCCTCCGCCGCCCTGCTGAGCAGCTGCTCCTCCAGCGGCACGCCCGCGCAATACCGCGCCAGGTTCGACACCTCCCAAGGCGCGTTCGTCATTGAGGTCAAGCGCGAGTGGGCGCCCATCGGCGCGGATCGCTTCTACCAGCTCGTCAAAAGCGGCTTCTACGACGAGGCCCGTTTCTTCCGCGTCGCGCCCGGATTCGTCATCCAGTGGGGCATCGCGCGCGACCCCATCCTCAACTCGCAGTGGAAGGACAAAATCATTCCCGACGATCCGGTGAAAGAGGCGAACATGGCCGGCTACGTTAGTTTCGCCAGCCGCGGCCCCAACACGCGCACCACCCAAATCTTCCTCAACCTCGCCAACAATCTTCAGCTCGACAGCATGGGATTCGCGGCCTTCGGTCGCGTCACCGAAGGCTTGGATGTCTTCAGCCGCATCTATGCTGGATACAGCGCGCAGCCGCCGGATCAGGCCTTGATCGAACAGCAAGGCAACGCGTACTTAGGGCAGAATTTTCCAAAGCTCGACTATATTAAGACCGCTCGCATCGAGTAAACGCCGCGCGGCCTTTCCGGCTTAGAACGGCTCGCGCCGGGTAGCCGTCTCCCACGCTCTTTCGTTAGTACCAAACTCGTTGAAACGCTGCATCTATTAGCCCGTCCCGGAATTGCTTTTGCATCCGACGGCGGGTATAATACCGTGAATCCTAAGGAGATGACCAACGATACCAGCCGAGCATTGGATGGCGCGCAGCCGGAGCTGACCACCTCGCTGCTGGCCCAATTCGGCGAAGGAAGCGCCGATGCGGAAGCCCAGCTCACGCCGCTCATTTACCGCGAGCTGCGCCGCCTCGCCGCCGGATATATGCGCCGCGAGCGTTCCAATCACACGCTCCAGGCCACCGCCTTGGTCAATGAGGCCTGGATCCGGCTCATCCAGCAGCCCCAGATGACCTGGCAGAGCCGCGCGCACTTCTTCGGCATCGCGTCGAAGTTAATGCGCCAGATTCTGGTCGACCACGCCCGGCGGCGTTCGGCCGCCAAACGCGGCGTGGGCGCAAAACAGATCACGCTCACCGACGGCCTTGCATCCACGCCCGGCCAGTTGATGGACGTGCTGGTGCTCGACGACGCCCTCCATCGTCTCGGCGCCATCGACGCGCGCGCCGCGCAAATTGTTGAAATGCATTTCTTCGGTGGATTGTCGTTCGAAGAAATGGCGGTGGTGCTCGGCATTTCCACCCGCACCGTGAAGCGCGACTGGCGCATGGCGCGCGCCTGGCTGCATAGCGATCTTGCGGTCGCGACATGACCTCCCCGCCACCATGACCTCCGAAGACTGGTCTCGCCTCAAGCCGCTCTTCGACCAGGCGCTGGACCTTACCGGCGAAGCCCGCGCCGCGTTGATCGAAAAGGTCCGCGGCGAAGATCCCGCCCTCGCCGATCATCTGGCTTTGCTGCTGCGAGGCGAGGACAACACCGCCGCCAGCTCCCAGACCGACGCACCGTTGTTGAACCTGAAACAGTTCGTAACATCGGACCAGTTTTTCACCAGCCCGCGCGAGCAGCCCGAAGTAAAGCAAGTCGGCCGCTATCGCATCGTGAAGGTGTTGGGCCAGGGTGGGATGGGGACGGTCTTCGAAGCCGCCGATCCCGTCATCGGCCGCAACATCGCCATCAAGACTATCCGGCTGGCCAATCTCGGCGGCCCGCAGACGGAGTTCCTGCGCGACCGGCTTTTCCACGAAGCTCGCCTGGCCGGCAAGCTCTCCCATTCCGGGATTGTCATCATCCACGACGTCGGCGAGCACGAAGGCGCCGCCTACATCGCCATGGAACTGGTGAACGGGCCGTCGCTCGAACAGGTGCTCGCCGACAATCAGCGCCTGGGCCATGCGCGGGTCCTGGATATTCTCTCTCAGGCCGCCAAGGCGCTCGATTACGCACACTCCAACGGCGTCGTCCACCGCGACGTGAAGCCCCCCAACATAATGATTCACGAAGGCCGCACCGTGAAGATCGCCGATTTCGGCATTGCGAAAATCGCCGAAACGGTTCGCACCAAGGACCTCAACGACGACACCACTACTTACCTCACTCAGCCGGGAAAGGTGATGGGAACCCCGACCTACATGTCCCCGGAGCAGATGCGAGCCGAGCCGGTGACCGGCCGATCCGACCAGTTCTCGTTGGCCGTCGTTGGCTTCCGCATGCTGACCGGGATCCTGCCGTTTCGCTCGGACTCAATTCCGGGTCTGGTCCATGAGATCGTGTATGGAATCCGTCCGTCTATCCGGCACTACAATGCCGATCTCCCGGCGGACACTGACCGGGTCTTTATGCGGGCATTCAGCAGGTCCCCGGAGGAACGATTCTCCACGTGCACCGAGTTTGTCGGCTCGCTGGAGCATGCCATGCGGCCGCCCCGGACCGTAAAGAAGGAGCCCGCCCTGCCCGGGCCGAAAATCGCGCCGCCTCCCGCCGCAAAGACTCCCCCTCCGGTAGCCACGGCTCAGCCCCCGGTCCACAAAATTCAGTCCGGCTCGCCCGCCCGCGCATTTGCCCGCTCGCCGTTTCTGGTCCTGGCCGCGGGCCTGGTGGTATTGTTCGCCGTCAGTCTATTTTTGTACAAACGAACCCAACCGCCGGTCATCGATCTGCCGTTAATCAGTGACGCCGAGCCCGCCGAAGCTCTTGCAGCCACGCCGGTTCCGCCCGCCGCCGCTTCGGCCGCTCAATCCGTGAAGTTGGCCCCACCGGCGATCGAATACTTTCGCGCCGAACCGGCCAGCGTGAAACCGGGCGAGCGTCTGAACTTGGTCTGGAACGTGATCGGCGCCCGGAAAATTACCATCGATCATGGGATCGGACCCGTGGCCGCCGACGGGGGCAGGTCCATTCCAGCGCCCGCCGAATCCACTACCTACCGGCTCGTGGCGGCCGGCAAGGGTGGGACCAGAAACGCGCGAGCCACCGTAACCATCCTGGGGTCGAACCCGGCGCCCGGTTCGGCCACAGGCCCGCCGCGCGTTTACAAGCTTCCGAAGGCTGCCGGCGAAACAGCTCAGCAGACCGCTGCAAAATACCATTACAATCCCTACATAGTGAACGCGCAGCCGACCGCCCTTCGAACCACGATCACCGTGAAATTCGATGCCGAAAAATAGTGTGTCCCCGATTGCCGGCCCTCCGCGCATGCTAGTTTGTGAAAAACAAGCAACAGGCCACGGCCACCATCGATTTACACGCGGAACAAGGACCGTACATGGGGACTGATCCTCAACATTTTGGGGAAGATCCGTGGGAGTGGCCGGACTCAGCGGTGTTTACCGGAAGGGGAGATCCGAGAATGACCAGAATCATCATCCGACATCTGACCGGGGCTCGCGCAAATCAGTTCGATGAGTTTCCGGTTAGCGCGGCGAAGGAGCTGATCGTCGGCCGCGACCTGACCGCCAACGTCCGTGTCGATCCGGACCGGGATGATCTCGTCAGCCGCCAGCACGTGAAGATCACGTGCCAGAGCGACGATGCCGACGATATCCAGCTCATCGATCTGCAAAGCCGCAACGGCACGTTCCTGAACCGTCAGCGAATTTATGGCGCCGTGCATTTGAGCCATAACGACGTGGTCCAGCTAGGGGCCGGCGGTCCCGAGTTTCGCTTCGAATTGGATCCCCCGCCGCTCCCGGTGGGCGGGGCGCGCCCCACGCGCGAAGCCACTTTCGATCAGGGCTTCGGCGCCAAGCCGACTCGCGAGTGGTCGCCCGCCGGCGCCGGCCCCGAAGGCGCAGCCCCCAGCCGCCCGGTCGGCCGCGCCACCGTCGAGCGGATGCTCGGCGAGCAGTTTTCCAAAGTCAAAGGCGAGTCGAACAAAGCCGTATGGATCGGCGTGGTGGGGCTGTTGGCCATCCTCGCCATCGGTCTCGGAGGCTGGTTCTATCTGCGCCAGACCCGAACCGAGCAGATCGCCGATCTCGAGCGCAGCCTTGCGGCCCAGCAGCGTCAGGCCGTCGAGTTAAGAAAAAAATCCGATCAGGCTTCCGTCAAGGAGCTGGAGAAGATCGATCAGGACATCCAGAAGCAGGTCGCTGCCTTGCGGGAGCTGAAAGCCAAAGAGGACGCCAGAAGAGCCGCCGAGGAGAATCGGGCCGCTCGAGCCGCTGCGCAACCGGCCGTTACAGCCGCACCCGCACCCCAGGCCGCTCCGCCCGTGAATCCGCTCGCGGCGGCCGCGGCTGCCGCCGGCGTCGATCCGAATTCGTCGTACGATTCTCTAATCGATCAGGCCACCGACCGGTTCCAACACGGCAAGACCAAGGAAGCGCTGGACGTTGTGAAGGTCGCCATCGCCAAGGATTCCAATCGCTGGGAAGGCTACGAGTTCGCCGGCCAGCTGGCCGAAAGGCTCGGCGACTACACCACCGCCAACGGCATGTTCGAAGACGCGCTGAAATGGGCGCCGGCCGAGAATCGCCAGGACATCCAATTCAAGCTCAACGCACTGAAGGAAAAGCTGGCTACCCGATGAGCCGTCGCCAGTCGTAATTTCTCTGATGTTCGGCTCAAATCAATTCCGCTCCTGGTTCGGGGCGGGACGCCGGCGCCAAACCGGCTCCTGCCCGTCCGCGATTCCTATGAATATCACCGCCTCAGCTCGTACCGATCCCGGCAAAGTGCGGCAGCGTAACGAAGATGCAGTCCTGTTTCACATGCCCAGCGCCGCTTCCGATTCTCTCCGATCGGGTGCGCTCGCGATTCTGGCCGACGGAATGGGTGGCGCGAGCGGCGGCAGCATTGCCAGCGCCATGGCTGTGCAGGAGATCTCACGGTCCTATCTCGCCAGTCACGACGCTCCGCCCGTCGCGCTCAAGCGGGCCGCCGAGTCCGCCAACGAGCAGATCTATCGCCGCGCGCTCCAGGATGAGCACCTTCACGGCATGGGAACAACCTGTGTGGTATTGGCGATCGACCCGCCCTGCGCCTGGGCTGCGTGGGTGGGCGACAGCCGCCTCTATCTGATCCGCGGCGGTCAAATTTATCAAATGACCGAAGACCATTCCATCGTCCACGAAATGGTCCGCCGGGGCCTTCTAAAGGGCGAAGAAGCCGCGCGCCACGAAGACCGGAATGTCGTCACCCGCTCCCTGGGCAGCCACGCAACCGTCGAGATCGCACTGTGGCCGGAAGAGTATCCGGTCCGCGCGGGCGACCGTTTTCTGCTCTGCTCCGACGGCTTGCATGACCTGCTCACGAGCATGGAGATTCTGCAAATCGCAAAGAACGGACCCGCCGACGTTGCCAGCGGCCGCCTGATCGACGAGGCGAATGCCCGTGGCGGCTACGACAACATCTCGGCTATTTTGGTGGATCTCTCGGAACCAGGATCGAAAGAACCGCAAACGGTTCCGGCCACCAGGGAGGCGGCGGTGCAGGTGCTCGAACCCCCGGACACGCTCGCGAGCGGCGAGTGGTAGGGAGCATGCCCAAATGACCCGGAACCAGTCGAAAAGGCGCATAGGTACATGACGGAGGTTGTGGATGTCTAAGAAGCTTCTGATCTTTTTCACCGCCAGCGCCTTGACGGCAACCACCGCGCTTCGCGCCGACGATGAAGATCCACCTAGACGCGCCGCCCGTCTGGGCCTGGTGGAGGGAACCGTCTCTTTACAACCCGCCAGCGTGGACGACTGGATTTCCGCGGAACTGAACCGCCCGCTTACTACCGGCGACCGTCTGTGGAGCGCCGACGATGGCCAGGCCGAACTCAGCATCGGTTCGGCCATAATGCGCTTGAGCCACCGGACAGACGCTGCCTTCGTGAATCTGGACGACCACATCACGCAGGTTGAACTCTTCTCGGGAATCATGATCCTGACCGTCCGCGATCTGACCAACGGCGAGGCGGTTGAGGTGGACACCCCGCAGTTGGCGTTCACCGTTCTTCGGCCTGGCAAATATCGCTTCGACGTCGATGAGCACGGCGAATCGACGCTCGTCACGGTGGTGAACGGTGAAGGCGAAGCGATGGCCGCCGGCCAGGCGTACTCCGTCCTGCCGGGCGAAGGCGCCAAGGTCGCCGGCGATGCCGCGGTCTATTCGAAAGTAGCCGCTCCTCCTCCAGATCCGTTCGACGATTGGTGTGCCAGGCGCGACAAACGCGCCGAGTCCTCCCGCTCGGCGCAATACATTGCGCCGGATGTGCCGGGCATCGAGGACCTGGACGAAAACGGTATCTGGCACGCGAATCCGCAGTACGGGGAAATGTGGATGCCCACTGGCGTGCCGGACGATTGGGCACCCTATCGCGCCGGGCATTGGGATTGGATCGAGCCGTGGGGCTGGACCTGGGTAGACGACACAGCCTGGGGCTTTGCGCCTTTCCATTATGGCCGCTGGGTTTTCGTAGGCGGCGCCTGGGGATGGATTCCTGGCCCACTGGGAGGTCCCGCGTTTTTCGCGCCTGCTTTGGTGGCCTGGATCGGCGGAGACGGCTTCGTCGTTGGCGGCGAACTGGCTATCGGCTGGGTACCGCTGGCGCCCGGCGAGCTCTTCATTCCGGGCTATCGCGCCAGCGCCCGCTATTTCGAAGTGGTCAATGCCCGCAACACCGTGGCTAGCCGGACGCAGATCCGGAATGCTTACGCGAACACGTATCTGAATCATGGCGGCTCCCGGACGAGTTACATCAACGAGCACGCGCGCGGGGGAACCACGGTGGTCTCGCACGGAGCCATGACGGGCGGCAAGCCGGTGATGAAGAGCATGGTATCGCCGTCCAAGGCCACGCTGGCGTTCAAGAACTATCAACAGAACGCGCCGGTGGCGCCACGCCGCGATTCGGTCTCCGGCGGACGCCCATCCACGTCCGCCCGCCCGCCGGCCGGACTCGCGAATCGGACCATCATGACGAAGGCGGCTCCACCGCCCGATCGGCCGTCCTTCCAACAAAAGGAAGCCGCGCTGCGAGCGCATCCCGGCCAACCGGTGGATCGCGCCACCATGGCTAATATGCATCCAGCCTCCGAATCGCATACCTATCAGAGCGCCACGGTGAAACCCGCCCCACGTCCGGCGAGCACGCCAGCGGGAACGACCTTGGCGGGCAAGAGCGAGCCGCAGGCGCCGCCGAAACGATCGGGCTACGGATCGATCACCAAGTCCCCCGGCCGGCCCGCGGGTGCAACTGGACCGGTGGCTGGTCCTGGATCGAGAACGCTTTCCACGGGATCGGCGCCGGCCGGCAATCCTGCAACGCCCGTCGCGAAACAAGCCCCGGCAGCCGAGCGCCATTCTCTGGCTCCAGAGCCCCAGCGACGGCCGGCCCCCGAACCGGAACATCGCGCCTCCGCGCCAGCGCCCGAACATCGCGCCACCGCGCCGGCGCCCGAACATCACGCCTCCGCGCCAGCGCCCGAGCATCACGCCTCCGCGCCGGCGCCCGAACATCACGCCTCCGCGCCGGCGCCCGAGCATCACGCCTCCGCACCGGCGCCCGAACATCACGCCACCGCGCCGGCGCCCGCCCCACGGCAATCGGCGCCCGCGGCCCCCCCACGCCAGGCCGCACCACCCGCTGCCCCCCGGCCCTACGTTCCGCCGCATCACTAGCGCGACCCGCCAAAAGGATTCCTGGCCACGTTTTCGTTCTTACATAAAGCGTGGCCACAGTTTCTTGACCCATTTTCCCCGGCTTCCACGCTGACTAATATGGCGGTGCTCCGCCAGACTGGAGTAGCAGACATGCAACCCGGAAGCGCGCTCATTGAAACCTGGATTCCCGTGGGAGGTTTTCAGATCGCAAAGCGCCGGCTACAAACTGCCCACCACGGGATTTTGACAGCCGACTGCCTGGTCCCGAAGTGGGATAACGCCCAGCTTACGCCCGTGCGTCCGTGCGAGGTGCAGCCCTGTCTCCATCGTGTTTTCGCCGAATGCGATCCGGATCCGAGGGCGTTCGTGAACCTGGCGAACTGTTATGGCCTGCTGACCGCCTCGGTCCTGCGCCAGCCCGCGCCGGGTCAAACGATTCCGGCCAGTGTGCTGCCGCCGGAGCCGATCGACATCTGGTGCGCGCTGGTACGCGAGATGCGGACGTGCGCCGAGCTCTGGGAGACCATCCGCCTGGGGCATGGAAGCCTCAGCGCGATGGCGTCCACCGGCGCGCGATTGTCCGCCAAGCTGGGCGAGAACCTGGGGCGGCTCAGATTCTCGGTGAGCGCCAGGTACGTGGATCGTGGCGTCGGACATTTCCAACTCCGCTACCGCTCCTCGACGCTCGGGGGCGCGCTCTGGCAGCGCATGGCGGAAGAAGTCTCGGGCGTCATTTGCTGCATGCGATGCCCGGCCCCGCGTTGCGGCCAGTGGTTTCTCCTGGACGACGACACGCGCAACGACAAGCGCTATTGTTCTGGAGCGTGCCGGAGCCGCGTTTTTCGCCAAAAGGTGAAATCCGACGAGCGCCCGGAGTATTCTCCAGGGCTCTCCGGTTAGAGCCGCGGTGTGCGGCCCCCCGGCTAGAACAGCAGCCGCACCATGAATTGCAGAGAGCGTGGCGGCGTCCATTGCGACACTTGGCCGGTTGCGAACGCCGGCACCGTGCCGCCGGGGGTATTGCATGCGTTCAGAACGGTGGCCAGGACTTGCGAACACAGCAATTGATCGCCTACCAGCCAATTCGTTTTATTTAGGACATTGATAGACTCGGCGCGGAATTCCAGCCGCGCACGCTCGGTCAGGCTAACTACTTTTTGTATCCCCAGATTTATATTCAGTGCGCCAGGCCCAGTAAACATCCGGCGCTGCAAGTTGCCCGCCTGGCCGGGGCCCGGCTCCTGAAACGCTTGGGATGCCGGAGGACCAGCCGTCAGCGGCGTGTTGACATAAGATACTGTACCGTCGGGATTCTTCTGAATGCTGAAATATTGCTGAATTTGGGAGGCGTTCAGGTTGGTCACGACTGTATTTTCAGCCGAATTCAGCCCAAAGTTCGCTCCGGTATTGAGGGTGCCGTACGTAGACAGCAGCGAAAACGGAGCGCCGGATTGAGCGATCGCGATGCCGCTGATGGTCCAACCAGCCAGTATCTGGTGAGCCCAGCTGGTGGAAGGCGTGTTTTTCGCGAAAGGCAAATTGTAAATCGCGGTAGCCTTGAAGGCGTGCTTTAGATTGAAGGGCGAGGGGGCCCAATCGAGACGTGGATTGTTGATGTCCAAAAACGGATTCACGGCGCCTTGCTCGTAGTCGTCCTCGTTGCTGAGGGATTTCGAGTAAACGTAGTTGGCGGTCAGGCTTAAGCCGGGAGAGACGCGCCGGGTGACTGAGACTTGCAACGAATCGTATCGGGAGCGTCCCAGATTCGACAGCAGATTGATGCCATTGGCGGCTAAGGGGCTGGCGAAGAAATTATAGGCCCCGTGCTGGTTGTAGCCGGCGATCTGAGCATATTGCGCGTAGGATCCAGACTGGCCGGTCTGAAGGTAGAACAAAGCGGCGCCGTCGACCCGGGTGCACTGACCCTTGCTGTTTACCTGGATGCATGCCAGACCGCCACCGAACAGGCCGGGGATGTTGGGGAACATATCGTTATTAACGGCTTGCTGCCCCTGCTCGAATGCCGACAAAAATGCCGGCGAAAGCGAAACTTGATTTCTGTCGACGGATATGAGGCCCTTTACGAGGCGATTTCCTACGTACCGGACACTCATGAGAAATCCCTTGAGATGGGATTCGACGCCCAGATTTGCCTGCTGCACATAGGGCGTACGCAGATTTGGGTCGACAGCGAAAAGCCTGGGTGCGGTACCGCCAGATTGTTGTGCCAGCGCAGGCAGAGTCAGCGCGGGAAACGCGGGCGTAGGAATAGCCGGCACGCTCTGCAATGCCGTGCCCTGTCCCAGGTTCTGATTCGCGGCGCTAAAGGTTTGGAATCCATTCTGGAACGTGAACGTACTCATATTGCGCAGCAGATCGTCGTTCACATAGCTGATGCTGTAGGCGCCGCGAACAACCAGTGGCAATCCCTCCTTGGGTTGCCAGGCGAATCCCACGTAAGGAGCGAAGTTGTTGCGATCGGAGTTGTAGAGCCCTTGATTTTTCCCTTTGAACTGGAAGGGCAGACTCGGGTTGTAAACCGCGCTGGCCGCATTTCCGGTCAGCGCTGGTATGATCGCCAGGCCCGACTTATCTTCGACCGGTGAGAGATAGTCGTAGCGTATGCCGAGATTGAACGACAGGCGGGGAATCACTTTCCAGTTGTCCTGGAAATATCCGGAAATGAGATTCGCCGAGGGCTTGCTCACCGGGGGCACGTGGGCCTGGTATCCGGAAGTAGGCGAACTGAATCCGAATGGCTGGATCTCCTGCGTTACGAGTCCAGTGGTGTCCAACGTGTAAGTGGGAAGCGTTACCGACGAAAGGTTACCATTATTTATCCCATACGTTCCCTCGCGATATTGCTGCAAGGAAAAGCCGGCGTGAAACGAATGGTTACTTTTGACGTAAGTAAGGTTGTCTTGATAGTTGTAAATCCGGTTATTTTGCCCCTGAGGATCGGCTCCGGCCATGGGTTGCAAGCCAAGTTGGTTACCGTTCGCGTCTACAAAATTGAAAATGTACGGATATTTGGCTCGAAGGCTGTTCATAAAGTCGAGCCGCTGCAGGCTCATGCCAATGCGCACCTCGTTAGTCAGGCGCGGAGTAGCGGACCATCGCCAGGAACCGGATAAGAACGTCGCCACGGTCTGGAGCGTCACATCCGATTGGCGGGCCGCGCCGGGCTGGGCCCCGAATGGGGATGAGTCGCCGGGATCGTCTTGCAAGCTTTCGTTCATGGATGCGGAAAAGCTGAAAACGTGCTTTGACGAGGCCACGTAATCTAAGCGTGCCAGTCCAAGGTAAGTGGTATTTCCGTTATTTCGCGGCGTGGCGTAGTTGGCGCCCAAGTCCAGGCCAGTTCCAACGTATCCATTCGGACTCGGGATCAGTTTCAGAATTTGTTCGACGGTAGGATTCTGACTGCTCAACGGAGTAGTTGGCAGGAAACCGATTTGAGTAACCGTGGATCGATCCTGATCGCTTTCAAAATTCAAGAAGTAGAAAAGCTTGTTCTTCAGAATCGGCCCTCCCACCGCTCCGCCAGCCTGATTCAGTTGGACCGTCGAAGGTGTAGAGTCCGCGTTGCTCTGGAAATATTGGGCGCTTATGCCTCGCGGGATGTTGAGCCAATAGGCCGAGCCGTGGAACAAATTCCCGCCACTCGGAGTGCTGAAGGCAACCTGAGAGGAGCCTCCGGTGTAGATCGTGCCCGGATTCGACGTCACTATGGTCACTTCACTGATTTGGTCGGTGTGCAGGCCCAGGAAAACGTCAT
>Ga0209656_10002194_pt1 | contig 12692 bp, 16 predicted proteins | sample BogFormECP12_OM2_FD_188239 | JGI IMG/M metagenome (GOLD analysis project Ga0209656, IMG submission 188239) | Bog forest soil microbial communities from Calvert Island, British Columbia, Canada - ECP12_OM2 (SPAdes) (version 2) | ecosystem: Environmental > Aquatic > Freshwater > Wetlands > Bog ... | reverse complement strand
ACCAAGCTCGGCTTCGACGTCAAACTCCAACCCCTTGCTGTTGCCGCCTGATGCTCGGACCAGGCTGTCACCGCGCGCGGATCCATCGACGCAATGCCAATCCTCAACCGGGGTGGTTTCTTGTTAGGCGCATAGCGCCGAAGCAATCTCGGGGGCGGGCCGGGCTGGCTAGGCTAAGACAGTCCGATCTCGCCGTCGATGACGTGTTCGAGCCCGAGCTCCGGGATCGACAGGGTCACGCGCGGCTTCAGCAATGCGCTTTCGGTGAGCTTTCCCTTGGCGAGCGAGTCGCGCACCGCGGTCTCGATTTCGCGCTGCGAAGTCACCCCGACAATTTTTAAGAACTTGCGGATATCCATGTTGAAACGGTCTTCGTTCATTGCCTCCTCCTTCGCCCATCGTTTGAGAGACCCTAGACCCGGAATACCTGCCCGTCGATGACGGCGAATATAGCCATTTCATCGTAATGACACCGGATGCAGGCGCGTCGGCCACGCCGACCGCGGCGCCGATGGCGGTCTACCGAGCGCTGCGCCAGCGGGGGCTGCTGCAGCCCGACCCGGCACAGCAGCTGGCGATCGAGCGGCTGCAGAGCCTCTATCGCGCGCTGCTGCAGTACCGGCCGGAAACCGGCCTGCGCGGCTGGCTCGCCCGCTTCGGCCTTGCCGAGAACGGCGGGAATCATGCGCCGGTCGGGCTTTATCTGTGCGGACCGGTCGGCCGCGGCAAAACGATGCTGATGGATCTGTTCTTCCGCTCGGTGCCGAGCCCTCGCAAGCGACGGGTGCATTTCCACGCCTTCATGCTCGAGGTGCACGACCGCATCGAGCGGGAGCGGCGCGCCCGGACCGACCAGCCGATCGCCAAGGTCGCCAGTGATCTGGCCGCCGAAGCGGCATTGCTATGCTTCGATGAATTTCAAGTCGAAGATATCGCCGATGCGATGATCCTCGAACGCTTGTTCAGGGCGCTGTTCGACGCCGGGGCGGTGGTTGTCGCGACCTCGAACCGCGCGCCGGACGAGCTCTACGAGCATGGCCTGCAGCGCGAGCGGTTTGTGCCGTTCATCGCGCTACTCAAACAAAAGCTCTACGTGCTGGAGCTCGACAGCGGACGCGACTGGCGCCTCGCCCGGCTGCACGGTAAGCCGGTCTACCACCACCCGCTCGACGAGGCGGCGCACGCCGCGCTCGAACACGCTTTTGCCGAACTGACCGACGCCGCGGCCGGCGAGAAGAGGACCCTCACCGTCAAGGGGCGCCGGCTCATTGTCCCGCGGACGGCGCGAAGCGTCGCTTGGTTCAACTTTGCCGATCTCTGCGCCAACCCACTCGGCGCCGCCGACTACCTCGCGATCGCCGAGCGGTATGCGGCGGTCATTCTCGAAGCCATACCGCGCCTGGGCGCGGCTCAGCGCAACGAGGCTCGGCGCTTAAACATCCTGATCGACACGCTCTACGAGGCGCGCACTCTGCTGATCGCGTCGGCCGAAGTGCCGCCGGAAGAAATCTATACCGCCGGCGACGGCACTTTCGAGTTCCAGCGCACCGTCTCACGGCTGATCGAGATGCAGAGTGACGACTACATCGCCAACCGGCCGCGGCGGTAGGCATACCCTTCTCGCTAACGAGCGGGAAAGTCCTGATATTGATCCGCGTGGTCGCCGGTATGGTTCGGCATGCCCGGTCGGGTCAGATACCCGCGAGGGCGGATGAAGCTGTAGATTTCGCGCTTTGGGTGCTCCTGCCATCCAATATTGAACGCGCCCAGCCTCGGAAAAAATTGCAATTGGCTGTAAGGGAGGTGATCGTGGATCCACCATGCCATCGCCTGCCATGGGGTGCCCTCCAGCAGGCGATCGGCGAACCAAGGGATGACGATGCAGGCCATGGCGCCCATGCTCCCTCGCGCATCGCGGCGGTCCCAGATGTGACGCCCGTAATTGCGCTGGTTGGACGCGCAGTTGTAATGGTGCGCGTTGCCGAATGCGTTTACCGCGCATGAGCGGTAAGCCGAACGGATTGCCAGCCGTCCGAACGTTGTTTGCAATGGTTCGAGGAGCTCCTCGCAGAGCCGCTTGCCTGCTGCAATAGCCAAATCCGGATCGGCGGGGAGGTTCGGGATGCCATGCAGGTTCGAGATATCGCTGTAAAGAAAGTCGCGCATGAAAAACGAGCGCGACAGCCTTACGCGACTGAATTCCTCCAACCCGCGCACGGTCCTCGGTGTTCGCATTGGCGCTGCGCCTCACATTTGCCCCTGCTCCGCGCAAAGCGCAGAATTGCGGAAGTGAACGCCGTTTTGAGGTGATTCGATGGCTCGCAAGGAATTGGCGGTCGAAACTGTGGCAGAGGCCTATCTCGCGCTGCTTGCCGAGCGCGGGATCGAATATCTGTTCGCCAATGCCGGGACCGATTTTGCGGCGCTCGTCGAGGCGTTCGCGAAGGCGGCGCGGACCGGAATGCCGGTGCCGCAGCCGGTGCTGGCGACGCACGAGAACCTCGCGCTCTCGGTGGCGCATGGCTATGCGATGGTGACGCGGCGAGTGCCGGCGGTCATGGTGCATGTCAGTGTCGGCACCGCCAACGGCGTGTGCGGCGCGCTCAACGCGGCGCGCGAAAATGTGCCGATATTGTTCACCGCCGGCCGCTCACCGCTGACCGAGAGCGAGCTTCCCGGGTCGCGCGACGTCTACATCCATTGGGCGCAGGAGATGTTCGATCAGGCCGGGATGCTGCGCGAGATCGTCAAATGGGACTACGAGTTGCGTAACGGCCAGCAGCTCGAGACCGTGATCGACCGCGCCCTCGCCGTCGCGACCAGCGCGCCGGCGGACCTCTCTATCTGTCACTGCCGCGCGAAGTGCCGGCCGCGCCGCTGCCCGGGTTCTCTTACGATGCCTGGGCCCGCCGCGTCGCTGCTGCCCCGCCGGGCCCCGACGAGGGAGCGTTTGACGAGGCCGCCCGCATCCTCGCCGCGGCCGAGAACCCCGCTCGTCGTCACCGCCAGCGCCGGGCGTGATCCGGCGGCGGTCGAAGCGCTCGCCGATTTCGCAGAGCGTTTCGCGATCCCGGTGGTCGAGCACCGGCCGCGCCATATGTGCCTTCCGGCCGATCATCCGTGCCACCTCGGCTATGACGCGGGGCCCTATCTCGACAGCGCCGACGCGATCCTCGTCCTCGAATGCGACGTCCCCTGGATCCCCGAGCCTCGAAGCGCCGCGGCCGGAGTGTAAGGTCCTCCATATCGGCGTCGACCCGCTGTTCTACCGCTACCCGATTCGCGGGTTTCCGTGCGACCTCGCGATAACCGCGGCGGCTGCCACGGCACTTCCGGTGCTCGGCGCCGCCCTCGACCGGCACGTCGCCGGCGCCGCCGTGTCGGAGCGGCGGCGTCGCCTCGCCGAGCAACGCGAAGCGCTCGTCGGCGGATGGCAGAAAACCCGCGACAGCGTTGCGAGCCTGTGCCCGATCCACATGGCCTGGGCCAGCGCCTGCATTGCCCGCGTCAAGCCGGAGGATGTGATCCTCGTCAACGAATATACCTTGATGCCCGAGCATTGCGGCTCCAACCGCCCAGGGAGCTATTTCGGGTCGAGCACGGCTTCGGGTCTGGGTTGGGGCGGCGGCGCGGCGCTCGGCGCCAAGGACATAAAGAAGTGACCCAAATTTGCGCGCGAGCTCAACTGCCATGACCAGCAGCATGTGCCAGGCGGCGGCGAGCTCGCTAGACGAGACCCGCGACCAGACCTCTATCCAAAGCCTCCTCGGCGGACAGGTACCAGCCGCCATAGGCACGCCGGGCGATCTCTTCGTTGTCCACGTTTGCGCCGTCGATCAGCTCTGTAAACCCCTGCTCTTCGAGACGCAGGCCGTGGTCGATGTCAGCGATCATTTCCTCGAGCACCCGCCGGCAACTGCCCAAAGGCCCCTCCAGATGCAGATCCTTCACCATCCTGCGGCCGTGGATCAGCAGCGCGGCATCGCGGGTCAACCATCGTTTGTCCTTGGGAAACGCCGCCATCACCGTCACCCCTGCCGAGGCGACGAGGGTCTTGCCCAGAAACCAGATATCCCGGGCGTGTGCCTGGCGCAGCAATCGCACTTCCTCGGCGAGGCGCCGGCCGATCTCGGCGTCGCCGCCGTCGGTGAAAAGCTCGACCAGAATGGAGCCGTCGACCTCCAGTACAGGGAGTAGCTGATCAAAGAAGCTGGCGACCATGGAATGCCCCACCGGTCCCGACAGGCGGATGGTGGGACGCGCAAGCCGGGCGCGGATTTCCTCGGGAATCGACGAGGATCCGTCGGATCGCCCGGTCACTTGGCACCGTCTTTGATGAGGTGACGTCGAAGCGGCATATCGAACCCTCCGGCACCCTGCCTTTGGCGCAGTTCAATGGCTGGTCTGTGCTTGGTTGTCCACCTTAAACACGGATTCGCCTCGAAGGTTCAAAGGAGGATGGCCGACCAGCGCGTCTATGCCGACCAGCGTGTCTATGCCGACCGGCGTGTCTATGCCGACCAGCGTGTCTATGCCGACCGGCGCGGCACGACGAGATTGGCGATCAGGATCTGCACGGGCTCGCCGTGCTGGTTGAATGTTGTCGTGCGCACCTTGATCAGCCCCTGCCCGGGGCGCGATTTCGAGGGGCGCACTTCGAGAATTTCGCTCTCGAGATGAAGCTCGTCGCCCGGTCGCACCGGCCGCGCCCAGCGGAACTCGTCGAAGCCGGCTCCGACGATGCCGCCGGCCGGCCTGAGCTCACCCTCGACCAATAGCCGCATCGTCAATGCGGCGGTATGCCAGCCGCTCGCCGCGAGTCCGCGGAAGACCGTCTCTTGCGCCGCCGCCTCGTCGAGATGGAATGGCTGCGGATCGAATTCGGCGGCAAAGGCTTTGATCCGGTCCGCCTCGACGCGCACTGTCCCGGAGCCAAAGGTTTGGCCCACGCTGAAATCGTCGAGGTAGCGCTCGGTCATTTGGGCGTGCTCCCGTACGAAAGGGCCACGCGATCTGGTGCGGCGGGTCGGTCGAACCATGCGCCTCCCGCAACCGCCGCGGCGTTGATCAGCCCGAAAGCAGCCATCGCTGCCCCGAGTGCGAAGAAGACGTAGGAAATGTCCCCGCTCAAGCGCAACGCCAGCCAGCCCCCGCCGCCGGCAATGACGAGGCGCGTGAGGTTCGCGACAAACGGCCAGCGCAGCCGGCCGACGCCCTGCGAAGCGAAATAGAGCGCCATGCCGAGCCCGAACAGCCCGTAGAATGGACCAACCGCCTGCAGATAACGCGAGCCGGCGTCGAGCATGGCCGGATCGGTGTCGAACAGTGAAAGCCACAGCCGCGGGAAGGCCGCAGCCGTGAGCCCGATCGCCTCGGTGACGCCGGCGGCGGCCGCGGCGCCGATCCATGCGATGCGCAACGCGCGCTGCCGCCGGGCCGCGCCGATATTCGTTCCCACCATTGCGACGAGCGGCCCGCCGAGCCCGAACACGATCGGCACCAGCAGATATTCGAGGCGCGAGCCCATGCCGTAGCCGGCGATAGCAGCAGGCCCGAAGCGCCCGACGAGAGCCGTCGCGATGACGATGATCAGATTGGTCTGCACCGTGATCAGCGCGGCGACGCCGCCGACGCGCAGGATGTCGCGGAGCAGCCGCCACTGGAAACGGAACCTGTGAAACGAGGGTCGCAGGACGGACCGCCCCGACCAGAGATAGGCCGCAAGAGCGACGCTGCCGAGCGCATAGTAGGCAATCACCGCCACGGCGCCGCCGGCAACCCCGAACCGCGGGAAGGGTCCCCAGCCGAGGATCAGGCAAGGCGACAGCGGCAGCAGCACGACGACCCCGGCACAGGTGACGAGGGCCGGAACGGCCATGTTGCCGGTGCCGCGGATCACATTGGCGAGCGAGTTGAAGATCCACAGAAGGACGGCGCCCGAGAAGACCACATTTGAGTAGGTCAGAGCCGCTGCGAGAGAAGCGCCGCTGCCGCCCATTGCGCCGTAGAGCCAGGGTCCGCCGCCGAGCACCGCGACCATGAACAAAAGGCCGAAGAAGCCGGCGATGGCGAGCGCATGCAGCGCCAGCGCATCGGCGTCGGCGCGGCGCCCGGCGCCGAGCGCGCGGGCAACCGCCGAGGATATGCCGCCGCCCATTGCGCCGGCCGACATCATCTGCATCAGCATGACCAGCGGGAAGACCAGCGCGACGCCGGCCAGCGCATCGGTGCCGAGCCAGCCGACGAAATAGGTCTCGATCAGCCCGACCGATGCCTGCGCGAACATGACGAGCACGTTCGGAGCGGCCAGCTTCAAGAGGGTCATTCCGATCGGCGCCTCCAGCAGCAGGCGTGTGCGCGGATCGAAGCGGGCCGCTGTCGGCTTTGCTGCGACCCCTACCGTGGATGAGGATGAGCATGGGGCAGCCTGCGGCAGCGCCGCCTCGCGCAAGGACATGGAGCTGGCTCCGCTCGGGTGTCGCGCGCTTGACATGCGTGCGTATGCACCTAATATGGGCGCGTATGCACTTTGTCAAGATCGAGGATCAATGACCACCGACACGAGACTAAGGCCCGAGCTCTGCAATTGTCTGGCGTTGCGCCAGGCCGCCCGGCACGTGACCCAATTCTATGACCAGTTTTTGGCCTCGGCCGGGCTGCGCACAACGCAGTTTTCGATCCTGGCCCGGCTGCGACGCCTCGGACCGATGACGATCAGCACGCTCGCCGCCGACTTGGTCATGGACCGCACGACGCTCGGCCGCAACCTCCAGCCGCTCGCGCGCGAGCGGCTGGTGGTCGTCGTCAAGGGACGCGCCGATCGCCGGAGCCGAGAAATTCGCCTGACCGAGACCGGGGTCGAGCGGCTCCGCGCCGCCGTCGGAGGCTGGGCGAAAGCCCAGGCCGGGTTCGAGGCGGCGTTCGGAGAACAGCGCAGCTCGGAGCTGCGCGCGCTGCTGCACGCAGTCTCGGCCAGCGACCTCGTGGCCGCGAGCCCACCCGCCTCGTAGCAGGAACCGCCGGCCTAGAGGCAGTCAGATGATTCACTGGGCGACAGTGGACTAATTCCTACAGGCTGCAGCAAAAGTCCTGTCACACCGGCGAAGCCTGCCCCTGGCGGGGAACAGGGGGACGGTGCCCATCCCGGGGATAGATCCTGGCCTTCGCCGGAAAGACGAGGGGGAACGGGCGCGGCCGATGAGCGCCAGGTGCTTGCCGCGGTTCTCCTCGGCTTATGTTGAATCATCTGTATGCGTCTGAACACTAGAGGCGTTCAGTCGACCTTAAGCTGAGACGCGGCGCCGCCATCACGAACTGTGATGGCCGCTCGATCCGTGATCGTCCATCACCTGCGCTCCGCCGCCGGGATGCGCGATGTTTTGGGGTGCCACCTGTTCCATCACGGCACTCACCTCGGTGCCCGTATAGGCGGGATCCCAATGCACGTTGTTGGGCACGTGGCAGTGGCCGTAATGTCCGCCCAGATGGTCCCAATTCTGTTGATTTCGATTGTGGCCGCCTGGATCTTGGCCATTGACCGCGGGCTTCGGCGGGCCGTTCGGCCATACCGAGGGGACGCCATGCGTAGCCTCGATCCAGCGGCACAGACGCGCCATGTTTTGCAGGCTGGGCGCGCTCTTCGGGCGGCCCGCGAAACCGACCAATTCGATCTGCACCGCAGAGCTGCGATTGGTTTCCGTCGTGCCCGAGGGGTGCGCGAGTGCACTCGCCGCCGCATCGGTGTCGACATGCTGATAGATCGTCATGTCGTCGACCGTAAAATGCGGAATGTTTTTGCTGTTGCGATAGGCTGCAAACGCCCCGTCGGCGCTCGAGCCCTCAGTCGTATGATGCACGATCTTGAACGGCCCGTGGGCATAACCTCCCGGCGAACCGGCAAATGGCATCCAAACCGCAAAGGGACATTTCGCCATGGTCGGGCTCCCTGGTGAATATTGGGCTCGCCATAAAAGCTATGGCCGTCGCCAATATCTCGCAATTGGCAAAACGTGTGTGTGAACCAGCTCACATAACCCGCGATTTTCCTCTTGAAATCGGCACCGGGCTTCGGCGGCGCGGATGCGACTTCGACGACCCGCCCCAGCACACCGGCACTCCCAGGTGGTGCCGGGCTCGAACATCGGCGGCAGGCGGGCGAGCTTGGCCACCAGCTCTTCGTTGGTCTGGTCCTCCGACATCAGGTCGGCGTCGCGGCAACCAAGGTCATCGGCTTGGTCACTTCAGCTCCGGCAGATAATCGGCGACCAGAGCGGCGATTTACAGCCTGCCCTCCCCAAGGGGTCACTTCCGTCTCCGTGTTCCGAGCCAGGTGAGCCCCTATACGCCTCGCCCCGCTTGCGGGGCGACGAAGGGGGGCCCCGCGCCGCAGGCGCGAGAGGGTGAGCGGCAGAGACTCTACCGGCCTTCCCGCACCACCGGGTTGCGCAACGTGCCGATGCCGGTGATCTCGATCTCGACCGTGTCGCCGTGCTCCAAATTCTCGGGGGCGCCTTCGGTGCCCATCCACACGACGTCACCCGGGTAGAGGGTCAGATACTGCGACATCCGGCTGATGAAGGTGGCGGGGCCAAAGATCATGCTATTCGTTTTGAAGCGGAACCTTTCGCCGCCGTTGACGCGGATGATCGTCTGCGCCGCATCGAGATCGAAATCGGTTTCGATCCATGGCCCCATCGGCTTAAAGGTGTCGGCGTTCTTGGCGCGCCACAAGGTCCGGTCGCCCGCCTGCCAAGTGCGCTCGCTCATATCGTTGCCGATCGTCCAGCCGAGCACGCACGACAGCGCCTCGCTCTCGGACAGATGTTTCGCCTTGCGGCCGATCACGGCGACGAGCTCGCCTTCGTACTGCACGCGCTCGGTCGCATCGGACGGGATCACGATCGGCTCGCCATGCGCGACAAGCGCATTGTTGGCGCGATAGCCGATATCCGCCGCCTCGGGCAATTTCGGCACCTCGCCGCGCTTGTTGGCCGCCTCGATGACATGCTCGGCGTAATTGAGCCCGGCGCAGTAGAAGGTGCGCGGCTCGACCGGCACCAACAGCTTGACCGACGACAAGGGCCGCCGCGTCGCCGTTTTTTCATAGCCGGCGAACGGGTCGCCACGCACTTCGGTGACCGTGTCGCCTTCGACGATCCCGTATACCGGTTGCCCGTTGGCCTCGTAGCGTATCCAGCGCATTCTCTCCCTCCTCGTCAAACCGGCACTTCGCCCCTCAGCATCAGACGATAGAGGTACCGCCGTCAATTGCCCGCTCGTCGTCCATATGGCAAAAAGTCGTGTGACGGACGTTGTTAACATTTACGCCGAAGGGTTCCGGAAGGCCGCCTTTCCGGAAGATCAACTGCGCCGTCGCCGCGGCGAAGGAGGGTGCCGTGACGGAGATTTTTGCATGTCCGGGGTCAAGAGACATAGCGGGAGAGCCGCCGCTTCCGACCAGGTGACGATGCTGCGTCCGCCCAAAGCGCCCTCGCGCCGCGTCAGCAGGACATAGCGCTCGTGGTAGAGCGGCAGGCACCGGACCCGCGCGAGCGGTTCGTTGTCGAGATAGGTCACGCCGATATCCAGGCTGAACTCGTCGAGCCCGCGCTGACTGGAGATGGAAGTCTGCGAGATGACGACGATGTCCGTGCGCTGGTGACGCTCGGTGAACGGGGCGGTCAGCAGCGGGACGGTCGGCAGCATCACCGGGATCGCGCCAATCCGGAGTTGGCCGACCAGCCCTCGCGCATTTCGCCAAGCTCTTCCTGAAGGCCGCCGTAGTCGACAAGAACGCGCTGCGCCCAGCCAAGGACGCGTGCGCCCTCCGCGGAGAGCTCAAGAAACCACTGTCCGCGCTCGACGATCAGTACGCCGAGACTCTCCTCAAGTTGCTTGATGCCGGCCGAAAGCGTCGGGTGTGTCACGTTGCAGGCTGCAGCCGCCCGCGCGAAATGCCGCTCCCGCGCCAGCGCCGTCAAATATTGGAGGTGCCGGATGACCATCATGCGGGAACAACGCTCGTTGACGATGCTCCGACCAGAGGAGGCTATAACAGACCTCGCGCGTCGCATCAGCCCTAAGAGCTAATCTATCCCCTCAGCCGGTGCCCGTTCAACGGGTGACGCGGGCATTGCGGCTTCTGCCGCTACCGCCAGTGTGTCGGGCGTCGGCTCTTCCGCGGCCGGCTCCGGCATCGCGGCGAGCGGCCGTGCGCATCGCGACCCGCCGGCCTGATCATTCGAGCGATGCCGACTGGCGATTGATTCTCCTGAAAATCCTCGGCAGAGTTGGCTGAGATGCCTGAAGCTGCGCCGGCGCAGCCGAAAGCAACCGGTACCGGCAGCCGGACAATCCGCAGCGCGAAGCGCGCCCGGTCAAGCCGGGCCTGTGTGAGTTATGGGAGGGAAGATGGGGTTTTTTTCATTCCTGGACCGGAAGCACACCCTGGCGGCACCCGGCTACAGCCGGTGGCTTATTCCGCCGGCCGCGTTGTGTGTGCATCTTTGCATCGGGCAGGCCTACGCCTTCAGCGTTTTCAACTTGCCGATGAGCAGGTTGATTGGCATCTCCCAATCTGCCCCCGACGACTGGAAGCTGACCGAACTCGGCTGGATCTTCAGCCTGGCGATCTTCTTTCTCGGCGCTTCAGCGGCGCTTCTTGGTCGGTGGGTCGAAGAGGGCGGGCCGCGGCGGGCGATGTTCACCGCGGCGTTATGCTGGGCCGGCGGCTTCTTGGTCTCGGCGCTCGGCATCTACCTCCATACCCTCTGGATCATCTATCTCGGTTACGGCGTGCTAGGCGGGTTTGGGCTCGGCATCGGCTACATTTCGCCGGTTTCCACCCTGATCCGCTGGTTCCCCGATCGGCCGGGCATGGCGACGGGCATGGCCATCATGGGTTTTGGCGGCGGCGCCTTCATTGCCTCGCCGCTCTCTGTTTGGTTGATGGGCAAATTTTCGACATCGACGCATGTCGGGGTCGCCGAGACCTTCATCGTGATGGGCGCGATCTATTTCTGTTTCATGATGGTTGGCGCCGCAATCGTGCGCGTTCCGCCGGAGGGTTGGGCACCCGCGGGGTACGTCGCGCCGGCGCAGTCGACGCGGCTCATCACCACGCAGAACGTCTATGTTTACCATGCACTGAAAACGCCCCAATTCTGGCTGATCTGGTGGATTCTATGCCTCAACGTCACCGCCGGAATCGGCGTCTTGGGCCAAGCGTCTGCAATGAGCCAGGAGATGTTCCGCGGCCAGGTCACCGCAGTCGCCGCCTCCGGATTTGTCGGCCTGTTCAGCCTGTTCAACATGGCCGGACGGTTCGTCTGGTCCTCAACATCGGACTATATCGGCCGCCGGAATACGTATTTCGTGTTTTTCGCGCTCGGAACCGTACTTTACGCGCTCGTGCCGCACACCGGGGCGATCGGCAGCGTCGCCATGTTTGTGTTCTGCTATGCGGTGATCTTCAGCATGTATGGCGGCGGATTTGCCACAGTCCCTGCCTATCTGCGCGACATGTTCGGCACCCGCTATGTCGGAGCGATCCACGGGCTGCTGCTGACCGCGTGGGCGATGGCGGGGATCTTCGGACCGGTGTTGGTCAACTACATCCGCGAGTACAATATCACTCACGGCGTCGCCGCGGCGCAGGCCTACAATACGACGATGTACGTGATGGCGGCGCTGCTGGTGATCGGCTTTCTCTGCAATTTCTTCGTCAGCGGGGTTCACGAGCGTCACCACATGCGGGCACTCGAGGCGGATGCCGAGGTCGAAGCGGCGCCGGTTTTTGGGAGGCAATGATGGCTGGCGACCAGCAAACGCGCGCTAGCGGGAACGGCGTCAAGCTCGTTCTTGCCTGGGGTTTCGTCGGCATACCGCTCGCCTGGGGCGTCGTTCAAACCCTGCTGAACGCGATCAAGGCGTTCCAGTAGGCCGAAGGCGGGGGGCCCAACCGCCCGAGCCACGGTCGGCGCGTCTCGGGTGTGCCGGGCGAGCAGTTGAAGCGCGTCGCCGAGATGTTCGCGACGCAAAAGCCCTCGACCTTGATCTGGTGCATGGGTCAGACCCAGCACACAGTCGGCACCGCCAATGTGCGGACGAGCTGCATCGCCCTGCTGCTCACCGGCAATGTCGGTAAGCCCGGTACCGGCGCAAACATCTTCCGCGGCCATGACAATGTGCAGGGCGCAACCGATGTCAGGCTCGATATCGCGACCTTGCCGTTCTACTACGGCCTCGTCGAAGGCGCGTGGCGCCACTGGTCGCGGGTGTGGGAAGTCGATTACGACTATCTGCAGTCGCGCTTCGATTCCCAGAAGATCATGCAGACGCCGGGCATCCCGCTGACCCGCTGGTTCGATGCGGTCCTGTTGCCGAAGGACCAGGTGAATCAGAAGGACAATGTGCGGGCGGTGTTCGTGCAGGGCCGCGCCAGCAACAGCATTACCCGCACCCCGGAGTCGGCGAAGGCGCTCCGAAGGTCGAACTGCCGCTCGTCGCCGATCCGCATCCGACGACCTGGGCGTCTCTGGCGATCGAGGCGGGACGCAAGGAGGCCATGTATCTGCTGCCCGCCTGTACCCAGTTCGAGGCGTCGGGCTCGCGCGTCGCGTCTAACCGCTCGCTTGCATGGGGCGAGCAGATCGTAATGCCGATCTTCGAATCTAAGAGGCTGACCGAAAATG
>Ga0209656_10002193_pt1 | contig 12695 bp, 11 predicted proteins | sample BogFormECP12_OM2_FD_188239 | JGI IMG/M metagenome (GOLD analysis project Ga0209656, IMG submission 188239) | Bog forest soil microbial communities from Calvert Island, British Columbia, Canada - ECP12_OM2 (SPAdes) (version 2) | ecosystem: Environmental > Aquatic > Freshwater > Wetlands > Bog ... | reverse complement strand
ACGCTGGCGTGATGATTGTGCAAGAAGTGTTCGGCTTCGTCAAGCGAGATGGTCCGGGAGAGGTGGTCCGAAGCGAAGCGGAGGAGGTCCGGCGGGGAATGGGGGTGCAGGGGAAAGGGGCGGCAGCCCCTTTGCCCCTGCCTCCTCGTTGTAGAAGAGACGAGTGGGTTTCGCTGATAATTCTGTCCTGGACGGATTGGGTGCGAGTTGGCCTTCCATGAGAAGGCCGGTAGTCGTCAAGCAGAATCTTTATCCATCCATACTTATAAGCAAGGTTTTTCTCCGCCGAGTTAAGCCCTGTCGCTACCCTTCCATCCGCACTCTTTAGTGAGCGATTGTCGCTCGGTGCAAGTTGGGTGTTCCCGTTTCAGTCGGTGCTGCCACCTGTTCGGCGACCTTGGCTTCCGTCCTTGCGGATAGAAGTTGGGCCAGGCCATCTGCGCAGTCACCGGAACTCGGCTTTAGGCTGCTGTTGTACCTCAGTCACTAGGCTGCTTCTAACCTCGTCCGTTTCGTATTGTGCAGTGGTTCATACACTTCTCCGCTGACCCACAGCCGGTGCAGTAGCACAGCCAACTTGCGAGCCGTCGCAATGATGGCCCGCTTCTTTCCGTTCTTGCCACCACGCTCGGCCAGTTTCAGACCCCATCTTCGCAGATCGCTATCGACTCCAAACGGGCCGAGTATGTGGTGCGCTCCCTGCACCAGCAAGGTTCGCAGGTAAGGATCACCCTCCTTGCTGATGTGCATCTGCGGCTCACTCTGCCCCGAGTTTCTGCGCCCCGGTTGCAGTCCGAGGTAGCAACCCGCGTCCCGGCTCTTGCGGAAACGATGCGGATCTTCCAGGGTCAACATGTAGGTCAAGGCGATCAGCGTGCCTACTCCCTTGATCTGCTTCAGTAGCGCAGTCTGCGGATAGCTCTGCTGGGCGATGGCTTCGATGCGCTGGTTGTATTCGGTAATGCGTTCACTCAGCGATTCCAGCGCTTGCAGCAGCGGTCCCAGCGCGGATTGCAGTTCGGGACTAAGAGCCTGAGCTTTCTCTGCATCCATGTTGCGCGGATTGCAGCCGCGAATGCGCTCGCCATACGACTTCGTCAACCCACGTGCTGCGTTCACCAGTGCCGTCCGTGCTCGCACCAGGCTGGCTCGCGCTCGAATCACTGTCAGGTCAGCCTGGGCTTGAGCGCTACGATGTTTCACCGGAGACAACAACTGCGGGTCAATCCGGGCCAGCCGCGCCAGCATCTTGGCATCCAGCCGATCGTCTTTGCGTCGGCTTTCCCCGATCAGACGCACGTTGCGGGCGTGCGCCACGATCACTTCGTGGCCCAACTCGCTCACCAGCCGACTTACCCACGGTGAATGCATGCCCGTCTCCAGGGCTACGCGGCTGCGTGGCATCGCAGCGAAGACTTCCTTCATCGCTTTCGCAGTCGTGCCCAACTTCTTCTCGCCCACCACTTCGCCCGCTTCATCCAGCATGCAGTACCAACTGGATCGATCGCCCAGGTCCAAACCGATGGTCAATTTCGGTTGGATATTCTTGTTGCTCGCAGCCTTCGCGGTGCTACTCTTCTTCATTGCCGGTCTCCTTTATCTGTTTTGCGCTTCGAGCGCGTCGATAACTTGGGAGCGTACAGCATCCCGCCGGGAGACCGGCCTTCTCATCCCATCTGTTCTCGCCAGTTAAGGCGCGGGTGGTAGTCAAGACCTGTGGATCAGCGTGCTACGATGAGCGGCGAGACCCATTTCGGGGAGGGGACTAAGATGTTGGAGCGATCAGGAACCCTCGCTGACGACCCGTTCAGTGGTCGGCACCCGACCAGTCACGAACTCCGGTCGGGACTGCCTTGGGACGCGTCGTACCAAGACGGCCTCGCGCCTTGGGATATTGGCCAGCCGCAGCCAGCAGTTGTCCGTTTGGCATCCGAAGGCGGATTCGCCGGAGCGGTGCTCGATGCAGGCTGCGGGACCGGCGAGAACGCTCTTCACGTCGCCTCGCTGGGATTGTCGGTTCTGGGCGTTGACGTGGCTGAAACGGCACTAGCGATTGCCCGACAGAAAGCCGCCGACCGCGGGATCGAGGTCGAGTTCGCTGCGGCGGACGCCTTCCAACTGGAGTGTTTGGGGCGCACGTTTGAGACGGTTCTGGACTGCGGACTGTTCCACACCTTTGACGGCGACGAGCGAACACAATACGTGGCGAGTCTAGCGTCGGTGACCGAGCACGATGGAACTCTGTATGTGTTGTGCTTCAGTGACGATGGTCCCGACACTGGCCCGCACCCGGTCAGTAAGGGGGAGCTGGGAGCGGCGTTCAACCCCCGCAATGGATGGAATGTTGCCGCCATCGAACCGGACCGGATTCAGACGAGATACCACGATGACCACGGCGCACCGGCCTGGTTCGCGACAATCAAACGGCTCTAGTTTAGCGGGACTGATCGGGGACCCCACAAAGCAAGGCAGTTTCTCGAATCTGCTGCCAAGCCTCTGGCGTAGATTTGCAACTCGTTCACGATCGAGACTGAAGATCCACTGCCGTGATAGGGAGTGAGTTGGCCTGTTCGCGCCAACTAACGATTCTGACGGCTGAACCTGACGCGATGCACAGGTAGAAGTGAACTAAGTTCTGCTCGCTGCGCGTAGCGCGGACCCCTGGCCCCATCATGCCAACTCCGGCGTTTAGCGCATTGAATAGTTACTTGGCGACCGTTTCCAGAGGAATCCCTTCGAAGTACTTTGGCACAATCACTTTTGTCTTGGGTGAGGCGGCAATGATTTCTCGTACAAAGACTTGCAGAGCATCCAGAGCAGGTTGCTGCGAAGCTCCATAGGGTGCAAGGAAGTTGTCCCAATGAGTAGGCAGGACAATGGCTGGATAATTCAGGTCGCGCATCAGGCGGCCGCTGTAGTCGTAGATTTCCTTCCGGGAAGCGCCGGCCCCAATCAGGGCAACGTCCGGTTGCAATCCGACTATCTCGCGTTCGATGAAGTTCATCCCGCCAAAAGCGAGAATCTGATGACCGTGGATACGAATCAGGTAGGCGAGAGTGCCTCCCTCCGGGTGCATCTGTTCCAAGGTCAATGGTGCTTTCATCCCTGGCGGCGCGGTAGCCGAACTGAAGTAGCGCTTGTGGTCCAGGGGACTGTGAATACTGGGAATGACTTTTAGGGAGAAAGTGCCGAATTGGTAGTCCTCTCCTCCACGCACGGTGATCAGCTGTTCTTCCGGTACGGCGTAGGCCCGCATCACATTTTCGGTGCTTTCGGTACCAATCACCGCGGCGTGAGTCTTGAGGGCAATATGAGGAACATCCAGGACGTGGTCGTAGTGCGTGTGCGTGACCAGGACGAAATCTGCTCTTGGAATATGCGAATCGACTGCCACCGCGTCCGATGGGGCAACATCATCCCAGCCATACGCCCGGCGAGTGTCTGCGGCCATTGAGTGGCCCGATCCTCCTCCCGGCGGAGGCGGTCCATTGATTCGCGACAGATATGGGTCGATCAGAATAACGGTGGTTCCGTCGGTGATTTCCCAGCCCGCCGTTCCCAGATATTTCAGAATGACTTGATTGCTGGCTCCAGCGCTCTGCTGACCCTGAGCCCCTAGGTTTACGAGCACAGTTATGGTGAATAGAAAATGCACGAGCCCAGATTTCAGCATTGGAATGCACCTCCAGGGCCGAACTTACCGCGGAGTCTATTTCGGCGGAGCAAAAGCGTCAACCCAAGGTGAAAGACACTGCTGGCGTGCAGAGCCTACGAAGCAACCGACTCGGAACGATTCTGACTTATGAATGGACCAGCATCCCAGCCGGGGTCCCTCTCGAATAGATATTGTGAAATCGCCAACACACGCGCTAATCGCCTCCTCTAGGCACAAGTCGTGAGTTAATTCCGTGCTGCGGCGCAGGAGGCCGCCAGCATGGTCCCGAAGAAGCGCAATCTCCAGATCCGCCGTACAGTCCTTCGGCTCTCCGATCTTGATCATTCAAAGGCTGCAGTGCTCAATGCTCTAACTTCGCCCGCATCTCGGCGCACCTATGCATTTGGCATTGAACAATTCATTGCTTGGTACTGTTCTGAGCCGCGCCTGGCGCTGAACCGGATTGTAGTGGTCCGCTACCGCATACATCTTGAAGCCAGCGGACTGGCGGCATCAACCATCAATCAGAGACTAGCTGCCGTCCGACGGCTCGCGCATGAAGCGGCGGACTGCGGCCTGTTGAGTGCTGATCTGGCTGCAGGCATTCAGCGTGTCAAAGGTGCCAGACAACTCGGACATCGCACGGGCAATTGGCTGAGCTTGGAGCAAAGCTCCCAACTGGTGAATTGCGCCTCTGGAGATGGGCTACGTGACCGCAGGGACTGCGCGATGCTGGCAATCCTCGTCGGATGTGGTCTCCGTCGCGCCGAACTGGCTAATCTGCCTTTCGAAAAGATACAGATCCGTCAGGGCCATTGGGTCATTGTGGACTTGCTCGGGAAAGGCGGTCACGTGCGTACCATCCCTATTCCACGATGGGCCAAAGAGAAGTTAGACCGATGGACATCTGCGGCTACGATCAGCAGTGGACGAGTGTTCCGCGCCATTCGCAAGAATGGAATAGTTTGGGGTGATCGCATTAACGTGAACGTTGTCTGGCACGTGGTGAATAGATACTGCCACAGAATAGGGCTAGAGCACGTGGCCCCGCATGACCTGCGACGGACCTGTGCCAAGCTGTGCCACAGCAACGGTGGCGAACTGGAACAAATTCAGTTCTTGCTCGGTCATGTCTCTGTCCAGACCACGGAGCGCTACCTGGGGTGCAAACAGAATCTGAGTCACCCTGTGAACGACCGGTTCGAGATTCTCGCGCGGATCGCAGGCTCCGATTGAAGGTGCATTGGCCTGTTATCGCCAACCTTCCGAATGTAAGTTAGAGAGCGTTGACCGAGTGCGCCGTTCATGGGTATGCTGTGGCCTTCTCCGGCAGGCGAGAACACCGGCAGATGACATGAGCTACTGTTTTGGTAAGCGAATAATTGCTCTCTGCTTCGCGCTTTTCATCGCCAGCGCTTTGCTTTGGGGGCCGCGCGCGGCTGACGCGGGCAGCGAGGCTCTTGATCAGACCCTACCGGCAATTCGGGCCGAAGCCATCCGCGCCCACATGAACTTTCTAGCCGATGACTTGCTTGAGGGACGTGCGACCGGAACTCGCGGCCACGAAATCGCGGCAAGGTACATGGCATCGGAATTCGAAGCAATAGGGCTGGAGCCGGCGGGCGAAAACGGAACTTACTTTCAGAGCGTGCCGCTACGTTCCATAAGACCAGACGAGCAACGCACGGCATTGGCATTTGTGCTGGGCGGGAAAGAGAAGGCGCTCGTCTTTCGCCGGGATTTTGTCAGCTACGGTGATCCAGGCAGGATCAGCACGTCGGTTGAAGCGCCTGTGGTCTACGTCGGATTCGGAGTCACAGCGTCTGACCAGCGCTATGACGATTATGCGGGCGTCGAGGCGAAAGGAAAAATAATAGCCTATCTTTCCGGCGCTCCCGCCAGCTTTCCATCCACCATTCGAGCACACTACAGCTCGGCCAAAGCGAAGGCTGCCAACGCGGTTGCACATGGGGCTGTCGGAACCATCTTGCTGGATAGCCCTGAGCTGGAGCAGCGCTATCCGTTCGAGGAACGGGTTCGCGACCTCTCCATGCCGGAATTGCGCTGGCTCGATTCAAATGGGCAGCCTAACGACTACTTTCCGCAACTTCGGGGGACGGCGATTCTAAGCATGAACGCTACGGCCGAGCTGCTGGAGGGCAGTGGACACGAGCCAAAAGATGTATATGAGGCGGCGAGCCAAGGAAAACCTTCGTCCTTCGCCGTCCCCATTACCGTCAAAATCAGGGTCCTTTCCATGCACCAAGGCATACGCAGCCCAAATGTAATTGCCAGGCTGAGAGGCAATGACTCGCAACTGCAAAGCCAGTACGTCGTCTACACCGCGCACTTGGACCATCTCGGAATCGGGGAAGCGGTGAAGGGCGACAGAATCTACAATGGCGCGCTTGACAATGCCGCAGGTTCCGCGTGCCTGCTGGAGATCGCACGTGCCTTCACCGAGTTGAAGCTTTCTCCGCGGCGCTCGGTCCTCTTTGTTTCGGTCACTGGCGAAGAAGAAGGGCTGCTGGGCTCGGACTACTTTGCTCAGCACCCCACGGTTCCGAAGGACGCGCTGGTCGCTAATATCAACATGGACGGCGCGGCCCTGCTTTGGCCCATTCAGGACGTGATCGCGTATGGCGCTGAGCATTCCAGTCTCGGCACCACCGTAAACCAGGCCGCGAGCCTTCTCGGTCTAGAGGTGAGTCCTGATCCCCGCCCGGAACAGGTCTTCTTCATTCGCAGCGATCAATATTCGTTCGTGAAGCAGGGCATACCGTCAGTGTTTGTGATGTCCGGCCTGAAGTCCAATGCCCCCGCCATCAAGCCACCCGAGATTATCGCGAACTGGCGGAAAAGCGTGTATCACAAACCGCAGGATGACATGACCCAGCCCTTCGATTTTCGGTCCGGAGCGAGGTTTGCCCAGTTCAATTTTCTGGTCGGATATCTCATCGCACAGAGGACCGAAAAACCGGCGTGGAACCCGGGCGACTTTTTCGGCGAACAGTATGGCCCAAGTAAGTGATCCTGCCCGGTTGACCAGTGTTGGAGCAGATCACCCGCCGCGGATGGTCCGAGGACGCGTTTCCGCCAGAGAATGCCCAATGGGACGCGCCCCCGACAGGATTACTTACAACATGGCCTGAGCTCGCTAGTTACACATTTCGGAGCTGTCTTGATGAGCGCCACTGCGATTGCACTCAAGGTGGCGAACCATACATGCGACCAGTCATCCGACAGACGCGGATACATCAATTTGTCGGCTGAATATTCTGGTTGATATGAAAAACATTTCCGGGGTCCCATTTGCCCTTGATTTGCGCCAGCCTAGCGTAGTTTGCGCCGTAGGGGCCGGACAGGTCGGCACCATCGTCCTGATCAAGATAGTTCACGTAGCGGGCTTTTGCGCAGAACGGCTCCAAATCGGTAAATACCTCACGTGTCCAGGCTACATTCGCTTCATTCTCAGTCGGATCCTGCCATTGAGAAATTAGGCCCAGGTTGAAGCCTTCGCGACGGTGCGGGAAGGCTGTCTGGTGCTGCGGCACGCGAGCCAGGGCGCCATGCCAGTGCTCCACGAGGATACCGGTATATTTCGACGGACACCGCTCAACTGCATCGATCATCGTGTCGATGGACTCGTCGCTCAGGACGTTCAGGAAACTCGATTTCCAGTAGTACAGCATGCCTTTCGGGTAGGTGGCGTCGAACATGGTGTTAAGGTCACAGTAGCTCGTGGGCTGAATGGAATTGAAGAGCGGCGATCCTAATTCATTAATAGGGCGCAGAACTCTTTCGCCATCGGCGATGGTGCCGCAGTGCGAAGCCCCGATGATGACCACCTTGACTCCGGAGCCATCCGGCGCATGCCCAACTGCCGACATGGAGATGACCTCGTCCGGAGACGACTCGGCGAACTCGCGGAAGAAGCGCAACACTTCTTGGGCTCGTGAGAATGGCCACGCCACCGCACCTGCCATAATTGTCGGCCCTACGGGATGCAGCCGGTACTCGAAGGAGGAGACAACGCCGAAGTTGCCGCCTCCGCCGCGCAAAGCCCAGAAGAGATCGGGATTCTCGTCTTCGCTGGCGCGTACCACCCGCCCGTCCGCGGTAACAACGGTAGCGGCCAGGAGATTATCGACCGCCAACCCATACTTTCCTGCCAGATAGCCGACCCCACCGCCGAGTGTCAGTCCGGCGATGCCGGTCGTTGAGATGACTCCCCCGGTGGTCGCAAGGCCGTGCTTCTGCGTTGCGCCGTTGAACTCGCCCCATGTGACGCCGCCCTGGGCAACTGCACGCCTCGCCGCAGGATCCACCGACACCGCCTTCATGAGGGAGAGATCGATCATTATCCCGCCTTCGACGCTGGCGCGTCCGCCAACGTTGTGACCTCCGCCCCGCACGGCGATCTCCAAGCGGTGCTCCCGCGCAAAGGCGATAGCGACGACTATATCTGCGTCTTTGCAAGGCCTCGCGATCGCGGCAGGGCGTTTGTCCACCATGCCGTTGAACAGCGCGCGGACATTGTCGTACTCCGGATCGCAGGGCTGAAGAACGGTTCCTGCAAACTTGCTCCGGAAGGTGGCTAAGGCGGACAGGGCGATTTGCGGTTGTGCCATTGCTTTGTCTTCGAACAGGACGGAAGATTGTACTGTGCTTTGGATGCCAGGCACAATCCTTCGCACTCAGCTAGCCCTATTCGTCTCTTCGCGCCAGACGATGGCGCGGGATAGCTGGCGACAAATCGCCTTGTGGTAGGTAATCCGGGCGGAGCGGCACGGTTGGGTTAGGCTTCGATAAGGCCTGATATCAAGAACTAGCCGGCGAAAACGTGCAAATGCCGGCCCAATCGCATATAAGTCTCTGAATGCTAATCGGAGGAGGAGGCCATGCGTGCGTCATCTGCACATTGGATACGGCGAGTCTGGCGAATGCTTGCGGTCGGGTTGCTCCTCGCATTGCTCGTAGGATTCACATATGAACAGATCGGTCGATGGCAGGACAGCCAGCATCCATTCCGGATTGGACGCGCGGTCGATATTGGAGGCCGCAGCCTAAACATAGACTGCGCGGGCTCCGGCAGCCCCGCCGTCATCTTGGAGTCGGGCGGCGGCGGTTACGGTGGTTATGGCTGGCGGAACGTGCAGGCGGAGGTCGCCAAGTTCACCACAGTTTGCTGGTACGACCGTGCCGGTGAGGGGTGGAGCGATCCCGCACCAACCGCACGTAGCAGCGCCACCATCGTTCACGATTTACAGGAACTGCTGCAGCGTGCCCCGGTTGCAGGTCCGTACGTGCTGGTTGGTCACTCAATCGGGGGAGAGTACGTCCGCATATTCACTTCAAAGTTTCCTTCCGAGGTCGCCGGAGTAGTGCTGGTAGATTCCAGCCATCCTGACCAACGCGAGCCACCAATGATGCTTTCGCCGGTTAGCCGCATGTCCAAGGGTGTTCGTCAGTTCGCGTGCTTAGCCCTGCCTGTCGTGACAAGGTTTGGAGTGATACGTCTGTTCATGCGCAACACGCCAATCTCCGTGCCGCCCGAGTTCAGCTCGCAGCAAAGTGCCGCCGAACGGGCCATGCGCAATCAGCGAGTCAAAGCAGCTGAGGCGGAGGCTGCTCAAGGATGTGCGGCAACCGAAAATGGTGTCCTTCAGCCTGACAAGGGCACCGGCGATCCGGAGGCCGATGGGGCGGCCAGGAGCGCGGGAACGTTAGCTGATCGCCCGCTGATTGTTCTCACCGCCGGGCAGTACTGGAAACCCGACGATCCTGTTGCCGCGAAACAAATCGCGGAGTTCCACGAAGTCTGGGTAAATCAATTACAGCCCGAACTTGCTCGCCTTTCGACGAATGGGAAACAGATTGTCGTTGAGAATAGCGATCATGGAATTCCGGAACAGGCTCCTGAGTCCGTCGTGGATGCGGTGCATGAGATTGTGACTGATGTGCGCGCCCGCCAAGGTAAATAACAGTAACCCGGGAAGACGCTTACGATAGCCGTTGTGAAATCGCCAAGTCACTCCCAATCCTGACTGAAGGTGAACGTTCAGGATTGCGTGCGGGATGGCCTGATTTCGCAAACTATCGCTAAACGGTGAAGCGAGGGGACAGGACTTTTTTCCCCCGCTATTGAAGCTCAGCGTACTCCGCCTTGGGCTTCCTTCAAGATGGGGATGTCGGGATCGGCGTCTTTCCCGGAGCCAACACGATCAGGGACATACCGATGATGATGAGCGCAGCCACGCCCCACAGTTCTCCGGGTTGGATGAAATGGAGGAATGCCTGCACCGCCATAAGCGCGGCGTGGGCAAAGCTCGACCACGCGGTGAAGGCGATGAGGCTGCGATTTGCCGATGGGGCACGTGCTGCCAGCAGCAAGAAAATGCCGAGTGTGACATAAATGCTAAGCATCATCGCCAACGTGGGGGCTTGCCTCCCAAACACCGTCAAGGGATAAACTAAGGCGCAAAAGATCAAGCCCACCACGACCAACACAACCTTCAGCGCACGTTCTCGACGCATTGGGTCCTCCTGCTAAATCACGTAAGGCGGAAAAACATGTACAGCCCTATAGACTAGACCCATGCCGCCGCCGCCGCCGCCGCCGACGTTCTCGATGACACGGCAGTGCGAAATGATTTAGCCGATCATTCGAGGCGAATCCTACGTGGGCGAAACGGGCATGTCAATGGAGGTCATGGGTTTTGCGGCATCTCGGAACGATAGTTGCCGAAATATCGCCAACTCGCACTCAAAGATGTTGACTTTGGTTCATTCCTTCTTCTCGTCCTGTGGCGGATTGCGTTTCTTGCGCATGGACTCTCCGCGCATCTCGATGCGATGAGCGTTGTGCACCAGACGGTCGAGGATGCCGTCAGCGATGGTGGGATCGCCGATCTGCTCGTGCCAGCGCGAGATTGGCAACTGGGAAGTGAGGATGGTGGAACGAGTCTGGTAGCGATCTTCGCAGATCTCCCAGACTTCGCGGCGCTCGTTTTCATTCAGCGGCGCCATGGCCCAGTCATCAATGACCAGAACGTCGATGCGGCCCAGTCTTGCCAGGAAGTGACGCAGGCTTCCATCAGCTCGCGCCAGGGCCAGTTCGCGCAGTAAGGCGGCGGCCCGCAAATAGAGAGCCGAGTAGCCGTCACGGCAGGTTTTCTGTGCCAGAGCCGACGCGATGAAGCTCTTGCCCACGCCGGTCGGACCCAACACGAAAATGTTCTCGTGGTTGCGGACCCAGGCCGAGTCTCTTGCCAGAGCACGCACTACCGTCTTGTCTAGGCCACGCGCTGTGCGATAGTCGATATCCTCCACGCAGGCCGATCCTCGCAGCTTGGCCGCTTTCAGTCTTCGCGCCAGCGCCTGGTTCTCGCGCCAACTCCATTGTTGATCGACCAGCAGCGCGAGTCGTTCTAGGAAACTCAGCTCGTTGATCGCTCGATCTTGCTCCTGCGTCTTCAAGCCCTCGACCATTCCCTGCAGCCGCATGGCCAGCAGTTTTTCCATCATCGGTTGGTTCAGCATGAGGTCGGTCCCCCTTGGTCGAAGTAGTCGGCGCCGCGGACATTGTCATGGGTCAGAGGTGGAGAGCCGGGTTGTGGTGGAGATAAGGGAACCACGTCGAGCGAGTTCTTCAAAATCGACTTCACGCTCTGATAGCGGCAAGCCTGAGCGAGGAGTGCCCGTTCCGCCGCGGCCTCCATGCGTTGTGCCGAATACTGCTGCGCCAGGCGAATGATGCCGAGACAGGAGCGGTAGCCCATCTCCGGGTGCGGCTTCTCGTTCAGGATTCGCTCGAACAACTGGGCCGTGTTGGGACCGATGCTGCGCGCCCAGTTCACCATCCGCGATGGAGGCCATTCCAGATGGGCTTGATGACTCTTGGGGCGGTGCTCGTTCTGGGTGATCGCTTGACCGCGCCTGCGACTGCGCAGGTGGGAAGCGATCCGGTTGCCCTTGTGAAAGATCTCCACCGTAGTCGGCGTGGAGCGGACTTCCACGACCTCCTGCACCAAAGTGTACGGCACACTGTAAAAGTTCCCATCGAAGGCAATGTGATAGTCGATGTTGACAGTGGCACGCGACCACTGGCTCATGTCGAAGCGCTCGGTCGGTAACGCTGCCAGAGCCGGTTTCTCCAGGCTGTGAAACAGACTCGACCGCGATCCGTCCCGCTTGCGGAAAGGACGCTCATTCAGTCGCACCAGCAACTCGCGGATCGCCTGGTTGAGTTCCGGCAGGCTGAAGAACTTCCTGTTTCGCAGCGCTGCCACGATCCAGCGTTCGCATACTTGCACTCCGCTTTCGGCCTTGGCCTTGTCCCGTGGTTTGTACGGACGTGCGGGCACGACTCCCATCCCGTAATGCACCGCGAACTCTTGATAGGTGGGATTCAGGTCTGGATCGTAGCGGCAGGCTCGGGTGACCGCCGTCTTGGTGTTATCGGGTACCGCCAGAGTCGGCACTCCACCGAAGAACTCCAGCGCGTGGATGTGCGCCTGAATCCATGCTTCCAGTTGCTGATCCCGAGTCGCTTCCGCGTACGTGTAGGAACTGGCGCCCAGCACGGAAACAAACAGCGATGCCGGCCAGGCTTGTCCCGTCGTACTGTCATAGACGGGAATCGTTGCCCCCGCCCAGTCCACGAACATCTTCTCCCCGGCCTTGTGTTCCTGGCGCAACACTACATCCAGGTGCCGCCGCCAGTGCTGATAGCGCTCGCAAAACCAACTGTAGCGATACCCCTCGGGATGCGCTTGTCGGTATTCTTCCCACACCAACTGCAGGGTCAGATGACGATGTTGTTGCAGTTGCTGATGGATGGTGTTCCAGTCTGGCTCTGGCCGTTGTCGCACCGGTGCGGCCTGCACGGGCTGGTTCGCAAACAGCTTGGCTTCCAGTTCTTCTTCGCCTAAGCCCTCCTGCAACGGCCAACCGATCCCGGCTGCTACTGCCCGTTCCAGATACTCGTGGACCGTACCCAGCCCCATTCCGCAACTGCGTGCGATCTGGCGCTGCCCCA
>Ga0209656_10002192_pt1 | contig 12700 bp, 9 predicted proteins | sample BogFormECP12_OM2_FD_188239 | JGI IMG/M metagenome (GOLD analysis project Ga0209656, IMG submission 188239) | Bog forest soil microbial communities from Calvert Island, British Columbia, Canada - ECP12_OM2 (SPAdes) (version 2) | ecosystem: Environmental > Aquatic > Freshwater > Wetlands > Bog ... | reverse complement strand
CGCCGACGTGGCCGCTACGCGCGCCTATGTGCAGGCCAACTATGCGCTCGTGCGCAGCGGCGCGGCGCGGATCCCGACCGCGCGCGCGGTGCTGCAGAGCGTCCTTCGCCGCGTCAACGCGGAATGTCCCCGAGCGGCCGCCCGCTCGCCCGAGGACGGTGAATCCACGGAATTCTCGAACGAGGTCATCGGCCTGATGGTCACGAGCGCGATCCACCCCGATCTGCAGGCCATCGAGACCTTCATCCGGGTCGCCGCGCCGCTGCGCTGGAGCAGCCACGCGACCACGGGCGCAGTTCAGGGCTATGTGGAGAAGCTCAAGACGATGGCCGCGTTGGCACCCCCGAACGTCTGCGCCGACGTGCGGGCGTGGGCCGCCGGCGGCTACGCAGCGCTGCCCGCCGACACCGTGCGCTTCGATCAGCAGTTCGTGCCCAACTGGGTCGCGCTCGGCGAGCTTCCCGAGCCGCTGCTCCGCGAGGCGTCCCCCGAAGAGAGGCCCCTTCTCAGCCGCAGCATGCACCTCGAAGAAGATCTGACCGAATTCGAAGCCGAAGCGGCGAACACGTGGCGCGAACTCATGAACGAGTTCGAACTCGAGCCCTAGCCGGCCTCAGGCGACCGAGCGCAGGTGCCTGTAGGGGGCGCCCCGGAGCTCGCGCACGAGCGCATCGACCACGCCCTCCTCGTCCTCCTCGCGCCCGTCGGTGACGGCGCCGATGACCGCCCGCTTACGCTCCAGCAGGGTCGCGATCGTCTCGTCCACGGTGTCAGCCGCGAGCAGGTAGGAGGCGTTGACGGCGTCCTGCTGACCGATCCGGTGGCAGCGGTCCTCGGCCTGGTCGTGCTTGGCGGGCGTCCAGTCGAGCTCCAGAAAGGCGACGTTCGAGCTGCGCGTCAGCGTGAGCCCCTGGCCGGCGACCTCGATCGAGCATATGAGGAGCTGATTGTCGGGGCCGTCGGGGCCCTGGAAGGCCTCGACGGCCGCATCGCGCGCGGCATGGCTGTCCTGCCCGAGGAGGTGCAGCGCACGCGGGAAGCGGTGGAGCACTGCCTGCTGGATCTCCCGGTGGTGGGCGAAGACGACGAGGCGCTCGCCCGAGGAGCAGAAGTCGTGGATCCACCTCAGCGTCGCGTGCAGCTTGCCCCGTGCGGCGAGTAGCTTGAGCGCGTTCAGCCGCACCAGGCGCTCAGCGCGCAACGCGGCGGCGACCTTCGCGTCGAGCTCGCGCAGGTCCAGCGGCTGACTCTGCAGCCAGGCCACGACGTCGCGCTCGGCGAGCCGATACTCGGGCTCGTTGTCCAGTTCGACGGGCACGACCGCGCGGGTCTTGGCCGGCAGCTGCGTCAGCACGTCGGCCTTCAGGCGACGCACGAAGCAGCGCGCGCGCAGGTGCCAGTGCAGGCGCAGATGGGCATCGGCACCGCGGAAGCGCTCGCCGAAGCGCACGCCCGAGCCGAAGTCCTCCAGTCGCCCGATGATCCTCAGCTGCGAGATGAGCTCGGTCGGCCGGTTGAGGACGGGCGTGCCGCTCAGAGCCAGGACCAGCCCCTCGCGCGGCACCGCCGCCGAGAGCCGCTGCACAGCCTGCGTGCGCTTGGCCGCCGCGTTCTTGCAGTGATGTGACTCGTCGAGCACGAGGGCGCGCGGCGCGAGCGCGCAGAGCTCCTGCAGGCGGGCGGCGACGATCTCGTAGTTGACGAGCGTGATGTCCGCGCCCGGTGCCGGCGCGCCGGCACCGGTGCCCGCGAGTGCTCGCGCGCTGCGATGCGGCAGCCAGCGCTCGAGCTCGCGCAGCCAGTTCAGCTTGAGGCTCGCCGGACAGACGACCACGGCGGGATAGGCCCCGTCGGCCTCGAGCGTGGCGAGCGCCTCGATCGTCTTGCCGAGACCCTGCTCGTCGGCCAGAAACGCACGCCGCTGCGAGAGCAGGTAGCTGACGCCGGCTCGCTGGAAGGGCTTCAGCTCGCCGCCGAGTCCCGGCAGCTCCAGGTGCGCGTCGGTTGCAAGCGAGAGCTCGACCAGGCCGGCCGCACGCGCATGCTGCTCACGGATCTCCTGCAGCAGCGGGAGCGCCGCCGGATCCACCCAGATCGCGTACGCAGCCAGCAGCGCGTCGAGCTCTGGAACGCAGAAGGGGTCCGCGCGGATCGCCCCAAGCCGCGCGTGCTCGCCGCCCGCGCCGCCGCGGCCAGAGCGCGCGAGTGCGCCGCGCAGCGCGGCGAACTCGCCCGGCAGCGTCGGGTCGTGTCCGGGCGCGAGCACGAACGTCGGCTCCTCGTGAACGCTCGAGCGCTCGAGTACGGCCGGCGGCGGCGGGCGGCCGTCCTGGAGCGCCGCCACGCAGCGCTTCGCAGCCTCGCTCATCCAGCCGTCGAGCCGTCCATCCATCAGCCGCCACGAATCCAGCGTCAGCGGCACCGTCGCTCCTCCGGGCGCGCTCGCGGCCCGCTCGCGCAGCTCCCGTGGCAGGCGCTCGCTGCGGCCGAGCAGCACGAACACCGGCTCGCCGCTTGGGCCCTCGACCTCGATGTTCCCGCGCCAGGTGCTCGCGCGCCTGAGCCAGGCGCGCACGCGCGGGTCGACGGTCGCGTCCTCGAGCTCATCGAGCAGCGCGCCGAGCTGCTCGGCGTCGTGCTCCACGGCGGCCAGCCCGAGCGTCCCCTCGGGCCCCGGCCGGGCACCCAGGCCCGCCTGGGCGGCGAGCACGCGCGCGAGCGCCGCTCGCTCGCGCGCGATCAGCAGCCAGTGATCGCCACGGCGGTCGCGGCGAAACTCGACCTCGTAGCGGGCCGCCGGGACCGCGGTATCGCTACGGCTGCTCGCCAGCTCGGCACCGCCCCGCTCGCCTCGCGCCTCGAGCGCACGGCGAGCGGCCGCGCTCAGGCGCACGCCGGGGCTGCTCGCGGCCAGCGTCTCGACGAGCTGCGCCGCGCGGTCGTCCAGGGGGATGAGCGCACGCCCGATCGCGCTCACCCGTCGCGCATCGGGGTGCGCGAGCAGCGCCGCGACCGGCTCGGGCGCGGCGTCGGTCGCAAAGCTCAGCCACCAGTTCTCGTCCGGGCGCGCGAGATCGAGTAGGCACTCCTCGCGCCGGCGTCGGGCGCGCCGGCGCGCGATCGCACGGGTCAGCTCCTCGCTCACATCGGGCTCGCCGGGCAGCTGCGCGAGCAGGCGCGCGAGAGCCTCGGCCTGGTCGGGTTCGAGCGGCAGGCACCAGGCGCGCTGGAGGGGGTCCCAGCGCCGTCCCGGGATCGCGCGCAGCAACAGGCGCAGGTCCTCGTCGTAGGGGAAGTGCAGCACGGCCTCCTCGCGGGCGAGCGAGGCTGAGAAGGTGGCGTGGCTCACGAGCAGAGCACGATAGGCGCCGGAGGGGATGCGTCAGTCGGGGCCGTGGCCGTGCGCGTGGCGCGCCCGCACGCCGTTGCCCGTGCCGAGCAATCCCTCCAGGCGCTCGAGCGCGCTCGGCGTGCCCATCGCCACGATCGTGTCCTCGGCCTGCAGCGCGGTCTCGGCGGGAGGCTGGGGATGGAAGTCCGGACCGCGGCGCAGGCCCACGATCATCGAGCCGCCGCGGATGTCACCGACCGTCTGCCCGACCGCCCGGCTGGTCTCCCCGACCACGATCTCCTCCATGCGATATTCGATGTCCACATCCACGACGCCACTCAGCTGCGGGTGCAGAGCCAGCCGCGCCATCTCCGTCCCGCTGGCCTTGTAGGGGGAGATCACGCGATCGGCGCCGGCCCGCTTGAGCTTCTTCTCGGTGTCCTCGAGCGCGGCCCGGGCCACGATCGGGATGTCGGCCCGCAGCTCACGGGCGGTCAGCGTGATGAACACGTTGTTGGCGTCAGAGTCGGCGCAGGCGATGATCGAGCGGGCGCGCTGGATGCCGGCGCGCAGGAGCACGGCGTCGTCGGTCGCATCGCCCTCGATGAAGGACACGCCGAGCGCGTCAGCGATGTGCCGGTTCTCGTTGTTGGCATCCACGACCACGTAGTCGGCCCGCGCGGCGCTGAGGTCGCGGGCGACCTGGCGCCCCACGCGGCCGAAGCCGCAGACGACGTGGTGGTCTGTGAGCGAGTCGATCATCCTCTGGGCGCGCCTCGCGGAGAGCAGGTCGCCGAGGTGTTCGGCGGCGAAGAACTCGGCGACGATGGCGAGCGCGTAGAAGAGCGTACCGACGCCCGTGACGATGAGCGCGACGAGGATGATCTGCCCTGCGGTGCTCCGCGGTTGGGGAAAGTCGCCCACCGTGGAGGCCGTGTCGAGCGCCCAGCGAAACGCATACCAGAGCCCGACGTGCTCGCTGACGGCCAGGCCGAGCGCGCCGAGCGCGAGCAGCGTCGCGACGATCAGCCCGAGCAGCACGATACGGCGAGCGAAGATGTTCAGCTGCCGGTGGTTGCTCGCCTCCGGCCCATCGGGAAGACCGTGCATCAGACGGTGGGTGCCCTCATGGGCGCATGATCTCCGATGCGCGGTGACCGCGCGGCGCGCTCGCAGGCGAGGATAATGCAGGGGTGCAGGGGGTGCAGACGCTCGAGCAGTGGTGGGCGGCGGGCGAGCGCGTCACGCTCGAGCTGGGCGGCGGCGCGCGCGAGGTGTTCGTGCGCCGCCTGGGCAGCGGCCCGGTCATGACGCTGCTGCACGGCTTCCCGAGCTCTTCCCACGACTGGGCCCTGCTCGCCCCCGCGCTGAGCCGGCGCCACACGCTGCTGCTCCCCGACTTCCTCGGCTTCGGCGCCTCCGAGAAGCCGCGCGAGCACGCCTACTCGCTGCTCGAGCAGGCCGATCTCGTCGAGGCTCTGTGGGCGCGCGAGGGCGTGGGCTCGAGCTCGATCCTGGCGCACGACTATGCGGTGTCGGTCACCCAGGAGCTGCTCGCGCGCCGTGGCGAGGGGCGGCTCGCGGTCGAGCTCGCGCGCGTGCACCTGCTCAACGGCGGCCTGTATCCCGGCCTGCACCGCCCGCAGCCGGCGCAGACGGCCCTGCTCGACCCCGTGCTGGGACCGCAGGTCAGCGGGGCCATGACCGAGGAGCTGTTCGTGGCCGGTCTCGCACCGACCTTCGCCGATGGCTTCGACGCCGCCACCGTGGGAGCCGAGATGTGGCGGGCGATGAGTCGGGAGGACGGTCAGCTGATCACCCACCGGCTGGTCCGCTACATGAGCGACCGCGAGCTCCACGGCGAGCGCTGGGTGGGAGCGCTGCAGGACACCGACGCTCCGCTCGCGTTCGTGTGGGGGATGCTCGACCCGGTGTCGGGCGCGCAGATGGCCGAGCGGATCCGCGAGCGGCTGCCCGACGCCCCCTTCGTGGAGCTCGAGTACGTCGCGCACTGGCCGGCGCTCGAAGCGCCCGGTCGCGTCTGCGCAGCGGTGCTGGCGTGAGGGCTGCTCGCTGCGCTGCGAGGGGCATCCCCGAGCCCGTTGCTCGCCCGCTGCCCGGGCCCTGCGCGCGGACCGCGCTCAGTGGCCTGCGGGCGGGGTCTTGCTCTGCGAGGCGCGGGCCTGCGCGCCGAGCTGCTCGAGCGTGAGCAGCTGCGCGGGCGGCGCGTCGAGGATGCGCCGCGAGTGCACCTCCAGGTTCGGCCCGACGTGCAGGAGCTCGCCCGATGCCAGCGAGCGCCAGCCGGGGTCCTCGTCCATCTTCTCGCTCGCGATCACGACGAGCGGGCGCGTCGCACCGTGCTCTGATCGGACCCGGCTGCCGAGGCTGCTGCGATGCTCGAGCGTGCTTCCGGGCTCGCGCTCGAGCACGTACAGCTCGTGCGTCTGCGGGTAGCGCAGCGCCCACAGCCCGTCGGCCGTGGTGAGCACGAGGTTGAGCGCGAACACGGGCAGGTTGGCGGCCACCCAGCTGCATGCGTCCGCGATCCCTTGCTCGATGTCTCCGTCGGCGGCGGCGGTTTCGCGGGTGATCAGCGCGAACAGCCGCTCGGAGTCGGTGTCGCCCCCGACCAGCTCGAGCGCCGCACCGAGGTGCGCGTCGAGCGTGGGCAGATCCTCGACCACGCCGTTGTGCGCGAACAGCCGTCCGGCCTGCTCGAAGGGATGGGTGTTCTTGAGCTCGAGCGCGCCGGTGGAGGCGAAGCGGACGTGCGCGACGAAGGTTCGCGACTCGAGCTCGCGCGCCTCCCGGGCGAAGGCGGCATCACCGTAGGCGGCGACCGGCTGCTTGCTCATCAGCGGAGCGCCCGCCGCGTCGAACCAGCCGAGGCCGGTCCCGTCCGGCTCGCGGTGGCTCTGCACGGAGAGGCTGTCGGGCGCGCCGAGCAGCCAGAAGGACGCTTTGGCGCGCTCCTCGCCCGCGCTCATGCCGAACAGGCGACACATCTCAGCGAAGGATGAAGAACGGGTCGGCGGCCTGCAGCGCGAGCAGGTACCAGGCCGTCGCGCCCGTGTGCAGCGACGCGAAGTAGCGTTCGCCTTCGCAGTCGCTGAGACCGTTGATGGACGCAGCGATGATGCCGAGACCGTCACTGTTGAGGCCGCTCGTCTGCGCGTGGGCGATGTCGCCCAGATATTCCTGGGCCCGCGCGCCGTCCCCCTGACCGGCGCGCAGCTCCAGCGCGTCGGCGAGATGCGCCGTCCCCTCGAACCACACGCCCTTTTTCGCTCGCTCGCAGAAGCTGACGCCGCTGAAGCCGTTGCGGCTGACGCTCAGGTTCCTCACGTCCCAGTCGAGCGAGGTCTGAAATGCGGGGTCCTGCAGCGCGAGGTAGGACCAGCTGTTGACGTCCTCCGGGCGCACGCTCTTGTTGAGCGTGACCCCGTTTTCGCCGGTGCCGACCCAGAACATCCCCTTGGACGCGCTCCACATCGATTCGACGAAGTGTCTGGCCCAGGCCGCGCGGGTGCTCCAGACGCTGTCGTGTGTGGCGCCCGCCAGCAGGCCGAAGAAGCTGTACAGGTCGATGTTGTGCTCGGTCGACTTCCACTCGATCTTCGTACCCCGCGGTTCCTGCCCCCCGGTGTAGCCGCCGCTGCCGCGCGTGTCATAGGCGTTGGCCTGGATCCATTCGCCGATCGCGCTCGCGCCCTGCAGGTAGCTGTCCTGGCCGGTCGCGGTGTAGAGCTGCACGAGCGCCTGCCCGACCCATGCCATGTTGCCGACGTCGCTCGTGGGTTCCGTGGCGTCGACATCGGCCGGGCTGAGCAGCGGGGTCGGCGCGTAGCCCGCGCGGACCCTCCCGTCGTGGTCGGGGTCGTTGGCCTGAACGTAGAGCAGCGCGTTGCCGATCACCTCGGCCCGTTCGATGTCTTCGGGCGTGCCCCGCGCGACCAGCGCGTCGATGATCAGCGCGTCGTCGTAGGTCACCGATTCGGTGAAGCCTTCTTCTTCGAGCACCCCGCCGCTGTAGCTCTGCACGAGACGCGGCTGCGCTCCGGTGGCATAGCGGTCCATCATCTGATCGAGGAACTCGTAGCCTGCTTCCAGGCTCGCGTCCGATGCGGCGGAGAGCGTCGGCCTGCCTGCGTCGCGCGGCGCCCTGCCCGCGCGGCCGGGCGGCCTGCCCGACTGCCCGGCGGGCCTGCGCGCGGCCGCCGAACCGGCCGGTAGCGCGGCGAGCACCGCGACGGCTGCACCGGCCGCCAGCAGGGCGAGCGGGCGACTCGGGCGCGTCGGCCTCATGCGCTCGCCCCCTCTGCGCGTCCGGCGCACGCCGGCCGGCCCGCCGACTGCAAGCTGTCCATGCCCTGGACTGTGCCAGATCGCGGCTCAGCTCAGCGCTGACGCGCCGCCGCGACCCGCTCGCGCAGGACGTCGGCCGGGTGCAACCAGGTGCGCGCCGCGAGCGGTCGCAGCGGTCGCGGAGCCCACCAGTTCGCGCGCCCGAGCAGCGCCATCAGCGCCGGAACCAGCAGCGCGCGCACAACCGTCGCATCGATGATCACGGCGAGCGCGGCGCCGACGCCGAACTCCTTCAGCGAAGCCACGCTTGAGACCGCCAGCGACCCGACGGCGGCGCAGAACAGCAGCGCCGCCGCGCTGACGACGCGTCCGCTGCGCTCGAGGCCGGTCGCCACGGCCTCCTCGTCCGGTGCGCCGGCGTCGTGCGCCTCCTTGATGCGCGCGAGCAGGAACACGCCGTAGTCGGTGGACAGGCCGAAGGCGATGATGAAGAGGATGATCATGTTGGTCTGCTCGAGCGAACCTGTGGCCGTGTAGCCGAGCAGGCCCTGCAGGCGCCCGTCCTGGAAGATCAGCACCAGGATCCCGAACGCGGCGCTGAGGCTGAGCAGGTTCATGATCAGCGACTTGATCGCCAGCGCGACCGATCCGGTCATCATGAACAGCACCATCAGCGTGGTCAGGCCGAGGATTGCGAGCGCGAGCGGGATGTGCGAGCGCAGGCTCGCGTGCTCGTCGAACTGTGCCGCGGCGACGCCGGTGAGCGCTACGGCGTAGGGAGCGTGCAGCGCTCCGATCGCGCCGATCAGCTGCTGCGAGGCCGTGCTGAGCGGTGGCTGGCGGGCGAGCACTTCGAGCGACCACAGCCCCGGGGCGATCGGCTGCGGCGCCTCTGCCAGCGCGACGTCGGGCAGGCGCGCGAGCTGGGAGCGATAGCGCAGCAGCGCCGGAGCGGACTGGGCAGGAGCGTGCACCAGTGCGACGATCGGGTCGGAGGGGTCGGCCGCGAAGGAGCTCGCCACGGCCGCGTCGACGACGTGCGCGCTGGATCCCGGCGGCAGCACCCGCGAGTCGGTCGAGCCGAGCCGCAGGTGGAGCGCGGGCAGGCCCAGCAGCAGCAGGCCCGCCGCGCAGGCCACGGCGACCCACGCGGGCCTACGCATCACCCACCTGGCGAGCCGGTACCAGTGACCGCCGCTCACCGGGCCCTCTGCCCGCCGCCGCGCGCGCTGCAGACGTGCGGGCGAGAGCGCGTTAACGCGCGGCCCCAGCAGCGCGAGCATCGCCCCCAGCGGGATCAGCGCGGCGGTCGCCGCGAACACGGTCACGACGGCGGCCGCGATCCCCATCGAGGAGAGCATCTGCTGGGGGAACACCAGCAGCGACAGCAGCGCGACCGTGACAGTGAACGAGGAGAACAGCACGGTGCGGCCGGCCGTGCCGAGCGTGCGCTCGAGCGCCTCCGAGCAGTGTCCGCAGCGCGCGAGCTCCTCCCGGTAGCGATAGACGACGAACAGCGAGTAGTCGATCGCGAGGCCGAGCCCGAGGCCGGTGACGAGATTCAGCGAGAAGACCGACAGCGAGGTGACCTGCGCGAGCGCCCGCATGATCAGCAGGCTCCCGGCGACCGCGACCGCGCCCACCATCAGCGGCAGGGCCGCGGCAACGAGCCCGCGGAAGGCGATCAGCGACAGCAACAGCAGGATCGAGAAGGCGATCAGCTCGACCTTCGGCAGCTGCGCGGAGATCGTGTCTTCCAGCTGGCTGAACGTGAGCTGATCGCCGCCGACGCTGACGCCGCGGAGGGGCCGCAGATCGCGTGCGATCCGCTGCGCGGTCGCCGTGGCGGCGTGTTCGGAGGCGCGGGCGGTGAAGAAGCCGAGCACCACCGTCTGGCGGCCGTCGCGTGAGAGCAGCGCGCCGGGCGTCGGGGCGTCGAGGACACTGAGAGCGCGCGATATCGCCTTCTGCGAACGGACCTCCCCGACGACGCGCGCCACGAGCGCGCGCCCGCGCGGCGCGAGCACGGGCCCGGGGGTGCGCACGAGCACCACCACTCCGGGCTGGGTGGAGACGCCGGTCGCCGCCACGATCTGGCGCTGGGCGATCACGCTCGGGGCGTTCGGGTCGGCGGTGCCACCGTTGCTCAGCGAGCCGACCACGCCGGCGCCGACGACACCCGCGATCACGGTGAACAGCGCGGTGATCGCCAGGACGAGCCGCGCTCGTCGATGTATCAGTTCAGCGAATGAGTGCAATTGCGCGACGGCGTCCGACCTGTCTGCCCTGCGGTCGGACACGACACCGCCGGCGTGATGAGAACGCGTAGCCACATTGGCTGAACGCGTCTGCAGGTGAGCGTAGCGGCCCACGCCTGACCGCACCCCGTTTCATGGGTGAACATTTATCAACCTGCACACAATTACGGACGAGTCGATAGGGGCGGCGTGCTCAGCCGCGCGCCGGGCGGGCCGGCTGCACCCCGAGCTCGCGCAGGCGCGCGTCGAGCGCGAGGATGCGCCCGGTGTCCTCGTAGAAGTCCTCCTGCTCGACGATCCGCCCCCAACGAGTGCGCACGAGCAGGAATGTGCGGTTGGAGTAGATCTCCACGCCGTCGGGGCCGGTCGCGCGGTCGTCGAAGCGGACCGCGATGCGCAGCGCCCATGGCGCCCCCGCGATCCAGACCTCGCGTATCTGGCCGCGAATGCCGGCGCCGGTGAAGTTGCGCAGGAAGCGCTCGATCTCGGCCTTGCCGCGGTGCTCGCCCGACCAGCGGTGAGGACCCTCGTTGAAGTGGAGCACCGCGTCATCTGCGTAGGCCGCCAGCAGCGGCCCGTGGTCCCCGTCGTTGAGGCTGCTGACGTCGCGGCGGAACTTGAGCGTGAGCGCGCGCGTGAGCAGCGTGCGCGCGGCGAGAGTCCCCAGGAGGCCAGCGATGACACCTGAGCGGAAGCTCATCGCCCCACCATACGCCGCTAGAGCGATTCGCCGGGCGGTGCAGAGAACAGATCGCGGCTAGGGTTCGGCTCGACGGGCGCCAACCATCCCTGCAGCCAGAGGAGATCCCATGTCGAGCTTTGCAATCGTCAACCTGTTGGACATCGAAAACGCAGTCGGCGATCGGGCGCCGGGGATCGAGGGGCGCTTCGGCCGCAAACACCTCGACTCGCGCGACCTCGGCGTCAGCCTCTTCCGCTATGAAGCCAACCTGCGCAGTCCCGTCGCCCACAGTCATCGCGAGCAGGAGGAGGCCTATGTTGTCGTCGCCGGGTCCGGGCGGGTGCTGCTGGATGACGAGACGCGTGAGCTCCGCCAGTGGGATGTCGTGCGCGTCGCGCCCGAGGTCGTGCGAGCCTTCGAAGCGGGACCCGAGGGGCTGGACGTGATCGCCGTGGGCGGACCCAGGCCCGAGGATGGAGACGGGGTCATGAGTGAGGCCGCCTGGCCCGACGCCCAGTAGGGTTTGCGGCGTGGATTTCGCGATCACACTGCACTCGGGCTCCGCGGCCCCTCCCGACGCCATCGATCTGCTCTGGGCGGCGCTCGGCAGCACCCGCGATGGGGCACGGTTTATCCGGCGCGGCGCCGAGATCACGGCCCGCTGGGAAGCGGACGCGCCGGTCTCGATGGAACGCGACGAACGCGAGGAGATCGGCCGGCGCGCCATTCTGAGCCTCGTGCGCGACGTCTGCGAGGGCGGGCCGGGGCTCAAGTCGGATTGGTACGCAATCGCCGCGAGTCACTAGCCGCCCGGCGGCTCAGGAGTGAGAGACCGCGCGCGTGGGCGCGGGGCGTGCGCGCCGGGGCGTCGAGCACGGCGTCGTCGGCTGCGGTTGCCGATCGGCGCTCGCAGCCGCCCGACAGGCCGTCACGACCAGGGCCGTGACGGCCAACCAGGCGAGGGGTGCTAGGAGGAGGAGCATCGAGCACACCTTGACGCGCCTTCCTGAAGCCCCCGTAGGGCATCGCTCAACGCAGGCTTAATTGTGCAGGGGCGTGCGCTCAGCCGGCGGGCACGAGGAAGTAGATGCGTGCGGGCGGAACCGGCTCCCAGGAGAAGACCGGCCACGACCGGCCGCGATAGCTGACGCTGCCGTTGCGGGGAATTCTCGTCGGCGCCGCGCTGCCGGCGAGGCGCGTCGAGCCCGCCCTGACGACGACCAGCCCGCCGGTCAGCCCGCGGACCACGTCCGCGAGGTCCGCGTAATGCGCCTGCAACGGCTTCAAGCGGGCGGCGATGTGCTTCAGGACGCTGCCCCAGGCGGCCACGCGCACCGCCGCACACGGCTGGGCCGCGACCGCGACGGGGGGAGCGGGAACGAGCAGTAGGACCTGCAGAGCGCCACTCGGGAACGCCGCCGCGGCAAAGACGTGTGCCTGATAGCCGACGCCGGCGACGGTGAGCGACCCACCGGCGCTCGGCGCGGAGGGCGCGGGCTGGAGCGTGCCCATCAGGAACGAGCCGTTGCGGTAGAGGTCGATCGGCACGCCGATGAAGCGGCTGACGAGCTTGACGTAGCCGACGTCGTCCTGCACGGACATCACATAGCTCCCGACGATCCTGCCCTTCCAGCGCAGAACGCCGGACACGGGAGCGATCACGTCGGGGCCGCCGACGTCGGCCACGACGCGTCCCGCCTCGAGGACGCGCAGGCGCACGATGTGCCAGTGGGGGGTGTAGACGATCGCGTGCACCGCCGCATAGGCCGCCGGCGCGCTCGAGCTCGCGAGCGCCCTCAGGAGCGGCGCATAGCCGGTGACGTGGGCCACATCGGCGCTCACCGAGGTGCTGCGGAGCTCACCCGCGTAGATGGCCCGCGCGACGGCCGTGTCGACGCCGGCGATGGTCGCAGCGCTCGCCGCCCCGCAGGGGACCGGGGCGACGCTCGAGGCCACGTTGGCCGTCGCGGAGACCGCCGCCACGTGCACCGCAGCCGCCGATCGCTCAGCGGCCTCTCCCGACTCGAGGCCCTCGCTGATCGCCGTGCCGGCGATCGCGCCGACGCTGATCGTCGCGGCGATCGCGACGGCGAGTCGTCGAACTGTTGGGCGCCTGCCTGG
>Ga0209656_10002191_pt1 | contig 12702 bp, 10 predicted proteins | sample BogFormECP12_OM2_FD_188239 | JGI IMG/M metagenome (GOLD analysis project Ga0209656, IMG submission 188239) | Bog forest soil microbial communities from Calvert Island, British Columbia, Canada - ECP12_OM2 (SPAdes) (version 2) | ecosystem: Environmental > Aquatic > Freshwater > Wetlands > Bog ... | reverse complement strand
GAGGTCGTCGAGGCCGCCGCAGAGCACGGCCTGGCGGCGCTGGCCGGTTCCTCGCCGGACGTCGGCGTGGTGGGCTACACGATCGGCGGCGGGATCAGCTGGCTGGGCCGGGCCTACGGGCTGGCGGCGAACAACGTCGAAGCGATCGAGCTGGTCACCGCCGACGGCCGGCTGGTGCGCGCCGACGCATGCACCGAGCCGGACCTGTTCTGGGCGCTGCGCGGCGGTGGCGGCAGCTTCGGCGTGGTCACCGCGATCGAGCTGCGGCTGTTCCCGATCACCGAGGTCTATGCCGGGCAGCTGTGGTGGCCGGCCGAGTCAGCCTCCCAGGTGCTGCAGGCCTGGCGGGACCTGACCCAGAGCGACCCGCCCGAGGAGTTCACCTCCGCCGCCGGGGTGATGCGCTTCCCGGCGATCCCCGACGTCCCCGAGCACCTGCGCGGCCAGTCGTTCGCCATCATCACCGTAATCCACCTGGGCGCCCCGGCCGAGGCCGACGCGCTGCTCGCGCCACTGCGGGCCCTGGGGCCGGTCACCGACACGGTTCAGACCATCCCGGCGGCCGAACTCTTGCAGCTGCACATGGACCCCGACCACCCGGTCCCCAGCGTGGCCGACTGGCTCATGCTCGCCAGCCTGCCCGCCGAAGCGATCGAGGAGTTCGTCCGTACCTTCGGCACCGAGGCCAGCCAGGCACTGCTGGCGGTCGAGCTCATCCATGTCGGCGGCGAGATGAAGCGGACCCGGCCGGGCAACGGCGCGCTGGCCGCAATCGACGCCGACTATGCCCTGTTCGCGGGGGGCATGGCGCCGACCGCGCAGGCCGTCTCGGCGGTCGCGTCCGCGGTCGCGGCCGCGCATACCGCCATGCGACCGTGGGCGGCCCGGCAGATGTACCTCAACCTCGCCGACACCCGCCGCGACCCGGCCGGCTTCTGGACCCCCCAGGCCTACGACCGGCTTCGCCGCATCAAGGCCGCGGTCGACCCCGGCGACCTGATCCGCTCCAACCACCCGGTCCCGCCGTCCGCGTCATGAACCCGCGTCAGATTCATCAGATAAGAAGGGCCACCGCCATGAACACCCACACCACCCAGGACATCCCGTTCATCCCCGCGCCGCGGATCACGACGGTCGCCGGCTACCTGCTGACCCGCCTGGCCGAAGCCGGCCTGGCCTCAGTCTTCGGCGTACCCGGGGACGACAACCTTCCCATCCTGGACGCTATCGCCGGCCGGCCAGACCTGGCCTGGATCGGCATGGCCACCGAGCAGGGGGCTGGCTACGCCGCCGACAGTTACGCCCGGCTGCGTGGCATCGGCGCGCTGGTCACCACGTTCGGTGTCGGCGAGCTGTCCGCGCTGAACGCGATCGCCGGCGCCTACGCCGAGTCCGTCCCGGTCGTGCACATCGTCGGCACTCCGGCCCTGGCGGCCCGGGAGGCCGGCGCGACCCAGACTGGTGCAACGCTGCACCACAACCTGCCGGGCCGCGACTACGGTCACTTCGCCCGGATGGCGGCCGAGGTCACCGCGGCCCAGGCCGACCTGCGCCCGGACACCGCCCCGGAGGAGATCGACCGCGTGCTGAGCACCGCGCTGCGCACCTCCCGTCCGGTTTACCTCACCATTCCCGCCGACGTGGCCGGGATACCGGTGCTCGCCCCGGCGGGGCGGCTGCCGCGGGGTGCCGGGGACGCTGATCCGGCCGTCGTGGCGGCGTTCACCGGGCGCGCCCGCCGGATGCTGGCCGCCGCGGCCAGCGCCAGCCTGCTAGTCGGCCATCTCGCCGCCCGGCACCGGGTCACCGGGCAGGTCCATGACCTGGCGATCGCCGGAGATCTTCCGGTAGCCGTGCTGTTCATGGCCAAGGGAGACTTCCCCGAGTCCGACCCGCGCTTCGCCGGCCTCTACGCCGGCCCGGCCTCGGCCAAGCGCGCCCGGGTGGCGGTGGAGGACGCCGATGTCCTGATCACCGTCGGGGTGACGCTGACCGACACGGTCCTGGCTGGCGCGCATCAGCTGCCCGAGGGCCGCCGCATCGATTTGACCCCAGACCAGGCCTGCATCGACGGCACCGTCTACCCGGGCATCGGCCTGCGCCAGTCGCTGGCCATTCTCGCCGCGGCGGTCCGGTCCATGCCGCCCCGCGCCGCCCTGGCGGACCTGCCGCCCTTCGAAGCCGCGCCGGATGTCCGCGGCGGCCGGCTCACCCAGGGCAGCCTGTGGGCCCGCGTGCAGGACCTCCTGCGCCCCGGCGACCTGCTGGTCGCCGACCAGGGTACCGCCTTCTACGGTGCCGCCGGGCTCACCCTGCCCGACGGGGCCAAGCTGGTCGGCCAGCCGCTGTGGGCGTCGATCGGCTGGGCCCTGCCGGCTGGCCTGGGCGCGTCACTGGCCGCACCGGACCGGCGCGTCGTGCTGATCGTCGGCGACGGGGCCATGCAGCAGACCGCGGCCGAGCTCGGCACCTTGCTCGGCCAGGGCCTAGCACCGATCGTCGTCGTGCTCAGCAATGGCGGCTACACCGTCGAGCGGGCCATCCACCGGGCGTCCGCCGGATACCACCAGATCCCGGCCTGGGACTGGACCGCGCTGCCCGGCACCGTCGCCCCGGCCTCGTCTCCCGTGGCCCTGCGCGTCGAAACCTCGCACGAGCTGGCCTGGGCCCTCAACGCGGCCGACTACCACACGGGCGCAGGTCGACCCGTGCTGATCGAGGCCGTCCTCGGTGCCGAGGACACTCCGCTCCTGCTCCAGGAACTGACCCGGGCCCTAGCTGCTCCTGACCAGTGAAGGCCAGCCGCCGGCGGGTCCTGAGCCCGCCGGCGGCTGGTGCGCGACCGACCTGAGGAAAGAGGACCCCCCATGCTCGCCACCCTCGACCTGGACCAAGCCGCCGCGATCCGCACCCCCGATCAGCGGGTCCGCGTCTTCGTGAGCTCGACGCTGCAGGAACTGGCCGACGAGCGCGGGGCGGTGCGGGACGCCGTGAAAGCGCTCCGGCTGGTCCCGGTGATGTTCGAGCTGGGCGCCCGGCCGCACCCGCCGCGACAGGTCTACCGTGCCTACCTGGCGCAGAGCCAGGTCTTCGTCGGTGTCTACTGGCAGAACTACGGCTGGGTGGCACCCGGCGAGGAGATTTCCGGGCTGGAAGACGAGTATCGGCTCTCGGCCGGGATGCCCAGGCTGATCTACGTCAAGTCGCCCGCACCCGGCCGCGAGCCACGGCTGACCGACATGCTGGCCCGGATCAAGAACGACGACAGCGCCTCCTACCAGCGCTTTTCTGACTCAGCCGAACTGCAGCGCCTCGTCGAGAACGACCTGGCGGTGCTGCTCAGCGAGCGCTTCGAGATGACGTGCCCGGCCGGCCGCGCGGCCGACGCGGCGCCGGTCGGCGCCCTCCCGGTGCCCCCGACGCCGCTGGTCGACCGCGAGCAGGAGACTACAGAGGTGGAAGACCTGGTGATCCGTCAGGGCGTCCGGCTGATCACCTTCACCGGCCCGGGCGGGGTCGGGAAGAGCCGGCTCGCAGTCGAGGTCGCCGGCCGGCTCGGCCCGGGTTTCGCCGACGGGGTAAGGTTCGTCGATCTCGCCTCCGTCTCGGCCGCCGAACTGGTGCCCGCCGCGATCGCCGCCGGGCTCGGGCTGAACACCTCCGGCGGCAGGCTGCTCACCGACGTGATGTCATTCCTGCGCGGCAAGCGGCTCCTGCTGGTCCTGGACAATTTCGAGCAGGTCACCGAGGCGGCTCCGGTGGTCGCCGAACTACTGGCCGCCGCGCCGGGCCTGATGACCCTGGTGACGAGCCGGACCGTGCTCCGGATCAGCGGCGAGCACGAGCTGTGTGTTCCGCCGCTGGCGGTTCCCCCGTCCGGGGACGCCGGGAACCTCGATGATTACGCCTCGATCCGCCTGTTCATGGCCCGGGCCGGCGCCGCGGCGCCAGGCTTCGAGCTGACCGGCCGCAACGCGGAGGCCATCGCCGAGATCTGCCGCAGGCTGGACGGCCTGCCGCTGGCCATCGAGCTCGCGGCCGCCCGGATCAGGCTGCTGCCCCCGTATGCGCTGCTGGCCCGGCTGGATGACCGGATGAGCGTGCTGACCGCGGGACCACGGGACCTGCCTGAGCGGCAGCGGACCCTGCGGAACACGCTGGACTGGAGCTTCGGCCTGCTGTCCGCCGACGAGAAGGTGCTGTTCGTCCGCCTGGGGGTGTTCGCCGGGACGTTCGGGCTGCCGGCCGCCGAGGCGGTGTGCGGCGACGCGGACCCGTCCACTCTGGCCGGACCGCCCGGATGCACCATGGACACGCTGAGCTCGCTGGTGGACAGCAGCCTGGTCCGGCCTGAGCCGCGCGAGGACGAGCCGAGGTTCAGCCTGCTGGAAACCATCAGGGTGTATGCCCTCGAGCGGCTGCGCGAGAGCGGCGACTGGCAGGATGTGCACGACCGGCATGCCGCCTACTTCCTGTCCCTGGCCGAGCCGACCGACGCCGAGCTTCACGGCGCCTGGCAGCTGGCCTGGCTGAACCGGCTGGAAATACGGCGCGGCAACCTCAGCGCCGCGCTGTCCTGGCTGACGGACACCGATCAGCTGGGGGCGGCGCTGCACCTGATCTGGACTACCTGGAGGTTCTGGTGGCTGCACGGCCACGCCGGCGAACTGGGCCGCCACGTGGACGAGGTCCTGGCCAAGAGCGCCAGCCTGCCGCCGCGCCAGCGGGCCCTGGCGCTGAGCGCGGCCGGCTTCGTTCGGTTCGCTGGCGGAGACCAGGCCCGGGCCCGGCGGCTGTTCAAGCAGAGCCTGCCGTTGTACCGCAAGGCCGGGGACCGGCTCGGCATGGGGCTGACCGCGGCGGCCCTGGGTCACCTGCTGGCCGCCAAGCACGAGGCGCCGCTGGCCATCGACCTGCTCGAGCAGACCCTCATCCAGCTCCGGGAGATGGCCGGCGAGGACCTGACCGGGCCGGAACGCGTTCAGCACCAGCTGGATCTCGCCCTGGCGTCTAACTTCCTGGGCCAGATCAAGCTCGACCAGGAAGATCATCAGCGCGCGGCGGAGCTCTTCACCGAAGGCCTGACCGCCGCCCGCAGTGCGGCCGACCGGTTCACCATCTTGGTCTCGCTCTACGACCTTGCCCTCAGCCGCCAGGCCCGGGGTGACCTGTCCAGCGCCGCGGATCTGCTCAGGCAGGGCCTGTCGCTGGCGGCCGAGGCCGGAGACGAGCCAGGTCTCGCCTACTATCTCGAGGCGCTAGCCGCCGTCGTCGCGCGGCAAGACGACCCGGCGCGTGCCGTCAGCCTGCTTGCGGCCGCGGGCGCGCTGCTTGAGGCCAACGGCAGCGGCTGGCTGCACGCCTACGTGCCGCGAGCGCCGCACGACAACAACGCCCGGGCCGGGCTGCGCGCCCGCATGACCGACGCGGATTTCCAGCAAGCCTGGGCGCGCGGCCGCTCTCTCACCAGCATCAGCGTCGTCCGGTACGCACTGGTGGAAATCATGAGCCGACCGGACCAAGCCCTGGCCGCCCTGGCCAGTTGAGCCGCTCAGTCCCTATGCCACGAGCAAGAAAGATACCAAAGGAGAGGTAGCTCATGGACCCTCAGACGAACCCCGGCGAAGTCATCCACCACGTGGTCGAAGGGACCTCCAGGATCGCCCTGGATGTCCTCGGACCGACCGTGGAGTTCCTGACCTCGCCCGCAGCCGCGCACGACGACTTTTGCGTGATGAGGGGAGTGATCCCTCCGGGGGTTGTCGTTCCCCTGCACAGTCATGATGCCACCGAGGTCTTCTTCGTGCTCTCGGGCACCAAGCAGGTCCTGACGCTGGACGGCGGCCCGCCCCGGTGGGTCGAGGTACGCGCCGGGGACTATGTCCATGTCCCCCAGGGGACGCGCCACGCGCATCGTAACGTGTCCGACGAACCGTTGATCGAGCTCATCATCACCACGGCCAGGCTAGGGAAGTGGTTCGAGGAGGTCGGCACGCCTGACACGGGTGCGCGTCGGCCGCCGACACCTGAAGTCCTGGAACGTTTTCTCGCCGTGTCGAGGAAATTCGGCTACTGGCTCGGTACCCCCGAGGAAAACGCCGCGGTCGGGATTCGCCTGCCGGAGGTTACCGGCGACAGCCCGGCCGGCCAGTGACCTTGATGAACGCTCATGGCCGGATCACGGTCGCGGCTCGCCACCGGGGGTGTACGGCGGTGGGCGGTCGGCGGTCACTGGCCGCGTGAGGGTGCCGGGGCGCGTCACAGGGCCGCCTTGCGCAGCGTGGGTACTAGGTCGCGGCCGATGAGCTCGTGGCAGCGGTTGAGGTGCCTGGGGGTGAAGGCCCGGAAGTCGGTCCACAGCAAGAGGTTTCCGATCTGCAGGTCGCGAGCCTGCTCGATGAGGATCTCGGCGACCGTGGCGGGGGTGCCGACGATGATGTCCTCGGGGTTGGTCAGCACGGCGCGGACGGCCGGGTCGCTGATCTCCTCGCCCTCGATGAAGGAGTCGGGTGCCGCCTGTACGATGTCGTCGGCCTCGGCCTGGGTGGGGGCGAGGAAGATCCGGCGGCGCAGGCCGATGCGGTCGGGGTCGTCGGCGGCCTGGCCGGCGCCCGCGGCGCGGTAGGCGTCGGCGATCTTGCGCAGGTACTGCGCGGGCAGCCAGGCGAGCGCCAGCTTGTGCCCGCGGCGGGCGGCTCGTTCCGCGGACGCGGCGGACATGCTGGTCATCCAGATCGGCGGTGCGGGCTGCTGCCGGGGGCGGGGCCGGACCGGGACGTGGTCGAACCGGGCGAACTGGTCGTGGCGGGTCAGGTAGGGGGCGGTCATCGCGGCCTCGAGCACGGCGAGCCCGGACGCGTACCGGTCCGGGATCTCGGCCGGGTCCAGGCCGGCCAGGATGGTCTCGCGGGGGTTCCCGCCCCCGCCGACGCCGATCTCGAGCCGGCCGCTGGTGAGGTAGTCGAGCATCCCGCACTCCTCGGCCAGCCGACGCGGGTCGTGCAGGTGGACCACGTTGCACATCACTCCTAGCCGCAGCGTGCTGGTGCGCTGGGCCACCGCGGCGATGAGCAGGCTGGGCGACGGGCTGAGGTTGAAGGCCCGGAAGTGGTGCTCGCTGAAGAACACTCCTTCCAGGCCTCGCTGCTCGGCCCGGGTCCAGCGGGCCAGGTTCTGGTCGTACACGCGCTGGCACAGCGCCGGGTCGAAGGCTTGAGGATCCGGGTCGCCGGTGTACATGAAGATGTCGAACAGCCAGGGCTTGATCATGGTGCCTCCTCAGGCGCGGAATACTGATAATCTAATTACTTACCAGATATCTAACCAATATCTGGATGGTAGGATGGCGGCATGCCCGATGTCAACCAGGCCCCCCGCGCCTACACCTCGACGCTGCGAAAGCGGCAGGCTGCCACGACTAGGCAGGCAGTCCTGGACGCCGCGCGGGACCTGTTCCTCGCCCAGGGATACGGCGCGACCACTATCGACCAGGTAGCCGAACGGGCGCAGGTGAGCAAGCCCACCGTGTTCACCGCCGTGGGCAACAAGCAGGCCCTGCTCGCGGCCGTCCGGGACGTCGCGCTCGCCGGTGACGACCTGCCCGTCGCGGTTGCTGACCGGGCGGCGTACCACGCGGTGCTGGCCGAGCCGGACCCGTATCAGGCGATCGCCCTCATGGCCGCCCACCTGACCGAACTGTGGAGCCGCTACGCCGGCCTCAGGGAAGTCCTGCGAGGCGCGGCCAGCAGCGGCGAGCCCGGGCTCCGAGAGATGTGGGAGACCAGCCAGCGGCAGCGCCTGACCGCCGCACGGTCGTTCATCGCCGCGCTCACCGGCAAGGGACCGCTACGCCAGGGACTTGACGCCCGGACCGCCGCCGACATCATGTGGCTGCTCATGGCGCCTGAGAACTACCACGACCTCACCGTCGAGCGCAGCTGGTCCGCGGCTGCCTACCAGCGATGGCTCGCCGACACCCTCACCGCCGTGCTGCTGCCCCCGACCTAGCACGCCGGGGCTCAGTTGCCTCACACGCGATGCAAATGATCCTTCTCGGCATGAGGTAGGCAAATTATTACCTGGTCTCCGCGCGAAGGCGCTCGACGATACTCGACATCACTTGCAGGGCGAATATCGGCGTCTCTCGGACGAGGAAGAGGAACGTATCCCGATCGATCACCGCCAGCTTGGTGTCGGTCACGGCGACAACCGTGCCGCTTCGGGGGGAGGAGTCGATGATCGCCATTTCACCGAAGGTGTCGTCGGGGCCGATTCTGCGCACCGCGCCATTGGACCGTCGCAGCTCCACCTCTCCTGCCACGACGCCGAACATCTCCGTCCCGGTTGTTCCTTCCTCGAAGATCACCGTGCCGGCCGGCGCGTCCCTGAAGGTCTTGGCGCTATAGAACAGGCCCGAAACCTTCATCGTGACCTCCGCCGCGTGCTGCGTCCGACTGGCCCAGGGTGGTTCATGGCTTATCCGTACCTGTCCCCGCGAGCGGGATGACCTCGCGCCGGGAGTAACTGAGTAACTGAGGAGCGACCTCCCGTACTCTAAGATATTCAACGATCGACCCCGTTGGATAGGCGCTTCTCCGCCGAGGCCGTACCCCTTCTCAGCGGAGTGGCCGAAGGGCCGGGCCGCGCGAGCCGTTCCCGAGGTCAAGGGTGCTGCGGCGGCCGAGATACGTGCTGAGCATCCGGGCGGACCCGGGCCGCCCCATGATCGACACGGTCGTCGAGGCAGTCGGCCAGCCCGGCCGCGGCCAGCGCCGCCCATCGCGACCACTACCTGGCCCTGGCCGAAACCGCCGCCCCGCACCTGGCGGCGCACGATCAGGCCCAGTGGCTGGACCGCCTGGAGCTGGAGCTGGACAATCTCCGGGCCGCGATCGCCTTCAGCCTGACTCAGGCCGATCCGGCACCAGGCCTCCGGCTGGCCACCTCCTTGCATGTATTCTGGAAGGTACGCGGGCACGCCGCCGAAGGAGCCGATGCGCTGCGGGCGCTCCTCGACGGGCCGGCCGCCCAGGGGGAGACCCTGCCGCGCGCCCGGGCCCTGGCCGTAGCGGCCCACCTCCTCCAGCAGACGGGCGGCTACGGCGCCGCCGGGGAATGCTGCGAGGAGGCGCTGGCCGCTGCCGGGGACGACTACCTGGTAGCTGACCTCTTGGACGGGCACGCTTCCGTCCTGCTGCGTCAGGGGCAGCAGGACGCCGCGCTACCGCTTATCGAGCTGGGCCTGGACCTGGCCCGCCGCCTCGAGGAACCCCATCTCACCGGCCGCCTGCTTTCCGTCCGGTCGCACGCCCGGTACGTCGAGGGCGACCGTGCGGCGGCGGCCCGCGATCTCGTCGAGTCGCTGCGGTTCTTCCGCCAGGCTGGTGACCGGCTGCATGTGGGGGGCGTGGTCGGCAATCTCGGCTACCTCGAGCTGTCCAGGGGCGACCTGGATTCCGCCCGCCGCCACCTGGCTGAGTCGCTGGACATCTTCCGCGAGCTGAACGACCACTATGGCATCGTCAACATGACGCACAACCTCGGCCTGGCCGAGTACCTCACCGGCTCGCCGGGCACCGCAGAAAGCCTGTTCGCGGAATCGTTCGACCTGGCCCGGCGCGCCCGGATGAGATCCAGCACCGCCTACGCGCTGATCGGCCTGGCCATGGCCGGGGGCGGGGCCGACCTGGCCCGGTCCGCCCGGCTCCACGGCGCTGCCGACCAGGACCTGACGGCGCTGTGCGAGACCATAGAGCCCACGGAGGGTCAGCTGCGCGATCTGGACTGCCAGCGCCTGAGCGCCGCCATGGGCGCCGAGGCGTTCGAGGCCGAATTCGCCGCCGGCCGCCTCCTGACTTCCGAACAGATCACTGACCTGGTGCTCGGCCAACAGGCCTGATACCCATTCGCCAGTTCCGGGGCGCCCGTCTGTTACCTTCGCCCCATGGTGATGTCCGGGAAACCTGACTGGTCGTGGCTGCGCGAGGCGATGGGCGCGCCCATCGTCAGCATGGACACTTACCTGGAAATGCCCGAGGAGCTCTCCCGCACGATTGAGGTTGTCGACGGCATGATCGTGCACTGTGAGTCTCCGTCGGAAAACCACCAGGGCATTCAGCAGGCTCTGGTGAACGCCCTGGGTGACGCGGCCCGCAAGCTAGACCGGCGGTTCGGGACCTGCCACCGGGTGCGCCGTGACCTCGACGTCCTGCTGACCGAGGTGCCTTTCCACTTCAAGCGACCAGACGTGGTGCTCTACCGGTGTCTGCCCGAGGACAGGAGCGGCCGGTGGTCGGGTAAACCGATGGCGAGCGATGTCCTGATCGTCCTGGAGATCGTGTCGCAGCATTCGATCTCGGCGGACACCGCGGAAAAGCGGATCGAGTACGCCGCGGCGGGGATTCCTCACTACTGGATCGTGCGGATGGCCCAGGAGGATGGGCCGGCCGTGTCGGTCGAACGCCTGCGGCTGACCTCAGACCGCCACTACGCGCTGGAACAGATCACATTTCGCGGACAGGATCACCTCGCGGTCCAGACCATCGACCCGCTTGAGCTCACCCTTTCCTGGGAGCAACTCGACGAGTGGCTCTGAGCGAGGATCTGGTCCCGAAGGGCTACAGCTCGACGGTGCCGCTCACGCAGGTGATGGTGCCGCCGCCGACCCAGACCTGGCCGTCACCGTCACGCGAGACGTGCACCCGGCCGCGGCGGCCCATGACGGCGCCCTGGCTGGCCACGTACGGGGAGGTGACCCGCCCGGCGCCCAGCAGCCACTGCCCGAGCGAGGCGTTCAGGCTGCCCGTGACCGGGTCCTCGACCGAGGTGACCTGCGGGCTGAACGCGCGCACCTCGAGCGCCTCCGGCGAGCCGTCCGGGTAAGGGCCGGCCACGCCGATGTCCAGGTCCACCGTGCCCGGCCGGATGGCCAGCACCGCCTCGGCGCTGGCCAGGAGCACCGCTACCCAGCCGGGGCCGTTGTCGGCCCAGGCGATGTCCACGATGTCGTCCTGCGTGATGTTCAGCGCGTGCGCCACCCGTTTGGCTATCGGTTCCTCGACCGGCCCGCTGCGCAGCCGCGGCGGGGCCGCGAAAGCCAGGCCCGCCGGCGTCTGCCGGACCGTGATCAGCCCGGCCTGGCATTCCTGCACGATCGCGCCCGGGCTGGCCGGGCGCCCGCCGGCTTCCAGCCAGGCGTGGCAGGTGCCCAGGGTGGGATGCCCGGCGAACGGCAGCTCCCTGGTCGGCGTGAAGATGCGGACCAGGTAATCGGCCCCGCTCGCCCGCAGCGCCCGCACGAACGTCGTCTCGGACAGGTTCGTCCAGCGCGCGAACAGCTGCATCTGCTCGGTGCTCAGCCCGTCGGCGCCGAGCACGACCGCGACCGGGTTACCCAGGTACGGGGTGTCGGTGAAGACATCCACTTGGCGAAACTGATGTGTCACAAGCCGAGCGTAGAAGCCTCAGGGCCGCGAAGGCAGTGCCAATTCCCCGGGCCAATTCCCCGGGCCAATTCCCCGGGCCAATTCCCGGGCCAATTCCCCGGGCCAATTCGCCGGCCAATTCGCGGGCCATTTCGCCGCCACTGGCCGGGCCCGCCCGGGCCCGCTACCGTTCGGTCATGCGAAACCGGCCGCGGGTCACCGTCCTGGGCAGCCTGAACATGGATATCTCCGTCACCGTGCCCCGGCTGCCCGAACCCGGCGCGACCGTGCTCGGCTCGGCGGCGCGCTTCACGCCGGGCGGGAAGGGCGCCAACCAGGCGGTGGCGGCGGCCAGGCTCGGCGCCGGCGTGCGGATGGCGGGCTGCGTCGGCGATGACGACTTCGGCAGGCAGCTGCTGGCCGCCCTCCGGGAAGAAAACATAGACACCGGCGACCTAAGAACGGCGCCCGGGGTCCCGACCGGGCTGGCCATGATCTCGGTCGACCCCGCGGGCGAGAACCTCATCACGGTCGCGCCCGGCGCCAACCACGAGGTCGGCGCCCGGGAGGTCGCCGCGGCCGCCACCAGCCCGGCTGACGTCCTGGTCATCTGCGCCGAGATCCCGGTGCCCGCGATCAGGGCGGCACTGGCCCGGGCGCGCGCCGTCCGCTGCGTGCTCAACCTCGCGCCAGCCCCACCCGAGGCGGCCGCCGTCGTCGCCGACGGCGTGGACTGGCTGGTGGTCAACGAGACCGAGGCGGCCGCCGTCCTTGGCCGCAAGATCGAAGGCCTGGCGGCCGCCGCCGAGGCGGCGGCCGGACTGCTGGCCGCGGGCGCGCGGCACGCCGTGGTCACCGCAGGTGCGCACGGCGCCGCCCTGGCCCCAGGTACTGGCCCGGACGGTGCCCCGCAGGCCATCGAGGCATTCGGTGTCGAGGCGGTCGACACCGTCGGGGCCGGCGACACCTTCGTCGGCGCGCTCGCCGTCGCCCTGGCCGCGGGCGTCCCGCCGGCCGAGGCGGTCCGCGCGGCCGCCGCCGCGGCCGCCACGGCCGCCACCAGGCACGGTGCCCAGGCCGGGATGCCGCGCCCGGCGGACATCCGCGCCGCGACCGGCCTGACCTGGCCGGTAAACTAGGGCGTTCACTCGACGTTAACCAAGCGTTCACCGATTCGCTTCCGAGCGAATAGGAAGGTATACAAGATGTTTTAGGGGGCGGGCGGCAGCTTGCTCAGAGGAGATTGTGACGTGACGACGCCGGGCCTGCGGGACTTCGT
>Ga0209656_10002190_pt1 | contig 12706 bp, 12 predicted proteins | sample BogFormECP12_OM2_FD_188239 | JGI IMG/M metagenome (GOLD analysis project Ga0209656, IMG submission 188239) | Bog forest soil microbial communities from Calvert Island, British Columbia, Canada - ECP12_OM2 (SPAdes) (version 2) | ecosystem: Environmental > Aquatic > Freshwater > Wetlands > Bog ... | reverse complement strand
AAACACTCGAGCTGACGGCCGGTGACACTCTCAGATCCTGACCCAAAAATGGCGGGCGAGGGCTAAGTTCGACAAAACGGTTTGTGAACGGACCTTCGCCGGAGCGCGCGGCAACGACGAGGATGCGGCGAAACGAGACCTTCCTGCGTTTGGCGCTAACTGGCCGGGTTAGACCCGTCGCGGACCTTCCACCGACCACCTCTGAACGACCGGAGTTGGCCGAAAACGGAACGGCAGGATACTGCTGCTTTTCCGCTCAAAATGCCCGTTCGTGTCTGTGGATCGGGCGCCTGCAGCATCAAGCGCCCAACCGTTGCCAGCGCTAGTCTTTTGCCCGGTACGCGCCGGGGATGACGAACACTTCGTCCGCACGGCCGTAGCCGCCATCCGGTACTTCCTCGATCAGGATCATAGTGTGCGGGCGCGCTGCTTCGCTGAAATACTCGACAAACATGTTGGTGACGCGATGCACAATCTCTTCCTTCTGAGCCTTCGACAGCGCGGCCTGCGGTACTTTGATGTTGGCAAAGGGCATCGAACTTCTCCTTGAATGAACGGGACCGCTTCAGGCGGTGGGTGGAGCAGATCGGCGAGGCCGAGCCGGCGGAGCAGTTCCGCACGAACGCGATCCGCGACGCCGTTGACGACCTCGGCGCCATCCTGGCAGGTCCACCCCGGTCTGCGCGGCATGCGCCTGGAGTGCCTCCATCTGCGGTGCGTTGCGCCCAGCGGCGTCGCGCATGCCAGCGTAGACGGCGTGGCCGGACTTCGCCAACGCGTGGGCAGCGAGCGCCCCGAAGCCGCTGGACGCGCCGGTGATGACGATGATCTGTGTCATGCCGTGTTTCCCTGTCCGGCTCAGACGAACATGCCGCCGGAGACTTCGATCCGCTGGGCGTTGATCCAGCGGTTGTCCTCGCTAAGCAGCGCGGCGACGGCGGGGCCAATATCATCGGGCAGACCGGGGCGGCCGAGCGCCGTCACGCTCGCGATGAAGGCGTTGACCTGTTTGTTGTCGCGCACCGCGCCGCCGGCGAAGTCGGTCTCGATCGCCCCGGGGGCGATAGTGTTCACGGCGATACCGCGCGGCCCCAACTCCTTCGCGAGATAGCGCGTCAGCACCTCGACCGCGCCCTTCATCGCCGCATAGGCGGCATAGCCGGGCAGGCTGAAGCGGGCGAGGCCGCTCGACAGGTTCACGAGACGGCCGCCATCGGCGATCAGCGGCAGCAGCGTCTGGGTCAGGAAGAACACGCCCTTGAGGTGGACGTTCATCAGCCGGTCGAAGTCGGCTTCCGTCGTCTCCGCGAACGGCGCGTTGATGCCGATGCCCGCATTGTTGACGAGGTAGTCGAACGTCGCGCGGTTCCACGTGGCCGCGAGCGCCTGCCTCAGATCGACCGCGAAGGCGGCGAAGCCGGCGGTCGTGCCGGTGTCGAGTTGGAACATCACCGCCTTGTGCCCGAGCACCTCGATGGCCGCGACGGTCGCGTCGGCCTCCGCCTTGTTGCTGCGATAGGTGCCGATCACGTCCACGCCCTTGCGCGCGAGGGCGATCGCTATGTTGCGCCCGAGGCCCCGGCTGGCGCCGGTCACCAGGGCGATTTTCGTGCTGCTCGCCGTCATCATGCGTCTCCTGTTCGATGTTCGACCGCTTTGGATACGCGGTAGATGACCCTTTCCGTTTGCCAAATAATCTGGCATATTCTGGGATCGCTATCCGAAAAACGGGAGCAATGGACCGGATCGACGCCATGCGGGTGTTCGCGCGGGTCGTGGAGCGCGGCAGCTTCGTCCGCGCAGCCGAAGACCTCCGCCTGCCCGCCTCGACGGCCACCGATGCCGTCAAGCAGCTTGAAGCGCGGCTCGGGGTGCGGCTGCTGCAGCGGACGACGCGGCAGGTGCGCGCGACGCTCGATGGCGAGGCGTATTATCGGCGCTGCCTGTCGATCCTCGACGATATCGAGGAAGCCGAAAGCGCCTTCCGCGGCGCCTGGCCGCGCGGCCTGCTGCGCGTCGATGTTCAGGGCACCCAGGCGCGGCGCTTCATCGTGCCCGCGCTACCCCGGTTTTTCGCCGCCTATCCGAATCTGGAACTGTTCCTGGGCGAGGGCGACCGCTTCGTCGATCTCGTCCACGAGGGCATCGACTGCGTGCTGCGCGCCGGCGAACCGAAGGAGAGCGACCTGATCGCGCGCCGTGTCGCCATTCTGCCCGAGACGACCGTGGCATCGGCCGAGTACGTCGGTCGCTTCGGCATGCCACGGCGGTGGGACGAGCTGCACGGCCATCGGATGATTGGCTTCCGCTCCTCGGCGACCGGCGGTGTCTTGCCGCTTGAGTTCATGGTGAACGGTGTTCGCAGGACCGTAACGCTGCCCTCCGTTCTGTCCGTCAATGGCGCCGACACTTACAGGGCAGCCGCGTTGCAGGGCCTCGGCCTGATTCAGGTGCCCCGCTATTCCGTCGAGCAGGACCTAGCCGACGGCACGCTGGTGGAATGCCTGCCCGACACCCCGCCCTCGCCGACGTCGGTCTACGTGCTCTACCCGCGCAGTCGCCAGCTCAGCCTGCGGGTCCGCGTGTTCATCGACTGGGTGGCGAAGGAATATGCTAGTCATATCGGACCGGCGGCGACGGCTGACATTGCCCGTCCAATCGCGCTTACTTGCCCCATAAGCGGATAACTGCATTAAGGCACGAGCACCAAGCGGCTCTATGACCGCTATGGTGAAGGGTTTCGGACGCCGGCCCTCAGCACGCGTGGATAGGTCACGACGGGCCGGCATCCGAAACCCTTCACATCAAGAGCGGTTCCCGCCGCCAAGGCTGTGCGGCCGTTATGGGTCCCAAAGCTGTCCGCTGCTGCCGACAATTAGGCCGTGCAAACTTTTGGGTCAGGCACTCTCAGCCACGCGCCGTGCTACGTGCCGCGAAACACGACGAGGGCGTCTACCGCCTTCACTCCCTGACCTGACGGCAGCACCATGAGCGGATTGATGTCCAACTCTGCCAAGTGTCCTTCAAGGCGCATGGCGAGGTGCGACACGCGCACCAGGGTATCCTCGAGCGCCGCGAGGTCCGCCGTGGGCCGTCCGCGAAAGCCCTGGAGCAACCGGGCTCCTTTGACCTCGGCGATCATCGCCTGTGCTTCCGGGCGTGTGATCGGGCAGCCACGCCAGGGGCGCCACGCTCTACCATGAACCGCTGTTGGCCATGCTGGTCCAGGGTTCGGCAGGCGGCAGCGCTTCGCCGGCCTGAAGCAGCTCGATAGAGATGCCGTCCGGCGTGCGAATGAAGGCCATGCGGCCGTCACGCGGCGGGCGGTTGATCGTCACGCCGTGGGCGATAAACGCGCTGCAGGTGTCGTAGATGTTGTCCACGGCGTATGCGAGATGTCCAAAATTGCGGCCGCCGGTATAGGGCTCTGGATCCCAATTGTAGGTGAGTTCCACGGCAGCCGCTTCGTCGCCAGAGGCGGCGAGGAATACGTTGGTGTAGCGGCCTTTCTCGTCCGGACGGCGGCGGATTTCGCGCAGGCCGAGCACCTCGAAGAAGGCGATGGTGTTCTCCAGCGAACTGACGCGGATCATGGTGTGCAAATACTTAGTCATGGGGTGTCCTCCGGTCAGCGTGTTCGTGGCGGCACGGCAGAAGGGGCGAGATGTGGTGATGGGGATGATCAAAGTGGCCGCCAGGATTATCCAGATCGGCTGATACCACAATGCGAAACGTCCGCTCCTGTTTGGCGATGATTGCTCGATGAGATCCTTCGTGCCATCCCCTCATGGGGTCGGCACCCCAATCGACTTCAGCCGCGCATGCGCTCGGGCCGCGCGCGCCTTCATCCCGTCGAGATACGTGCTCACATCGTTCCCCGGCAGGTTCAGCACCTTGCACCCGAGCTGCCAATATTCCTCGATCTGCGCCTCGGTCTCCGCCGATCCCCGAGCGAGCTTGCCATGAGCGTTGCATGCCGCCGCGATCCGCCGCACCGCCGCTTTGAAAGTCGGGTGCTCGAGGTTGAGGTGAACCCCAAGCTGCGCGCTCAGGTCCGAATGCCCGTACGCGATCATGTCGATCCCTTCGACCGCCGCGATCGCCTCGACATTCTCCAGGCCTTCGAGCGATTCGATCGACGGGAATATGATGATGTTTTCGTTGGCCCACGGCGCGTATTCGGTGGCGTGGCGGGCGCCGTAGCTCTTGTATCCCGTGTGCGGCCCCTGGCCGGAGATACCCCGGTTCCCGATCGGCGGATACTTTGCCAGGCGGACGATCGCGCGCGCCTCCTCGGCGGTTTCCACCTCGGACACCTGGATGCCCATGATGCCCTGATCCACAATGCCGGGAATTAGATGCGCGAATGACTTGTGGATGCGAACGATGGCCGAGACGTTCGTGGCCTGGAACCAGCTCGCCAGATCCGCGATCGTTTCCATGTCGAACGCCCCGTGTTCGTGGTCAATCGCGCAGTAATCGAAGCCGGCAGCCTCGATGATCCAGGGAACGCCGCGTGAGGCGAATTCCTTGAGCCCGGTGCCTAGCGCCGCTCGTCCTTCGCGCACCGCTCGCCGTATGCTGTTTTCTTTCATGACCCGTCCCTGGCTTCCTTCAAATTGGTCCGGCATAATAGTGCTGGCCCAGCTGCGCCGAGAAGGCTGAGGCGCTGCTATGAGCCGGAATCAAGCAGTGCCGCCGGGTAGCAGGCGTCAGGTTTTGACCACTATATGTCGCGAAATACGACGAGGGCGTCTACCGCCTTCACTCCCTGACCTGACGGCAGCACCATGAGCGGATTGATGTCCAACTCTGCCAAGTGTCCTTCAAGGTGCATGGCGAGGTACGACACGGACCAACCGGGCTCCTTTGACCTCGGCGATCATGGCCTGTGCTTCCAGGGCCACATGGTTGTAGACCTCGACCATCACGCCCCGCTACCGAACAGCAGCACCGGGCCCAATTGCGGGTCGCAAGACACGCCAATGATAACCTCTACACCTTCTCCTACCATCTCCTGCACCGACACGCCGGTGATCCGAGCCTGTGGAGCATAGGCCTTGGCACTGGCCAAGATCTCTGCGTAGGCCGTTCGCACTTGTGCCGCATCGCCGAGGTTCAGCCGAACGACCCCGGCCTCTGTCTTGTGCGGAATATCCGGCGAATCGACCTTGAGAGCCACCGGAAACCCGAGCTGCTCTGCGGCCCGGGAAGGTCGGCATCTGCAGCAGCTAACGCAGCGAGCGGCCTGATCTGATCGTGATCTCATCTAAGCACTTCTAATCGGTGGCTGGCAGTCTCCTAGTCTGCCATTTCCGCCAGCGATGCGTTTAAAGGTCAGCCCCGAGGTTGCCCCGGCGGCTCGCGTTCCTCCACCGGCTGCCGCACCGGATACAGGTGCGGCCAGATCTCGGCGTCGCGGTTGTATACATCGGGGTGAAATTGCAACGTGCCATCGCTATCTACAAATGCGGTCTGGTAGACCACGAATACCGGCACGGGCGCTGGCAGATTGCTTCGGCTGGTACTACCCATCGCGATCGCTTGATTGATCGTGTCGATCGGTTGCTGCATCAGCAGGGCGGCCAATTCGCGCGGATTCTGCACCCGGATGCATCCATGGCTGATGCGGCGGTTATTGCGGCTGAACAGATTTTTTTCCGGGGTGTCGTGCAGGTAAACGCCGAATCGGTTCTCCATCTCAAACTTGATCTGTCCGAGCGCTGCGTCGGGTCCCGGCAGCTGCTGCAGCCCGCCATTGGGCTGCATTACCATGTTATGCCGCGCCAAATAATTTGGGTCGTGACTGATCTTCGGCAGGATCTCCTCGGTAGCGATGTCGCCCGGGACGTTCCATGGAGGATTGAACAAAATTCCATCGATCGTGACGCGGAACTCCGGGCTCTGATTGCGCTTGTCATCTTGGCCGATAATGACCCGCGTAGAGAAAACCGGCCGATTGGCGCGATAAAGCACCAGCTGGGCGTCGGCAACGTTGACCCAGACGCGTTCCGCCGGCAGCTGCCGCGGCAGCCAGCGTTGGCGTTCAAGGTTTACCTCAATCTCGCGCAAGCGGTTCGTCGTGGCCTTGTCGCCGGCCGGAGTCCCCGAGCGATAACTCTGCAAAACCTGGCGCAGCGCCCGGTAGGTCGGCGTCGTCGGCGCCAGCGCCTCGATCACCGCCGCCGGATCGGGGCTGGCGATAGCGGCGTCGAGCGCAGCAGCCACATCGATCGGCTCAGGCGTCAGCGCCTCGTCATCTATTCGGCGCTCAACCGGCATGGCGCCGCGGGCCAGCCCGTCGGCATACGATAGAAAGGCGTCCGACACCAACAGTTCGCGATCAAGCGGCGGCAATGTCGCTGTCTGCCTCAGCAGGTTCGCATGAAACAGCTCAGCGGCGAGACCGTGATCGCCGGCGCGCAACACGGCATTCACCAGTGAATTCGCCTGCGCCTGCCGGGTCGTCCATATTGGCTCGAAGCCATGGCCCGCGTAGAAGCGTCGTAGCAACCCGACATTCAGCCGTTCACCGGCGACGACTAACTCGGGTGCGCTGTCGATCAGCTTGCCGAGTTCAGTGTTGGTATGCGGCGCCAGCACGAAGACTGCCTCGGGCTCCGGCCCCCCGGCAAGGACTACCGGCGGGGCAGGCGCACATGCTGCGGCGAGAGCGATCGTGCCGCCTGCAATCGTTCCGACGGATGCCAGACGGCCTCTCATCGAGAAGCTGCATGATAAGAACAAGATACCCTCACCTAAAGCGTGATCCCGGCGCGACTTGCGCTTCAGCCGGTGGAAAACGGCGGCGTAAATTCGCGGCTCGGGATCGAGGTTGGGGGAAACCTATACGCGATAGTGTCCAGAAATGATGATACACCACGATTGTGCCCACCAGGACGAAGTCTCTTCAAGCAGCAAGATGCTCACTGATCGGCCCCGGTGGTGGCTCGCGCGTCGGGACGCTTGAGCTCGAGGGGCGTAAGTCAGTGGCTTTAGCGACCAAGGCCGACCCTGTGTCACGGCGCGCGATCTAGTGCCACTCCTCGACCTTTGCCGACCCACTCAACAAATCTGTCTTGTTGACTTTTTGCTCGCCATCACTGTTAAATTTAGCTGTCTATGAGCGTCTCAACCGTGGAGGAACGGATGTCTGACGTTGCCCAAAAAGTGGCCCGCCACAGGCTGTTGCGTAGTGCGGCGATGGTTGCCGTTGTGGTTCCCGCGGCGCTCTTCGCAGGGTGTGCCCCGCAGCCCGCCCCGCCGCCGCAACCGGTCGCCTATCAGGCCCCGCCGCCGCCTCCGGCCCCGCCGCCGCCTCCGGCTCCGGTTATCGGCGAACGGGACTAGTCAGCTGGGCGCGGTAAGGCGCAAGAACCCGAACCTCGAATCGTCGCCCAATACCTGACAGCCATCGAGAGGGCCTCCAGGCGGTCATCAAACAGGCGCGTAAGCTGAGAACGCCCGCGCTGTCCCCACCTCTGTGCCCCAGCGACGGCTACGTAGGTCGCTATAACGCGCGCCGAGTGAACTAGGCCGTTGCAATCTGGCGTGGACGCGCTGGCGGCCTTCAGAATCGCTCCCAGGACCTCACGGGGCGCACGGATTGGGGCCGGTCAAGTATGGCCCGGCATCGCCTGATCACGGCTCCATAGCGGTTAGGTCGAAGGCGGCAGGCCGCTTGATGGCTACGCGCTGAGCCCCATTGTCGGGTCGAAGCGGCAATGGCCGGAATCGGCGCATCTGCGTCACTGCTTGACGCGCGGCGAAAGTCGGCTGCCGGCAGCGGGACCGGCGCCATCATCCCGACCGGCATTGTTGAGGTCATGGCCCACGCCCGTGCAAGCCACCTGAGGGCGAGCTGGATAGAAGCGAGGGTGACGAAGGTGGCGAGGGTTTCGGCGAGGTTCTCGAAATCCTTGGCAAGCCGCCGGTTGCGTCCGAACCAGGAGAAGGCGTGCGGACGCCGGCGCGCGGCTCGACCGGGCCGAGCGCCGTCATGTCAACCGGCCCGACGCCCCGACGCGGCTGCGGGCATAGTACCGCGGCAGCGGGGGCCTGAAACGAAAGGGCGGCCTTAAGGCCGCCCTCGTCGCTCGATACCTCCCTCGCTCAGTAGCGCCGGGCGAGGTCCCAATCCAGCGGATATCCGCGCCGCGCCGGGCCGTTCTCGAAGAAGCGGTTGAACGCCTCAAAGACGATCACGCGACGGCGGCGGCCAATGTTCGAGGTAATCCCACTCATGATGGCGTCGAGGCTGCGAGGGCTGTCGCCGCTGCGCTATCTTCGAGGATAGCGCTATATTATCATCGAGCGGCTTGCCCGAAGAGAACACCCGGTCCGTCCGCAATGCCGGACAACGGCAGCAATGGGGCAGATTCGGCGGTTCCCGACGCCGAGGCTCAGCGGCCGGTGTCGGATTGGAAAGCGGCCCGTTGCGGCGGATAATTGACGACGGGGACTGTTGAGGCAGGCACTCAGCCATGTGCAGTGCTATGTGCCGCGAAATACGACGAGGGCGTCGACCGCCTTCACGCCCTGACCTGCCGGCAGCACCATCAGCGGATTGATGTCCAACTCTGCCAAGTGTCCTTCAAGGTGCATGGCGAGGTACGACACGCGCACCAGGGTATCCTCGAGCGCCTCGAGGTCCGCCGCCGGCCGTCCGCGAAAGCCCTGGAGCAACCGGGCTCCTTTGACCTCAGCGATCATAGCCTGTGCTTCCGAGCGCGTGATGGGGCAGCGTCGCAGGGCCACATCGTTGTAGACCTCGACCATCACGCCGCCACTACCGAACAGCAGCACCGGGCCCAATTGCGGGTCGCAAGACACGCCAACGATAACTTCTACACCTTCCCCTACCATCTCCTGCACCGACACGCCGATGATCCGAGCCTGTGGAGCATAGGCCTTGGCACTGGCCAAGATCTCTGCGTAGGCCGTTCGCACTTGTGCCGCATCGCCGAGGTTCAGCCGAACGACCCCGGCCTCTGTCTTGTGCGGAATATCCGGCGAATCGACCTTGAGAACCACCGGAAACCCGAGTTGCTCTGCGGCCGCGACGGCGGCCTCGGCAGAATTTGCCCGGTGCTCACGCGCACTCCCCACTCCCCAGGCGGCCAACAGCTCTTTGCTCTCGGACTCCGAGAGTGTCGGACGCCCCAAGCCAAGAGCCTGGGCGATCGCCTCATCCTGCGCCGCCGCGCGCGACGGGGCCGCGGCAAAGCCATCGGCCAGGCGACGCTCGCGCCATGTATGATGCGCGAGGCGGCTCTGTAGGCCTCGGGCCAACTTGTCCGGCGTGTAGAAGATAGGTATCCGGGCGTGTTTGAGCTGTGCCAGGCCAGTCTTGGCGTCCCGGCTTCCTGTCCACAAGAACACCACACCCTTGTCGGTCCGATCACGCTGGCTGATGACCTGCTGAGCTTGGGCGTCCGCCCCGGCACTCGCCACGACGAGCGTCCCCATCCGGGGATCATTGATCATATGCTCGATGATTTGTGGGAAGGACTCACTGTTGGCAAAGCCTGTCACATCGGCAGGATTCGCAGCCCACCCGAAGCCCTTCAGGATCCCGTTGATGCCGTCACGCGCTTCTTCGCCCAGCGGCGGCAGATCGAGACCGGCCTGACCGCACATGTCGGCGGTGAGCGAGCTGATGCCGCCCGAGTGGGATACCACCGCGATGCCGGGCACGCCGGGCTTGGGGGTGTGGGCCAGGAGGTGCGCGACCTCCAGGAGTTCGTCGTAATCCTGGACCCGGATCACCCCGTATTGGGCAAAGATCGCATCGTACCGGGCATCCGCGCCCGTTAGCGCTGCAGTATGCGAGCGTGCAGCCCGGGCTCCCAGTTCCGAACGCCCGATTTTGATCAGGACGATGGGCTTGCCGCGCTCTGCTGCGAGCTTTGCCACTTCGAGAAATTTATCGGCCTCTTTGAAGCCTTCGACAAAACCAGCAATTACCCGAGTATCCGGATCGTCCAGCAGATAGCGGGCGAAATCCGTAAAGTCGAGGTCTGCCTCGTTCCCAGTCGAGATTATATAGCTGAAGCCGATGCCATTCTCCACCGCCCGCACCAGGAACGGCCCGAACGCCGTCGCGCCGCTTTGGCACACCAGGCCGATCGGCCCGGTCAGACCAGACGCCCCGCGCGAGGAAGCGGTGGCCCAGATGTCGTGCTTGACATTCGCGAGCCCCAGGCAGTTGGGGCCGCTGATACGCATGCCTGAGGCGCGGGCAAAGGCACCCAATTCCCCCTGCAAATCACGCCGGTCGTCCGCGCCGCGCTCGGCAAAGCCCGCCGAGATCACGATCGCCGATCCCGTCCCCTTGCGGTGGCTCTCCTGGAGGACATTGAGCACCTGGTCGTAGGGCACCACGATGCCCACCACGTCGGGGGCCTCCGGCAGGTTCGTCACACTCGGGTAGGACTTCACCCCCATGATTTCGTCATAACGCGGGTTCACGGCATAAACCCGCACCCGGTCTTTGGCCTTGAGCGCCGCAGCCAGAAACCGCCCGCCATACTGCATCCGCGGCGTCGCGCCCACGATCGCAATAGAGCGCGGGTTGAGCATTTTGTGGATCGACGCCATCTGTGGTTCTGTCCAGAACTCCATGACACCCCCTGAAAAGAACGTGGTCCGCCATCGGCTCGGCTAACTGGGTCGGCAAGCCCACGCTCTACGAACGGGGCTGCCATCGGCCGATATTCCCGCATCATCGGCTCAAGCAGAGCGCTTGCGGCAGAGCCTGCTGGCCGATGCCGGACGAGGAGATTTGCTCAAGACGATAATCGACCGGGTCGAGCTCCGTCCGAACGGTCTGCGGATGATCCTGTCGCTCGTCCCGCTCACGCCGGCCGCAGCGCCCCCGAACCGACTGCAAGGTTGCGTCTTCACCCGAGAGCTTCCGCTGCGGATCAAGCGCCGCGGGGTGGAGATGAGGTTCGCCATCGATGCATCCGACCCGAGGGCGACCAATCCCGATCCGGTGCTGCTCAAGGAAATCAAGCGAGCCCGCCGCTGCTTCGACGCCCTGGTTAGTGGCCGCATCGGTTCGGTGGCCGAGCTGGCAAGTCTCGAAGGCATCAGCGATCGTTATGAGGTCGTAGCTTCGGTTGTTATCTAAACAACGCTAGGGTCGAGCGCTTGGAGAATATGACGTTCACCGAGCTCAGTTGCGAACTGCCCGATCACGCAGGATGGCGGCAAACGGCCTCAATGTTGTGGCCGTCCGGATCGAGGACAAATGCCCCGTAGTAGTACGGATGATAGTTGGGCCGAAGCCCTGGCTTGCCGTTGTCGCGCCCGCCCGCGCCGACAGCCGCTGCGTAAAAGCGGTCGACGGCAGCGCGATCCGGAACCGCAAAAGCCACGTGGACACCAGTAATGGCCGACGGTTTCAGACCGATCCAGAAGAAGGCCTTCTTATGGGCTCCGTATCCGAAAAATTCTGCGCCTTCTGAATACAGACGTTCGATGCCGATCGCTTTCAGGGCTTTGTCATAGAAAGCCTTTGATCGCTCGAGATCGCTGACGCCGATGGTTACATGATCAAGCATCGAGTTCTCCCGAAGCAAATCCGACAGCCGTTTCTAATGACCTGGCCCCGGCAGGGTACGCATCACTGAACTGCTGCACGAAGTCAGCCGCCGAACCCGCTTCTCCGCCGCCTTCACCAATCTGCGCACCGGCGAAGCCTGCGACAACGAGAACGCGTTGCTCGCCGCCATTCTGGCCGATGCAACGAACCTCGGGCTGACGCGCATGGCTACGGCCAGCCAGGCGTCACCCGTGATCAGCTGATTTGGATCGCCGACGCCTATGTCCGCCCCGAGACCTACAAGGCGGCGCTCGCGCGAATCATCAATGCGCATCATGCCTTGCCGATCGCCACGATCTGGGGCGACGGGACGACCTCCTCATCCGACGGGCAATTCTTTCGCTCGGCCAAGCGCGGCGATGCCGCCGGCGATATCAACGCTCGCTATGGGCACGATCCCGGCGTCAGCTTTTACACCCACCTTTCCGATCAGCGTGACCCCTACAGCATCAAGGTTATGTCGGCGACGAACCACGAGGCGCCGTACGTCCTCGACGGGTTGCTGCACCATGGCACGCTGCTGAAGATCGACACGCACTATACGGATACCGGCGGCGCCTCGGATCACGTCTTCACTCTCTGCGCCTTGCTTGGCTTCCGCTTCTGCCCACGCTTGCGCGACCTGTCCGAACGGAAGCTCGCTTGTATCGCGCTGCGTCGACCTACCCATTTCTTGAGCCGCTTCTCGGTCAGCGCATCAAGACCGATATCATCCGCGAGCACTGGAGTGAGACCCTCCGCCTGGCCGCGTCGCTGAAGGCCGGCATCGTGGCGCCGTCCGTCATGTTGAGAAAACTCGCGGCCTACCGCCGCCAGAACCAGCTCGACCTCGCACTCCAGGAGCTGGGGCGGATCGAACGCACGCTGTTCATGCTCGACTGGCTCGAAAGCCCGGAATTGCGCCGACGCTGCCATGCCGGGCTCAACAAGAGCGCGCAGCGTCATTTCCTCGCGCAGGTCATCTGCACCTTCAAACAAGGCCGGCAAACAAGGCCGGCAAACAAGGCCGGCAAACAAGGCCGGCAAACAAGGCCGGCAAACAAGGCCGGCAAACAAGGCCGGCAAACAAGGCCGGCAAACAAGGCCGGCAAACAAGGC
>Ga0209656_10002189_pt1 | contig 12712 bp, 15 predicted proteins | sample BogFormECP12_OM2_FD_188239 | JGI IMG/M metagenome (GOLD analysis project Ga0209656, IMG submission 188239) | Bog forest soil microbial communities from Calvert Island, British Columbia, Canada - ECP12_OM2 (SPAdes) (version 2) | ecosystem: Environmental > Aquatic > Freshwater > Wetlands > Bog ... | reverse complement strand
ATCTGCGTCGATGGCTTCCAGCATCAGGCCGATGCAGCGACAAAGTTGATCGAGTTCAAAAAGGTGTCCTCGTCGTGGGACCGGCGCTCAATCATCGAGAAGGGCGGCTGGGCGACAGTGCCGGGAACCGATGCTCCGAACTCGGCGGTGGTCACCGTTTGCGCAGAGCGACTGGGCGGCCCTCTCTAGGTGCTGCCTCGGCCGTCCGGGAGCGATGATGGCTCTATCCGCTCGATTTTCCCTGCTCCATTCTGAGCTGAACGATTTTCTTTTCGCCTCGGTTGGCGATGAACAAAATGGAGTAACGCTCAGCGTTGTTTCCGCGTTGACTCGGCTCGGCCTCGATCCCTGGGAAGAAGCCGCCCGGCTCACCCGCTTGCCGAAGGCCCTTGCGGCCGAGGCGCTCGCGACGCTGATTGTTCGGTTGCCGATCCGTCGAACGCAATCATATGACGATTTGGCCATCAGCCAGCGATTGGTAGACCTTTTGCCGGCGCAAAAAACGGCGCCTCTGCAGGGTGGTGAGCGGACAGGGGCCGGGCAGAAGAAATATTGGGCCGCGATGATATTGCTCGCCGGCCTTGCCCTCGGCGCCGCACTCCTCTCCAGCATCTTGTGATCCGACGCCGACCACGCGCCAGCGCTGCCTGCTGGTGCCACCGATCCATGTTTCTTTAACGGGAAGCACCATGAAATACCTAGTTCCGCCGATCGTAATTCCGGTCCTATTATTGATTGGTGTCGTGGCGTACGGGACACTCAGGCCGCCCCTTGTCGTCGGTCAGCCTCCGCTTCCCGCGGCGCACTCGCAACCTCGTTAGCCTATCTGTAAACAGCGTCGCGGTCCAACCCGGAGGGATCAGCATGTCAGAGCACAAATACCGACTAGGCCAGGCAGTGGAATTTTTCCCGCAGCGGGGTGTCGAGCATACCGCCAAAGGCCGCTTTAAAATCGTTCGCCTTTTGCTCGGTGAGCGCAACGCGCCTCATTATCGAATTAAACACGAGGTGGACGGGCACGAGCGAATGGTCGGCGAAAGCGAGCTCGGTCCGCGGTAATCCGGCGCATCCGGGGGGCATCCGCCGGCCGATAGGATCGCACCAAAGGCGAAGCCGTCTATATCAGGATAGAGCGGCGCGGGCCGGCTTGCTATGGTCCGCGAACGGCATTCTGGAGGTTGGCATGACCGTTTGCATCGTCGGCTGGGCGCACAGCAAATTCGGCAAGCACGAGGGTAGGGACATCGAGTCGTTGATCGTCGAGGTGGCGCAGGCGGCGCTGGCCGATGCCGGAGTCGCGGCAGCAGACATCGACACGATTTATCTCGGCACGATGAATGGCGGCTTTGTTCGCCAGGAGTTCCCGGCCTCGCTCGTGTTTCAGGCCGATCCCGGCCTTCGCTTCAAGTCGGCGACGCGGGTCGAGGACGCCTGCGCGACCGGCTCGGCGGCGATCCACCAGGGCCTGAACGCGATCGCTGCGGGGAAGGCGCGGTTGGCGCTGATCGTCGGCGTCGAGAAGATGACCGAAATCTCCGGAGCGCAGGTCGGCGACATCCTGCTCGGCGCCAGCTATCGCAAGGAGGAGGACGCGATCGAAGGCGGCTTTGCCGGCATCTTCGGCAAGATCGCCCAGAGCTACTTCCAGCGTTACGGCGACCAATCCGACGCATTGGCGCGGATCGCCGCCAAGAACCACAAGAACGGTGTCTCCAATCCGCTCGCCCAGATGCAAAAAGATCTTGGCTACGAATTTTGTCGCGCCGTTTCCGACAAGAACCCGATCGTCGCCGGTCCGCTGAAACGGACCGATTGCTCGCTGGTATCGGACGGCGCTGCCGCAGTCGTGCTCGCCAATACGGCAACGGCTTTGAGCCTCAGAAAGGCTGTCGTTTTCCGCGCCGCCGAGCAGGTCAATGATTTTCTGCCTATGAGCCGGCGCGATGTCGTCGCTTTCGAGGGCCCGGAGCTTGCCTGGAAGCGGGCGTTGACTGCGGCGCGTCTCGGCCTAGATGATCTCGACCTCGTCGAGACCCACGACTGCTTCACCATTGCCGAGCTGATCGAATACGAGGCGATGGGTTTGACGCCAAAAGGCGAGGGGGGGCGAGCCATTCTCGAAGGCTGGACCGAAAAGGACGGCAAACTGCCGGTCAACCCCTCGGGCGGGCTCAAGTCGAAGGGGCACCCGATCGGCGCCACCGGCGTGTCGATGCACGTCCTCGCGGCGATGCAAGTGACCGGTAAGGCGGGCGGAATCCAAGTCCCCGGGGCGGCGCTCGCCGGCGTGTTCAACATGGGCGGCGCCGCGGTCGCCAACTTCGTCAGCATCCTCGAGCCGTTGCGCGCTTAGCGTCATTCCCGCGAAAGAGGGAATCCAGGCTATGGGCCCCGCATTCGCGGGGGCGACGAATAACGGAGAGATTGTGGCGATGTTTCGCGCGCTGGTGCTGCACGAGGAGGGCGGTACGGTCGTTCCGCGCATCGAGACGGTCGACGAAGCTCGGCTGCCGGCGGGCGAGGTCACCGTCGCGATCGAATGCTCGACGCTCAATTACAAGGACGGCATGATCCTGCAGGGGATCGGCCGGCTGGTGCGGAATTATCCCCATATCGCGGGCGTCGATTTCACCGGCACCGTCGAACGCTCGGAATCGCCCGAGTTCAAGCCGGGCGACCCGGTCATTCTGACCGGCTGGCGGGTCGGCGAGACGCAATGGGGCGGCTATGCCGAGAAGGCTCGGGTCAACGCGTCCTACCTGGTGCGCCGGCCGGAAGGGCTCAGCGCCCGCCGCGCGATGGCGATCGGCACTGCCGGGTTCACGGCGATGCTGGCGGTCATCGCTTTGGAGCGGCACGGGCTCAAACCCGACAACGGCGACGTGCTGGTTACCGGGGCTGCCGGCGGAGTCGGCAGTGTTGCGGTAGCGCTACTCTCGCAGCTCGGGCATCGGGTCGTCGCGTCCACCGGCCGACCCGAGCAGCGCGCCTATCTGACCGGACTTGGCGCCGCCGATCTGATCGACCGTGCGGCGCTTGAGGCGAAACCGTCGCGACCCCTCGATGCCGAGCGTTGGGCCGGAGCGATTGACGCGGTCGGTGGGACCACCCTGGCGACGATCCTGACGCAGCTCAAATATCGCGCGAGCGTCGCCGCCTGCGGCCTCGCCGGGGGCAGCGACCTGCCGGCGACAGTGATGCCGTTTCTGTTGCGCGGGGTCAACCTGCTCGGCATCGATTCGGTCATGTGCCCGCGCGACGAGCGCATCGAGGCCTGGCAGCGCCTCGTGCATGATTTGCCGCTCGACAGGCTCGACCGGATGACGGAGACCGTGCCGCTTGCCGCACTGCCTGGGCTCGCGCCAAAGATCCTCAGCGGCGCGACCCGCGGGCGGGTGGTCATCGACGTTCGCACCTGATTTCTCGGGAATTCTCGAACGTGCCCGCGCGTTCGCGGGTCATGAAGAACAACCCTGCGTTACGCCGCCGCACAATCAGCATTGTCCAACAAGGCCAGATCATCCAGCGTGTCATCGTCGATGGTTGGACGAGCGACGAGGTCGCCGCGGCCTTTGGCGTGCACAGGCGCCTGGTCGATGTCTGGGTCGCCGATTTTCGCCGGTACGGCATGGCGAGCCTTCGCCAGGATGCCGGCCGGACGATCGCCGCGGAGATGATTCAGCTTACGGTTTGGCGCCCGGCGCGGGCGATGTTGCGCAAACTCTTGATTGGCCTTCGCAGATCTCTGGCGGCCGAGCCCCTCGTCGAGCCTTTGCCGCTGCGCCGTTCGAACAAAGACAGCCCGCGGTAGCTCGCGTCACCGGTTCTGGAACGTGGGCTTGCGCTTCTCGATGAAGGCGGCCATGCCTTCCTTTCGGTCATCGGTGGCGAAGGTCGAATGGAAGAGGCGCCGCTCGAAGCGCACCCCCTCGGCGAGGGTCGTCTCATAGGAGCGGTTGACCGCTTCCTTTACCATCATCGCGATCGGAAGAGACATGCCGGCAATGCGCTCGGCGATTTTGAGCGCCTCGGAGAGGAGTTCGGCTGCCGGAACAATTCGGCTGACGAGCCCGGCGCGCTCCGCCTCCGCCGCATCCATCATGCGGCCGGTGAGGCACAAATCCATTGCCTTCGCCTTGCCGACAAACCGGGTGAGTCGCTGGGTCCCGCCCGCCCCCGGGATCGTGCCGAGCGTGATCTCCGGCTGGCCGAACCGCGCGGTATCGGCGGCAATGACGATGTCGCACATCATCGCGATCTCGCACCCGCCGCCGAGCGCAAACCCGGCTACCGCCGCAATGACCGGCTTGCGGCATTGCGCGACCCTCTCCCACCCGCGCGTGATGAAATCTTCGCAATAGATCTCGGGATAGCGCTTACCCACCATTTCCTTGACGTCGGCGCCGGCGGCAAACGCCTTTTCGTTCCCGGTCAGGACGATGGCGCCGACCGCCATTTCGTCCTCGAGCTCGTCCAACGCCGCGGCGAGCTCGGTGATCAGCGCCGCATTCAGCGCATTCAGCGCCGCCGGCCGGTTGAGCGTGACGATGCCGACCCCGCCGCGCCGCTCGACAAGGATGTTTTGGTAGCCGGGTTGCTCGCTCATCCTGTAGCCCTCTAACGTTGTCGCTTCGCACAGAAGAAGGTGGATCGGCCGGACTGCACGATCCGACGCACTGCGCCGCCGCAATCGCAACCGGGACAGGGATCGCCTTCATGGCCATAGACTGCCCAGCGGTGCTGGAAATAGCCGAGTTCGCCATCGGCCTGCACGTAATCGCGCAGCGAAGAACCGCCGGCCTCGATCGCCTCGGTCAGGACCGAGCGAATCCCGCCGACCAGCCGTTCCGTGCGCCCGCGGCCGATCGAGGCGGCGAGACGCCGGGGTGAGACGCCCGCGCGGAACAATGCCTCGCAGACATAGATGTTGCCGAGCCCAGCGACGATCCGCTGATCCAGCAGCGCGGATTTGATCGGGGTTAGCTTGCCGGAGAGCGCCGGGGCGAGATAGGCACTGTTGAATTCGGGTTGGAGCGGCTCCGGGCCGAGGCCCGCCAATAGTGGGTGCTGTGTCTCCTCCCCGCGCTTGACATAATCGAGCAGACCGAAGCGACGCGGGTCGTTGAAGCGGATGACCGTGCCGTCGTCGAGCCGCAGCACAACATGATCGTGCGGTAGGTCCGGCAGCGCCGCAGTGCCGGCCGTGACCCGGCCGGACATGCCGAGATGGAGCAGCAGCAGCCCGTCCGAGTCGAGCTCGATCAGGATGTATTTCCCGCGCCGGCCGAGCGCGCCGATGCGTGCGCCCTCGAGCCGCGCGGCGAGGGCCGGCGGAAACGGCCGCCGCAGATCCGGCCGCCGCAGCTCGGCCTGCAGAATGCGGCGGCCGCTCATCTTCAGCGCGAGACCGCGCCGGACCGTCTCGACCTCAGGCAGTTCAGGCATCGGTCTTCAAATGCTGCACGCCGAACTCACTTGCTAGCTCGAATTGGCGGATCGTGGCGTGCGCGATCGTACATGGTTATTTTCCTGCCCCATGAGTGACGAAGACACAAGCGCTCGCACTGATTTCGGTTTCCGTCGGGTGCCCGAGGCCGAGAAGGCGCCGCTGATCCGCGCTATTTTCGACAGCGTCGCCGAACGCTACGACCTGATGAACGATTTGATGAGCGCCGGCATCCACCGCTGGTGGAAGAACGAGATGGTGGTCTCGTTGAAACCGCGTGCGGGCCAGCGTCTGCTCGATGTCGCCGGTGGAACCGGCGACATCGCCTTGCGCGTCTTGCCGCGCCTTCTCGGGGACGCGCAAACCGTGAGCGCGGGCGCCGTCGTCTGCGACGCCAGCCCCGCGATGCTGGCGATCGGGCGCGCTCGCGCCCTCGATCAGGGGATCCTTGTCGGGATCGAGTGGTTGTGCGCGGATGCCGAACGGCTTCCGGTGGCTGACCGCAGTATCGACCTCTACACTATCGGTTTCGGGTTGCGCAACGTCACTCATATCGATCGGGCGCTCGCCGAGGCGCGCCGCGTGCTGAAGCTGGGCGGGCGCTTTCTGTGCCTAGAATTCACGCCCGAAATAACCCCGCTCCTTCAGCCGCTTTACGATCTCTACAGCTTCCAGATCGTGCCGTTGCTCGGCCAGATCGTGACCGGCGAACGCGACGCGTACGCCTATCTCGTTGAAAGCATCCGGCATTTCCCGCGGCAGAGCGAGCTTTCCGAGATGATCGCCGGAGCCGGGCTCGAGCACGTAAAGTTCCGCAACCTGACGGGGGGCGTCGCTGCGCTCCATTCGGCCTGGCGTCTCTGACCCGCTCTCACCCAAATTCGGTCTCCTGCGCAGCATCCGCAACCTTGCGCGCCTGGTCCGGATTTGTCTGACCCTCGCGCGACACGACGCGCTGTTTCCGCTCGCCTCGGTCCCCGCCGCGGCGCCGTTCTTGCGCATCGGCCGTGTCGTCGCGCGTCGTCGCGGCCCGGTCTCTCCGCGCCCGGGAAGGCGGCTGGCCGCGGCCTTCGAGGAATTGGGGCCGAGCTTCATAAAGCTCGGCCAGCTGCTGTCCACCCGCGCTGATCTCCTCGGCGAGGAGATCACGCTCGATCTGGCGAGCCTGCAGGATCGCGTGCCACCTTTCCCGGGAGCCGAGGCGCGTGCGCTAATCGAAGCTGAGTTCGGCAGCCCGCTCGACCGTCTCTTCGCATCCTTCGATGAAACGGCGATCGCAGCCGCGTCGATCGCCCAGGTTCATTTCGCCCGGACAACAGATGGCGAGAGGGTTGCCGTTAAGGTGTTGCGGCCGGGAATCGCAGCGGCGTTTGCGCGCGACCTGGACCTGTTCCTGTGGCTTGCCGGTTTGAGTGAGCGGCTGCAGCCCACGCTACGCCGGCTCAAGCCGGTCGAGGTCGTGCAGACGCTCGCCGCGGTGGTCAAGTTGGAAATGGATTTGCGAATGGAGGCTGCTGCGGCCGCAGAGCTCGCCGAGAACTTCGCCGGGGACCCGAACTTTCGCGTCCCTCGGGTCGATTGGCTGCGGACTGGCCGCAGCGTACTGACGATCGAGTGGATAAACGGGAATCATATCGATGACCGCGCCGCGATCCTTGCTGCCGGGCATCGGATCGAGGAGATTTTGCGCAAGGCGGCTGCCGCCTTTTTCAACCAGGTATTCCGTGACGGGTTTTTCCACGCCGATCTCCACCCCGGGAACATGTTTGTCGACCCCGAGGGGGCAATCGTGGTCGTCGATTTCGGCATCATGGGTCGGCTCGACCGCGCCACTCGGTTCTTTCTGGCCGACATGCTTCTCGGCTTTCTCTCCGGAGACTACCGGCGGGTGGCGGAAGTCCATTTCGCGGCGGGTTACGTGCCGCCGCGTCGGTCGGTCGATGCGTTCACCCAGGCCTGCCGCTCGATTGGTGAGCCGATCCTCGGCAAGCCGCTGCAGGAGATCTCGGTGGCCCGCCTGCTCGCCCAGCTCTTCGAGATCACCGAGGAGTTCGAGATGGAAACTCAGCCCCAGTTGCTGCTGCTACAGAAGACGATGGTGGTGATCGAGGGGGTCGGACGCCGTCTCGATCCGGAGATCAACATCTGGGGCTTGGCGCGGCCGCTGATCGAAGAGTGGATGCGCGACAATCGCGGCCCCGAGGCGAGGCTGCGCCTCGGACTGGAAACTCTGGCCGATCTTGCGGAGCGCGTGCCGCGGCTGGTTCGCAGCCTCGAAACATTGGTCACCGACTGGTCCCGTGAAGGCGTCATCTTGCACGCCGAGAGCCTAGCGGTTCAGGCCGCCCATCGTGCCCGGCATCTGGCAATCGTGCTGGTGCCGGTGTGGGTGACGGCGGCGGCTCTGGCCGCCATCGCTCTGACCCTTCTGTTCGGGCGGTAGCCGCAGAAAACCGGTCCAGAAAATTTCCGCAAGTGTGAAGTACTTCACAAAGGACCAGTTGCGGACGCCTCAGAATCGAGTTTGGCGGACCAGGTGTCTTGCCAGCCGGCCTCCCGGACCATAGGAGCAAAAAATGTTCAGGACCTGGGGCTCTGCGCTGATCGCAGGGTCGATCCTTTCCGTATTGCAGACCGCGACTGGGCCCCCCGCCTCGGGCTTCGAGAGGAACATCGAGCTAACCAACAATACGCGGATGGCGATAGTCGAAATTCAAATAGCCCGGGTCGGAACGGAGCGGTGGGAAAGAGATCTTCTGGGCAACGAGATCTTGCCTCCTGCCCAATCTCTGATTGTCGATATGGAGAATGGGAAGGGCAACTGCCGGTTTGATTTCAAGACAGTTTTTGACGATGGGACCAGCTTGATCCACCGCGATATCGATGTTTGCGCGGTGGAAAGGTTTGCCGTCTCCTATCGATAGCTCTCGCCCTTGTCTTCGGGCAGTAGCATATTGACTGGGCTGACAGGATCGGAGGCCGACTTGCTTCAGGACAGGCGCATTCTGCTGATCATATCCGGCGGGATTGCCGCCTATAAGAGCCTCGACTTGATCCGCCGGCTGCGCGAGCGCGGCGCCGCGGTTCGCTGCATCATGACCGCCGCGGCGAAGCATTTTGTAACGCCGCTGTCGGTTGCCTCGCTGAGCGAGGACAAGGTCTATGACGACCTCTGGTCGCTGACCGACGAGAGTGAGATGGGTCATATCCGGCTGTCGCGCGAGGCCGATCTCGTGGTCGTCGCGCCGGCGAGCGCCGATCTGATCGCCCGCATGGCGGCAGGGCTCGCCGACGATCTCGCGACGACCGCTCTGCTCGCCTCCGACAAGCCGGTGCTGATCGCACCGACGATGAATTTGATGATGTGGGCGCATCCGGCGACCCGGGCGAATTTGGCGACCCTCGATGCGCGCGGGGTGACGCGTGTCGGGCCAGGCTCGGGCGACCTTGCCTGCGGCGAGGTCGGGTCGGGCCGGATGGCTGAGCCGTTGGAGATCGTCGCGGCCATCGAGCGTGTATTGATCGGCGATAAGAGGCTGGCTGGAAGACGGGCCCTGGTCACCAGCGGGCCGACCCGCGAGCCGATCGACCCGGTTCGCTATATATCTAATCATTCCTCGGGCAAGCAGGGTCATGCCATCGCCGCGGCTCTGGCAGCGCTCGGCGCCGAGACGGTCCTCGTTTCCGGACCGACGCACGAACCCTCGCCGGTCGGGGTCAATCTCGTCGCGGTCGAGACTGCGGCGGAAATGCTAGCCGCCTGCGAAGCCGCGCTTCCGGTCGATGTTGCCGTGATGGCAGCAGCCGTCGCTGACTGGCGGGTGGAGGGCGCCACACTCCATAAGTTGAAAAAGGACGGTGGCGACCCGCCGATGCTCCACCTCGCCGAAAACCCGGACATTCTTTCCCGGATCGCGCAGCGCAGCAATGATCGGCCGGCTCTCGTCATCGGATTTGCGGCGGAGACCGACGTCGTCGTCGAGAACGCCCGCGTCAAGCTCAAACGCAAGCGCTGCGACTGGGTACTCGCCAACGATGTTTCGCCCGGAACCGGCACCTTCGGCGGCGACCGCAACACGATCCACCTGGTGGAGGCGGCGGGGGTGGAGGACTGGCCCGTCATGACAAAGCGAGAAGTCGCCGTTCGCCTCGCCTACCGCATTGCCGGATCACTCGGGGTTCAGCCGTCGCGATCGTCGTGAAGGTCGCGCTGAAGATCCTCGACCCGCGACTGCCGGGTTGGGGGTTCCCGAGCCGGGGATCGGATCTCGCGGCGGGTATCGACCTCCACGCCTGTCTCGACGGTCCGGTCGTATTGCAGCCGCAAGCGCCCGCCATCCTGATCTCCGCCGGCATCGCCTTTCGTATTGGCGACCCCGAGTGGTGCGCGCTGGTGCTGCCGCGCTCCGGCCTCGGCCACAAGCGGGGGCTGGTACTCGGCAACACGGTCGGTGTGATCGATCCCGATTACGAAGGACCCTGCCTCGTTTCGGCGTGGAACCGCAATCATGCACAGGGCGATGAGACAATCGAGATCCGGCCGGGCGACCGCATCGCCCAGCTGGTCTTCACCCGCATTACGCGGCCCGACTTCGTGATCGTGCCGTCGTTTTCCGAGCACGGGGGCCGACAGGAGGCCGGATTCGGCTCGACCGGCGTCGAGGCCGCTTGTCCCGATCCGCTTCCCGGGCGACAATCGTCCTAACACCCCTAATCACGGGGTGGCGGTTCGGGCAAACATGATTCGGTTAACCAAGAAACTACTGTTCGCCATCGAGGCGGTGCTCGACATTGCCTACAATGGCGGTCACGCGCCGGTGCGTTCATCCGAAATTACCGAGCGCCAAGGCATTCCGCGCCGCTATCTCGAGCCGGTGTTGCAGGAGCTGGTCCGCCACAAGATCCTGCTCGGGATCCGCGGCCCGAGCGGCGGCTACCGTCTCGCCCGCGAGAGGCGGCGAATAAGCCTTGGCGACATCGTCCGCACGCTGCGGGGGCTCGAGACCGCGGAAAATCCGATCGCCGACCCGGCCGGCAGCGCGCTCGGCCATCAGATCGTGCGCCCGCTGTGGCTCGATCTCCAAGAAGAGATGATGAGGCGGCTCGACTCGCTGACCTTGGAGGATCTCTGTGGTCGCGCGCACCGGGCCGGCATCACCGGCCGTACCACCGAATATACCGATTTCGAGATTTGATCCTGCAACCGCCTCCACTCTGCGGAAGGCCGTGCCGCCTCGGCGACGGGCGGTAAGGACGAGCCCCGTGCCGCGCTTTCAACGCTATGTAATCGGCGCAGCGCCTCTTAGACTGCCCTCTGATGATGAACCGCCGCGATCTGTTTCCGCCGATCGAGCCCTACCGCACAGGCACATTGCGGCTCGATGCACGCCACACGATGTATTGGGAGCAATCAGGCAATCCGCGCGGCGTGCCGGCATTGTTTCTGCACGGTGGCCCCGGCGCCGGCGCCACTCCGGTGCACCGGCGGTTTTTCGATCCCGAATATTGGCGGATCGTGATCTTCGATCAGCGCGGCGCCGGGCGCTCGACGCCGCTTGGCGAGATCGCCGACAACACGCCCGCCCAACTCGTAGCCGATATCGAACACCTGCGCTCCGCGCTGGGCATCGACAAATGGCTGGTCTTTGGCGGGTCTTGGGGCTCGACATTGGCACTCTATTACGCCGAGAGCTACCCGCTTCGCTCCATCGGGCTCGTCCTGCGCGGCATCTTTCTATGCCGGCGCGAGGAGATCGAATGGTTTCTTTATGGCGTACGCCGGGTGTTTCCCGAGGCGTGGCGCGCCTTCTCGGGGTTTCTTCCGGAAGCCGAACGCAGCGATATTCTCGCCGCCTATTACCGGCGTCTGAGCGATCCTGATCCGCGCATCCACATGCCGGCGGCGCGTGCCTGGAGCATCTACGAGGGTGCGTGCTCGACCTTGCTGCCCAACCCCGAGACAGTGGCTGCTTTCGGCCAAGACCGGCTCGCCCTCGGCCTGGCGCGAATCGAAGCGCATTTCTTCAGTCGTCATCTGTTCACCGGAGAATGTGATCTGATCGCCCATGTCGGGCAGATCCGGCATTTGCCCGCAATTATCGTGCAAGGCCGCTACGACATGGTCTGCCCGATCGGCAGCGCAGACGAGCTGGCGCGTGCCTGGCCAGAAGCCAGCTATGTGATCGTTCCCGATGCCGGCCATTCGGCAATGGAACCGGGAATTCGCGAGCAGTTGGTGCTGGCGACCGAGCGCATGAAGCACCTGTAACTTTGATTCGGCGCGGTTTCGCTTGCGCACGGACGCGTCGATCTTAGGATGAGGGTGGGCGCGTATAATGTTGCGCAATAGGCGGGGGATTTAACCGTGAGTAGAACCGTGAGCCGGGCCGCGGCGGGGGTACTGCTGGTGCTCGGCATCGCCTTCGTCCATCCCGCGGCCGCGCAAATCACATTCGGTTCACCTGCTGATCCGCCGCGCGTCGCGCTCGGCGGCGGCGCCTTCGACGTGCTGCCCAACAACAAGAAACCGGGGAGCGGCGTCGCGGGCTTTCCCTTGGGCGAGTACCGCTTTGGCGACGTGCTGTGGATTGTGGCGCCGTTCGTCGGAGCGTTCGGCACGGGCAAAGGCGCCTTTTATGGCTATGGTGGTTTCGGTTTCGACATCAATTTCTTTGACAAGTGGGTTGTGACCCCGACTGCCGCGGTCGGCTATTTCAACCATGGCAGCGGCATAGACCTCGGAGCTCATTGCGAGTTCCGCACCGGCGCAGAATTCGATTATCGCTTCGACAATCTGACCCGCCTCGGGGTCGGCTTTTATCACATGTCAAACGCCGGCATCGGCAAACAAAACCCGGGGGTAGAATTGGCCACCCTCGTCCTCACGGTGCCGCTGCGCTGATCCCGGTGCCGGGTGACCGGAGATGTCGATCGGGTACCTTTCACCTTGACCGCACCGCGGCTTGCGCCGATTACCCGCGCCGCGCTGTGGATTGTGCTCAGCGGGATCTGTGCGGTGATGATGAACGTGCTGATTCGCATCGCCGCGCAGACGATGCATCCGTTCGAGGTCGCTTTCTTTCGCTGCCTGTTCGGGCTCGTGCTGCTGCTTCCGTGGATCATCAAGGGCGGTCCGGCTCTGTTGCGCAGTCGCAACAGCGGCTTCTACCTGTTGCGGGCAGGGGTGGGATTGGTTTCGATGGCGACCTGGTTCTATGGGATCACCCTCGTGCCGTTGGCAACCGCGACCGCCGTCAACTTCACGGC
>Ga0209656_10002188_pt1 | contig 12718 bp, 16 predicted proteins | sample BogFormECP12_OM2_FD_188239 | JGI IMG/M metagenome (GOLD analysis project Ga0209656, IMG submission 188239) | Bog forest soil microbial communities from Calvert Island, British Columbia, Canada - ECP12_OM2 (SPAdes) (version 2) | ecosystem: Environmental > Aquatic > Freshwater > Wetlands > Bog ... | reverse complement strand
TGCCGACAGACTGCGGTCAGCACGCCCAGCTGATGGTGCAGACCTATCCATTGCACTCATCGGGGGCGCTACAGAACACGCTTTGGCAGAGCAAATAGCGCTTGCCACTTCCGGGGCCGTCCACATAAGGCTGCTAGGGTCAGAGACTCATTCTATCCACTTTTCGTGCCCCTGAGCCGTCCCCCCGGGGCCACCAAGCCCGCCCGAGACCTTCTTCAGCTCATCTTCCGTCAGCTCTGTCTTCCCGCCCTCGACCAGAGTGTCGGGCGAAGTCGGTTTCTTGTCGGCGGGAGTCGTTTCCTTGTCGGCCACATCGCTTTCCTCCTGTTGAGAACTGCCGGTGGCTTCACCGGTGCTTGGCTCGCGACGACAACGTAGCGACAGCGCCCGGGACCCAGTCTGAAACACTTCAGACAGCCGTCCTCATGAGCGTGGCAAACGAGCGATGCTCATGGGCGGGGCCGAGCCGCCAGCCAGCCACGATAGCCGGCAGGCTGCCGGTGGCAGTATTGCTGACAGCGTCGCACGTCTCAAGCCTCACGGAGCGCCGCTGCACGGCCCACGTCTCGTGCGTTGCCGCGCCGCTGGCTTGCGGCTAGCGTCAAGATTCCCGACCGCCCTCGCGTGGTACGTACGCGGATGCCCGGCTATACGACCGACGTCCCCTATACCTCCCACTTTTATCGGGAGCTGGCGCCGGCTTGGCTCGATTGCATTGCGGCACTCTGTGGCAGGGCGCCGCCGGATCGCGAGAGCGGCTTCGCCTGGTGCGATCTCGGCTGCGGCCAGGGGCTGACCTCCATCGTGCTGGCGGCAACCCATCCCGGCGGCCGTTTCGTCGGCGTCGACCTGATGCCGCAGCATATCGCGCACGCGCGCCGTCTCGCCGCCGATGCCGCGATCGGCAACGTGGAGTTCCACAACGCCGACTTCGTCTCGGCCGATCTCGGCCACGCGCGGTTCGACTACATCGTCGCGCACGGCGTCTACGCCTGGATCGACGCGGCAAGCAAGGATGCCCTGCGCCGGCTGATCGACCGCCACCTCGCACCCGGCGGCCTGGCCTATCTGAGGTACAACGCGATGCCGGGCTGGGCGGCCGAATTGCCGTTGCAGCGGCTGTTGCTGGCGCTCGCCGCGCCGATGCCGGGCGACAGCATCGCCCGCTTCAGGGCGGCCGCGCGGCAGGTCCGCCGCATCGCTGAAGCCGGCGCCCCGAGCCTCGCGGCGTCCCCGCTCGCCGCCAAGATCGTCGAACTCGAAGAAACGCGCCCGTCAGCCTACCTCGCGCATGAATACCTGGCGCCGCACTGGCAGCCTTTGTTCGTGACGGAGGTGCATGCCGACATGGCGGCGATCGGGCTGTCGCCGGTCGGCTCGGCGACGTTCGCCGAGAACTTCGATTCCTTCGTGCTGCGCCGGGTCGAGCGCGAAGTGCTGGCTGAGTTCGACGATATGGCGGTGCGCGAACTGGTGCGCGACTTTCTCATTCACCGGGGCTTTCGCCGCGATGTGTTCAGCCGCGATGCCGGCCTGCTCGCCGACGATGAGCGGCAGAAACGGCTGCTGGGGACGCGCTATGCGCTGATGCGCCAGGCGGACAGCGTCGAATTCGCGATGCGAACGCCGGCCGGCCGGCTTGCTTTCGACAACCCGGTCACCCGTGCCATCGTGGCGGCGCTCGCCGAGGGCCCGCGCCCGCTGTCGCAGATCGCGTTGGCGGACAGCTCCAAGCAGGATCTGATTGCCGGGCTGCTCGCGCTATGCTGCGGCGGCGCGGTGCGACCGGTCGAAGGCGGCGACGCTCCGGTTGCCGCGCTCAACCGTGCGATCCTCGAGCGCGCCGGCGGAAACGAAGAGGTCAGCGCGCTGGCGCTGCCGTACGGCACCGCCGTCAGGGCGGAGACGGCGCTGTTACGCGCGCTGCGCGACGGCCGACGGCCCGACGATGCCGACCTTGCGCGACGGTTCGACTTTATTTCGGCGCATTGCTGAGAAACGCGCGCCAGCTGGCCGCTCCTGACCTGAGCCCTGTCTTTCCTCCGGTCAGAAGTCGAGTCCGCGGTCAACGCCACGCCCATCGTGGCCCCGTTTCTCGGTTCGGTTAAGCGCCGCTTCTCTTTCCCGGCCATCATCGTGGGCGGCGTCGAGCGGAGCGTGCGTCGATGCTGGGGCATGGGCGCGCGGCGTTCCGCCTGCGCATCACGGCGAGAGCGGCATCGCCGGGGCCGTGACTCATACGCTGACACCAAGATCACCGGCAGGCTGAAGCAGGTCGGGGCTGTTGCGCTTCACGTTGCCGACAGCACGGCCGACCGGCCACGCGCGCAGCACATCATCCGGCGCCGGATGCAGCAGCGCCGCCGCATCGCCCGCGCTCTCGCCCAGCCATAACGGCCAGTCCGGCTTCTCCAGCACCACCGGCATGCGCTCGTGCAGCTCGCGCAGCACCGCGTTGGCGTTCGTCGTGATGATGACGAACGTGCGCAGCACGCCGCCGTCCGGCGCACGCCAACCCTCCCACAACCCCGCGAAGGCCATCGGGTCGCCGTCGCGGCGCGCCACCGCGTAGGGCTGCTTGCCGTCCGCGCCCGCGCGCCATTCGTAGAAAGCGTCCGCCGGCACGATGCAGCGGCGCTGAGCAAACGCGCCCTTGAACATGCCCGAGGACGCGACGGTCTCGGCGCGCGCGTTGATCGGCTTGCGCGCCGTCGCGAGGTCCTTGGTGAAGTGCGGCACGAGGCCCCAGGTCAGAAGGTCGAGGTGCCGCTCGCCCGATTCCGGATGCCGGCGCACGACGGGCGCCTGCTGCGTGGGTGCCAGGTTCCACGACGGCGGGAAGTTCGGCGGCGGGTTGGTCGTGCCGAAGATCGCCGCGATCGCCTCGGCCGGCAGGAACGCCGCGTAGCGCCCGCACATCGCGCTACGGCTGCAGCCGCGACAGAAACGCCTGGATCGCCGCGTTGACCGGTTCGGGATGCGTCAGGTTCGCGGCATGCCCCGCGCCCGGGATCACCGCGAGTTCGGCCTGCGGCAAACCTTCGGCGAGCGCCTCGGCCTTGGACAGCGGGATCGCCACGTCGGCCTCGCCGTGGATCACCAGCGCGGGCACGTTGATCTCGAACAGCCGGTCGTGGATGTCGTCGCGCTCGGCAAGACACGCGAAGGCGGCGAGCAGGTTGGGCGGCGTCCACTGCCGCCACTTCGCGATCCATTCCGGCGTTCCGTGCCAGTCCTCGCCCATGATGATGCTCGCGACGATCTGCGCCGCCTGGTCCGACAGGCCGCTGGTGACCCAGCCCTCGATCAGTTGCTGGTAGAACGGCATCTTCGCCGGATCCTCCTGCCCCGCCTGGGTGTCGATCAGGATCAGCGCCTCCACCGCGTCCGGCTGCGTCAGGGCTGCGCGCATCGACAGGAAGCCGCCCTGCGACATGCCGGCGAGCACGGCGCGACCGACGCCGAGATGCGCGCACAACGTGACGACGTCGTTGGCGGAGTCGTAGTAGCTGAACGGCGCAGGTTGCTCGTTTGCCGTCTGCCCGTGGCAGCGCTGGTCCCAGGTCACGCAGCGGTACCGGGCCGAGAACGCCTCGACCTGCGGCGCGAACATCGTGTGGTCCATCAGCAGCCCGTGCGAGAACACCAACGCGACGTCGCTGCCGCCCGCCGGCCGTCCGGTGTCCGCGTAATACAGGCGCTGGCCGTTCACCTCGGCGTAGGGCATTCTGCGTCTCCCGTTGTTGTCAGCACTCGGTCCAGTTCACCGCGAGACCGCCGAGCGAGGTCTCCTTGTATTTGCTCTGCATGTCCGCCCCGGTCTGGCGCATCGTGGCGATCACCTGATCGAGCGAGACGCGGTGCGTGCCGTCGCCGCGCAGCGCGAGCGAGGCGGCGGCGATCGCCTTGACCGCGCCGAACGCGTTGCGCTCGATGCACGGGATCTGCACCAGCCCGCCGACCGGATCGCAGGTCATGCCGAGATGGTGCTCCATGCCGATCTCGGCGGCGTTCTCGATCTGCGCATTGCTGCCGCCGAGCGCCGCGCACAGCCCCGCCGCCGCCATCGAGCACGCCACGCCCACCTCGCCCTGGCAGCCGACCTCGGCGCCGGAGATCGAGGCGTTCAGCTTGAACAGGCCGCCTACCGCGGTGGCGGTGAGCAGGAAGGCGGCGGTGTCGGCATCGATGGTCTCGGGCCGTTCGTCGCGGCAGTAGCGCAGCACCGCCGGCACCACGCCCGCGGCACCGTTGGTGGGTGCCGTGACGATGCGCCCGCCGGCCGCGTTCTCCTCGTTGACGGCGATGGCGTACAGGCTGACGCGGTCCATCACCTCGTGCGCGGGGCGCGTGTTGCGCAGCCGGTCGCGCTCCATCCCGGCGCGGATCGACGCCGCACGGCGGCGCACGTGCAGCCCGCCGGGAAGCTCGCCGTCGGCGCGCGCGCCGCGCTCGATCGCCTGCATCATCGTCGCGGCCACCTGCGCGATATGGATCCGCACCTCCGCGTCAGGCCGCAACGCGGTCTCGTTGGCCAGCACGATCTCGGCGATGGACAGGTGGGTCTCGCGCCCGATCCGCAGCAGCGCGTCGCCCGACGCGTACGGGTACGGCACCGACTTCGGCCTCGGATCGGCCATGCCGACCTCGGCTTCGGGCACGACGAAGCCGCCGCCGACCGAGCACCAGCGCTCCTCGAACACCGCCGCCCCGGCGGAATCGAGCGCGGCAAAGGCGAGCGTGTTGGGGTGGCGCGGCGCTTCGGTGGTGAAGTCGAACACGATGTCCGCCTCGGGATCGAAGGCGATCTCGCGCACGCCGGCCAGCGCGAGCCGGTGCGCCTCGCGCGCGCGGGCGACGATCGCGATGGCGTCGTCGGGATCGATCGTCGCGGGTTGCGCGCCGGCGAGGCCCAGGATCACCGCACGGTCCGTCTCGTGCCCGCGCCCGGTCCAGGCGAGCGAGCCGAACAATCGCACCTGCAGGCGCGCGACCTCGGGTCGCGATGCGGCGCGCGCGGCGAACGAAGCCGCCGCCTTCATCGGCCCGACCGTGTGCGAGGACGACGGTCCGATGCCGATCTTGAACAGGTCGAAGATGCTGATCACGCGGGTTCCAATCCGCACCACCCCGCGATCGTCAGCGCGATCACCTTGGTCACGTCGCGCAGGGAGGCCAGCCCCACGCTCTCGTCGATGCCGTGGATGTTCTCCGAATCCGGCCCGTAGCAGGTCGCCTGCGTGCCCTGGTACAGCGTGTAGAACCGCGCGTCGGTCAGGCCGAGCGCGGTGTAGTGGCGCAGCGCGCTGCCGGTGACGTCGGCGTGCAGCCGGCTGATCGCGCGGCTGATCGGCTGCTCGGGCGGGAAGATCGCGCCGTCCGCGATAAATCCGCCGAACGACAGGTCGAGCTTCGCGCGGGCGAGGCGCGGATCCCGTCGGGCCTCGTCCACCAGCGCCTCGATCTCACCTTTCACGTCGGACGCCGCGTGGCCCGGCATCAGCCCGACACGGAAACCGACCTTCGCACGCGTCGGCACCGAGCTGTTCCACTCGCCGCCCTCGATCGTGCCCAGGTTGACGTTGATCGGGTGGTTCTCGGCGGCGAAGGCCGGGTGGCGATGCTCGGCCCGGTTCATCTGCGCCTCGTACGCGCGGAAGCGCTCGACGACGACATAGGGTGCCTCGATCGCGTTCACCCCGGCATGCATCTCGCGCACATGCGCCGGCTTGCCGGTGATCGTGACCCAGGCCCAGACCACGCCGACCTCGGCGACGTACAGCGCCGGATAGCCGGGGCCGGGTTCGGGGATCAGGCAGGCGTCGGGCTTGGGCAGCGCGTGCATCACCGCGAGCGCGCCGTTGCCGGTGCACTCCTCCTCGATCACCGCGGCGAACTGCACGTCGGCGGCCGGCAGCAGCCCGGCCTGGCGGATCGCGGCGAAGGCGGTGACATACGCAACGATGCCGGCCTTCATGTCGGCCGCGCCGCGCCCGTACATGCGTCCGTCGCGGATCTCGGGCTCGTAGGGCGGCGACGTCCACAGGTCGGCCGCACCCTCGGGCACCACGTCGACATGGCCCTGCAGCAGCAGCGAGCGGCCCTTCGGCTGCTCGCACCGATGGATGGCGGCGACGTTGTCGCGGCCCTCGTAGCCGATCAGCGGCGGCGAGAAGCCCGGCTTGTCGGCCAGCGCCTGCACGTCCACCGGCACCGGGAACGGGTCGAGGCCGCTTGCGCGATAGACGTCGGCCATGTCGTCGAGGCAGCCGCGCTCGTGCCCGAGCGTGCTCTGATCGCGCACGAGGCGTGTCAGCAGCGCCACCGCCTCGTCCTGCAGCAAGTCCACCGCCTCCAGGATCGCCCGTCCGGCACCTGTGTCGACCGGCAGCAGGTCGTCGTTCATTCACCCGTTCTCCGTGTGCGATCCGGCACCGTAGGCCGGTGCCGCGTCGCTGTCAGGGCGCTCGCGTCGCGCCCAGCCGCAGGAAGCTGCTCACCGCGCCGACCGCGGCGAACCCGGCGGCGATCAGCAGCGCGAGCTCTGCGCCAAGCTTCACGCTCGGGTGCAGCAGGCCGAAGGCGACGGCAACGAGTGCGGCGCCGATCGACTGCCCGAGCAGCCGCGCCGCCGACACCATGCCGCTGGCAGCGCCGCTGCGGTCGGGCGGCGCGCTGGTGATCAGCGCGCGGTTGTTGGGCGTCTGGAAGAAGCCGAACCCGCACCCCGCGAGCGCCATCCGCCACGCGATGTTCCATCCCGGCGCACCCACCGGCGCGACCCACAGCAGCGCCAGACCCGCGCACATCAGCGTCATGCCGATGCCGCCCAGGATGGCGACGGGATAGCGGTCGGAAAGCCGCCCCGCCACGGGCGCTACGAACACCACCACCAGCGGCCAGGGCGTGATCAGCAGCCCCGTTTGCACCTGCGACAGGCCCGCCGCCGCCTCGAAATAGAACGGCAGCGCCACGTAGGCGATCGTCTGCGCCGAATACGAGCAGATCGAGGTGACGACCGACAGCGCGAACAGCGGAATGCGCATCAGGTCGATCGGCAGCAGCGGCGCGGGCCGCCGCAACTCGCGCCGCACCAGGGCGATCCCGGCGACCAAGGCGACGGCGAACTCGATGACAGCCGCCGTCGTCAGGCCGCCCTCGCCCAGCGCGTCGATCCCCAGCACCAGCGCTCCGAAGGTCAAGGCGTTCAGGACCCCCGCGCGCCAGTCGAACCGGTACCGGCCGCGCGGCGTGTAGGGGGCCGCCCACTGCGCCAGCGCGAAGCACAGGATGCCGAACGGCACGTTGACCGCGAACAGCCACGGCCAGCTCGCCACCGCCAGGATCGCGGCAGCCACCGTCGGCCCCGCCGCCGCCGACAGCGCCACGGTCAGCGTGATGATGCTGATGCCCTGGCCAAGGCGCGCGCGCGGATAGGCGAAGCGCACCAGCGCGGTGTTCACGCTCGAGATCCCGGCCGCGCCGAGGCCCTGCACCGTCCGCGCCGCAACCAGCGTGGGCAGCGTGCTCGACAGGGCCGAGCCGAGCGAGCCGGCGGTGAACACCGCCACGCCGAACAGGAAGACGCGCCGGTAGCCGAGCCGGTCGCCGAGTGCGGCGAAGCTCAGGATGCTGACCACCATCGCGAGCTGGTAGGCGTTGACCACCCAGACGGACGCCGCCGGATCGGCGTGCACGTCCGCCGCGATCGCCGGCAGCGCGATGTTGGCGATGGCGGCGTCCAGCACCGACATGCCCACCGCGATCGAACAGCCGAGCATGGCCCAGGCCCGCGCCGGCTGCGGCAACCCGTCGGCCGGCGCCCGGACGCCAGCCGGCATGCCGGCAGCCGTCGCGCCGGTCTCGATCGCGTCCGCCATGAGGACCAGCTTGACCCGCCCGCGCATGGGCCAGCAAGGTGGCGGGACGCATGGCCCCCCAACACGTGACGACACCGCGATGACCGCAGATCCCGCCCGCCGCGCCGCCGTGCTGCACTACGAGACGGTGCGGCCGGAATGGATCGACTACAACGGCCACATGAACCTCGCCTATTACGTGCTGGTGTTCGACCACGCGACCGACGTGCTGTTCGACACGCTCGGCATCGGCGCGCATTACGTCGGCCAGGGCCACTGCTCGATGTTCGCCGTCGAAACCCACACGCTCTACGAGCGCGAGGTGCATGTCGGCGATCCGCTGCGCGTCGAGGCGTTCCTGATCGACGCCGACGCCAAGCGGCTGCATTTCGCCCATGCGATGCACCACGCGACCGAAGGCTGGCGCGCGGCGACACAGGAGTTGATGTCCTTGCACGTTGACATGACCGCGCGGCGCACCGCGCCGTTCCCGATCGACCGCATGGCGGCGATCGACGAGGCCTTGCTCGCCCGCCCGCCGGTGCCGGACTGGGTCGGGCGGCGCATCGCGATGCCGCTCGGCTCGGGGGTGCGGGCATGAAGGCGGCGGTGGTGCAGTCGGGCCGTGGCCTCGCCATCGCAGAGGTGCCGGTCCCGGAGCCGAACCGCGACCAGCTATTGGTGCGCGTGCACGCGGCCGGGCTCAACCGCGCCGATCTCGGCGTCGCCGCCGGCCACGCGCATGGGGCGATGGGCGGCACGGGGACGATCCCCGGCCTCGAGTTCGCGGGCGAGGTGGTGCGCGTGGGCGAAGCGGCGGCAGGATTCGCGCCCGGCGACCGCGTGATGGGTGCCACGCCCGCGACCTATGCCGAGTACACGGTATGCGATCACGGTTACGCCACGCTGATGCCGGAGGGCATGGACTTCGCCGAAGCGGCGACGCTGCCGGTGGCGCTGCGCACGATGCACGACGCGATCGTCACCAACGGCGCGTTCCGCGCCGGCCAGTCGGTGATGATCCAGGGGGCAAGTTCCGGCGTCGGGCTGATGGGATTGCAGATCGCCAAGCATCTCGGCGCCGTGCCGGTGATCGGCACCAGCACGAACCCGGACCGCCGGGCGCGCCTGTGCGAGTTCGGCGCCGATCACGCACTCGCCACGACCAACCCCGCCTGGCCCGACGTGGTGCTGAAGGAGACCGGCGGCCGCGGCGTGGACCTGATCGTCGACCAGGTGTCGGGCGCGATGACCAACGCCACGATGCGCGCCTGTGCGGTGCGCGGCCGCATCGTCAATGTCGGCCGGCTGGGCGGCGCGCGCGCCGAGTTCGACTTCGACCTGCATGCGCTGCGCCGCATCACCTATGTCGGCGTGACGTTCCGCACCCGCTCGGTCGAGGAGATCCGCGAGATCGTGCGCGTGATGCGCGCCGACCTGTGGGACGCGGTGGCGGCGGGCACGCTGCGCCTGCCGATCGACCGCACCTTCCCGCTCGCCGAGGTCAACGCGGCGCTGGACCACATGCGGGCCAACGCGCATCTGGGCAAGATCGTGCTGCTGACGTGAAGCGCGGCGTTGCCGACTAACGCTGGTTTTCGGTCGTCAAAAGGTCTATGTGCGGGTCATGGACGGTAACAAACTTCAGTCCGTTGCGGCTAAGCCGGAAACCGAGGCGGAACGGCAGCGCCGACTCGCCGCGGAGGCCGACGCCGAGTACGCCCGCACCCCGGGCCGGGCGGAGCGTTTGCACCAGGCAACGCTTCGAGGCCTCGCCGACGTCGACGCCGGTCGCCTGATTGACGACGAGAAGATCCAGGCGTGGCTTGAAAGCCTAGGGACCGATCACGAGTTGCCACCCCCCGAACCGGACTGATGCGGGTCCGCTGGACCGCCGAGGCACGGTCCGACCTCGTTCGTATTCATCGATTCTTGGCGCCGGTGAACCGGCGGGCGGCGGCGGCTGCACTCAGAAGGCTGCGTGCCGGACCTGTGCGCCTCCTGTACGCCAATCCACGCCTCGGCACCCGCCTGCCTGTATATGAGTCGCGAGAAATACGGCGGCTCATCGTCGACGATTATGACCTGCGTTACGAGATCCGTGCGGCGACGATCTTGATCGTCAGAGTCTGGCACGTCCGGGAGGACCGGTGAACGCCCTCCAACCGATCGGCCGCATCCGCACGCCGTTCGCCACCATCGACGAGTGCCCGCGCAACGTGCGCGCGCTCGACCCCGCACCCGCCTGCGCGGTCGAGGTGTTCGAGCCCTACCGCGACGGCCTGCACTCGCTGGAGTCGTTCTCGCACGTCATCCTGCTCTACTGGCTCGACCGGGCGGAGCCGCCGCAAATGGTGTTCACGCCCCCCTTCGACGCCGAACCTCGCGGCGTGTTCGCCACCCGCACCCCGCACCGGCCGAACCCGATCGGCCTGGCGGTGGCGGCGCTGGACGGCATCGAAGGCGGCATCCTGCGGGTGCGCTACCTCGACTGTATTGACGGCACTGCATTGCTCGACATCAAGCCATACCTGCCGAGCGTGGATGCGGTGCCGGACGCCTCGATGGGCTGGTTGCGATCCTGAATCGGGTGTGAACGCATGCACTGCACCCGGGGCCGATCGGGCGCATGAAGCGGCCACGGGAGCAGCCGCATCCGCTCCCCACGGAGAGCACCATGCGCACCATCATGAAGGCCGTCGTCGCGCTGCTGCCGATCCTGGCGCTCGCGAGCTTTGCCTTGATGCAGCAGGCGGCGACGCCGGTGTCGGTCACGCCCACGATCCACGCCCAGGCCGCCATCCACGCGACGCCGGTCGCCGACAGGAACTGATCCCGTCAGATCAGCACGCCGGCCACCGCGCCGCTGTTGAGCGTGGCAAGGGTGCCGGAGACCATCGAGCGGAAGCCGAGTTCCACGACTTCCGTCCGACGCTCCGGCACCATGACGCCGAGCCCGCCGGTCAGGATGCCCAGGCTGCCGAAATTGGCGAAGCCGCACATCGCGTAGGTCATCACCAGCCGCCCGCGCGGCGACAGCGCGCCGCCCGGCAACGCGGCGAGATTCAGATACGCGACGAACTCGTTCAGCACCTGTTCGCAGGAGTTATCCGGAGCACCCGGTGCGGAGTCTGTCCAACCATCGGGCGGCTTCGTCGCGATAAACAGCCCAGATGCCTCGCATCGAGGTATAGAAGAGCGGGCGTTCGTTGGGCAATCGTTCCTGTTGAAAAACTTTCGAGTCCTCGCAGTGGCGGTTGTAGCTACTCTGGACCGTGTGCGAAAACGTCCTCGGGATTGAGTGTCCCCGCTTCTCCCTCTCTCGCAGCACCCTTTCCTGGACTCGCGTGCGAGACAATTGCCCGGACGGGACCGACATCAATACGGCGAGCATATCGCCTAAGTATGGGTGGCTGTGACTTAGCTTTCGCGCACGTTCCCATTCCTCGAACAGCCTGTGTAGCTCGCCGCTATCCGTCGCCTCTTTCAACCAGCGGCTGGTCTCCTCGTGGTCAACTTCTATGTTGACTGAGTTCGATCCGGTCTGACCGGTGATCGTCGGCATGGCACGAACTCCATTTGCGAATGCTCCGAACATCGCGCCAACAGATCGACGCAATCAAACAGTTTCGTCAGATTCAATGGGGACTCCAATCACAGAGGTTCGAGTCCCCGGCTTCACGACTTAAACCGCTTGACATTTGGAAATTGCTGGAAGCTGCGCGCCAGACGGTCCGTCGCCCTTCGAGTGTGACATGGGGTCGTTCACAGGTGATAGAGCACACCTGCAACGGCTCTGCTGCCCAGCGTCGCCAGCGTGCCGGACACGATCGAACGCAGGCCCAACGCCACGACCTCCGCACGACGCTCCGGCACCATCACGCCGAGGCTGCCCGTCAGGATGCCCAAACTACCGAAGTTGGCGAAGCCGCACACATCCTTCGTGCTCATGCCGGGCGCGCGGCAGCGTTCCAGACTGTCGCGGACATAGGCGCGGGCAAAGGCGTTCGCCTGAATCAGGGTGAGAAACCCGCCGATCTCTTCGACCACGTTGTCAGACGAGGCACCGGACCAAATCGAGAATGCGGCCACGTCAGTCCGTCTGGCGGCGCGAAGAGGTCGCTCAGGATGTTGACGGGCAAGGAGTCCAGGAACTGCCTGTCTAATACCCTCCGACAAACCTCCAACGCCAACTCCCAAGGTCCGCCGTTGTGGTGCTGAACACTACGCCATCATCGAACCGCATCTCGATTTGGGTTCCCGACACATTCCAAACGGTCGCGTAGCTTTCGGAGTTCTTGATCGGATGCGGCCCACTCCATCGCTGCCTGGGTTGGATGAAGGTGGGCTTACCTGATGATGAGGGCATGACGGGCAACTGTCGCTCCATCCCCATGGGGCGCTCGAAGCCGGTATGGCGAGACATCTAACCAGTACGAAGCTATGCAGTTGGTCGGTTACGTTCAAGGATGCCTGCCGCATGGAACGTATCAGCGCGAAGGAGTAGGTGATGTCGAGACTGTCTGCATACGTTCAGGACCTTGCTGGCGACGTGCTTGCTGGAGTCGTCGCCTGGAGCTTCTGCATGTGCGTGCTGGCAGGCGCATATGCCTTAGAGTCTATCCGGAATCATGGTATGTTTTGGCAAAGCTTTCTGACCATCAGGCGGACGGACGCCCAGCGTAGGAAGGCGAGCGCATTGCGGTTGAGGCATTCCCAATTCTTGGCGAGACGTCGGCATCGATTGAGCCAGCCGATGGTCCTCTCCACGATCCAGCGTTTCGGTAAGATGACGAACTTGTGGAGGTCGGATCGCTTGACGATCTCGAGGTTGACCTGACCGCAAGCTGCCTTCAGTC
>Ga0209656_10002187_pt1 | contig 12720 bp, 13 predicted proteins | sample BogFormECP12_OM2_FD_188239 | JGI IMG/M metagenome (GOLD analysis project Ga0209656, IMG submission 188239) | Bog forest soil microbial communities from Calvert Island, British Columbia, Canada - ECP12_OM2 (SPAdes) (version 2) | ecosystem: Environmental > Aquatic > Freshwater > Wetlands > Bog ... | reverse complement strand
GACCGCAGCGTCAGCTCCACGCCACCGGCCCGCGCGATGACCCGCACGGCGTCGAACGCGTCGGCCGCCTCGACCGGCCGTCCCGGCCCCCACGGGCCGCGCGGTTCCCGCAGCCCGGACAGGACCACGCCGACGTGCTCCGGCTGGCGCGGCAGCGACTCGTCGATGCTGGCAATCTGGCCATCGCTCGGACGCCGGTCCACCGGCAGCGGATCGATCGGCCGCGTCCGCTCGGTGGGCTGCACGACCTGCTCGATCGAGAACAGCGCGACATCGACGGTCCCCCGCGACACATTGCGCGCCAGTGCTTCCAGCAGACCCGGCAGCAGCGTGGTCGCGAGCTCGGGGCGATCGGCCTCCAGCGGGTTGAGCAACTTAGAGGTGTCGCGGCGCGGGTCGTCGGGCGGCAGACCCCACTGGTCGAACACCCCGGCGGGCAGAAACGGCGACGGCAGGACTTCGACATACCCGGACAGCGCCAGGGACTTGCCGATCGCGCGGCGTCGCCTCTGCTTCGGGGTCAGCCCCCGCCCGGGCGGCGCCAGCGGCAGGACTGACGGGATCATCTCCAGGCCCTCCAGCCGCATCACTTCTTCGACGAGGTCGGCCGGCTGCAACAGATCCGGGCGCCAACTCGGTGGCGTGACGGTCAACTGGACGTCACCGGCGACGGACGCGCCGATCTGTGCCAGTCGCTTGCGCGTGGCGCTGTGGGGGTAGTCGACACCGGCGGTGCGGTCGGGCAAGTCGGCAGGCATCTCGATCGGCGGCATCGACCAGTCCCGGCGCGGCGGGTCGCCGGTCCAGTCGGTGAGCTTGGGTTGCACGGTGCCGCCGGCGATATCGGCCAGCAGCGCCGCGGCCCGGTCGAGGGCGGCCACCGAGATCGCCGGGTCGACGGACCGCTCGTAACGCCGCCCGGATTCGCTGGTCAGATGCAGCCGCCGCTGCGTGCGTGACACCGCGGCCGGGTCCCAGACCGCGGCTTCAAGCAGCACGTCGGTCGAGTCGTCGCGCATCTCGGTGGTGCCGGCACCCATCACGCCGCCGATCGCCGCCGTCGCGAGGACGTCGACTATCAGCACGTCGCCGGGGGCCAGCGTGCGCTCGATGTCATCGAGCGTGGTGACCTTCTCGCCCGGTTTGGCGAACCGAACCCGCAGCGGGCCGGAGATCCGGCTGCTGTCGTGGGCGTGCATCGGATGCCCGAGTTCGAGCATCACGTAGTTGGTCACGTCCACGGCCGGCGAGATCGCCCGGATGCCCGAGAGCAGCAGCCGGCGCTGCATCCACCAGGGCGACACTGCGCCCGGTTCGATGCCGGTCACCGGCCGCAGCGCGAATCGCCGCACACCGGTTCCGGGGTCGATGGACAGCGGCCAGGCCTCCCGGTCGGCGGCCAGCGGCGGCACCTCGGCCGGGTCGACGAAGTCGAGGTCGTACGCGCATGCGATCTCTCGCGCCATGCCGCGCACCGACAGGCAGTATCCGCGGTCCGGCGTAAGTGCCAGGTGGAAGACCACGTCGTCCATCCCGAGCACCGAGGCCGCGTCCTCGCCCGGTTCGGCCGTCCCCGGCGGCAGCACCAAGATGCCGGAATGGTCGGTGCCGAGGTTGAGCTCGGCCGTCGAGCAGATCATCCCGTCGGAGGTGCGACCGTACGTCTTGCGGGATGTGATCGTGAATTCACCCGGCAGCCTGGTGCCCGGCAGTGCGACCACGACGAGATCGTTCACGTCGAAATTTGTTGCACCACATACGATATCGCGCGGACGCTCCTCACCGACGTCGACCTTGACGGCGCGGATCGGCTTGCTGAACTCGGCAAGCTCTTCGATTTCGACAACGCGCCCGACCGTCAGCGGGCCCGTGACCGGCCCGACCGGAATGACTTCCTCGACCTCGTGGCCGATCCGGGTCAGGGTCTGCTCGAGCTCTTTGGGCGCCACATCCCAGCCAGGAGCGCCGGCGGCGACGACCTCGCGCAGCCAGCTGTAGGGAAGCCGCATCAGGCTCCGACCCCGAACGGCAACGAAAATCGCACATCACCCTCGACCATGTCGCGCATGTCGGGGATTCCGTTGCGGAACTGCAATGTACGTTCCAGCCCCATCCCGAACGCGAAGCCCGAGTATTCGTTCGGATCGATGCCGCTGGCGCGCAACACATTCGGGTTGACCATGCCGCAGCCGCCCCACTCGACCCAGCCTGCACCGCCTTTGCGGTTCTCGAACCAGACGTCGACCTCCGCCGACGGTTCGGTGAAGGGGAAGAAGTGCGGCCGCATGCGGGTGCGGGCCTGTGGCCCGAACTCCGCGCGCGCGAACGCGTCCAGCGTGCCGCGCAGATGTGACATGGTCAGCCCCCGGTCCACCGCAAGGCCCTCGACCTGATGGAACACGGGCGTGTGGGTGGCGTCGAGCTCGTCGGTGCGGAACGTGCGGCCGATCGACACGATGTACACCGGCAGCCGGCGTTCCAGCAGCGTGCGGACCTGTACCGGCGACGTGTGTGTGCGCAGCACCTGCCGCGAGCCCTCCGGTGCGACGTGAAAGGTGTCCTGCATGCTGCGCGCAGGATGGTCTGGCAAAAAATTCAGGGCGTCGAAGTTGAAGTGCTCGGTCTCCAGCTCGGGCCCGTCGGCCACCTCCCAGCCCATCGCGATGAACGTGTCGGCGATGTGCTCGGCCAGGATGGTGATCGGGTGCCGCGCACCGACAGGCTGGCGCGTCGGCGGCAGCGTCACGTCGATGCGTTCGGCGACCAGCACGGCGGCGTCGCGCTCCGCGCGCAGCGCCGCGAGGCGTTCGTCAAACGCACGCTGGGCCTCCGCCCGCGCGACGTTGACCCGACGCCCCGCGTCGGCGCGGTCGGATTTCGGCAGCGTGCCGAGCGCCTGGCGGGCCAGCGCCAGCGGCGATCGGTCGCCGAGGTGCTCGGTCTTCGCGCGGGCCAGCGCGTCGAGATCGCCGGCCAGATCGAAGGCGTGACGGGCCGCACTGACCTGTTTGGTCAGCGCTTCGTCGGAGAGATCAACGGGCTGATCAGCCACCCGGCGATCATAGGTGATCCGCATGGGCGCACCGTCAGTCGTAAAGCGCCGGCTCCGGGATCAACGCGGGCGCAATCGCGATTGACCTGCGCAATCGGCGCACACGGTAGCGCCGGAAGGCCCAGTGCGCGGCCAGCGCGCCGACGGCGCCTGCCAGCGGCGCGGCCACCGCCGTGACCGCGGTGTTGACCAGCATCAGATAGCCGAACGATCCGCCGAGGCCCAGCAGCGCAATCCGGATTCGGGTCCACCGCACGGTTGTGCGGAACCGCGTCGACAGCAGCATTCCGAGCACCAGCGCGACGAAGTGGCCGGCGTTGGTGAAGTCATCTGTGAGCACCACCACCACGAGCCCGACTACCAGCCACCAACCGATCCACGCGGGCCGCCACTTGGCCGGCACCGCGGCGGTCAGCGCACCCAGCACGGCCTCCGCGCCGTAGCTGATGCCGACGTCGCTGGCATGCTCGACGGAGATCGGCAACCAACCGAATCGGATGGCAGCGGTGAGCCCGACCGCCACGATCAACGTGGCGCCGACGTGCCCGAGCGCGAACGTCACGAACACGCGGCCGCTGCGCCACAGCAGCTCGCCAACCGCGAGCAGGGCAACCAGCCCGGGCAGCCAGACCCACATCGGGCCGTTTTCCGTGACGAATGCGCTGCCGATCAACGTCACGATGTGCCCGTGCCAGAGATTGTGCAGGTTGGTGCTCATGTGGCGGATGACGACGTCCCTGACACGTGGGCCGAGCACCAGCAGCGTCGTTGCGACGGCGACGAGCATCAGCGCGTAGCTGACAGTCACCCGCAACCGGGTCACGGCGGGCAGTATTCGCGAAAGCATCCCCATCCACTATGCCCGCGATGAACCGTCTTCGACGGTATCGACGGCTGGCAACTGTCTGCGAGTTTCGAGACGGTACATCGTGATGTCGGCGGGCACGCCGCTGGGCCGGTGGGAGAACACCGGGCGACGCACGCGTTTGGCGGTGACACCCAGCTCGTCGAGCTGCTCAGGCGACAGCCGCTCCAGCGTGGCGCCGGAGATCAGCATTCCCCCTTTACCGGCGGACTCCATCACGCGCGCTGCGACGTTGACGTCGACGCCCAGCCAGTCCGAACCGATGCGCTGCGGGCGACCGGTGTGGATGCCCACCCTCATGAGCGGTGTATAGCCTTCCACCTCAACGCTTTTCAGCGCGCTACGGGCGGTCCGCACCGCGCCGATGGCGCGGACCGGGTCGGGAAATACCGCCATGATCCCGTCGCCCATGCGTTTGACCACCTGGCCACCCGCCTCCAGCAGCGGCGGTTCGACGACCTGTGCGGCCTGACGGAGCAACCTCAGCGTCGCGTCGTCGCCGGCGCGTAACGCCCACGCCGAGAAGCCGACAAGATCCGTGAACACCAGCGTGACTTCCTGGTGTTGGGGTCGGCTGCTCAGCCGCTCCCTCAACGCCTGCCACACCTGAAGCGTGCCGAGGCTCACCTCGCGCGAAGCGGCGTCGCGGTCACCCAGAAGCCGGTCCGCGGCGCGGGCGGCGGCCTCCGGACCGCCGAAGCCCGACGCCGACAGGCGGTCGCCGAAATGTGGATCGCCCGGCAACGCTTTCCGGGCGCGGCGAAGAAAGGCGATCACCCCGGGGTTGTGGTTGGTGCTCGTCAGCCAGGACACGGCGCTGTTGCGCCGCTCGAGCGGGCGGTCCGGCCGATGATCGGGTGTCCCGCCAACTTCCCCGAGGCCGCCGGATCGCTCGCCGAACGGCTCGAGCTTCACAGTCGTCAGGGTAGAGCCCGGTTGGGACGCGACGAAATCTCGCCCCGAACTCGCTGGTCACGCGTCTGCGGCGTGCGGATAGCCAGTCGATAACAGACCCCGTGACACGCCGCCGGTTTGTAGACAACGTGCGTTGTCAACATTATTGTTTGGTCACCGGCACCACGCGGGAGGTAGCGATGAGCCACTCGGGCGAAGAACCGGGCGCGTAGCGATGGTCGCGCGATCACCGACGCCCGCCGACCCGCTCGGCCCTGACTCGCTGACGTGGAAATACTTCGGCGACCTGCGCACCGGGATGATGGGCGTTTGGATCGGCGCCCTGCAGAACATGTATCCGGAGCTCGGGGCGGGCGTCGAGGAGCACTCGATCTTGCTGCGCGAGCCACTGCAACGGGTGACCCGGTCGGTGTACCCGATCATGGGCGTCGTCTACGACGGCGAGCGCGCCTCGCGAACCGGCGAACAGATCCGGGGCTATCACACCACCGTCAAGGGCGTCGACTCCGCGGGGCGCCGCTACCACGCGCTGAATCCCGAGACGTTCTACTGGGCGCACACGCCACCTTCTTCATGCTCGTGCTCAAGACCGCCGAATACTTCTGCGGCGGGCTGACGGACGCCGAGAAGCGGCAGCTGTTCGACGAGCACGTGCACTGGTACCGGATGTACGGCATGAGCATGCGGCCGGTGCCCGAAACATGGGAGCAGTTCCAGGACTACTGGGACCGGGTCTGCCGCGAGGAACTGCAGATCAACCGCGCGACGCTGGACATCTTCGCGATGCGGATCCCGAAGCCGAGGTTCGTGTTGATGCCCACACCGATGTGGGACCAGCTTTTCAAACCGTTGGTGGCCGGGCAGCGCTGGATCGCCGCAGGCCTCTTCGAGCCGGTCGTGCGCGAGAAAGCCGGAATGCGATGGACGCCCGGCGACGAGGTGCTGCTGCGGTTGTTCGGCAAGGCCGTCGAGGTGGCGTTCTTGGTCGTGCCCGACGAGGTTCGCCTGCACCCCCGTGCGCTCGCCGCCTATCGGCGGGCAGCCGGCAGGCAGCCCGCCGACGCACCACTGCCGCAAGCACCCGGATTCACCGCTCCGCCGCGCGACCGCCGCGGCCTGCCGATGCACTACTTCCCGCGGCGCAAGAGCTTGGTCGAACGCGCCGGTTCCCTGGTGCACACGACCTTCTCGCTCGCGGGGCTGCGGCCGGCGCGGGCCGCGGGCACGCGGCTTAACGGCGCCGGGCCAGCAGGCTCTGATACAGGCAGATGGCCGCGGCCGCACCGACGTTGAGGCTTTCGGCCTGGCCCGCCATCGGGATGCGAATGCGGTGTGACGCCGGTCTGGCGACGTCGTCTGGCAGGCCGTGAGCCTCCGGCCCGAACAGCCATGCGGTGGGCCGCCTCAGCAGGGGCTGGGCGTCGTCCAGGTCCGTCTCGCCGTCGACGGTGGTCGCCAGCACCTGGATACCGGCCCGGGCGAGACTGGCGACGACATCCGCCGCGTCAGGAGCGACCACCACCGGAACAGCGAAGACGCTGCCCGCTGACGCGCGTAAACACTTGGCGTTGTGCGGGTCCACGCTGTGACCGGCCAGCACCACGGCGTCGGCCCCCATCGCGTCGGCCAGCCGGATCAGCGTGCCGGCGTTGCCAGGCTCCGACACGCCGACCGCGACGGCGACCAGACCCGGTCGGTCGGCGAGAACCTGCTCCAGCGTCGTGCCGGACTGCTCACAGACCGCCACCAGCCCGACCGGGGTCACCGTGTCCGACAACGCCTTGGCGGCCCGCTCGGTCACCCGGTGGACAGGCACGCCAACATCCGCCAGCACGGCGCCGAACCGCCGCAACGCCTGTTCGGTCACGAACACATCGCGCACCGCGCCGCTGCGCAGCGCGGCCTCGACCAGATTCGGCCCTTCGACGAGGAAGCGGCCAGTGCGCTTGCGCGCAACATGGCGGTGCAGCTTCGCCGCGGCGACTACCCGCGACGAGCGCTCGGTCAATAGCGGCGCTGTGGCCAGAGGTTAGGCAGCCTCTCCGGAGCCTGATGCCGAGGGTCCTGCGGCTCCGGCGTCCGATGGCGCGTTGACGTCCTCGGGCAGCGCGGCCTTGGCGAGCTCGACCAGCCTGGCGAACGCAGCCGGATCGCTCACCGCGATCTCGGCAAGATTCTTGCGGTCGACCTCGACGCCCGCGGCCTTGAGGCCTTGGATCAGTCGGTTGTAGGTGATGTCGTTGGCCCTTGCGGCCGCATTGATCCGGGAGATCCACAGCTTGCGGAACTCGCCCTTGCGGGCACGCCGGTCACGGTAGGCGTAGTTCAGCGAGTGCAGTTGCTGCTCTTTGGCTTTGCGATACAGCCGCGACCGCTGGCCCCGGTATCCCTTCGAGGCCTTGAGGATCGTGCGCCGCTTCTTCTGGGCATTGACTGCGCGCTTCACGCGTGCCATGAGTGGTGTTCCTATTCTCGTTCTTACAAAGGTCGTTGGCGCGGCTCAGCCGCGCTGAAGGTCTGGTCGCAACCTCAGCCGTTCAGCATCGCCCTGATGCGCTTGGCGTCAGCGGTCGACACCGTGGTGCGGCCTTCGAGTCGGCGGGTGCGCGTCGTGGGCTTGTGCTCCAACAGGTGGCGGCGGTTGGCCTTCTGGCGCATGATCTTGCCGGTTCCGGTCAGCCGGAACCGCTTGGAGGCGCCGCTGTGGGTCTTCGCCTTGGGCATCTTTCCTCAGTTCTAGTTCTGTGATGGTTCGGTCTCTTGCCGGCCGTTCGGATTACCGCTGGCCTGCTGTGCCGCCCGCGCGCGAGTCTTCGCGCCGCGGTGAGGCGCCAGCACCATCGTCATGTTGCGTCCGTCCTGCTTGGCGGAGGTCTCGATGAAGCCGTAGTCGGCGACGTCGGCGCCCAGCCGTTGCAGGAGCCGGTAGCCCAACTCGGGCCGCGACTGCTCACGCCCACGGAACATGATCGTGACCTTGACCTTCGACCCGGCTTCCAGGAAGCGGATCACGTGACCCTTCTTGGTCTCGTAGTCGTGGTCGTCGATCTTCGGCCGGAGCTTCTGTTCCTTGACGACGGTCTGTTGCTGGTTTCTGCGAGACTCGCGCGCCTTCTGCGCCGTCTCGTACTTGAACTTGCCGTAGTCCATGATCTTGCAGACCGGCGGCCTGGCATTCGGGGCGACTTCGACAAGGTCGAGATCGGCGTCCGCGGCGACGCGAAGGGCGTCCTCGATGCGCACGATCCCTACCTGCTCGCCGCCGGGTCCGATGAGGCGGACTTCGGGAACTCGGATGCGCTCGTTGACGCGGGTCTCAGTGCTGATGGGGCCTCCCTGGGTTGGACATCTCTTGGTTCGACAGTTCACCAGGTGAATCAGCTGACAGCGGTTGAGCGTCACGCTGTCAGCAAAAGGGCCCCGCGTGAGGCGGGGCCCGATACCGACCGATCACGGCGCTTGGCCGCCCGCGCGGTGCGCGGAACCAGCACCCGACGGTGCCGGTGACCGGACCGTTGAGCCGGTGTGGCCAACGGTGGGAGCGGGACTCCACTTGCTGTCCCTGAGACACTCAGGAACGGTCGCACATGCCAGTCTAGCAGGCATGACCGATAGCCCTAACATCCGCGAGCTGGCCGGCATTCCCTCGGTGGAGGTCATCACGCGCGCCGCCGTAATGTTGATGAGCGCCGCTGCCGAGAAGCTCGGGTTGTCATCGGACGACCCCGGCGAGAGTCCGGACCGCGATCTCGACGAGGCGCGCCGGCTCATCACCGCCCTGGCCGGGTTGGTGACGGCGTCCGCGGAGTATCTCGGCCCCCACGCCCGCCCGGTGCGTGACGCACTCAACAGCCTGCAGCTGGCGTTCCGCGAATACAGCGCCGTTCCCGACGAACCCGGCCGGGGACCCGGAGAAAAGTACACCGGGCCGGTACGGTGACAACCAATTCAAAGGACGAGCGAATATCCTCGCGGCCTATGACCGTCACCACGAGTCGGCCGACATCTGTCCTCGCGAGGGTGCCGGCGATCACCGGTTGGATCGTGGGCATCATCGCCACGCTGTCGCTGTTGTCGAGCGTGTCCCCTCTGGTGCGGCACACCATCAGGATCCCCCGCGAGTTCATCGACAACTACCTGTTCAACTTCCCCGACACCAGCTTCGCGTGGGCGTTCGTGCTGGCGCTGCTGGCCGGGGCGCTGGCCGCCCGCAAACGCATCGCGTGGTGGGTGCTGGTGCTCAATCTGCTCCTCGCCGTCGCCTACAACGTCGTCTACCTGGTGGCGGGCGACGAGACCCGGTTTCAGACGTTCGGGGAAAGTCTCGGCCTGGTGCTGCATCTGGCGGCCATCGCGGTTCTGCTCTTGGCGTACAAGGAGTTCTACGCCAAGGTCCGCCGGGGCGCACTGGTCAAGGCCGCCGCGGTCCTGGTAGTCGGGATGGCGATCGGGATCACGGTGGCGTGGGGCTTGCTCCAGATGTTCCCGGGCACACTGGCCCGCGAGGACCGCCTGCCGTATGCGGTCAACCGGGTGATCGGCTTCGCCAGCGTCGATCCGGAACTTTTCACCGGTCACCCGCACGTCTTACTCAATGCACTCCTGGGGTTGTTCGGCGCCCTCGCGTTGATCGCGGCCGCGATCGTGCTGTTCCAGTCCCAGCGCGCCGAAAACGCGCTCACCGGTGAGGACGAGTCCGCGATCCGCGGTCTGCTGGAGGTGTGGGGCAAGAACGACTCGCTGGGCTACTTCGCGACCCGCCGCGACAAGGCCGTGGTGTTCGCCGAGAACGGACGCGCGGCGATCACGTATCGCGTCGAGGTGGGTGTCTGCCTGGCCAGCGGTGACCCGGTCGGCGATCCACGCGCCTGGCCGCACGCGATCGACGCGTGGCTGCGGCTGTGCCAGGCCTATGGCTGGGCCCCGGGCGTGATGGGCGCAAGCTCCAACGGTGCGCACGCATACCGTTTGGCCGGCCTCAACGCGCTGCAGCTCGGCGACGAGGCGATCCTCTATCCCGACCGGTTCCGGCTGTCGGGCCCCGAGATGCGCGGGGTGCGTCAGGCCGTCACCCGCGCCCGGCGTGCCGGGCTGACCGTGCGGATCCGGCGCCACCGCGACATCACGCGCGACGAAATGGTCGAGGTGATCAAGCGCGCGGATGCTTGGCGCGACACCGAAACCGAGCGCGGTTTCTCAATGGCGCTGGGGCGCCTGGGCGACAGCGCCGACGGCGACTGCCTGCTCGTGGAGGCGGTACGCGGCGACGACGTCGTAGCGATGCTGTCGCTGGTCCCGTGGGGCAACACCGGTGCGTCGCTGGACTTGATGCGCCGCTCGCCACAGTCACCGAACGGAACGATCGAGCTGATGGTCAGCGAGCTGTGCCTACAGTCGGAGCGTTTCGGGCTGACACGAATTTCCCTGAATTTCGCGATGTTCCGCTCGGCCTTCGAGGAGGGCACCCGGCTCGGCGCCGGGCCGGTGGCCCGGCTGTGGCGCGCATTCCTGGTGTTCTTCTCCCGGTGGTGGCAACTGGAAACGCTCTATCGCTCGAACATGAAGTATCAGCCCGATTGGGTACCGCGATACGCCTGCTACGAAGATGCCCGTCTGATCCCGCGGGTCGGCGTCGCGTCGGTGATCGCGGAGGGCTTTCTGGTCTTGCCGTTCTCGCGGCGCAACAGGCCGCATACCGGCCACCACACCCAGGTGCCCGAACGGGTCATGGCCACCGGGATTCTGCATCATGACGGCAGCGCACCGGATCTCGGCGAACTGCAAGTCGACTCGCCGCAATCCGCGGAAACCCCGCCGCGGCTGCCGGAGCAGGTGCGGGTGCGGATGGGCAAGCTGGCCACCCTGCGCAAAGACGGCGTGGACCCCTATCCGGTGGGGCGGGCGCCCAGCCACACGGTGGCGCAGGCCCTGGAAGAGCTGGCAGCCGGCGACCATACCCCCGTCACGGTCGCGGGGCGGGTGCTGCGCATCCGCGACTACGGCGGCGTGCTGTTCGCTCAGCTTCGCGATTGGTCGGGCGAAGTCCAACTGCTGCTGGACAATTCGCTTCTCGAAGCCGGCAGCATCGCGGACTTCGCGGTCGTCGACCTCGGCGACCTGGTCGAAGTTACCGGCACGATGGGGCACAGCAAGAACGGAACCCGGTCGCTGATCGTGTGCAGGTGGCGGCTGATCGGAAAATGCCTGCGGCCGTTGCCCGACAAATGGAAGGGGCTGACCGATCCCGAAGCGCGGCTGCGCACCCGCTACCTCGATCTTGCGGTCAACGCCGAGGCCCGCGAGCTGATCGCGGCCCGCAGCCGGGTGCTGCAGGCGATCCGGGAAACCCTTGTCGGCAAGGGATTCCTGGAGGTCGAGACGCCGATACTCCAGCAGATCCATGGCGGCGCCAACGCCAGGCCGTTCCTCACCCACATCAACGCCTACGACCTCGACCTCTATCTGCGCATCGCGCCGGAGCTGTACCTCAAGCGGCTATGCGTCGGCGGGGTGGAGCGGGTGTTCGAGCTGGGCCGCGCGTTCCGCAACGAGGGCGTCGACTTCAGCCACAACCCCGAGTTCACGTTGCTCGAGGCATATCAGGCGCACGCCGACTACATGGTTTGGGTGGATGGCTGCCGCGAGCTGATCCAAAACGCCGCTCGGGCCGCGAACGGCGAGCAGGTCGTCATGCGCCCCAGAGCGGACGGCACCCTCGAGCCGGTCGACATCTCCGGTCAGTGGGAGGTCAAGACCGTGCACGGCGCGGTGTCGGAGGCTCTCGGCGAGCACGTCGACGCGGAGACCGACCTGGAAACGCTGCGCCTGTTGTCCGATAAGGCAAGCGTCCCTTACCTGACCCACTGGGACGCCGGCGCCGTGGTACTCGAGCTCTACGAACGGTTGGTCGAGGAGCACACCGAACGGCCGACCTTCTACAAGGACTTCCCGACGTCGGTGTCACCGCTGACCAGGCCGCACCGCAGTCAGCACGGCCTGGCCGAGCGCTGGGACCTGGTTGCGTGGGGAGTCGAGCTCGGCACCGCCTACAGCGAGCTGACGGACCCGGTCGAGCAGCGCCGCCGCCTGCAGGAGCAGTCGCTGCTCGCCGCCGGAGGCAACCCGGAGGCGATGGAGCTCGACGAGGACTTCCTGCAAGCGATGGAGTATGCGATGCCGCCGACCGGCGGCCTCGGCATGGGGGTGGACCGCGTGGTCATGATGATCACCGGCCGCAGCATCCGCGACACTCTGCCGTTCCCGCTCGCAAAGCCCCGATGAATCCGGCCGAACTGCTCCACCACGCTTCGCTGATGAACCGCTGGGTTCCGGCGGCCGCGCAGCCCGCCTGCGACCGCGCCGGCACCGCGCAAGCAGGCCGCGGGGCGATAGCCGGCGTACGGTGACCACATGCCCGACGAACCGACGATTCCCGCAGACACCGGCTACAACGACTCGGGCGTGCCGACGTTCGAGTCGGTGCGGGAGAAGATCGAAAATCGCTACGGCACCGCGATCGGCTCCACCGAACTCGACGCCGAGAGCCCGGAGGGCCGCGCCGTCGAGGAGCAGTACGAGGCGCGCCGGCGAGCGGCCGCAGAACGCCTTGCGCAGATCCGCGAGTCCATGCGCTCCGACGACAGCTGAAGTGCGCTCCTTCAGTGCTGACGAGCGCCGGAATCGGTTGGCGCGCCGCCACTTTCTTGTCGCCGACACCCCTCGGCCCCTGACCGCGATCAGCGCGTCGCTCGTCGGTTTGCACGCCACCGACCCGGCGACACCGTATCTGTCTCTGTGGGCACGTAGCCCGGGCTTCACGACCGAAACCCTCGACGAGGAGCTATACCGCCGGCGCTCCGTCGTCAGGCACCTGGCGATGCGACGCACG
>Ga0209656_10002186_pt1 | contig 12721 bp, 11 predicted proteins | sample BogFormECP12_OM2_FD_188239 | JGI IMG/M metagenome (GOLD analysis project Ga0209656, IMG submission 188239) | Bog forest soil microbial communities from Calvert Island, British Columbia, Canada - ECP12_OM2 (SPAdes) (version 2) | ecosystem: Environmental > Aquatic > Freshwater > Wetlands > Bog ... | reverse complement strand
GGTCCTTACTTCTCGGTTGTTTCCGCAGCAGTCTGCAACTCCGCTAATCTCGCCGCTGTAGGGGAGGCTAGATATATCCCGGCCAGTTCAACTAGCCGATCTGTTACGCGTTGTTCGCGTTCGTTGAGGTTCCCGTGCTGGTCGAACAAGTGCTTTCTGAATGAACGGTAGTGCTTCTGCGAAGCGGTTTTTACTCACGTCTGCTCTGGTTGCTCACTACAAGGCCTGGAAGATGAGCGTACCACCAAGCCGATCCAGACGCCATGCTTTTATAAGATCACCTCGAGAACTGAGGTCCCGCTTACCTGGCTGCAAACTCAGTACACAGTCCGATCGTCCGCCTTGCGCGAGATTACTCAAGCCCGCAGACCATGAATTGCCAACATCGTTTCCTCGGATTACGGCAGATCTGACTCCGCGACGGGCTTTAACGGCGGGAGAGAAAGGAATTTCTCGATACCGCTTTGGTCCGGAACCCACGGGTTAGCGTCTTTGATATTGTCCTTAGTCACGAACACAGTGAGCGAGTAGTAGAGGTGGCCTGGTTCCGTCGTATGTCCGATAACTCCGGTAAGAACGCGAAGCCCCATAACAGCCTCCAGAGCGGGTGAACAGGTGTTAGACGCTTGGATTTCGCCATTGCTGATGGCCTCCAGTCCGTACGGCGCACCGTTGCATGAAACGACCGTTACTTGTGAAAGCTTGCCGGCACGCTTCAGGGCAAGAATCGCACCGATGGCCATATCTTCATTCTCAACATACATAGCCTTCAAATCAGGATGCGCAGTGATGAGGTCCTGAGCTGCATGCTGAGCCTTCTGCCGATTCCAATCACCCGGCACCTGAGCAACCACTGTTAGCTGCTTGTCGTCGGCGAGGCCGTCCTTGAAACCTTGGGCATAGGCCTCAGCATCTCCGCGCCCCAACAGACCCGTAATGATTGCCACCTTTCCTTCGGCCAGATGCTTCGTAAGCCAGGCACCTACCTCTTTGCCATATTCAATCAAATTGACCTGTTCGAAGCCGGCAACTTTCGGCAGCAGATTCTTGTCGTAGCCATACAGGAGGAAAATCGGAACATGGGCAGCATTAGCTTTCGCCACGTCGGCTGATTCTGCTGAGAGCGACACGGCGTACATTAAAATTCCGTCGATCTTCTTTGAGATGGCGTCCTCGACGTTTGCTAGTTCCTGCGACTGACTGTTGTTGGAAAAGTAGGTGACCACCTTGGCGCCCAGGTTAGGCGCCGCCATCACAGCTCCATTCTGCCCGTCCTGATAGTACGGATCCGGCCCAGGACGCATGAAGGCAATGGTTAGTGTCTTGCTGTTTGCGGCAGGCGCGGCGTCAGTTCCTGAGGATGCTGCGGAAGCTGCTAAGGCGCTGGCAAGAAGCAGCATCAAAAAGTGCGCAGGTATTGAGAATGCGAAATGACGTTTATTCGACAATCCGATAGTCAGTTGAGAATACATTTGGGGGATCTCCAGTTTTAGTTGTGTTAGGATGTTCATCAAGGTAAACCTTCGCAAGTGGACGTGGCAGGAAACATATCATCATCGATTTTTCTGTACCATGACCGCAATTAAGACGATAATTCCGAGCGCGATATTTTGGTAGTTCGCTCCTACCGACATCAGATTCAGGCTATTGGAGATAACGCCAAGCAACAAAACTCCTTGAAGCGATCTCCATGCCCCTCCTCTCCCGCCGATAAGCGGAGTTCCGCCGATGACCGCGGCGGCAATCGATTGCAGCTCGAGGCCAGTTCCAATATTCGCCTCCGCGGCATTGAGAATGCCACTTAATGTAAGCGCAGCAATTCCCGCGATTACGCCGGCTAGAGTATAAATGTAAATCTTGGTGCGTTTGATAGGGATGCCTGAAAGGTAGCTCGCTTCTTCATTGCCTCCGATCGCGTAAGCTGCACGACCTAAGGGAGTCCGGGCTAGGAAGAATGCCGTAAGCACGACCACCACAAACAGCAGCACCACTGCGGTTGGAATACCAAAAAAGATCGTTCCGCCCAATGTCGTAGCGAGAGCTCCCATATCGTTGACCGGACTGCCTCCTGTAACGAGTTCTGCAATTCCCTCGAGCAACGTGAGCATTCCCAGGGTGATGATAAAAGGATGTGCCCGGTTCTGGGCGATCAACACGCCATTAATCAGACCGATGACCGTCGCGCAGAGCAGCGCAACCATGCAATCTATCCAGAGCGGCACCCCATGCATGAAGAGCAAGCCTGCCACCACGCCGGATAACGCGACATTGCTCCCTACCGACAAATCGATCCCTCCTGAAATGAGAACAATTGTTTGTGCCATCGTTAAAATGCCAAGAACAGCGATCTGCGATAGCACGTTCGCGATATTGGAAACCGTCAGGAAGACCGGTTGCAAAATCGCGGTGATGATGATCCCCACGATAAGGACCACGGTTGAACCGTAGGTCGTCGCATCGATTCGGAGGCGGCCTACCGTTAGATGTGGCCCTTTCTGCGATCGCTGACTTTTGTTTGCCAGCTGATTACTTACACTCTTTTCTGAACTCACTCGGCTTCCTCCACGCCTAAAGTTAAATTCAATATCCGGGTGTAATCCCCCACACTGGCGGGCAGATCGTCGACGATTTGCCCTTCGCGCAGAACAAGAATCCGATCCGTGAAAAGGAGCAGATCTCGAATATCGGTTGAAATCACGAGAACGGCCTTTCCAGTTGCGGCAAGCTCCTTAACAATCCGGTGAATTTCCTCCCTCGCGTTCACATCGACTCCTTGAGTCGGCTCTTCGAGGATTAGCAGTTGTGCCTTGGCCTGCAATGCTTTTGCCAAGAGTACCTTTTGCTGGCTACCACCGCTTAGTTTGGCGACTTCTCGCACAGCCGAAGGAGCCGCGATACGCAGCATAGATACATACTTCCGAGCCGTCTCCGACTCCTCTTTGAGCCGCAAAATCCCAAATCTCGTAATCGCCGGCAGATCAACTAATGTGATATTTTGTGCGATCGACATCTGAGCTACTACGCCGTCCCGGGCGGGATTTTCGGGAACTAAAAAGACTCCCCGGGCGATTGCATCGCGAGGATCGTGGGCGTTGTAGGGCGTTCCGCCCAGTAGGATCTCACCCGTCACCGGTTGCATCAATCCAAAGAGAACCAGGGCGATGTCATGGGTGCCTGATCCCAGAATACCCGTAACGCCGACCACCTGACCTTTGGGCACAATCAGGTTGATATTCCGTAGAACCGGTCCCGCGGTCAGCCTGCGAATTTCTAGAAGCGTACTTTCCTGGGAGGCGATCGATTTCATTCGAACGTCCGCGTCCACCATGCCCGCAGGAAGCATCGACGGCCCAACGACCCGTCGAGGATCGTGCCCAGCCATCAGATTCACGACGGCGCTTTGCGTTAGATCGGTTGTCGCTTGGGTTGTCACTAGCCTCCCGTCACGAAGGATAGTGATTCGGTCGGCAAGCCGAAAAATCTCTTCCAGATGGTGGGAGATATACAAGACACTGATGCCGTGCGAGCAGAGATCGCGGATCAGTTCAAAGAGACGCTCGATCTGGCTCGGGCCGAGCGCCGCAGTCGGTTCATCGAGAATGATCAGCTTTGCCTGCCGGTAGAGTGCCTTTGCGATCGCGATTTCCTGCTGCTGGGCTGGCGTCAGCTCAGCGACTCGCTTCCGGAGATCAACCTCGACGCGCAGACGGTTTAGGAGTTTCTCAGCAATACGGTAGGTTTCGGATCGATCGATCAGAAATCTGGAGCGAGTCGGCTGTTCACCCAGCAGAATGTTCTCTGCCACTGAAAGCATTGGAACCAACTGTTGACGCTGGTAGACCACGGAGATCCCGTGGGCGGAAGCATAAGCTGGCGAGTACTCTTCGAAGGCAACGTCATTGAAAATGATTCGTCCGCTGTCAGGCGGTTGCGCCCCCGAAATAATTTTCACCAGTGTCGATTTACCGGCACCGTTTTCCCCCACAAGCGCATGAACCCGGCCTGACTTGACCTCCAGGCTGACGGCGCGCAGGGCCTGAACGCCGGGAAACTGTTTACTGACGTTCTCTACCTTCAACATTTGCGGTACGACCACGTCACGCCAGTCAAGATAGTCGCTGTCGGGCTGCACAGAAATGTGACGTCTTTGGCGACATAGTCCGGCATGCCTCGACGGCCGAGGGGCGTACGTGCCGGAATAGCATCTGAGCGCGCGGGATCGTCCTGGAGGGCCCCCCCTAGCGGCGTGGCGATCCAGACAGGCACCATGGCGTTCGCTCCCATTGCGTCGCGCACATAGCCCAAGACCAGCGACGTTGTCATAGAAACGACATGTTAAATTGTCTATCCATACCGCGCCTGTTATGCCATGACAGCGACTCGCTTGCCAGAAGCCGCTGACTGCAAACCTGCTTCAAGGACTTTGATACATTTCAGGCCATCAAAGAAGTTTGGCTGGATGGGCAAGTTTTTGTCGATCGCATTGATGAAATCTACCACCGCGTGAACGAACGAGTGCTCGTAGCCGATGATGTGGCCCGGAGGCCACCAGTTGCGGATATAGGGGTGTGACGATTCCGTAACGAGGATCGTTCTGAATCCCTGAACGTAATCTGGTTCGACACGAGAGTGATACTGGAGCTCATTCATACGTTCGAGATCGAAAGCTAGGCCTCCGTTGCTTCCATAAATCTCAAAAGTATTTCGGTTTTTCCGACCGGATGCGAAACGGGTGGCCTCGAATGAGCCGACTGCACCATTGGTGAATTCGACATTCATCAGGGATGCATCTTCCACAGTAACTTCCCCAACCTCCTTTGAAGTCACAGAATCCCCAGGATCGAATGTCCCTGCCCCTTTACTTGGGAGAGGCCGCGTGGTTACGAACTTTGCGGTTAGGCAGGCAACCGTTGCGATGTCGCCCACCAGATAGTGTGCCAAATCAACGCTATGCGAGTTTAGGTCGCCGTGAGGTCCCGACCCAGCGATCTCTTTCTGAAGGTGCCACGTCAGCGGAAAGTTGGGATCGACGATCCAGTCTTGCTGGTAGGCTCCGCGCCAGTGGAAAATTCGCCCAATCTTGCCCTCATCGATCAACCGCTTGGCGAGCTGGACGGCCGGGCAACGACGGTAATTATGATTTAAGTAGTGTTTAACGCCGGCTTGCTGAGCTGCATTGACCATTTGCTGCGCCTCGGCGACGGTCAGAGCCATTGGCTTTTCGCAGAAGATGTGCTTGCCGGCTTTGGCCGCTGTCGTCGCGACTGCGCAGTGCAGGTGTTGAGGAAGCGAAATGTCCACGACGTCGATGTCATCGCGCTTTAAAACCTTGTGCCAATCTGTTTCGGTTTCCTCCCAACCCCAACGCCCGGCGAATTCCCGGAGTGATTCCTTATCGCGGCCGCAGGCAACTTTAAGGACTGGTTGGCTTTCAATGTCGAAAAACCGACGAGCCTGAAGCCAAGCATTCGAATGCGCTTTGCCCATGAATCTATAGCCAATGATCGCTACGCGTAATTGTTTACTCATTTCTGGGAAAACCTTGTGGGCAAATTAAACGTTCTTATTCACTATTTGAGGTCTGAGGCGACTTCTTTGAGAAACCGGACGCTTTCCTCGATCATCTTTTCCTCTTGCCCCTCGTAATCCGGATGAGGCATGTCCTCCTCAAAGGCCAAAAATCCCTGATATCCATTCTGGTTCAGAATCTCAGCGATCTCCCTTATTTGAATCAGCCCTGTACCCGCCGCGACCGAAGAAAAGTAGTACCATTCTTTGACATTAACGCCTTTGACCGGGCGCAAATCTTTGACATGCGTCGCGTACACGTGTTTAGCAAGCTTCTTGGTGGCCTCCACAGGATCATCCAGAACCCGCAGGAAATTCGCGGTATCCAAGTTGACCCCGAAATGGTCTGAGTTAACAGCCTCAACAATCCATTTTATCTCGTCCGCGTTGTAGTCGATATGATTCTCAACTGCTAATTTGACGCCTTTCTTTTCCGCGATCGCAGTCGCCTCTTTAAACCAGGAGGCCAGCTTTTTGAGCTGCGGTTCGTGGGGTTGAAACCGAAACATCAGACTGCTGCCGACCACCCTCATGACTGGAGCCCCAAGGGCAACAGCATGGTCAATGTGCTGAATCATCTCATGCTTGGCCTTCTCGTTTCCTCCGGCTTCCAGTCCATCCGGATGACCCCATGCGTACACTCGATCGAAACCGTAATCATCGAGTTTCTTCCGTAGAGTCTTGAGGTATGAAGCGTCGAGATCAGGAAAAAAACATGATTCGAGACTTACGCCTTCGCACCCCAACTCCTTTGCCCGGTCCAGGAAGGAGTCCATGGTGTAGGGTTTGGACGCGGGCTGCTGGTTCGGGTAGATCTCGCCGAAAAATCGATGGTAGCTGTAGCTGTCAATGCCTACTTTCATTAGAGAATAAGGGTTTTCGTTATAACGCGAACGTGTCAATCACTGGAACTGGTTGCCAACGGAATGGGTCCTCCACATTGTCCTTCGTGACCGGGCTGGGCGGCGGTAGCATGTGTTGGCAGCTTCAAGGGGGATGAGAAAAAAACTAAATCAACATACCCCTAAAGCAAAGGCGCATCTTTAGCCCTCGGAAACTTTTGCCTGTTTCGGAGCGCCCTTGCGAGCGGCGGAGTTGCAAACGGTGGCAGCTGCATTGCGCGGGAATGTCTGAATCCTTTTTGGTTCCCCTTTGCAGGCCTGCAAGCCGATTGCACGTTGCCTTTGCATGAGGAATTGTGAGTATCAGTTACCCCCTTTCCTTTGTATGGAAAATGGTCCTCTTCATGTCACCGTCATTGGCGCCGGCGGGCCGAGAATGGTTCGTGCGACCAACTTTTCGCGGTCAGGCCATTGGGAGGTTGTGGTGACAATCGCCGATGCGCAGCCTGCCGCTTTCTGCGCGGGCAACACGTCAATCAAACACAAGCGTGCGATATCGGTTTCACCGGAGATCACATGAAAGCAAATTTACTCCCCATTTTTTTTGATCCAGGGCGAGATCAGGGATTCGATAACCAATTAATCATCCTGCGCGCACTCCTGGCGTCAGAAGCAGAGTTGCTTTCGCCCGTCGCCCTGGGATCGCCCTTACCGGAAGCAGATGCCGTCATTTTTCCGCAACTTTTGGGCGAGGGATATCGTCGAGCCGCGGAATTCCAGCGCATCAGCATTCCAATTTTGATAGTTACCTCTGAGTTCGGGACCGTTTCGATGTGGGATTGGGAACTCATTTCTTACCTCCAACCCAAAGGTGTCCAATGCATCGGACCTAGCAATCTCGAAGAAACCAAAATGCTGTGCCGAGCGTTAGCCGCGCGCCGGGAATTGAGAACATCGAAATTCATTGTGTATCAGGATAATCCGGGAGAAGGCCAGCAGGCGCCCATCTTCAAGAGATTTTACTGGTGGGAAAACGAATGCACTCATCGGATGACCGAGAAGTTCGGAATCACTATTGAAAAGCGCAGTTTCAAGGAGTTAGGCCAACGCGCAAAGCAGATCGCCGACGCTGAAGCGATGCAGGTGAGTCTCAGCTGGAATCTACCCGAGAGCGACTTGTCAACCCAAGCGGCAAAAGCCGCAGCCCGGCTTTACTTGGCTGTCCGGCGTGACATCCAAGATGAAAGGCAGCTCGTGGCTGTCGGTATGAACTGCCTGAATGAATCGCATTTTTCCGATAGTACCCCATGTCAGGCATGGAATCGACTCTATCAGGAGATGGGACTCCTTTGGGGGTGCGAAGCTGACACCGTGTCGATGCTTTCCAAGTTCATCCTGCACCGGACGCTTCGCGCGCCGATTTTCATGACAAATCTTTATCCTTTTCTGCTCGGCAACGCGGCTCTTAGGCACGAGCGTATCACGAGCTTCCCGCAGGTCGATGGAGACCCAGACAATTATGTCCTGATCGGGCATTGTGGCTATATGGGAGTCATTCCCCAACCTTTCGCCCGTGAATGGACGTTACGCGCGAAGGTTCTCGCGATTGTAGATGAAGCCGCGAATGCCATCGACGCTCGGATCCCTGAGGGGGATGTTACATTGGCAAAACTTGCCTCGACGTTCGACAAAATGACTGTTGCAGAGGCGAATTTGGAAGGCTACGCACAGTTTCCGAACTCTGATTGTCGCAATGGCGGAATCGTTCGCGTTAAAGACGGGCACCGATTGCTCAGCCACATTTCCTCGCATCACTATCTAGTGATGACGGGCCATTACTTTAACAACATTAAATCCTTTTCGAACATTTTCGGTTTCACTACGGATCGACTCTAAGCAAAGATGTTAGCAGCCTTTCTTCACGCTGAACGAGTCCCTTTTCTCTGCCATGACCAAATATCGCTTATCCGTCAATATGGAATTCGTCCGAAGCTCCGATCTGGGTTTTCGCGCTGGGATAAAGGTCGCGGCTGCCCTGGGATACAAATACGTCGAACCAATGGTCCACACCGGATGGGAATTGCTCAGCGAAGTAGGTTATTTCCATTCGTTTTCCATGGAGGAAGATCCACTGCTTATGAAGGAGTTGTGTGATGAGGTGGGAGTGAAGGTCAGCAGCTTCAGCGCCCATAGTCCTCTCATGAAACCGGAAGCGGCAGTTCCACGACTCACACGTGCAATCCTCTTTGCGCATCTGACCGGCTCAAAATTCGTAAACTCTGACGAAATGCTCAAACCAGATTGGATGAATGACACACAAGCGCATGAGGCGATGCATTATTCACTCGCTAAGGCAAATCTCGTTGCCAACAGGCATAAGGTATTTATTTGTTTAGAGCCACACGGAGTCTACACGAAGACCGCTGAAGGCTTGCTCCGAATCGTTGAGCTAGTTCCGTCTCCTTGGATCGGGGTCAATTGGGATACAGGCAATTCCTATCTCGCCGGTATCGAGGATCCTTATGAAGGACTAGCACGGGTCCGCGATAAGGTCTTACACATCCATGCCAAGGATATCAGTGTCCAGCAAAGCGCAAAGGAGCGAGGTAAAGTTACGGGCACGCCGGTCGGCTGTGCCTGTGGCGAAGGCGTTGTCGATTGGGAAAAGGTTTTTGCTATTCTAGATCCCCTTGATTGCGAGCTTTTCTTAAGCGTGGAGTGCGGCACTATCGAACAGGCAGAACGAAGTCTCTCCTTTCTGCGGCGAGCTGTAGGAACCTCGCGTCTGCTGGACTAGTGCAGCGTCGATCCATATGATCCGCAAAGGCTAGGCGTCCGTGAGTTCCTTCCGCAAATTAATCGCCGTCCCACGTCACCCGTTCAGGCACGGAACCAATCTCGAAGTTCTTTTCGTTCAGCAATCTTCGCTGGAAGTTCTTTCGAAGAACCGTCGACGACATTGCTCGATCGGGTGATTTCTTGGACGTGCTGGTAGGGCGCAGTGCCAGATGGAGAATCCGAATGGTCTCTAGCCCGTCTTTCAATACGGCCTCGTGTTTGTGAACGTAGAGCCTTTCTGGCAATTCGTTGCTGTCGGAGTCGTGATCATCATTTCAGTGCTGGTTGATCAAGGCCAGAGGCGACTCGGAGGAGGGAAAGTCGATGAAGAGTAATCCAATACTGGAAGTCAGAGACATATCCAAACGATTCGGCGGAGTGCACGCCCTGGAGAAAGTATCCCTCGATCTATACGCCGGCGAAGTTTTAGCCTTGGCCGGCGACAATGGCGCCGGAAAATCTACTCTGATCAAAACTATCTCAGAGGGTGTTTGAAAAGTTGACGTCTGTCTTGAAAGAGCGCTGATCCGGTTCAAAGGGACCCGTACGATTGAGCACTCGATTCTACGACACCGACCTGACCGACGCGGCGTGGGCTTTTGTTGCGCCGGTTCTGCCGACGGCGCGACCGGGCGGGCGACCGCGCACCACCAACCTTCGTGCCGTCCTCAACGCCATCTTTTACCTCCTGCGGACAGGCTGCCAGTGGCGACTGTTGCCACGCCAGTTTCCACCGTGTGGCACGGTCTACCATTACTTTCAAGCCTGGCAAAACTCCGGTGTGTGGGTCCATCTACATCGCGTGCTCTACGAGCAGGCCCGTCGTCATGCCGGACGGGCAGCTTGTCCATCGGTGGTGATCATGGATGGTCAATCGGTCAAGACGACTGAGCGTGGTGGCGCTCGTGGTTTCGACGCGCACAAGCGCGTAAAGGGACGCAAACGCCACATTTTGGTCGACACACTCGGCCTACTGGTTGCCAACTGTGTCGAACCGGCAGACACATCCGATCGGTGCGCGGGCGCTCTGCTGCTTGGCGGATTGAGTGCGTTGTTTCCGAGAATCCGGACGATAATAGCCGATGCCGGCCACGAAAGCCGCAAGCGCGCTCGAACCCTGAAGCAACACCAAGGATGGCAGCTACGGATCGTCAAGAGACGACAACGAGCGTTCAAGATCACGGGTTTGAACTGGATCGTTGAACGTAGCTTTGCCTGGCCGGGAAGGAACCGTCGACTGAGCAAAGACTACGAGTATCGGGTGCAAACCTCAGAGACGATGATCGACCTTGCGTCAATCCGCCTTATGCTAAACCGAATCGCCCCTGTATGAGACTTTTCAAACACCCTCTAAAGACTCTCTGGCTTGGCTGATGCTAATCTACCAAGTCTTGGACACGAGCGATTTGCCAGGCGGTGTTATCAATAATCGTGACGGGCCGCCCAGACGAGCTGGGGAAAATTCTTGCTCAGCGCGACGAGGTCGCTACAGTTTGGTTTGTTGGCTCAAGGGAGACAAGCGAAGCAATCGAGCGGGAATCCGCCGGGAACCTTAAAGCGACTTGGCAGGGCTGCGAGTATCTTCGCCGTGACAGGTGACTAGTGAGAAGTGAATGGTAAAAGAGCCCAGGGTTTTATCGGAAATGCTCCTTCCAACCAGGGGAAGACACGAAAGTGCCCAATCGGGAATCGCGATTATCATGATTTAGCGGCGCGCTGAGCGTTTTGCTATGGACAAAGATCTTCTTCTAGCGATTGACGTCGGTACTGGCACTGTGCGTGCGGCACTGATTACGAATACGGGAGAGACCTTAGCTTTTTATGCGAAGGAACATGACCAGATCGTCCCCTATTTCGGTTGGTCCGAGCAAAAGCCGCTGGAGTGGTGGGAAGGAGCGGTGACCGATATCCGGAGCGTGCTCCAGAAGGTCGACCGCGCCACCCACCGGATCGCCGGTGTCGCGGCATGCGGCCAGATGCACGGCACAGTTCTAATCGATGAGGACGGGCAACTGGTTTTGGATCGTGTGCCGCTCTGGAACGACAAGCGGACTCGCCAAATCGTCGACGAGTTCTTGCGAAGCCATGCTCACGAGAAATTGCTGGAGGTCACAGCCAATCCGCCAACTGTTGCGTTTCCGGCGTTTAAGCTGGCTTGGATCAAGCAGCACGAGCCCAGGGCTTACGAAGCGGCCCGCACGCTTCTTATGCCGAAGGATTACATTAATTTCCGGTTGACCGGCGAGCGCGCCATCGATTTCACCGAGGCGACCTGTAGCTACTTGTTTGATATCCGGACCCGTACCTGGAGCCAGGACGTTGCTGATGTTCTCGAGCTCGATATTCGGAAGTTTCCTCCACTGCGTGAGGCCTGGGATGTTCTTGGTGTGATTTCGAAACGTGCGGCGACGGCAACCGGTTTACTAGAGGGCACGCCTGTCGTTGTTGGAGCAGGTGACTATCCGGTGAGCCTGCTTGGATCGGGTGTGACTCAACCGGGTATGGGTTCGGATATCACCGGAACTTCAACTCTGATCACGCTGATGACGGAAGCGCCTGTTTTGGATCCAATCATTACCAACGTCCAAGCTATCTCCGGAAGTTGGGGTGCTTTCACGGTTTTGGACGCTGCAGGTGACTCGATGCGCTGGGCGCGGCGCGCATTCCATGAGAGACAGTATTCTTACGATCAAATCGTTGGACTGGCCGGGAATGCGCCTGCGGGCGCCGCAGGGCTCTTGTTCCTTCCTTACCTCAACGGAGAACGGCTCGGCCGCAAAACCAATTCTCGCGCGCAGTTTGTCGGGCTTACCAGCAGCCACGATACTGGCCACTTGCATCGAGCAGTTATGGAAGGCGTCGCGTTTGCCTCCAGACGCAACATCGAGACTATTAAAAAGCGGGGAAATCCCCTCGCGCGGATGGTGGCGGCAGGCGGCGGCGCCAAGACACGGCTCTGGCTTGAGATTAAAGCAAGCATTTACGGCTGTCCTATCCTCACGCCCGCCGATCCGGAATGCGGGGTGCTGGGTTGCGCGATTCTGGCGGGCGTTGGCGCAGGTCTTTTCCAAACCGTAGATGACGCGGTTGCCCGCCTAGTGCGGTATGAAGCGGAAATCGCGCCGAACCCCGCTTGGTCTGAGCGTTACGAACCCATGATCAGCTTGTTCAACCGCATCTATGAACAGAGCGAGGAGTATTGGGACGCGTTCAGCGCGCTCGGTTCTTGAGGTCACGTCAGCGCTTGAAGAACGAGCCGACTGCAAAAACACACACGGTCGTCAGAAGGCAGAACTACCCTGAATAATGAAACCACGGTTGTCAGGCTGCCGAATAAGCAGCAACCTGACGACATGAAGAACGATAAACCCATTTCGGCAAAGGATGACTGAAATCATACGGCGCCTGGAACAAATTGGAGTGATCCCCGTGATCGCGATTGAGCATATCGACCAGGCACTCGACATGGCCGA
>Ga0209656_10002184_pt1 | contig 12724 bp, 7 predicted proteins | sample BogFormECP12_OM2_FD_188239 | JGI IMG/M metagenome (GOLD analysis project Ga0209656, IMG submission 188239) | Bog forest soil microbial communities from Calvert Island, British Columbia, Canada - ECP12_OM2 (SPAdes) (version 2) | ecosystem: Environmental > Aquatic > Freshwater > Wetlands > Bog ... | reverse complement strand
TGAAGCAGTCTTCCCCGAGCTTCAGCGCCATGCGACGGCTCACGATGCGCTTTCGAGGGATCATGCGGAGTGGCGATCTCGACAAGCTCGATCAATGGCTGCACGAGGCGGCCGGGTGTGGCCTGCAGGCGATACAGCGCTTTGCGCGAACCGTAGGCCACGACCTTGCGGCGGTGAGGAACGCGTTGACGGAACGCTGGAGCAACGGGCCGGTCGAGGGTCAAATCAATCGGCTGAAGGCACTCAAGCGGGCAATGTATGGCCGCGCCAGCGTCGAATTGCTCCGCGCAAGGCTCGCACCGTTCTCGTGGTGGAACAGCACGGCAAGTGACGAAGACCCGCATTAAATGTAGGCTGACACGGCCTGCGCAGTCCCAGTGATGCTAGAGCAGCCTGGAACCAGGCCGTCATGAAGGCCGCCGCCTAACAGCAACCTTGTGTCCAGGAAACCGGGCGCGGTACATCGAAATCAGGGTGGTACAATCGTCACGAGGGGTTGGACGGCCGGTGTCATGCTGTCGTTTGGAGGCTCTTCCTCACTTCGTGTGATCGCGGTCTGGCTTCAGGGCCGAGACCGTTCAGCGTCCGTCGTAGCAACCAGAAACCAGGGCCTGGCGGCTGCAGCCAAGCGCCGATCAGGCCCTTTTTGATAATGCCACATCGCCCAGCCTCCATATCAGCCGTCAACCCAGCCCGGATCACACGAAGTGAGGAAGAGCCGCTGTTGTGCGACTCGGGAGAGCGCTACCGAAGCCCGCACCTCGACGATGCGTGGCTTGCGCAGCACGGCATCGATATTGGGCCGGCGGAGGCGACGGTGGAGCGCTTGTTTGAAACCGGCCTCTTCACGCCATGTGAGCAGCCACGAGGAGCCGTGCAATGACCACGATGAAGGCCGTAGTGATCCACCAGCCGGGGGGACCCGAGGTTCTCAAGATCGAGCGCCGCCCGATCCCCACCCCGAAGACCGGGCAGGTGCTGATCCGCGTCAAGGCGTTCGGGCTCAACCGGTCTGAGCTGTTCACGCGGCAAGGACATTCGCCCGACGTCAAATTTCCGCGCATCCTCGGCATCGAGGCGGTCGGCCTGGTCGCGGAGGCGCCAGGGGGCGAGTTCCGCAAAGACGACATCGTCGCGACCGCGATGGGTGGCATGGGGCGGCAGTTCGACGGCAGCTACGCCGAATATACGTGCGTGGCCGCCAACCAGGTGCAAGTCGTCAAGACCGCACTCGCTTGGGACAAGCTCGGCGCGCTCCCGGAGATGCTGCAGACGGCCTGCGGCTCGCTGTTCAAATCGCTTCGTCTCGAGACAGGCGAGCGTCTGCTCATCCGCGGCGGCACGACCTCGGTCGGGCTGGCGGCCGCGGCGATCGCCAAGAATCACGGTGCCTTCGTTGCCGCGACGACCCGCAGGTCCGACCGTGAAGCGCAGCTACGCGCAAGCGGCGTCGATCAGGTGTTCATCGATACCGGATCGATCGTCGAACAGGTCATGGAGGCGTGGCCGAATGGTGTGGACAAGGTGCTCGAACTGGTCGGTGCCACGACGCTGGAGGATTCACTGCGTTGCGCCAAGCCGCGTGGCATCGTCTGCATGACCGGCATCGTCAGCAACAAATGGTCGCTCGGCGACTTCAGCCCGATGACGGCGATCCCGACCGCCGTGTGTCTGACGATCTATTCCGGTGGATCGGAGGACTTCATGCAGACACCGCTCGATGACCTCGTCGCGCAGGTCGCTGCGGGCACGCTGCATGTCCAGGTCGGCAAGACGTTCCACCTCGACGAGATCGTCGAGGCGCATCGGTGCATGGAGGACAACAAGGCAGGCGGAAAAATCGTTGTGCTGACCTAGACGGTGCAGCCTTTTCCGTCTGCCCCGACCAGCGGCTGCCGGTTCCGTAGGACGAGAGAACCGGCCGCCTTGCCGCCGGCCTTGCGACATGTTTGGCCACCCCGGGCGAAGCGTCACACGCGAGCGCTCTTGCCTAGACCGGAACGTTAGTGTAATAAGGATGCAAGGCCTGCGCTCGCAACGGCCTGACGACTACCTCACCTTGCGGAAGTTCGCCATGCCAGTTCGCGCGAGTGATGCCGGCCTGCATACGCCGATGGGCGCCACGCCGACCCCGGAGGGAACGACCCTGCGCTGCTGGGCGCCGTCCGCGCAATCGGCGTACGTGTTGACCAGCCCTACGGATCAGCCGAAAGCCGAGAACCAATTGATCTCGCTGGGCGACGGCACCTGGGCGGCCCTGGATCCCGACCTGCGCGAGGGTGCCAGCTACCTGTTCTGGATCAACGGCCCTGAGCCGAAGGTCGCGTTCGGCAGCGGCCGCAAGCGCGATCCGTATGCGCGCGAGCTGACCCTCGATCCGGCGTTCCCGAGCAGCTTCTGCGTCGTCCGCGATCCCGGGACCTACCCGTGGCACGATGCCGGGTGGCATCCCCCCGCCTTTGCCGACCTGATCATCTACCAGCTCCACGTCGGGACATGGCACATCGCGGCCAGCCGCTCGACACGTGGCGGCAGTTTTCTCGATGTCGCGACCAACCTGCCCTATCTCGCCGCGCTCGGCATCACCGCCATCCAACTTCTGCCGGTGCAGGAATTCGAGACCGAATTCAGCCTCGGTTACAACGGCGTCGACTACTTCTCGCCCGAAGGCGAGTATCAGGTGCCGCCGAACGCAATCGGATCGTATCTGGACCAGATCAACGCACTGCTCGGCACGTTCGGCAAGCCGCCGTTGACGACCGCGCAGCTCGCGCCCGCGGTGAACCAGCTCAAATGCTTGATCGATCTGGCGCATCTGCACGGCATCGCCGTGATCTTCGACATCGTCTACAATCACGCCGGCGGCGACTTCGACGCGCAGAGCCTGTTCTTCTTTGATTGCCGTCCGCGCGGCAACAACAATGACAGCCTGTATTTCACCGATCAGGGCTGGGCCAACGGGCTGATCTTCGCCTACTGGAACCAGAACGTGCGCCAGTTCCTGATCGACAACGCCGGCTTCTTCTTGCGCGAGTATCGCATCGACGGCTTCCGCTATGACGAGGTGCGTGTGATCTCGGATCACGGCGGACGGCAGTTCTGCCAGGACCTCACCGGCACCGTCCGCTACGTCAATCCGGCCGCGATCCAGATTGCCGAGTACTGGGACCCCGACCGGCCGAACGCGGTGCGCCCGCCGCCCGATGGGCTCGGCTTCGATGCGGAACTCGGCGACGGACTGCGCGACGCGCTGCGTGATCTGATCCGTCAGGCGAGCGGCGGCGAGACTGCCGCGCTCGATTTGGACCGGGTCGCGGGTGCACTCGCCCCGATACTCGCCGACCCTTGGCGGATGGTGCAGTTCGTCGAGAACCAGGACGAGACCTATGTGGGCCACGACGGCGCCGCGCGGATTGCGGCCCTGGCTGATGCTGCGGACCCGAGTGCCTGGTATGGCCGCAGCCGCGCCCGCGTCGCTCTGGCCATCCTGCTGGTGGCGGCCGGAATTCCGTCGCTGTTCATGGGACAGGAAACGCTGGAGCCGCGCCTGTGGTCGGACGACCCGTCCCGCCCGGACACGCTGATCAACTGGCAGGCACTGTCGACCGACCCGGCCCGCCGCGACTATCTGCGGTTTGCCACCGATATGATCGCGCAACGCCGGCGCCTGCCCGCGTTGCGCGGGCCGGGCATTCGGGTCTCACGCGCCAATTCGTTCGAGCGCGTGCTGGTGATCCACCGTTGGCTGGAGGGCGAGGGAGCGGACGTCGTCCTGGTGGCGAGCCTCGATGAGCGGGCGAAGTTCGCCTATCGCGTGGGTCTGCCCGCGGCGGGGCCCTGGCGCGAGTGTCTCAACAGCGACGTGTATGACGCCTTCCCGAACCCGCACCCGGTCGGCAATGACGGGTCGGTGAACGCCGAGCCGACGCCGTGGGACGGCTTCGCCGCGTCCGCTGCGCTGAACATTCCGGCGAACGGGGCGCTGGTGCTGGCACGCGGCTGAGCCATCGCGTCAATCGTAGCCGCCGAACATACACAACAGCGCCTTCTCGTCCAGCACGTTGACGAGCGCATGCACCTGCCCGCCCTTGATGAGCACAAGGTCGCCCGGCAGCATCGGCCGCACCTCGAAGGCGCGATCGCGGCCGTCCGGCTGCTCCCAGTCGCCCGTCAGCATCAGTGCTTTGCCCTGCAGCAGGAAGAACACTTCCTGATTGTCGCGATGACGGTGGATGCCGATGATCGTGCCCGGCTCCAGGATGTGCAGGTCCATGTAGTCGACCGCAAGGAAGCTTTCGCCGCGCTTGGGCGACGGCTTGCGGCCGTCGGCGTCAAAGTTGAAGTCCTGCAGGCTGCGTCCGAGTTCCGGGCTCCACGCACCGCCGAGCACCTGGCGGCGGCGCGCCTCGTAGCCGAAATAGTTCGAGTACAGGTTGCGGTACTCGAGCTTGCCGATGCCGCCATGCGGATTGCTGCTCACGCCGATGCCGAGATACGAGCTCCACCCCCGCAGGCTCATGCAGAACTCGTAATGGTAATTCGCGCCGCCCTGCGAGTCCCACTTCTTGCCGTCGGCGCTGTTCCAAGCGAGCTCGATGTGCAGCGGCCGCAGCGGATGCATCGTGTGGTCGGGCACGTAATCATACAGCTGAAGACCCGGTCCGTAGCGGACCTCGGCATAGGCCGTATCGAAATGGGCGCCGCGGAAGTCATCGAGGCTGCCGCGCACGAGGTCCGGGCGGCCCAGCAGTGCCCCGCGCCGGACCGCGTCGACGCCCTTCGGGCCGAGCAGCGGCGTCATGTCCCCGCTCATCGCCCACAGTTCGACTTCGTACCGGTGGGTCAGGGGGTTGTAGGGGAGCTTCAGCATCTGCCCCGGTCCGCCTGACCCGCCGATCCGCAGAAACAGGTTGACGCTGTCCGAGCGGTAGAGGCCGTCCGGGCCGAGCAGCGGCGAGGCCGGCGCCGGCGTGTACGAGATATGCAGGAAGCTGCCGCTCCAGTCGCCGGCGCGCGCGAACCCGCGCGCGACGTGCGTGCCGCTGAGCGTTAGCTCGCGGATGTTCTGTTTCTGGAAGTCGTTCTTGTTGTCCTGCTGGCGCGGGTCGCGCACCTGCCACTGATCGCCGGACGGGCCGAACAGCGCCAGCGAGCGGACCGGCATAAGGTGGTGGATCGTGTCGGGCAGGTAGTGCTCGCGGTCCGCCGCCAGCTCCAGGCCTTCGACCGCCTGGATGATCCGCCAGATCGGGTTGTTCTTGTCGTAGTTCGGCGACGTGCCGGGCGGCACTTCAAGCACCTGGGCGATCTCGGCGTCGACGATCCGCATTCTGGTCTCCTCCGGCCCTGCGGCCGCTCTCAGGCGCTGTGGTAGAGGAAGGCAACGAAGCGAAGCGGCTGATCGTTGGGGTTCTCGATGCCGTGAATCCCGCCGCTTTTCGTGTAGATCACGCTGCCTGGCGAGACCGCGAGCTTCTTGCAGGGCGCCGGGTCGAGCCCGTAGATCGGCCGGATTTCGGTGGGGATGGTGTTATCGGCCGCAACGCCCGGATCGTCGTTGGCCCCCATGTAGGCAACGCCGTTGCCCTCGATGATGTAGTACAATTCCTCGCTGCCGATGTGCTGGTGCGTCCCTTCGATCGCATGCGGCGGGATGGTCACTTCGTGGAAGAACACGACGGTGCCGCCGAACTCCTGCTGCAGCACCCAGCGCATCTCGATGATGTTGTCGTCGCGACAGCGCGGGTTGCTCGGCTCCATCATGCCGTTGCGGTAGCGGACCGGCAGGATGTCGCGCGCGCGCTTGACGAACCAGCCCCGGCGGAAGTTGATCTCGTAGGCGGACCGGTCGACCGTGTTGCTGTCCGAGCTCGGGTCCTGCGTGTTCGGAACCTGGACGTTGCGATGGAAATAGTTGTCCCAGGCTGACTTGCCGTCGGGGATCAGCGGCCCGGACGGCTCGGCCCTGTCGTTCTCGCGGAACGCCAGCTCGAGCCGCTGGATACTGGCGACGTCCTTCAACGCATTGGCGAATTGCGGAATGCGGGTGATCGAGCCGCCAAAGCCCATCATGTCCAGCACCTTGTAGTCGTGCCGCTTGCCGGCAGGCGGCTCCAGCGTCTCCCAGAACTCGACCTGATAGGCGTTGATCCAGAGATCGTACTGCATCGGCGAACGGGCCACGACCCGGCTGCCGTCGTCGGCGAGGATCGCGACGTTGGCCACCACCGTGTCGCCGAGGAAGCGGTTGGCCTCGCGGACGACCTCGGACAGCCGCGCGCCGCGATATTCGATGCGCAGGATGTTGCAGACCTTGATGCCGTCGAGGAACACCTCGCCCTTCATGACGTTGATGTCCGCCTTGCCGCGGACCTCGTCGACGTAATAGCGGTAGCGCTCGCTGCGCGTCGCGTTGAGGTATTGCGCGTGATAGACGCGGTCGGGGAAGAAGACCACGTCAAACACCGAGTTGCGCGGGTCGGCGGCGATATCGTCGAAGCGCGGATCCATCGCTGTGGCTCCTCAGAGGCGCGGCTTGAGGTGTTCGGCCACGCGGAACGAATTGGCCTGGATGGTGAGCGTCGGGTTGGCGCCGCCCGAGGTCGGCATGAACGACCCGTCGGTGACGTAGAGGTTGTCGATGTCCCACACGCGACAGGTCGGGTCGAGCACCGACTCCTTACGGTCGATGCCGAACCGCGCGCCCCCCATGATGTGGTTGGCGATCCGCACGGCGTTGCCGTACACCGACCCGTAGCCCAGGTAGTCGTTCTTCGGAGCCCCGGCGTTCAGGATCTGCCGGCACCGGTCGGCAAACACCCGCATCAGCTCGCCGTCGTGCGGATGCCAGTTCTTGATGATGTGGCCGACCTTTCGGTTCCACTTGTCGCGCACGTTCGGGTACAGCTCGATGCGGTTGATCGCGCGCGGGATCTGGTTGGCCATGAACGCGATCGACAGGCGCGTGCCGAACGCGTGGTCGAGCCAGTCCAGGATCCCTTGGGCCCGCTTCGCTTGATCGCCTTGAAAGCCGCCCCAAAAGAAGTCGAGGTCGGTATCGCCCTCGGTGCGGGCCAGGGTGATCGGCAGGCACTGGTCCGACGTGTTGTTGTAGATCGCCCCGCCGGCCCACAGGTTGTTGCTGCGGATGAAGTCGTCGGTGGCGCAAAAGTCGGTGGCGTAGTCGCTGTCGAGCGAGATCGATTTGTCATAGCGCTGGCCGATGATCTCGACCTCCGCGCCGCCGAACGCGTGCGTCAGGAAGAACAGGCCGAGCGGACTGCCGTCCTGCTGATAGCGGACGGCGCGACCTAAGCCCTGTGGGTCCTCCTCGGCCGACAGCATCAACAGCCGCACGGACTCGACCGCCGAGCACGCCACCACCACCAGCTTGCCGGACACGACGGTCGGCTGGCCGCTCGGATCGCGGTAGTACACCTTGCCGACCCGGCTGCCCTCCAGCCCCAGATGGGTGACGACGCAGTTGGGGCGCAGCTCGAGCGGATGGCCCTCCCGGATCGTGGGGCGGAGCAACGACACCCAGGTGTTCGACTTCAAGCCGAGCGGATCGCCGTAGCGATTGACGTAGGCGACTTTCGGGAACCCGGCCTTGCGGCCGCTCGGCGCATGGTCTTCGGTAATGACGGCGAGCGGCGTGCGATAGGCTCGCATGCCGAGCGTCTCCATGCCCGCGCGTGCGTGCTCGCTGATCGGGTTGGGCGCTATCGGCTTCTGGTAGAAGTCGCCGGACGGAAACGGCTTGCCCTGGCCGTCCTGGCTGCCATTGATGCCGACCAGGCGTTCCGCCTTGGCATAGAACGGCTCCAGGTCCTTATAGCCGAACGGCCAGTCCCGCACGTGCAGCAGGGCATCGCCGTTCGGATCGCCGGCCAGCTTGCGGCCCTCGTTGGACGACTGCAGGCGGAAATCCCGCTCCGAGAAGCGCAACGACACCGCGCCGTAGAGCTGGGTGCCGCCGCCGACCACCTGGGCGGTGTAGCCCTCGATCGTGACCTTGGGTCCTTCGCGCAGATCCTCGGGATTGCTGAAGATGTGCGGCTCGTCGTTCAGGTCCGGCTCGACGTGGCTCGTGTAGAACGAGGCGCCGGTGTTCTGCATGCCCGCCACCGTGATGATCCGCTCGGGGCCGGCGTTGAACATCTCGTCACGTTTGAAGTCACTCAGGCTGCCGGCGCCGCGCTCGTCCTGGGTGCGGAACAGCGGCCCCTTCTCCAGAACCAGCACGGACTTGCCCGCACGCGCCAGCTCGTAGGCGATCGGCGCGCCGCCTGCCCCACTGCCGATGATGACAGCGTCGAATTGGGTTTGCATGTTCACCCCTTGATTGGCGGTCAGCCGCGATATTCGGTGCTGGTCCCGAGCGGCGGTTCGATCGCCTGTTGCCAGTTGAAGGCGGTCTGTGGCGGGTTGTCGTCCGTGGTGTGGTAGGTCGCCGCGAGGAAGCCCCAGGCCATGCCGCCGGGATTGCCGCCGTATTTCGGATGCGAGAAGGCGCCGGTCCATGCGTGCCGGCGCAGCAGCCAGAGGAACGCCGCCGGGTTGCCGTAGCGCTTGAGGTCCCAGCCATCGTTCAGCAGCGCCTGGTTGCCCTGCGCGTCCTTGAAGCTCGCCATCTGATCGTACAGCGCGACGTAGTCCTCGACTTCCAGGGATGCGGGATCGCGGTCCGGATGCCGGCGCAGCAGGACGTTGCGCAGCATCTCGAGGCAGGTCTTGTAGGCATAGAGCTGGTGGTGCTCTTCCCGCGCCAGGATGTTGTCGATGTAGTTCGCCACACCTGCGGACACGTCGAGCCGGAACAGGTGCCCGACGTTGCCGGCGTTGATCCCGCGACTGATGAAGTTGCGCGCTTCCTTGCCGCGGAACGGCAGGATATGCCGGGTCAGCCGGTCCAGCAGCGCCATCTCCCAGCGCTCCAGATTGATCGGCGCGTTGTATGCCCAGGTGAAGAAGCTCGACCAAACGTCGCCGCTGGCCAGCGTCTGGGTCTGCGGGTTGATCGGATCGACGGTGAGGTTGCCGTCGACGACGAACTTGTAACGGTAGCGCCGAGCGCGGGGGATCTTCAGCGTCGCCGACCAGTAGACCGTGTCGCTGACGGCCGAGAGCGGGATCGGATCGTGCAACGCCGCCGCGGTGGTGACGAGCTCGACCAAGCGAGCCGCAGGTTGCTGGCGATCCCGTACATAGATGAATGTGACGTCGTTGAACTCGGACGCGTCCGCTTCCTGGCCGTCATGCGCGTCGACGATGGGAAAGCGCCAGCATTCGCTGATGCGGCCCCGGCTCTGCCCGTCGTACGTGGTGAAGAAGCTGTGGCGTGTATCCTGGTTGTCGCGGGCGAGGTACTTCGTGCAGTGGTTCAGCACGTAGTCCGCCGGTTTGTCGACCACGTCCGCCACCAGCGTCTCCCTCGGATGCCCGTTGCGCGCACGATACTAAACCCGACGCGGTGTTGGTTACAAGAGAGTATCACGTTCGCCGGCTGCGCTCGCGCTTTCGCGAGATCACGGGCACGTGAGGACGGGGGCACAGCTGGCTCGGCCGCTCGGGACTGACCACACACAGACCGAAGTCCCACAGAGGATGGCAATGTGCAACAGGCGGGGCAACGGTGGCGGAACTCGGCGGGACGGCGGCATGGATGGCGCGGGCAAGGGCGTCGGCAGGGCGCACCGCAATTAAGTTCGAGACCGCGCTAATCACCTCATGTGCGGTATCATGGCGCATTCACACCAAGCGCCTGGCTGACATCATATCGGCTTGCCGGGGATAATCACCTCGATTGTTCCGAGATCGACGATGGATATGGCGGAAAGTCATGCTGGCTGTCCGACAGTCCGGTCTCAAAACCGACCGCGCCCGCGACCCCCATGGCGGGCCGGCAAGGCCCATCCGCGTAAAAGGGCACGGTAGCGTATTGTACGCAATGTTGAGGAGTCGGGTTAGGAACGGCTTGGCGGTAAGGTTCCGAGGAGGGCCTGGAGGCCGAGTTCGAGATCGCTCATTGCCATGATGCGGTCGATGGTGCCCTTGCGGAGCTCGGCGGCGAGGGCGAGGACCTCCGTGGTGACCTGGCGCAAGCGGTGGATCTGCTTTTCTAGTTGCTCCGCGGCGCCTACGCCACCGAGCGATAGCCTTCGGCATCCATCGAAATCCTTGTTTCAGCTGGCACGACGTCGTTGCGGGCCAGGAGATCGGCGAACGTGCCGGTTTTGCCGATTGCCTCCATACCGGCTGGCGTGAACGTCCCGGAGTGAAAAACATGTGGCGAAAGCAGCGGGTTGGTCAGTGCGTGCGAGAATGCGTCCGCGGCGACCATACGACCGATTAACGGCGGCACGGCCGATCGCGGCGGTAGAGCCTCTGCAAAAAGCCCCACAAAGAACTCGATCTTATCGACGTCTGAATAGATACGCCGAAGTTCGCTCACCACTAGTGGATCGCCGTTGATCTGCTCGAAGCGCGTGACCCGCGGATACTGCATTAATTCCCGGTAGTCGTTGTAGCGGGCGAGTCGGTTGTCCCGCCCCTGCTGGATCGAAGCCACCTCGACTAGGTCGAGCATTGCTGCCGTGTTGAACAGCCCGATGCGCCAGGCGCGGGTCTGGCTGGCGCTCGCAAAGGCAGCGACCAGCCCGTCTTGCAAAAGCATCCGGTTATCAAAGCGCAATTCCGCAACACCGACGGAAGCTTCACCCCAGATAGCGCTTGTTGGCACCAAGCTGTGCCAGCGGTAGAGCAGGTTGAACTCTACCGGGATCCAGTTCTCACGATTCCATCGTGCCGTGTAGGCCGGAGTCGGGTCGGCGAGCAGCCGCATCCAGTAGGGCGAGATGTGGTTGATGTACTCCTCGACCACTAGCTTGATGAGCAGCACGATGTTGATGTTCCGCGCCGTCTGGAACACCCGCTCGTCGTCCCAGTCGGGATTGTTCCGCTCAAGCAAGGTGCACACGCGGTTATGCTCGCGCAGGAACAGCGTGTTGATGGCCGCCGTATACGCCGTGGAATTCGCTCGCTCCCCGCCAAATGCGAACAGAGACGCGCGCTTCTCGATTGGCCAGTCGCCGGGCAAATGCGTCGGCTCCGACACGAGTGCGAAGGCCGGGTCGCGAACGCCGGCGGCATCGTAGAGCTGCGGCGACCACTCGCCCTTGTCGGTCGTGACAGATTTGAGCTTGCCCTTTTCGCCCGGCTGCTCGCTGCGCCGCCGCAGCACCGAGGTGACGGTCGAACCCTGCCCGTAAAGCTGGGATAGGTCGATCTGATGGTTGGTGCGGGTGCGACGGCGGTCCTGGTCCGTCATCATGAACCCGTCCGTGAACCACTGCGCGAAGCTCGGGAACAGCAAAGTAGAGCGATCGGAGAGCAACGGTGGCCGGTCCGGGCGCAATTTGAACAGGCTCGCCACCTCGGCCACCGGCGGCAGATCGGTCTGGGGCGCGGACGGCAGGTAACGGCTGAACCAGGTCCTGTCGGTCAGCGTCGCCCAGTTCGCATAATCGGCCTGCGTGCTGAGCGCCAAAGGTCGGCATGGAATTTTAAGCGCGGCGTTAGCGACGATCAGCCGGTTGGCGACACGGGCTAGCGAAGGGGTCTTGTTGACGAACGACCAGAACGGCTGGAGGCCCGAAAGTAACGCGGACTCGACCGTGTTACGGAACCCGTCGCGACTCGTGTCCCGCTTCGCATCCGGCGCCGGCATCAAGAGGCTCTAAAACCCAGTTTGAACGATTCGGCAAAAGGTCCGCCCTTGTTGTCCACGGCGCTGCCGCCCTGCGGCAGCACGTGCACGCCGGGCACCATCAGTATATGCCGGATCGTCTCCGGGATGATTTCGTAAGCCACATACTGGCCAAGGCAGATATGCGCCCCGAAGCCCACATGCAGATATAGGTCGCGTGGGCGTGTCTGGAAATCGTCGGGTGCCGGGAATACCGCCGGGTCGAACATGGCCGAGCCGATGCCTGCGGCGATCACCCGCCCCGCCGGTACCGCGGCTTGGTGGTCGGCGCTAGGCGCAATCACCGCCGGCTGTGCCGCCACTCTGAGCACGAACGTCGTCATCGGGTTGAAGCGCAGCGCCTCCCAGACGATGGCCTCGAACGTGGCATTGTCCCCCTTCTGCGCGGCCTGCACCGCCAGGCTCGCCTGCGGAGGGTTTAGGAGGATCTGTTCCGTGGCGTTCACGATGGCCTGCGATGCTGTCTCGATCGCGCCGACCAAAAGGCCGCACACATTGCTGATCACGCCTTGCCGGTCGAGACCCGATAGCCCGGCGGCGGTCAGCCGCAACAGGCGCGAGACGGTGTCGTCGCCCGTCGCCGCCGCCCAGGGTTGGCGCGCATCGACGAACTGCGCCACCCAGGCCTGCATCGCCTGCCCCGACGCGATATTCGTCTGCAGGATGGCGGGATCGTTGGTGAGATTATGGAACATGTCCGCCTGCGTCACATGGGACCAGGCGAGCATGGTTGCATCGTCCGGGCCGAGGAAGCCGAAGCAGCGCTGCACAATCTTCAGCGGCACAAGCCGCGCGACGGTCGCGACGACGTCAAATTCGCCGCTGGCCGGTTGCGTGGCAGCGCGCAACGCAGCGGATGCAACCTCGGCCGCCGTAGCGCGGATCGTCGGCAGATCGTCCCAGCGCAGCAGCGTGCGCATAACCGACTTGTCGCGCCAGTTCTCCACCGCACCGTCC